>Ga0153915_10000004_pt1 | contig 322542 bp, 294 predicted proteins | sample Opewatmetagenome_2_FD_107003 | JGI IMG/M metagenome (GOLD analysis project Ga0153915, IMG submission 107003) | Freshwater wetland microbial communities from Ohio, USA - Open water 3 Core 3 Depth 3 metaG | ecosystem: Environmental > Aquatic > Freshwater > Wetlands | place: USA: Ohio, Lake... | reverse complement strand
ACAAAGACACAGATCAGTATCGGATTATTTGTTCTCGGTTTTGCCATGATCGTGGTCCAGGACTTAAAGCGGCTCGACACGATCGATCTCGGGTTCACCTGGCCGTTTGCGCTCATGTTCTACGTCGGGCTGATCTTCATGGCCATCGGGTATTACCTCAAGTAACGATCACGTTCTCTTTTTTGTACCGGTCTTTGGTTCCTCAGTTTTTTCAATCTTGATCTCGCACTGGCGGTCCCCGGTGCACATGGTCCTGACAAAACGGGACGAATATTTTTTGTTGAGGAGCGGGGTGGCGGTCAGGGTGAATGCCATGCACCGCCGGAATATCGGGTTTCCGGCAGTGCCGGAAGGCACGTCCTGTTCCAGGAACGGGCACCGCTTTATGACAATCACCGACCGGTCCTCAGAGACTTCGAGGGCTTCGGCCCGGAACCCGGGGCCGAACAGGATCACGAGCACCATCCGCATCGTTCCGGCAAGATCCTGCGCACTCCCCACCGGCAGGGAAAGGTCACGGGCAACCGTGAACGCGGTACGGGAGAGCTCCATCCAGATTTCCTGCTCGATCTCGTCGTACCGTTCGCCAACAACCGGGCGGAATGCGGTATCGTACAGTGCAGGCAGGCGTGCAGCGAACTGAGCTGCGATCCGCCACTTTGTCTCGTCAGGAATGTCCCTGAGATCGATCATCGGCAAAACTCCGTATCCTGATCGTTGTATTGCATACCGGTATTATCAATTGTTGGATGGTTACAGAAGACAGGTAATTCCAATTGTACGGGTGGGCGCCGTTGTCAGCAATCAGGAGACGAGCGCAATTTTCTTCCCGGTCTTCCGGATAAATCCCTCTTCTTCGAGCCCGGCAAGGATCGTAAGGACCCTGCTTTTGTCTTCGCCCAGTTCCCGGACAACCGCTGCGGGTGTCATCGCGCCCCGGGACAGGAGCAGTTTCAGCACCTGCCCCCGGATCCGCCGGTCGGAGCCTTCGAACGCGGACTGTTTTGTATAGTGCACGCTTTTCCGGTTCGGGTTCGGAATGCTTTTTTTGAGCAGGGTCCCGAGGTCCATCAGTGCCCAGTACCAGGCCCGGGGATTCTCGCGATAGAGCGCCTTTCCGACAAGCGGGAGGATCTCATCGTCCCGCACCGCATCCCTGTCCGAAAAGAAAAAGTGGATGAAGACCCTGCGGATGTTCGTCTCGATAAAGACGACCGGCAGGTTGAAGGCAAAGGCGGCGATGGACGATGCGGTGGCGTGGCCGATGCCGGGAAACGTGGCAAGGGTTTCAACGTCCCGGGGAAGGACGCCCCCGAATTCCTCAGTAACTCGGATGGCGCATTTCTGCAATGCAATCGCCCGCCGGTTATACCCCATGCCCTGCCAGACGCGGAGGATATCCGCAAGCGGTGCCTGTGCAAGTGACGCAAAATCCGGGAAAGCGGCAATGAACTCCGGGTATTTTACGGTGACCCGTTCGACCTGTGTCTGCTGGAGCATGATCTCCGAGACGAGGATGTGGTAAGGGTCGGTGGTATGGCGCCAGGGCATGTCATGCCGGCCGGACTTTTCATAGTGCGACAGGACCATCTGCCGGAATTCTTCAATGCCCTGCTCGCTGTCATCGAAGGTGAATTGCGATGTGGCACCGTCAAGGTGGGTCTGGATGGTCTCGGGCTTTTTCCTGTGGCCGGGCATTTCTCGTACTCATGGGTGATAGGGGAGATGGTATAATCCTGAAGGTAAGGGCAACGGGAGATTTTGGATCATAAAATGCTGATATGACTATTCCGATAATTAATATCTCGAAGATGAATGGTGTAAAATCCTCTTACAAGTAACGATGAACGCCGCCACAGTCCAAGGTTTTTTTATAAAATTACGATTCCACCCACCCCTTCGGGGTCGCTCGGCCGCCTCGTCGGGGCCTCGCTGGGCAAGGAGGTTAGCGAGAGTTTTTAAAACTGAACTGCCCCGCCGTGACTCGAAGAACCTGATGGTTCTTCTCGATTTCGCGGTTCTTACGAACCACTCAATCCCCACGAGAGGCCCTGAGGCGGGGAGGCATCGCAGAGATTTCTAGTAATATGAACCGTGTCCGCTTAAACATCCGGAGGAGTTTATAACGGTCCATCAGGACCGTTTAAACATCCCATCCAAATCAACCTTCGAAAACCGTACCATCGTGGGGCGGCCGTGCGGGCACGTAAACGGATTTTTCGTGAGCCGGAGCTGGTCGGCCACACGCTGGCACTGCTCCTGCGTGCAGACCGTCCCGGCCTTGATCGCCCCCCGGCACGCAACGATGCGGGTGATGCGTTCCCGGTTGTCGACCCGCTGCCCCCGTTCAGCGCTTGTCAGGTCGCTGATGATGTCCTCAAGAAGTGATGTGTCCTCCAGTTTCCCGAGGACAACCGGTATTGCACGGACAACGAAGGTGTCCCTGCCGAACTCCTCGATATGGAACCCTTCCTCTGCGAGTGCCGGCAGGAGGTCGGCAAGAATCGCGCTCTCGCGGGGTGTCCGGTGGAGGATCACGGGGGCGATCAGTTCCTGGACGCGCTTCTCCTTCCCGTCTTTCCTGCCCGCGAGCTCGTAGAGGATCCGTTCGTGCGCCGCGTGCTGGTCGATAACAAGGAGTTCCCCGGTCTCGGTTGTGGCAAGGATGTAGATCCCGCCGAATTCCCCGATGACCCGGAGGGGCGGGAGGCTGCCTGCCGGGACGGGTTCCGGCGCCAGTTCGGTCTGACGGAGCTGGCGGTCGGTGGCTGTTGTACCCGCGTGCGTGGGTTCGCTGACAACGCCGGGCTGGATGGATGAATATTCGTAAGGGCGGGAGTGTTCCGGCAGGACTGCATCGGTAGTGATGACCGTTGCCCGTGCCGGGCCCGGTGACCGGATGTCCGGGATGAGATCGTGGCTGGACAGGGCATTCCTGATGGCATCGCATACCGCCTTGGTGATCTCCGGTTCCCGGGAGATGCGGACCAGTTTTTTTGTGGGGTGGACGTTGACGTCGACCAGGCCTGTCTCAATCTCAAGGGAGAGGAACGCGACCGGGAAACGGTCTTTCGGGAGCAGGGTCCCGTACCCTTCCTTTATCGCATTCGTGATGGCCGGGGAGGAGACGTAGCGCCCGTTGATCGAAATAAATATCCGGGCATGGTCCTTTCGCGAGAGCGAGGGCCGGGAAATATGCCCGGTGATCTTCAGGAGAGGGCCGCTCCCCGTCACCGGGACGAGGTCGCGGACAACTGCGGTACCGAATATCCGGGTAATCGTGTCAAGGGAAGACGGGCTTTTGTCCGTCACCACCAGTTCCGACCCGTTTACCGAAAGGCGGAACGCGATGGGGGGGTTTGCGAGGAAGATGCCTTCCAGCATGTCGTGGATATGGGCAAGTTCCGTGTTCCTGGTCTTCTGGAATTTTTTCCGGGCCGGGGTATTGTAGAACAGGTCCTCGACAAGGACGCTTGTTCCTCCGGGCGCACCGACCGGGACATCCTCGATCACGTCCCCCCCGGCGATGACGATCCGCGTCCCGGCAGCAAGGTCATCGTTGTTCGGCCGGGTGATGAGGGTGACGCGGGAGACTGCCGCTATACTCGCCAGCGCTTCGCCCCGGAACCCCATGGTCCTGATGGTGTCGAGATCGGTGATGCCGGCGATCTTGCTCGTTGCATGGGGAGTGAACGCGAGCAGCGCATCGGCCGGCGACATGCCGGCGCCGTCATCGGTGACCCGGACGGAGGTGATGTCGGTCCGTGAAGAGAGGACCTCGATCCTGATCGACCGTGCGCCGGCATCGATCGCGTTCTCCACCAGTTCCTTGACAACCGAGGCCGGCCGCTCCACTACCTCTCCGGCCGCGATCTTGTTGACCGTTGCCTGGTCGAGGACCCGGATGACCGGTGAGGCGCTTTCGTGTTTCATCCATTCCCCCCGTTACCTTCGAGCTTCCGCTTCAGTTCCGTGATCTTCGAGAGTGCCTGGAGCGGGGTCATCTCGTCCGGGTTCATGCTCCCCAGTTCTTCGAGCACCGGGTGAATCGTGACGACAGGAGATCCGGCTTGGTCGTCCACGAGAAGGATCTGGGTATACCGCTGGGGGCGTGTCCCGCCTTTGACCGGCCCGTTCATGTTCTCGTCAAGCAGCGCCTCGGCCCGTTCGGTCACTTTCTTCGGGATGCCGGCAAGCCGTGCCACGTGGATACCATAACTCTTGTCGGTGGCGCCCGGTATGATCTTCCGGAGGAAGACGACTTCGTCCTTTGTCTCCTTCACCGCGAAGTGGTAATTCTTTACCCGTTTGAGGTGCTCTTCCATCGCAATGAGCTCGTGGAAATGCGTGGCAAAGAGGGTCTTTGGGCCGGCGCCGGATTTCCCGTGCAGGTATTCAAGCACGGCGCGGGCGATCGACGACCCGTCCGCGGTGCTCGTCCCCCGCCCGATCTCGTCGAGGATGACGAGGCTCCGTGGCGTGACGTTGTTGAGGATGTTCGCGAGCTCCAGCATCTCGACAAAGAACGTGCTCTGGCCGCTGGCAAGATCGTCGAAGGCCCCGACCCGGGTGAAGATCCGGTCGAGGACGCCGATGCGTGCGTGGCGTGCCGGGACAAAACTCCCGGCCTGCCCCATGATGCAGATGAGCGCCGTTGCCCGCATGTACGTGGACTTGCCGGCCATGTTTGCACCCGTGATGATCATGATCTGCGTGCCGCTGCCGGAGAGTTCCGTATCGTTCGGGATGAATCCTCCAGCCACGCCTTGCTCGACCACCGGGTGCCGCCCGTCGCGGATGGTGATCGTGTCGCTGTCATCGAGCTGCGGGCGCACGTAGTTCCGGACCTGCGCCACTTCCGCGAGTGCCGCGGCAACATCGAGCACGGCGATCCCGTTTGCTATGGACTGGAATGCGGGAATACTCCCGCGCAGGGTATCGAGGATCTGTGAGTATAATTCCCGTTCTAGAATGAGCACCCGTTCGTCAGCGTTCGTGATGAGCACTTCTTTCTCCCGGAGTTCGGGGATCGTGTACCGCTCACCGGTCGCCGTGGTCTGCTTGCGCTCGTACCGTTGGGGGACGAGCGGGACGTTGGGCTTTGTCACATCAATGTAATACCCGAAGATACGGTTGTACCCGATCTTGAGGGACTTGATACCGGTTGTTTCCCGTTCTTTCTCCTGCAGCTCGACAATCCAGTCCTTTCCCGAGTGCAGGACACCGCGGATTGAATCGAGTTCCGGGTTGTACCCGGTCCGGATGACTCCCCCGTTCCGGGCAATGGCCGGAGGGTCGTCCGTGACAGCCCGCCCGATGAGATCGATGACCTCCGGCAAATCCCGGATCCCTGCAAGGGCTTCCGAGACGAGGGCCGGCTGGCCGGCATTGCTGATTTCTGTTATGCACTGCCTGAGCCCGGGAAGGGCAGAGAGTGTTTCCGCGAGAGCGACCAGGTCGCGGGGACCGGCGTTCCCGTACGCGATGCGTGCCGCGATCCGCTCGATGTCGCCGCAGGATTTGAGCTGGTCCCGGAGGGAGAGCCGTGCGGCAGTCTTCCCTGCAAGGAATTCCACGGCGTCCAGCCGGTGATTGATTGCGGCAATGTCCGTGAGCGGCCGCGTGAGGTGGCTGTTTAAGAGCCGGCTCCCCATCGGGGTCCGTGTCAGGTCGAGCGAGGCAACGAGGGTGGCCCCTTTCGTGCCGGCCCGGATGCTCTCGCGGACTTCGAGGTTGCGCAGCGTAACAGCGTCCAGCACCAGGGACTGGCCGGAGTTGCGCATCGAGAGGCCGCTGATGTGGGGGAGGGTTGCGTGCTGCGTCTCCTGTGCATAGGCAAGCGCGGCGCCGGCAGCGCCGGTTGCGCACGCAGCCCCGTCAAACCCGAACCCGCCGAGCGATGCAACATGGAAATGCCCGCACAGGTGCTGCCGTGCCCGGTCTTCCCCGAACAGTTCGTCGCGGCATGCGGTAACCACAACACCGGCATCCCTGATGCGCTGGCGGGCCGGCTCCGGCAGGGAGGCGGGCACGATGCATTCGGCGGGACGATACCGTGCAATCTCCGAACGGAGCCCTTCGAGCCCGGGGTCGTGGGCCGTGGTGGCTGCAAAGAATTCCCCGGTGGAGATGTCGAGGAGGGCAATGCCCCATTCCTGCTGTTTTGCGTCCGGGGAGACCGCCATCAGGTACGTGGCCGCGACCGAGGGGACGAGCGTGGAGTCGATCACCGTGCCGGGCGTGATGATCCGCACGATCTCGCGCTTCACGATCCCCTTGGCGGTTTTCGGATCCTCGACCTGTTCGCAGATCGCCACCCGGTAGCCTTTGCCGATCAGTTTTGCGATGTACCCGTCAACCGCGTGGTACGGGACACCGGCAAGGGGGATCCGGTTGTCCCCGCTCCGTGAACGGGAGGTGAGCACGATCTCCAGCTCCCGGGACACCAGTTCCGCGTCGGCTTCGAACGTCTCGTAAAAGTCGCCGATGCGGAAGAAGACAATCGTGTCCGGGTGCTGTTCCTTTGCTTCGCGGTACTGCCGCATGACCGGAGTCAGGCGGGTGCCGTTCTCGTCCTCTGTCCTGCTGTCAGCCCCGGCTTCACGTACCATATCGTGCTGATAGGTATCCCTCCGGATCCATTAATACCGATCTGATCGATCCTCACGGTGCCCGTGGCCGGTGGGTCCAGATGTACCATGCCAGCGGTGGGAGGGAGATGACGAACGCGATCAGGCCGAACGCGAGGCCGAGGGCAAATCCTATGCCGACGATGCTGGTGACCTGCCAGAGGGTGCTGACCGCCCAGGGGACGGCACTTACGAAGATGAGCAGTCCCAAGAACGCGATGAAGACGATCCCTACGGCTGCGTTTCTGATGTCCTGCCGGCTTGGGGCAACCGAGAGGACGAGGCTGAGCGTGAGGTAGAGGTAGAGCAGGAACCAGGGATGGAAGGCCGCAACAAGGTTCTGCCGGAAGAGTTCCACAATATCGATCCCAAGGCTGTGCAGCGTGCCTGCCGAATCAATGGATGCCGGGAAGGCCGGGAACGTGCAGCCGAGGTACGCGGAAAAAATCCAGGCCAGCCCGGTCAGGACGAGCGGTATGCAGAAGAGCGGCGCCGAGCTGATGATGACATTCCCGAGCACCGGGAGTTTCGGCCGCGTGTACGTGACCGAACCGCCATCTTTTGAGAAGAACACGATGTTTGTTATGGATGCACCGGTGAGGAGGCAGCCAAGGATATGCGAGCATTCGTGGACGACAACGCCCGGTGCCCGGATAAGGTAATAGAAGACCCGCATGGGCAGCACCTGCGCCCAGAGGTGGTCCAGCATCGTGGAGATGAGCATCACGACAATGCCGGTTGCAATGACGATGAAGAACGAGAGTGCTTCCATGCGGATCAGGAATCCCGGATGAGTGGTTAGGGCAGATGACACTTAATGCCAGCGAAGGGCAGGCCGGAATGCCGGCCCCTCTCGCATCCCGCTCACTTTTTGGATTCCTTCGGCATTGTTGTGAGACGGGAATGGTACGGCTGAAAGCCTGATATGGTCATACGGCTCATCTGCGGGTATGCAGCGGGAAGGACTCTCAGGTACGGGGAACAATCCAGTGCCCCCCCCTCGTCCCAACCGGCTCGCCAGCGAGAAGAGCCCGTACCTTCTCCAGCATGCAGCGAACCCGGTTGACTGGTACCCGTGGGGTGACGAGGCGTTCTCCCGTGCCCGGCAGGAGGACAAGCCGGTCTTCCTCTCCATCGGGTATGCCACCTGCCACTGGTGCCATGTGATGGCACACGAGTCGTTCGAGGATAATGAGGTAGCGGGGCTGCTCAACCGGGATTTTATCTGCATCAAGGTGGACCGCGAGGAACGTCCCGACCTCGACAGCACCTACATGGAGATCTGCCAGATGGTCACCGGCCAGGGCGGCTGGCCGCTCACCATCATCATGACGCCGGATAAGAAACCGTTCTTTGCGGCTACATATCTCCCAAAAGAACGGCGCTTCTCCGTGTACGGCCTCGTCGAGCTCCTGCCCCGTATCGCAGAGGCCTGGCACCGGCAGCGCGACGAACTCATGGTATCTTCCGAAAAGATCATCAGCGCACTCACGGCAGGACAACCGGCCCCCCGTGGGCAGGAGCCGGATGTCACGCTCCTCGATGACGGGTACGAGGAACTGGTGTTGCGGTTCGATCCGGAGCACGGGGGGTTCGGCACCGCCCCGAAATTCCCAACCCCGCATATTCTCCTGTTCCTCATGCGGTACTGGAACCGGACCGGCGAGAATCGTGCCCTTGAGATGGTGGTAAAGACACTGGATAAAATGCGGGACGGCGGCATCTGCGACCATGTCGGCGGGGGGTTTCACCGGTATTCCACGGACGCAGGCTGGGGGGTGCCGCATTTTGAGAAGATGCTGTACGACCAGGCGCTCCTCCTGATGGCGTACACCGAAGCGTTCCAGGTAACCGGGTACGAGAGGTTCCGGCGCACTGCGGAGGATATTATCGGGTATGTCCTCCGCGATCTTTACTCCCCGGAAGGTGCGTTCTTCTCCGCGGAAGATGCGGACAGTCCCGGCGGGGAAGGAGTGTTCTATCTCTGGTCCCGGAAAGAGCTGGTGGCGGTGCTTGGACCGGATGACGCGGGGCTTGCTGCCCGTGTTTTCAATGTACGGTCGCAAGGGAATTTCCCGGGCGAGGGGAGGGACGGTCCTGCAAACATCCTGTACCGGACCCTGTCTCCCGATGACCTCGCAGCCACCCTGGGAATTCCCGGGCCGGAACTGGATGCACGGCTCTCGTCCATCCGTGCCCGGCTCTTTGCTGCACGGGAGACGCGGCCCCGCCCTTCACGCGACGACAAGGTCCTTGCCGACTGGAACGGGCTCTTCATTGCTGCACTGGCACAGGCCTCGCGGGTATTTGCCGATGACAGGTATCGTACAGCAGCAGAACGGGCGATCGCATACCTGCTTTCAGGCATGCGGGATCCTAAGGGGGGACTCTGGCACCGGTACCGCGATGGCGAAGCGGCGATCTCCGCCTTTGCCGATGATTACGCCTTTGTCATACGTGCCCTTATCGAACTGTACGAGACCACGTTTGACACACGATACCTGTCGGAGGCACTCGCGCTCAATACGTATTTCATAACGCACTTTTTTGACAACCGGAATGGCGGGTTTTTCTTTGTATCCGATGAAGCGGAGGCGCTCTTTTCCCGGAAGAAAGAGATCTACGACGGGGCAATCCCTTCGTCAAATGTGGTTGCCTTCGACAACCTGGTACGGCTTTCCCGGCTCACCGGGGACCCGGTCCATGAAGAGCATGCGCACCAGCTCGCCCGCTCCTTTGGGATACGGGTGCAGGAAAATCCCGCGGCTCACGGGTACTTCCTCTGTGCAGTTGACCGGGCAACCGGGCCCACGCAGGAGATCGTGATAGCGGGAGATGTGCGGGAACCGGACACGGAACGGATGATTGCTGCCGTGCGTGCACGCTATCTCCCCCTCAGCACCGTCATCTTCCGTCCCGCACCGGGACCGGATACTGTGCTTATGTCCCTTGCACCCTTCACAAAAGACCTGGCCGGGACCGCGGGAAAAACAACTGCCTATCTCTGTTCGGGCCACGCATGCTCCGTACCGATAACGGATCCGGAAGCATTTGAAAAAGCGCTGGATACGAAAAAAGCGGGGATATGATCAGAGGTTCTTTAACGACACGATATCCTTGACGCCGACCAGCTTCCAGACAATGGAACGGTCCTCCTCGGCAATCGCCACCGGCGCGTCCATGGGGGAATGCCCGAGTGCGGCAAGGATATTGCACGACAGGTTGCGCTCGACAATCAGGTCGACAAATTTATCGCGTATGATCTTCTTCTCGATCGAGTCGCCCACTTCTTCCAGGTATCCCTGGAGCGTGACGAAGGTATAGGACGAGAGGTCCTTTGTGAACTTCTCGATCTCAACGGAGGCATAGGGGCTTTTCCGGAAGTACTCGATCTTCTTGCCATATTTTGTTGAGAGGAAATAGAGGAACGAGCCGTCAAAGACATACAGGAACGGGGCGATGTAGGGATATTTCTCTCCCTGGAATGCGATCCGGCAGATGTACCCTTTCTCGATCAGTTTGTCATATTCCGCTTTGTCCACCCGCGGGATCTTGATGATCTCCATAGTCACTCAAACCTGATTCCCAACATAAGACGATAAACCTTTTCAATTGGCGTTGATACAAAAAAGGGAGGGATTCACCGTCTGTTCCAGGAGCCGGCCAGTTCCCACGTCACTAAACGCAGTATGGTTGCCGGAGGAAGGTATGCCGGAACATACGGCAAACAACGAATGGGATCCTCCCGCGCTTATTCTGTGTAAGGATAATTGAGAAGCACCGGCTTTGTGTTCCCCGAGGCGAGCCGGTACTGTACCAGCGTCCAGGTCTCCTCAAGGCTCACCGGGACATACCCCGCCACTTCCGCACTGACATTGATCCTCCGGTGTTCGAAATCAATGAACGGGTAGTGGCGGAGGTCATTGTTATGGTGGTGGCCGTGGACCACCCAGCCGTCAAACGCTGCCGGGGCGTCTGCAGGATCATGGACAAGGCAGAACCTCGTCCCCGCATGTTCAATCATGGTGGAGGAGCATGCCCCCGGCCCGGGAGCATCGTGGTTTCCGGTAATGAATGTAATATCTCCGTTCAGTTGTTCCCGGTATTCCTGTTCGGGACGGGCGGTCCTGCCATGGCACAGGTCCCCGATATGGCAGATGCGGGTGCCGGGCGGGACCGACGCATTCCAGTTTGCGACCAGGACCCGGTCCATCTCACCGGGATCGGAAAAGAGGAACGGTCTCGAACAGTAACGGATGATGTTCGCATGACCGAGATGGAGGTCGGCAATAAGGAGGGTGTCCCCGGGCCCGGGGTTCCGGGGTTCCGCACCTTCGAATCCCGCATGTTTCCGGAACCGCGATAATGTCTCCTGCCAGGACCGGCTGTCATGCCGGTGGTTGTCATGCAGCCACCGCTTTTCCAGGAGATCATACTCGGCAAGGATCTCTTCCCCGTGCATGAGGGTGATCCGGAGCCCGGTCTCGTCAATGAGGAGGGGCCGGATATACCGGGCCTCTGCGGATTTAAAGAATGAATGGAAAAAAGTGCGGAGGCCGGAAAGGAATCCTCCGGATTGCGCTAACTGTCCATCATCGGTATCCGGGCCCGGCAGGGCCTGGAACACTGCGGACGCCTTCTTTTGATCAAGGTGGTTTGCAACCGTCACATGGTACCATTTCAGTTCCGGCCGGTCGTCCCATGCATTATGGCTGCGGGAGATTGGCAGCAATGCCCCGGCGATCTCCGCGACCAGCCTCGTCAGGCTGTCGGATGGCCGGACAGAAAACGCAATAACACTGCCATGCATGCCTTCGCGCTTCTCAAACCCGTCAAGGGTGAACGGAACAGGATCAAAGTGCGATGCAACGGTACCGATTGCATCGATGAGCTGCTGCTGGCTGACGCCTTCCAGCAGTTCCATGGGGCCAAAGAGCGTCACGTGCGGGTGCCGTTCCATGAAGGGTTCGATACCGTATGCCCTGGCAATGGAGACAACAGTCTGCCTGACCCGCCATTTGGTCCTGCCGAGCCGGATCTCCACAAGGTATACGTCATTCATGGTCAGGACCGCACACTCAGGTTTATTGTCGGTGTTCCGGGTTAAAATGTGATCCGGTTGTCATCCGGCAGATACCGTACCGGGGTATGTGAAAGAAACGATCGGTATGTCACTCTTTTTTCTGTGCCAGGCCAAAGAGCATGATGATGCCGACAAGGACGGTGGCAACTCCCGCTATGCCAAGGACGATCCCGATACCGGGAGCGAGCGAGGGTGCAGATGTGATGCCGATCGCGATCAGGAGAGCCCCGACAAGGATTGCGATGACCGGTACCATGACTGGTTCTGCGATAAAAAATTCCTCCAGACCGTATTAATCAGGTAATCGCCGGCAAAATTAAAGGTTGCCTCTTCCGGTACCTGCGGACCCGGGTGCCCCGTTACCGCAAACAATATCCTCATCACGATACCACGCCAACAATCCGGTACCTATGAGTACTCCATCACTGCCGGTATCCACCCTTCTCTTCGACATGGACAACACCCTGTTCGACCTCGTTGAGGCACAGGTGGCGTCCTGCCGCGAGGTTGTGCGGTTCCTCGGGCATGATGACGGGGAGGAATTGTTCTCGTATTTCCTTAAGCCCGTGCACGGGTTCGAGTCGCATGAAAATATCCGGCAGTACATGGAAGAGCGTACAATCCCGGTCAACGGTACGTTTGAGAATGCCTGCCGGATCTACGAGACCGAAAAACTCCGGCACATCACACCTTATCCCGGCGTTGCAGAGACCGTGAAGGAGCTGAATGAACGGGGGTACCCGATGTGCATTGTCACGGATGCGCACTCCCGTGATGCGACCCTGCGCCTTGAGAAGATCGGCCTTTTGCCGTACTTCACCGGCATGGTCGCGTACGATATGGTGCAGGTAAAGAAACCCGCCCCGGGACCGTTCCTCGCCGCGCTTGAGATGATGCGTGCCTCCCCGGACAACGCCCTCCTTGTCGGGGACAGTATCCGGCGGGATATTGAGCCCTGCGCCCGGCTTGGCATCCGCACGGTCTATGCACGGTACGGCGACCGGTTTGCGGACGGCCGCAGGGACCCCGGTGCGGATTTCGTCATCGATGGGCTGGACCAGCTCCCGGCCATCATCGACCAGATCAACCGGTCCTGAATACCTGTAGGTTTTTCCGGTAAAACCGGCACTATTGTACAGGCGCGAATAAAAAAACCCGGTGGGAAATTGGGAAAATTGTTGGTTTTTTAACCTTTTTCTCCCGGTTATGACCAAAAATTAAAAATGAGACCCGTATAATAAGAGCTATGTACGTTCCGAAAGAGATCTTTTTCACCAAAGGGGTTGGTGTCCATAAAGATCGTCTTGCCTCTTTTGAGCTTGCATTGCGGAAGGCCGGCATAGAAAAATGCAACCTCGTTTATGTCTCCAGCATCTTCCCTCCCGAATGCAAACAAATCACCCGCTCTGCGGGTCTTCGGAAACTCGCACCCGGTGCGATCACATTCTGCGTCATGGCACGGAACGATACCAATGAGCCGAACCGTCTCGTCTCATCGGCAATCGGTCTTGCCCTCCCGAGTGCCTCGGAAGAGTACGGGTACCTTTCGGAACACCACGCGTACGGGGAGACCGAGAAGAAGACCGGGGAATATGCCGAAGACCTCGCGGCGACCATGCTCGCCACGACCCTCGGTATCGAGTTCGATGTGAATGCCGCGTGGTCGGAACGTGAACAGACCTACAAGGCAAGCGGCAAGATCATCAAGACCAAGAATATCTGCCAGTCTGCGGAAGGGGACAAGAACGGTCTCTGGACAACGACGATTGCCGTGGCAATGTTCCTGTGATACTGAATCATCAGACCTGAAGCAAGAGAAGGACTCATCAGGTTTTTCCGATTGAGTCCAAGATTTTTTTATACATTTACGGCTTGGTTTTTTCAGGAGTTACGATGGCTCCCCGCGTCATGGCCATCCCCCGGATCTTCCCCGCGAGTTCCCGGACCGCAACCCGCGCCGGCGAATCATCCGGAATCAAAGAAACAGGAGATGCAGCCAGATCGGCGTTCTCCACGGCCGGGTCCTCCGGAATCACAGCAATAGGCAGCTCGTCGCCAATATCAACCGGCGCCGCCCCGGTCTTGTACTGGTTGAAGACTACATGGATCTTCTCTTTCTCAAGCCCGAGCTGGGTGGCGATCTCCCGGATCCGGGCAATAGTCCGGAGCCCCCGGGCCCCCGGGTCACTGACAATGAGGAGCATGTCGGGCTTGCCGATCGTGCCCCGGCTGATGTGCTCCATGCCGGCCTCGGTGTCGATGATGATAAAACGATAGTCGCGTTCCAGCTGGAGCATGCATTCCGAGAGGAGGTCGTTTGCAAAACAGTAACACCCGGTCCCCTCCGGCCGGCCCATGGCCACGAGGTCGAACCCTTCCGCTTCCACGAGCGCCTGCCGGAACCGGAACCGGACATAGTCGTGCCGGTTCATGCCCGGCGGGATGTTCCGCGAGAATGCCTCCTCCCGCATGCTGCCAAGGGTCTCATGGACGGAGACGCCAAGCGCCTCGTGGAGGTTTGCGTTCGGGTCGGCATCAACGGCAAGGACCGGGGCTTCCCCGAGCGCGATGAACGAGCGGACGAGAAGGGAGCTGATCGTGGTCTTGCCGGTCCCTCCCTTGCCGGAGACTGCGATCGTGAACGGGTGCGTGGGCATGGTGTCTTGTCCTCTACGTGCGGTTGCCGGTTTCGCCGGCCCGGATGCGCCGGGAGATCTCCCCGGCGGCTCCCATGATCGCAAGCGACCCGTTGCGGTCGGCGAACCGGATCCCGCAGCTGGGCGTGATGAGCGATTGGGCATCGAAGAGTTTCTCCGGCATACGGGCACAGAGCTGGGTGCGTATCGCGAGATATTTGCTGTAGAGCGAGTCCACCGTTTCCGTTGCAAAGACCTTGTACTCGGCGGGCACGATCCCCCATGCAACAACGCCTCCTTTCTCCATGTAGGAGATGATAGAATCCGCATAGAGGAGGAACTCCTTTGAGGTCGCATACGCGTCCATGGAGATGACCGAGGGGGAGAGGCCGATGACGAACTCCCAGTCCGTGTTGGAGCAGCAGTGGATGCCAAGGCCGCCATCAACAAGCGATGCGATGTCCTCCCATCCGGACCGGACGGTCTCGCGGTCCACCGGGACAACGGACGATCCCAGCGATGCAAGGTAGGGTTCGTTGAGGACAACGAGTGTCTCTGTTGCGCCGGTGTGCTCCCGCATTGCCTGCTCGCACCAGCGGGCCTTGAGCGCGATCATCTTCGAAAGGACATCCGCGATCTGGGCATCATAATAGATCGGCCGCTTGTTGGCATCAACCACCTGCATGCCGAACGTGACCGGGCCGGTCACCTGACATTTCAGGACGCCCGATGCCGGGACCTTCCGGGACATCATCTCGATGAATGCCGAGGCATATTCCCGGTGGAGGCCGTAATCGGCAGAATTCCCCTCAACGAAGTCCATGTACACCTTCTCCATTGCAGCGGTCTGGTCCCGCGTGCTGTCGAAGAGGAGCCGGTCCTCACGGATCAGGCGGCCCGGGAGCTGCTCGGAATCATTGAAGACGATGCCTTCGAGCTGGCTGCGGTCCGGGAGGGTCGGGATGTACGGGAAGTCCGGGAAGAGGGCGAGGACATCGTCGCATGCCTGTTTCGGGTCCGTGTGGGGCAGTGCGCCAACGCCGGTCGCGAGCGAGTGGGGTGAGGGGATCATCTTTGCCATGATGCTCACTCCCGCTTGACCCGGCAGGATTCCAGCAGGCTCTGGACCCTCGGGAAGAGCGCGAGGTCCGTGTGCGGCAGGAACGTGCTGCCGGTGTACTCGTCCATGAAGGAGTTCTCGGCGTTCAGCTCGATGTAGGCCATCCGGTACGCAATGCTGTCGAGCGTCTTTCTCTCACGGCGGTTGATGAGCGCGATGTTCGCGCCGACAACAGCACCGTTCCCGATATTTTTGATCTGGTCGATCCCGATCTCCGGGATGAGCCCGATGATGGTCGCGTTCTTCTTGTCCAGGAAGTTCCCGAAGGCGCCTGCAAAATAGATTGTCGAGATATCATGGCGGGTCACCCCGGCTTCCTTCATGAGGGTGACGCAGGCCGCGTGGACCGAGGCCTTGCTCATGATCAGGTTCTTGATGTCGTTCTCCGTGATCACGATGTCCTTTCCGATCTCCGTCTCCTTTGCCCACGCAATAACATACTCCGGGAAATGTGCGTTTTTACGGATACGGGGATGATTGATCTCCATGTTGATCCGGCCGGTCCGGTCGATCACGCAGGCGATGAGGAGTTCGGCGAGCAGGTCGATCAGGCCGGAGCCGCAGATCCCCCGGGGTTTGATGCCATTGATGGTCGAGTACTTCGGGTCCAGCGTCACCGGGTCGATCGTGATCTTCTCGATCGCACCGGGGTTTGCCCGCATGCCGAAGAGGACCTCCCCTCCTTCCAGTGCAGGACCGGCCGCGCCGGCGCAGGAGAACATCCACTCCTTATTGCCCAGCACGACCTCGAAGTTCGTACCGATATCAACGAGGAGCGAGATCTCATCCCGTTCGCTCATGCCGCACGCAAGGATGTCAGCGATGATGTCGCCGCCGATGAAGTCGCTGACAGCCGGGAAGAGGAAGACGCCCCCGTTCGGGTTGCAGGTGATGCCAAGGCGCGGCGCGGCAACGGAGAGCGCCCGCCGGACTACCGGGACATAGGGTTCGGCGATCATGTACGCGGGGTCGATCCCAAGGAGCATGTGGGTCATCACGGTGTTACCGGCCACGACGACTTCGTAGATGTCCTCGCGGTCGATTTCCGCCGCGTTGGACGCGGTAGTGAGGGCCTGGTTGATGCTCTCGGCAGCAAGGGCCTGGAGTTTCACGAGGCCGTTCTTCCGGGCAAAGTTTACCCGGGCCAGGATGTCCTCGCCGCAGCTGATCTGCTTGTTGTAATTTGAGGCAACGCTGACGACCTTGCCGGTGACCAGGTCCCAGAGGTAGACGACAATGGTCGTTGACCCGAGATCGACCCCCGCACCATAAATGCGCTTCGAGGTATCGTTCTCCTGGAGGTCGATGAGGCGGTATCCCCCGGGCACGAGGCTGATCGTACCGGTCACCTTCCAGTCGCTGTGGCGCAGGATGTACGGGATCTCCCGGAGCACTTCGAGCGGGGCATACATCTTCTCTGCCACCGGCCCGCCGCTCTTCTGGATCCCCCAGAGCAGGCGCGAGAGATCCGGTGACGGGTCGGCAAGGCTCGGCGGCTGGAGCTCGACATAGTATTTCCGGACGGAGGGGCGGAAATCGATCGCCTGCTCCAGGCCCTCCACGAGAATTTTCTGCTCCTGGATGAGGGTACTCTCGGGAATCACGACATGGAGGTCGCCCTGCACCGTTGCCTCGCAGGCAAGGCACGCCCCTTTCTGCAGCTCTGTCTCCGTGAAGAACCGGCCGTACTTCTGCCGGTCGAACTCAACTCTCCCGGACTGGATGTAGACAATGCATTTACCGCATTTTCCCTGTCCTCCGCAGACTACGTTCATGGAGAGGCCGGCACGCTGGGCAGCATCGAGGATGGTAATCCCCCGTTCCACATCGATCTTGCGATAACTGGGGAGGAACGTGACGGTCAGCATTTATTTCTTCCACTCCTCGTGCAGGAATTCGCCGATCTCGGCAGCATCGCGGGGGCCGACCAGGACTTTCCAGCCGGTTGCATCCTCGATCCTCCCGGAGAGTGGCGAGGCATACCCGGGGATGATCAACTTCCGGTGCGTTACTTCGTTCTCGACCCCGAATTTTTTGATCGAGTCCCGGACCAGCATCTCGGAGAGTTTGCCCGCGGCAACCGCGGTCAGGACCGAGAGCCCTTCAGTATCGACAATCAGCATGAAGCAGGGGACCCGGGTGGACTCGAGGTAGCCCTGGAGGGTGAAGAACGTGAGCGAGAAGTTCACTGTCATCAGGACCGGCGCGTCCTTGTCCGGTGTCCCGACCCGGTACAGCCCGGGGTTCATCTGGATGGGTTTCTGGGGGTCCGTGTAGATGTTCTGGCGGAGCGTGAGCGAGGCCTTCGTGGCCCCGGGCGAGAGCGGGTCCGTGACAATGACCGAGGCATATTTCACGATACCCAGTGCAACCGCCGCGTCCTGCTGCCCGGTTGCGGTGGCATCGAGATACACCGGATAGCCGAGTTCGGGGACCAGACGCGTGATCGCGAGCTGCCGTATCTGTGTGGAGCGGGTGAGAAATGTCCCGAGATTCTCCGGTGCAGGGTCGAGCACGAGGTCCTGCACTCCTTCGGCCGTGCAGTCCTTCACCATCCGGGCAAGCCCGTCGGGCGTTGCAGCCCGGATGACCAGAGGGCACCCGTACTTTTTGGCAAGCGCACACATCACCTTATAATTTTCCCCGGTTGCGGCATGGAGGAGCGGGCGGTAGGAACCGCAGTGGACCAGGGCTGCCGCATGCGCTGCGGGGTCCTTTGCAATGAGCACCGGGGGGAGGTGGGCCTGCTCCGCCTCAACTGTTGCTACTGCCTTTGCAAAGGTCTCCGCAGAGCCGCTGGTATTTTCAATGGCAATGCCGCTGAAGCGGAGGTCGGCACCCACGCGGGTGAAGGTCTCGTCCCTCACACGGCGGGTGACCGCCGCGATCTCCGCAGGCGTCTGTGTATCGCTGACACGGAAGACAATGCCGGGTGGGTGGTAGAATGTCTTCTCGTGGCGGTACAGGACCGTCTCTTCCCCCACCTTGAAGAAGCGCTCGCCCATACCGACCCTGACGAGCCGGATGGGTGGCCGCGTGCTTGCCCCGAGAACGGATTTTGCCTCGTCGCTTAAGTACGGGCAGAGCTCGATATCTGCCTTCCCGCCGGCGAGTTTCATCGCGAACGTGAGGCAGGTCGGGTCGCCGCACTCCTTGCAGTTCTTCTTGGGGAGGAGCTTGTAGATGTCCAGCGCCTTGAGTGCCATCTTATCGCACCTCCGCTGCTGCGCCGGGTTTTTTCATATCGGCAAATGCCTTCCGGAGGAGGGGGATCGTGCCGGGGTGGCGGACGCAGACGATCTCTGCGCCGGCTGCTGCTGCGGCAAGGCATGTGTAAAACTCCCACTGGATCGCCATCTCGTCCTGCACCGCAGGCTCTGCTTCCCGCACTTCCTTGATGGTGAGGGAGTCAGGCGCGGAACAGATCATCGGCATGGCGAGATCGCTGTCGCCCTTGAGCGCTGAAAACCGGATCCGTTCCATTGCCGAGTACGAATATTCGAACCCGTAGCCGAGCGCCCCGGTATAGGGATCGATCACGATGTGGTCCCGCTGGACGCCGATCTCCTTTAAGAGGATGTTGAGTTGTTTTGCAAGGTTGATGTCGATAGGTGACTGGGCGATGATGGAGTGGTTGTAGGCAAGGGCAGCGGCGGCGATACTGCGGTACTTCCCTGCCTCTGCTGTGCCGAGGAGGAGCCGCTCTCCCTGCGCCACTTCCCCGCATTTCTGGAAGACCTCGCTGTCGATCTTCGGCTCGTTGCTCCCTTCGATGATCAGGGGCAGGCTGGATGCCAAGAGAACATCTTCGACAACTTTTCCGAGCGAAGCAATGTCGGAGAAGTTCCGCTGCCGCGTGCTGGTCAGGTACAGCCGGATGAGGTCGGCACCGTACGTGCCGTCAGCAGCTTTTGCCCACTCGCTCACGCTGTTCGTCATGTCCCCGCAGTAGTTCTTCGCGATCGGCGACCAGAACGGGAGATAGTCACAGATCTCAAGGGCAATGAGCGGGGACGGGGAACCAGCCTGGTCTTCCATGAACGGGAGCGTTGTCCCGCCGCCAATCCGGTACGAGAGCCTCCGCGTACCCCCGTCCGCCTTCGTTGCCCCAATCACGACTTCGCCTATGGTTGCAGTCCAGCCAAAATTCAGTTCGCAGGCCATCGAGCTCACACCAGCGGTTTCATCCCAAGGGCCGGATGGCCGACGCGTTTAAGGAACACCATGAGGTCTTCAATGGTCGCCGCGGTAGTCTCATCGCCGATCTTCTCAAAGAACCCTGCAAGGCCCCGCTCCTCGAGTTTCTTTACGAGCCGTTCCTTAAGCTCCTCCTTGAGGGCTGCCGGCATCCAGACCAGCCGCTCGATCCCGCCCTCGCCCTGGAGGAACCGGTCCGAGAGGATGTAGTTCTTGGAGATCCCGGCAAACCCGGGTGTCTGGGCCCCGCCGCCAATCGTGCCGGCGAGCGTTGAGAAGGTCATGCCGGAGGGGGTCATCCCCTTGTGTTCGCGGTTCACGACCATGATCCCGTTCACCTCCGGCAGCATCAGGGCGATCGCCTCGAAGCAGCCGCAGCAGGTCATCGGGTACTCCATCACGTTGTAGAGCGAGCACCGCTCGATCTCGCCGTGGCTCGCCTTCTTCACGAAACGGTTGACTCCCTCGAACTCCCCGTTCTGTGCATTGAGGACCGCCCCTTTCTCGATTGGCTGGTTGGCGCCGGAGGGCGACATCTCGTACGCGATCTTCCCGTCAAGCCAGCTGATCGCGCCGCAGAGGGCAAGCCGCTCGGGCGTGATGACGCAGACGTGGTTGGGGGCAAACGTCTGGCAGAGCGTGCAGGAGTAATAGGTGCTGACATCGGCATCCCGCATCCCCTTGATGCGGGCATCGCGTTCATCGTACACCCGCTCTGCTTCTTTCTTCGCTTCAAGGACTTTTGTACCGTCCGTGATCAGCGTGACCGCAACCGCATCGAGCAGCTGGGGGAAGTCCATGCGGAACTTGCTCGCTAGCAGCTTGCCGAGGTGTTCGATCTTTACTCCTTTTGCCACCGCTTCTTTCGAGAGCCTCACCCAGATGAGGTCCCGCTGCGCAACATGCCAGGAGCCTTCGCCATAGTTGACGAAGTTGTGGATCCGCCGTTCGAGCACCGGCTCGTAGTCCTTCTTCATCGTCTTGCCGGCAACCTCGATGATGATCGCGAGCGGGTTTGCCGAGCCTTCCTTCAGCGCACCGATCTCGGGGCCGATGACCGTGACCTTCCCGTCCTCGATCTCGCCGGGCTGCCGCATACGGAGCAGTTCGAACGCCGGCGACCTGCCTCCGCCGAACTCCACGTACATCTCTTCCTTCCGTATGCTCTTCCCCTCGAACGCGGGCGAACACCCCATCGGGATCGGGATCGCGGTGACATTGACCTTGATCCCCTTCATCTCCATGCCCTGCCGGACCACGTCATCCGGAGTGGCAGGTGTCCACGTCCCGCCTTCGTACCCGCCAAGGGAGAGGATCGGGAACCCCAGCACCCTCATGCCGTCCACGAGGGTGATCTCCTCGTCGGTCAGGCCGGGGAAGACGATCACGATCGCCTTTGCCCGCTCCGCGGCATAGGTGATAAGGCGGTTCGTGTCCCCGGGCTTCACGCCGCCAAATGTCATGGCAACGCGGGCGATAAGGTCAACGAAATGGATGCCGTAGAAGGGTGTTGAACCCAGGGGAATGAGACGGTATTCAAGGCCCAGCCGGACGCCGGCTTTGGACAGGGTGGGGATGACGTTTCCGGCAAGGAACGTGAGCATGTATTTTTCCTGCAGTTCGCGGCAGATGGCGGCAGCACTGCCCCCGCTCGCGGGCGTGCCGACAACCAGCGCGAGGCCAAGGATACTCCCGTCAACCAGCGAATACCCGAGCTTGCGGATGACCGTGTCGCTGATAAAGCCGGTGTACGGTGCCGGCTCCTTGCCGGAGACCGCGGTCTGTTCTGCAAGCAGGCACTCGGATGCAACGATCGGGTTGTTCGCCGTCTTGGTAAAAACCTCCGCTGCCGCTTTCTGGTCATGGACCGGGATGCCGGTCAATGCATAGGAGATCGGGAGGTGATATGCAGTATCTTCATAAGAAAACGATTTCTGGAGTGTTGAGATCCTCGTTTTCAGCAGCTCTTCGCCATGTTTTTTGGCCAACTCAACGTCGGTCATCGTCCATTTCCCTCGTATCAAGGGTTACGCGGTAATATAGATATAGTTTCGTTATAGGGTAACCCGGAGTTCTGGAATCTGGGGATTTTTGGCATTTGGGGCGATTATAACAGAAATCTGACAATAAAGAAATATATACGTTTTAAACGATATTGTTCTTAACGAGAGGTAGTACATGGGAAAGATCCAGTTCACGAGAGTCATCTCAATGCTTGTCCTGCTTGTTGCCTTTGCAGTCTGCATACAACCGGCACTTGCAGCGAATGAAACGATGTCCATTGCATACCGCGGTCCCGGTGGTTATTATATCGGCGACACGATCATCTTCGACGGGTTCAACAAGGTCGGGAATATCACGGCCGCAAAAATCACCGGCCCGGGACTGCCTGCCGGCGGTGTCCCGATCTATGACCTCAATGGCGTTGAAGGGACCGGCAACCCGATCCCGATGAACGCTGACGGCACGTGGCGCTTCTCCTGGTACACGTCCTCCATCAAGGGGATCGACCAGATGCAGACTGCACGGTATTACATCACGGCATTTGACCTTGGCGATCCCACCCAGTCTTCAACCACTTCGGTCATGATGAAAAAACCTGACTTCTACGTTGTCGCAAGCCCGAACCCGCTGGAGACCGGCAATTACATCCAGCTGCTCGGTACCGCTGAACAGGGAACAAAGGACATCCGCATCCAGGTCAGTGACAGCAACGGGAAAGTCCTCCACACATATGACACCGGTGCAAGCGAGTCAGGATATTTCACCTACGCATTCCACGTGGACATGCAGCCGGGCAACTATGACGTTACGGTCTCCAGCCCGTCCGTGAAGAACACGTTCCGTACCACGATCACGGTCATTTCCCCCCAGGCTCCGGCGTCCTCGGGAAACCAGACCCCTGCTGAAGGCACCCCGGCAGGAGCCGTTCCGGAACAAATTCCTCCCCTGACCGGGACGCTGTCGGTTTCATCCACCCCTGCCGGTGCGCCGGTCTTCCTTGACTCGGTATCTGTGGGAGTAACCCCGATCACGCTCGGGACCATCACCCCGGGCAACCACCTTGTTGAGATCAAAACCCCCGGCTACCTTGCCTACTCGGTCCAGGTGACCGTAAAACCCGCGGAAACAACCTCCATCTCGCCGACACTCGTAAAGAACCCGCTCTCCCTGCCGGTCTCTCCCGTCACTGCGTGTACGGGACTCCTCATTGCGGGATTCCTCTTCGTGGCCTTTTCGACAGGACGAAGAGATCCATAATTTCTGATAATTTTTTTAAACACGGGTCCACCGACCATAACCTATATCGAATTACGGGAACAACGGTATACCCGCAAACGGTGGATCATGGGAAAATTTTCTTTTGTTGCGCATATGCCGGATGAGCCCGGTTCACTGCACCGGGCAGCCGAGATCATCAAAAAATACGATGGCAATATCAACCGTATCCAGTTTGACCGCCGCATCGACCCCGGGACCGTCTTTTATGAGGTTACTGCAACGGACGATGCCTACCGGAAGATCACCGAAGACCTGGCCCGGATCGGGTACCTCCAGACCTCGCTCGTCTCCCTCGACTTCCTGAAGTTCTGCGTGTACCTCCCGCACCGGCCCGGGGCCCTCTACGAGTTCCTCGGGTACATCACCTCTGCCGGGGCAAACATCGCGCTGATCGATTTCGATGACAAGGGCCGGCACCCCGACCGGCTCACGGTCAGCCTCAACCTTGAGCAGAGCAAGGAGATCGACCGCCTCCTCGACCAGCTGAAGTCGCGGTACCGGCTCGAGATTGTCGAGTACGACAAGACCGGAAAACACCTTGACGATACGGTCTTTTATGTCCGGTACGCCCAGGAAGTCCGGGAACTGATCGGTGAATCCGAGGATGCGTTCCTGCTCTCGTTCCTTGCGGATACCAACCACATCGCACAGGAGCTGATGGACCGGGGCTGCAACCCCCACCAGGTGTTCGACAGCGTGCTTGCAACCGGCCGGACCATGAACGCAACTTCCGGCGATAATTTTTATGCCGCCGTGCAGCAGTTTGCGATCACACCTGACACGGTGCTGTACTGTTTCCAGCCACCCTGCGGGGGGAGCATATTCCTCATCCAGACTCCCGCAGAACTGGTGATGATCGACACCGGGTATGGCATCTACCATGACGATGTCATGACCATGTTCTCCCGGTACGGGGTGGACATGAGAAGGCTGACCCGCATCATCGTCACGCACGCGGACGCGGACCACTGCGGGGCCGCGGGCCACTTCTCCGTGCCGGTGTACATGCACACGGGGACCCTTGAGATCATCCGGACCAACAACCGGGGCTACGGTTCGCGGAGCCAGGAGTCGGTGCTCGAGGAGTTCTACACGAAGATGATCAACCTCTTCTCGCGGTTTTCCATTCCTTCGGATGTCCACTGTTTTTCCGGGCCGACCGGTGCAACGCGGGGGATCTTCCCGGTCATCGGGACGGTCACGATCGGCGGGCTGGAACTGGACGTGCTGGACGGCCTGGGCGGCCACACCTTCGGGCAGGTCTTCCTCTATTCCAAAGCACACGGCCTGATCTTTGCGGCCGACAGCGTGATCAATTTCAGGAGCCTGACGCAGGAACGGGCGGACTACAGTTCGCTTGCCGCATTCCTCGTCACCTCCGTTAATGTTGACAGCGACCGGGCAAAAGAGGAGCGTATTGCCCTCACGGCCCTTGCAGAGGAGACGGACAGAGCACTCGCACCAACCGGCCGGCACTGCCTCATCTGCGGCGGGCACGGGGCGGTCTCGGTGCTTGAGGGTGGGAAGCTCGTGCCGTACGGGGTGATCGAGGAGTACCGGGCTACAAAGAACGAATGAAGGGTGGCCGGGTTCATCCGGAAAAGAGTGCGATTATTATCCGGTTTTTAAGACAACCTCTTCGTAATCAATACGTAGCGGGGAATTAAAATCCCGCATGCACTCACTATGGTGAAATAAATCCGGGAAAACTGTTCCATTGGTTAACACGATTGAAATGGTAAAAATTTACAATTTTTTTTGGTGGATATAGGTTGCACAATACAGGAAATAGGAACTCTCTCCACTTTTTTCATCATAATCCCGGATCTCGTTGTCACAATAATCCGGGTAGGTACTCATAAGATACTCTTTCAGCATTTTCATATTGGCAAATGATCGGGTTTTGTAAATCAGGAACAGGTGATTATAACGAAGGCCATCCTTCTCGAATTGTTTTAATTGCACCTGGGGTTGACTGGTAATCCCGAATTTTAATAATTTCACCCTCTCTCGTTCAACTAAATACAGGACTCCCTGACGGACTCCTTTTTTGGCATCTTCCAGATTATCCGTAACCCCACTGTCAATTATCGGCATATGAAATAGCAAATTGATGGATATGATTTCCTGACATTAAATCTTGTGATCTGATCTCACCGGAACCAGTCGGAGACCGGTTCATCATTATCACTCAAAACAGATGAACCTTAGTGCCTGTCAGTCGTACGGGTAATTCGTTACAATAATTTCCTCGATCCCGCTCCGGCGTTCGCCATTGCAGTTGATGAACCGTTTGGCCGTGACCGTCTCGATGCGGAACCCCTCGTACAGGTCCTCGATTGCCGGGACCTTGGAATTGCTCAGCATGAGATGCACCCCTTTTTTTGTCAGCTTACGGAACAGCCGGGCGAGCCGCTCCTGGTCCTCGAACCGGAACCCCCGGGAATTGTAATCCGTGAAGTTCGCGGTCTTTGAGAGTGGCTGGTACGGGGGATCGAAGTAGATGAAGTCGCCTTTCCGGGCGGTCTTTACCGCCGCTTCGAAGTCGGCATTCAGGATCTTCACCTTCGCGAGCAGTGCGGAGAACTTCATGATGCTTGCACCTGACGGGATGGAACGGTTCTTGTGGCTCCCGAACGGCACGTTGAATTTCCCTTTCCGGTTCACCCGCCAGAGTCCGTTGAACCCGTGCTTGTTCAAGTAGATGAGCAGGGCGGCCCGTTCGATCTCATGCAACGGGTTGCCGATGATGGTGTTGAACCTCTCTTTCAATGCCTTGTACGACGCCTCATCATTCCGGAGGTCATCGTCCTCCAGTGCAGCGATGAGCGACTCCGGCTTGTCCTGGACCACCCGGTACAGGTTGATGAGCTCGCTGTTCAGGTCGGCAATCACCGCCCGGGAGATGAGCTGGTGGTTATCGAGGTTGACCAGCAGTGCCCCGCCGCCAATGAACGGCTCGTAGTACGTGTTCCAGGCCGGGGGGAGGCGCTGGTCCAGTTCCACGAGAAGTTGTCGTTTTCCGCCGGCCCATTTGATAAAAGGCGAGCATTTCACGAGCGGGGCAATCACAGACTAACTTTTTATGAACATTGCATAAAGATCTATCCCCGTTCCCGCGTCAGTAAATAAAACCCTTGAGTCCGCCATTAGAAATTCTCATCTACTATGTGGATGTATCTCTTGTGCGAGAAGCATGGACAGCCACAGGGTGCAGGAAATGATGCTGTTGATGGCATCGAAGATCCGGGCGATTGCGAACAAAATATCTGACAACGACGTCGAGAAATTCATTGCCGAACTGCTGGACGCAAAGCGTGTCTACGTGATCGGCGCCGGGCGCTCGGGGCTCGTTGCCAAGGCGTTTGCGATGCGGCTGATGCACCTTGGCCTGAAGGCGTATGTGGTCGGGGAGACGATCACGCCTGCCCTGAGTCCCGGGGATGTCATGGTGATCTTCTCCGGCTCCGGCAGGACGAAGACCGTGGCGGATATTGCCGAGACCGCAAAGGACATCGGGGCCCACATCTGCCTGATCTCCTCCAATGCGGATTCACGGATCGGGAAGATTGCAGACTGCATCGTCATCATCGAGCACCACCGCGACGAAGTCGAAGACGATACCGTGGAGTTCGAGATCCGGCAGATGATGGGGGAGCACAAGTCCTTTGCACCGCTGGGCACGCTGTTTGAGACCGCGTCCATGATCTTTTCCGATGCGGTCATCTCGCGGCTTATGGAGATCACGAAGACGGACGAGACTGCCCTCAAGAACCGGCATACGAATATCGAGTAGACAGGAAGTGACCTATGGGCATGAAATTCTCTGAACGGGTGGCGGGGATCGAGATCTCCGGTATCCGGAAAATTTTCGAAGCCGCAGGACCGGACTCCATCAACATGGGGCTTGGCCAGCCGGACTTCGACACCCCGCAGCACATCAAGGATGCGGCGATCAAGGCGATCCAGGAAGGAAAGACCGGGTACACCACGAACAACGGTCTCCCGGAACTCCGGGCTGCGATCAGCAGGAAATTCAAAAACGAGAACGGGATCAAGTACCACCCTGACCAGCTCATCGTCACGGCCGGTGCAAGCGAAGCACTCCATATCGTGATGCAGGCGCTCCTCAACCCCGGCGACCGCGTCCTCTGCCCCGACCCGGGTTTTGTCTCGTACGCGTCGCTTGCAACCATTGCCGGGGGGACCCCGGTCAGCGTCCCGCTCACGAAAACCCTCCATATCGATGTCGAGAAGGCAAAGGCCCTGATGGGTGGCGCAAAACTCTTTGTCTTAAACTCTCCCGGCAACCCGACCGGTGCGGTCGAGAGCGAGGAATCGGTCAGGGCGATTGTCGAGTACGCCGCAGACAAGGGCGTCACGGTCGTATCCGATGAGGTGTACGAACATTTCATCTACGGCAAGAAGCACGTGAGCGCTGCAAAATTCGGCGACAACGTGATCACCATCAACGCCACGAGCAAGACCTACGCGATGACCGGCTGGAGGCTGGGATACCTTGCGGCATCGCCCGAGATCATCGGGCAGTGCCTCAAGGTCCACCAGTACTGCCAGGCCTGCGCCACGTCGATCTCCCAATATGCGGCCCTTGCCGCGTACGAAGGCGACCAGGGTGCGGTTGCGGTCATGCGGGACGAGTACGAGGCACGCCGCGACCTTATCTGGAAGGGCCTTTCCGACCTGGGCCTGCCCTTCCCGAAACCGGAAGGGGCATTCTATGCCTTTGTCCCGATGAAGCCGGCACTGACGGAGAAGATCATCGCAAAGGGCGTCATCGTGGTCCCCGGCTCCGCGTTCGGCGCCAATGCGCCGGAGTACACCCGGTTCAGTTATGCCACATCGCGACAGAATATTATGACCGCTCTTGAACGGATCGAACAACTCGTGAAGTGATATCATGGTAAAGGAACTCTTGGCAAAATTATCCAATGCCCACGGTGTCTCGGGCAGCGAAGGCAGCGTATTGTCGGTAATAAAGAAGGAACTCAGGGGCCACGTTGACGAGATCCGCGAAGACTCGATGGGCAACCTGATCGCCATCAGGAAAGGGAACAAGTTCAAGGTGATGCTCGCCGCCCACATGGACGAGATCGGCCTGATGGTGAAGTTCGTGGATGAGAAAGGATTTCTCCGGTTCGTTGCGCTGGGCGGATGGTACGGCCCCACGCTCTACAACCAGCGCGTGGTCCTGCACTCCACCAAAGGCCCGGTGTACGGGGTCATTGGTGGCAAACCCCCGCACATGATGGATGCCGAAGAGAGCAAGAAAGGCGTCAAGATCGATGACATGTTCATCGATGTCGGCGCCACGAACCGGCAGGAAGTGGAAGTGCTGGGCGTTGATGTGGGGACGCCGGTTACCATTGACCGGGAATTCACGGAACTCGGGTACGGCCGCGTGACCGGCAAGGCCTTCGACAACCGTGCCGGGGTGGCGATGCTGATCAAGACCATGCAGGAAGTCAAATCCCCGCTCACGATCTGTGCGGTTTTCACGGTGCAGGAAGAGGTAGGGCTGAAAGGGGCACGCACGAGCGCGTACGACCTTGACCCGGACTGCGCCATTGCCACCGATGTCACGATCCCGGGCGACCACCCGGGCATCGAGATGAAGGATGCTCCGGTTGAGATGGGCAAGGGCCCGGTCGTTACCATTGTCGACGCCAGCGGGCGCGGGCTCATCGCGAACCGGAAGGTCGTCTCCTGGCTCAAGGAAGCAGCGGACAGGGAGAGCATCCCGATGCAGCTCGAAGTCGGCAGTGGCGGCACGACCGATGCGACCGCGATCCACCTGACGAAAGGCGGCATCCCGAGCACCACGATGAGCATCCCGACCCGGTACATCCACTCGCCGGTCGAGGTTCTCGACACCCGTGATCTCGAAGCCGCGGTGCAGCTGCTGGTCGCAACGCTGAAGAAGAAGCCGGCGCTGTAATTTTTTTATTTCCCGTTTTTTTGGGAATTTTTCTGATGCAAAAACTTCTGGCGTTTTACGCAGACGACCATGACACGTGCCTTTCGCACCTTAGCATTGTTTAAAAAAGTGTACTGGGGCCTGATACTTTTCCATCAGGACCCCAAAAGAAAGATAACAATGGAGAGGTTCTCACATCCGGCTTTACCACGAGAACGGGCAATACCATTTTCCATATGAAGGGCAGTCGGTTTTGTCGCAGGCCCAGCCATTCACTACAACTCCCGTCGGGGCCCCCGATGCCGCAGTGGTAAGGGGTCCGGTGATTGATTCCCCGGCTTTTTGACACATGTCCGTTTCACCTCCTTTCTCTTTTATTCCTGAGGGTATTTTGCTACAACCTATCTCTTTCCTGAATCGGGATATACCTGGTGTTGAGTGAAAATTTTTTTTCATCTATTGGTGCACCGATGTGCCCGGGCCAGAAAAGAATGGTGATACGGGAGATCACCGTTCAGGCCGGCCCCGGTCCGCCGGTCATGTACACAATATTGCTGCCTTCCTGGATATCGCCCATATTATGGGTCACGATGATCACGGTCTTGCCGGTCAGCTGCCGGATCACTTCGTAGATGGACTGTTTCGATTCGGTATCGATGGAGCGGGTGAACTCGTCAAAGACAATGACCGGCGAATCCCGCAGGAGGACCCGGGCAAGCGCGATCTTCTGCATCTCCCCGCTCGAGAGGTTGTGACCGGACTCCCCCACTTCGGTATCGTACCCCCGGGGAAGCGTACCGATCAGGTTGTCGAGACCGGCCCGGCGGGCAGCCCGCATCACGTCATCCCTGGTTGCCGACAGGTCCCCGATCAGGATATTGTCGTATACCGTGCCGTCAAAGATCAGGGCCTCGGAAAAGACAATGGACACGTACGACCGGAGATCGTCCCTGCGTACCGATGCGATGTCCTTCCCGTTGATCGTGATCCTGCCATGATCCGGGGAATACAACCGGCAGAGAAGTTTTAAGACCGTGGATTTCCCCGATCCGTTCTCCCCGATCAGGTAATTGATCCCCCGGGTGAAATGGCCGTTGAAGTCCCTGACAATGACCCGGTCATCGTACGAGAACCCCACGTTCTCGAAACGGATATCCCCCGGCCCGTCCGCCGGCAGGGGAACACTGCCTTCTGCACCGGCCCCGAGTTCCAGCACTTCGCCGATCCGGTCGTACGATGCCTGGGAGCTCTTGTAGGAGTTCCAGAGATCCGAGACCTGCAGCACGGGCGAGAGAAAGAGGCTCACGTACGCGACAAACGCCGTCAGTGTCCCGACCGTGAGTGTCCCCTCAAGGACAGAAAAACTCCCGAGCGTTAAGATGAGGAGGGTGGGGACGCTGTAGATGACCATAGTGACTGCAGAACTGAGCGAGACCAGTTTGATGACCGAGACCGACGTATCGGTGTAACCCGATACCTGCCGGTCGTACTTCTCCTGTGCCCAGCCCTCAAGACCGAAGACCCGTATCAACGGGGCTGATTCCAGGTTTTCCTTGATGTACGACTGGACATTCGCGTCCGCATCAAGTACCGGCCTCTGGGCCTCTTTCATCCGTTTCCCAAACCACAGTGCGGAAAACACAAACAGGAGTGCCGGCACGATAACAACAACGGCCAGCCCGGCATCAAGACTGACCATGATGGCAACCGGCAGGATGATCCCAAGGCCGGTGATGAGGATCTGGGGGATGGTCCGGATCGCGGTCTGGACAACGGTCATGACATTCCCGGTTACCCGTGTCAACAGGTCGCCGGTCCTGAATTTCCGGACCGATGCATATTCCGCCTGCTGGATCCGGGAAAAGATGCGGGAAGAAAATTCCCGGTACAGGTGTATCGTTAATGTTCCCCTGACGCGGGCGGACAGGTAATTCGAGAGGGCCGAGACAAAAAAGATCCCCGCCATTGCGGCGAGCAGCGGGATGAGAAGCACGGTGTTCTTCCCGATCAGCACGTCATCGATCAGGGCCCGCATGATGAGCGGGCTGATGAGGGAAAAGAGCATCCCAGAGACACTCAGGATGATAACAGCCAGGTACGTGAGCGGCCGGGCCGAACAGATCTCCTTGAGGAACCGGTTATACCCGTATCGCGTGTGTGGCGTCTCCTGCATACGTGCTCCTTTTTCTCCCGGACTGAAGACCGGACGATGTGCCGGGACCTCCGGATCCCGGGACACCGCAGATATAGTATTCTGATTTCGATGGCTCACCTATAACACTGTTGATGAGTGAAAAAAATTCACCTGCCCCCATGCTGCAGATCGACGGTTAAGCCTGAAACAGGTATTCTCTGGCTAAAAATTTTCAATTCTCGTTATTTTCGGGTCAACAACACCGAGTTTTTCCATGAGGACATTAAGTCCGGTCCTGACATCGTCCATATTCTTTCCACCCGTTATCACGATCTTTCCCGATGAGAAGAGAAGAAATACGACCTTGGGCTCAGAGATCCGGCAGACCAGCCCGGGAAATGCTTCGGGCTCATATTCGACCCGCTCGTGCTCCATCAGCGCTGCCACGATCCTGACCAGGTTGAGGGGGAACCCGATATTATACGTACAGACGATATTGGTCACCGCACAATTCGCGTTATCAAGACAGGTTATTCCGGCATCCCGGAATTTTTTCAGGAGGTTGTGTAATGCGGTTTCGATATCATCGGCCCGGTGGAGTCCCGTAAGGACAACCCTGCCTGATGCAAAGATGAGTGCAGCGGATTTCGGGTCCTGCATGTGGTATACCGCGCCGGGAAACTTCTTTTTGGTGAATGTACAGTCCTTTATATTATTTGCAATGAATTCAAGATCGATCGCATCCGCAATCGTCCCGGCAGCGACGATATTTTCGATCTTTAATGAAGTGTTCCCACGCTCTTTCATGCAGTAAAATTGGGCGGAAGTACCTATATATCTCTAACTTCACGCCGGTGAATGCGGGGGCAGGACCATTCTTTTATCACAATTATTTTTCATTCATGGAATTTGAAAAAAAAATTTGGACCTGAAAATAAAAGCGCCTCGGCCGGGATTTGAACCCGGGTCAAAAGCTCCGGAGGCTTCTAGGATGTCCACTACCCTACCGAGGCAACGCGTTACCGTGTCCTGTGCACTGCTGTTCCTGCACGCGTAACACCATTGCATGAAACATATGTGGTTACGGCGAGAGAAATAACACCGGAGTGCGATGATTCACGGTTCCATATTAACAAGACCTCATTGCGTATTAAAGCTCTCGGAAGGCGGAAAGAATGGGAAAAATCCTGTTCATCATCTTGCGGAATGAAATGTCAGGCAGACCTGTCGGGCAAAGGGGACAATTGAAATATCATGTCATAAAAGGAGAATTATACGATCAAAACGCTATGTACACTCAGATATTTTTCCTGATCCCATGACCCTGCTCTCGCGTATCGGAAAGACCGGCTGGATCCTCATCATCATCCTTTTCCTCTCCCTTACCTACACGGTCTCGGCAGTATCCGGCTCGAATTCGGTAACTGTTTTTGTTACCGACACGCGGACTCGGGAAAATCTGGCCGGCGCCCAGGTGTACCTGGATGGCGGGTACCGGGGTGTCACCGGTACCGTGGACGGGACCGGGACACTGGTGATGCAGGACGTAACGCCCGGCACATATACGGTCCGGGTGACCCGTACGGGTTTTAAGGAGGCGACAACGACGTTTGCATACCCGGCAGAAACAACCGTGGATATCGCGCTCTCAAAGAGTGCGCTCGTCTCCCTGGACCCGGCAGGTCCCACTCCCGGTGCAATCAATGTAATTTTTTATCCCTCGTCGACATCCTACAGCTGTACCGATAAAGTGAAAGTATCCACACCGGTGTATATGACGAATGAGACCCGGTTCCGAAATGACGTGATGAACGTGATAAACTCGACCTTCCTCCGCCTTGACAAGTTCACGTCCGCATCAGATCCGCTGCCAGCCGATTACCGCGAACGGTTTAATTTCTATTATTATTATGATCCGGCCGCACCGGCTGATGCGTTCTCCGGCTGTGCCGGCACCGTGCCGGAGAAGTACTGGGACGAGGTCCCGTTCAGCGATGTCACGGTGGTCCTGTACCCGTCCTATTACGGGATCTATGCAAACGCATCCTGCCAGCCGACCGGGTGCACCCAGGACCTTGGGCCGGGACATACCCTGATGAAGGCTCCGGCAGACCGGCCGGTGTTGTTCAGCCATGAATCGGGGCACGCGTTATTCAGCCTTGTCGATACCTACTGCGGCGATACCTACTATTACCAGAATGGTCCTTACCCGAATGTCTGGGCATCGCTTGCGTCATGTGAGGCCGATGCACGGTCCGGCAGCCGCGATCCGGCACAGTGCCGCCAGATCCGGAAAACCACTTCTCTCTCATCGTCCTGCACCCGGAACTACTGGCAGTGGGACCCGGTACCGGATATCATGGCGAACGGGTACAGCGGAACGTTCGGTGACGCCGCTACCCGGAGGATCGATTACGTGCTGTCGCAGGCAGGAGCAGGGTCATCATGAGATGGATCGCGGCCACGGGTCTCGTACTCATCCTTGCGGCACTCGTATGCGTACCGGTTGCCGGAGCAGAGCCGCTTCCGGATTACCAGAAGATCCTGCAGATCCACCTGGCGTACGATGACAGCGGGTATTCCGTGTCCGGTACGGAAGTCCGGTACGGCGAGGCCCCCAACCTCAACATCCGGAGCGGAGAACTGGAGGGAGCAATCCTGGACGCGGACGGGAACGAGCTGAAATCCTTCCCGCTGCGGGACCCGGGAATCGCCTACGGGGACATCGCGGGGTCGGAGGTCGGGGACAGCATCATCGGGTATACGGAGACCTCTGCTGCCGGGGAGATGATGATCACCGTCCCGTATCTCGCGGGTATGCAGCAATTCAGGATGTCAGACTCACGCGATGGCACGCTCCTGGTCTCTACCGGACTCAATCCCCCCGTTACGGAATTCTGTACGGCCTATCCCGGCGATCCGGATTGTCTTGCCCGCCTCCCGGTCTCACGATCCACGGTACCGGATCAGGGCACCAGGCTGTTACTGGCAACGCTCCTGTCGGCCTCCATTTTTATGGCCGCGGGCCTGGCGATCTGGACGATCCGCCGGAGGGCAGATGTCCAAGGGTTCAGGAAACAGGTTGTCCTGATCGTTGATGATGATCCGGATATTGTTGAGGCGATTGCCGAGCTCCTCCGGATGGAAGACTATGCCACCATCGCAGCATCCAGCGGGAGGGAATGCCTCGACCTCATCAGAAAAGAGATCCCCGACCTGGTCCTCCTTGATGTGGGCATGAGCCCGATGGACGGGTGGCAGACCCTTGCGCAGATCAAGAAGGGGCCGGCATCCCGGAAAATCCCGGTCCTGATGCTCACCGGCCGCAGGCTCACGACGGAAGCGGCAAAACAGTACCATATCTGTATCGATGACTATCTCATGAAACCGTTCCAGCCGGATGAACTCTATGCCGCGATTAACAGCATCCTTGAGAGGGAACATACCCTGAAAGAGACCCTTGCATTAGCCCGGCAGGCGGGGGTTGACAAAGAAAAATTCTGCGAGCTCGCGAAACTCTCCCGGCGCATCACAGTCGACAAGAAACTCCTCGGTATCCTGAACGTGCCGATGGCAGTACCCGCTGTGGCGGACCTTGACCTGGACACCCTCGACGATATGCTGGTCGTCGATTACATCAACGTCAAGACCCGTGACCAGGAGAAACGTGCCGCCCAGTTGCGGCAGGAGATCAACTCCGTGTTACGGTCCAAAGGGCTTCCGGAGCTTGGCTGGTAACCAGGCCCGTCAAAATAATAAAAAATGTTAAACGTGCCGGGGAATTGTTCAGGCTTTCTTCATGTGGTACTGGTGCCAGATCTTGCAGGCGCCCTCATGGCTGACCATGCACGGTCCGACCGGTGTCCGCGGGGTGCAGACCTTGCCGAAGAGCTTGCAGTCGGACGGCTGTGCAATGCCCCGCAGCACCCTGTCGCAGATGCAGGCCGAGTGCTTGCTGATATGCTTAAACACGATCCCGAACTTCTTCTGGGCATCGTACTGCTCGAACTCCTTTTTGAGCCGGAGGCCTGAGCCCGGGATGACCGGAAACCCACGCCACTCGACATCGGATGGCTCGAAGACCTCGTACATCAGCTTCTTTGCCTTGACATTTCCTTCGCGGGTGACGACGCGGGGATAAGCGTTGTCCACCCGGTGCGTCCCCTCCTTCACCTGCCTGACGAGCATGAGAAGGCCGAGCAGGATGTCTTCTGCTTCGAACCCGGCAACGACCTGCGGTACGGGAAACACCTCGTACTCTTCGTAGCCCATGATCGCACAGACATGGCCGGGGAGCATGAAGCCGTGCAGTTTTGCCTCGCCCTGTTCGAGCAGCCACTTCATCGCGGGCGGGACAACGCGGTGGCAGGAGAGGATGGAGAAATTTTTTGGTGGCGCTGTCAGGAGCATTGCGGCAACGGTCGGGGCGGTGGTCTCGAAGCCGACCGAGATGAAGACCACTTCCTTGTCGGTCTTCTTTGCGATCTCGACCGCTTTATGGACCCCCTGTACGACACGGATATCCCCCCCGCAGGACTCCATCGATCCTTTGGACCCGGGAACCCGGAGGAGGTCCCCGTATGTGGCGATGATGCAGTCCTTCTCAACGAGGTCGAGCGCCGCATCGATCTCGCCCTGCGGCGTGATGCAGACCGGGCAGCCGGGCCCCATCACGATCTTCAGTTGTTCCGGGAGCAGGCTGCGCAGCCCGGTCCGTGCGATCGCTGCCTCGTGCGTACCGCAGATGTGCATGAACGTCATGTCGCGGTCCACCAGTTCGTGCAAGCTGTCCGCGATCTCTTTTCCCGTCGCCATAGAATCTCAAAAGTATTTACCGTTACATCACATAAGAGTACGCGTATGGATCTCGCAGCGTACGGATTTGATGTGAATTATGTCTTTGCAGCGTTAACGATACTGCTCGGTATCATCGTCGCGTTTGTCGTACGAACGGTCGTCCGCTGGCTGGAGTCAAAAGCCGGAGAGACCGATACCAAATGGGATGACATCGTCATTGCGGCGTTCGGCCTGCCGGTCCAGATCACGATCATTGTCGTCTCGGTGTACCTGGGCGTCACCTGGTTCAATATCCTCCCGGAGAATGCCCAGTGGCTCCTCAATCCCGCGTACGTGACGGCGTTTTATGTTGTCATCAGCGCCTGGATCATCTCGTCATTCCTGCATGACATCATCGCCACGTACGGCCGCGTCCTTGCCGGGAAATCCGATACCGACATGGATGACCGCCTCATCGACCTGCTCGAACTGGTGGTCAAGTATGTTGTCTGGTTCGCGGCCGCCATGGCGATCCTCAAGATCTTCAATATCGATATCACCCCGTTCCTTGCAGGTGCGGGTATCGCGGGTATCGCCGTTGCGCTGGCGGCACAGGACTTCATCTCCAACTTCTTTGGCGGGGCCATCATCACGGTGGACAAGCCGTTCAAGGTGGGTGACCGGATCAAGGTGGATAATTACTACGGGAATGTGCTCTCGGTCGGCACCCGCAGCACGCGGATCCAGACGCTGGATTACCAGGTCGTGACGATCCCGAACAACAAGCTGACCACGAACGTGATCACCAACTATTCAGAACCCGACGAGAAACTGCGCATCAGCATCCCGGTTTCCGTTGCCTATGGCACCGACCCCAAACGGGTCAAGACAATTCTCCTTGAGATCGCCCGCGAATCAATCAAGAAGACCAATTACCTGCTTGAGGACCCGGCCCCGACCGTCTTTTTCACCGAGTATGCCGGGTCGAGCCTGAATTTTATCCTCCGGGTCTGGGCACGGAAGTATAACCTCCCTGACGAGATCAAAGACGATATCAATATCCGCATTGCCGAGCGGTTTGCGGCCGAGGGCATCGAGATTCCCTTCCCGCAGATGGAAGTCCGGATGAAAAAGTAATCAGTACCGATACTCCTTTTTTTCTGTTTTGTCTAGTACCACACGGACACGTTTAAGACCGTTGAGCAACGACCACTCATCATGTTCGGGGTCTCATCCTTCTGCCTGCACCAGCTCCCCCTTGCCGATGCGCTGGAGAAGATCTCCACCATCACGGACCGGATCGAAGTGATGGACGAGGGGCTCCACTATCTTGAATCCGCCGAGCTGCTCCGTTCCTACGATCATCACTTCTCGATCCATGCCCCCAGCCGCGGGACCAATATCGCGAGCCGCCTGGAGACCATCCGCAGGGCAAGCGTTGAGGTGATGTCCCAGTGTATGAAAATTGCCGCGGAGGTTGGTGGCGGTGTTGTGATCCACCCGGGATACTATGCCTGGGCCGAGGAACGGGAAAAATCCGAGCAGCAGCTCGTCCGCTCCATTGGCGAGCTGAAGAAGATCTCTGAAGAATACTCAGTCCGGTTCTTTATCGAGAACATGGGGAACTGGGAATATTTTCTCTTGAAGACTCCCGAAGAACTCCCGCTCATCGGGGATGCCCCGTTCGCACTCGATGTCGGGCATGCACACCAGATGAGGCAACTTGATGCATTCCTCATGCACCCTGCCGCTCACTACCACCTCCATGACAATGCGGGAAAGGAGGATTCCCACTGGGCGGTGGGTGACGGGACGATCGATTTTTCCGATGTCATGAATGCCGTCAGAAAATCCGGTGTCGAGCCGATCATTGAAGTGGCGACCTATGACGGGGTCGTAAAAAGCATCGAACGGCTGAATGCGCTCTGATGGCCGGATATAATACTCTATCCTCCCTCAAGTATGAACAAGGGGGGATTTACAGTTTTTTCCCGGTTTATCTCCGCAATGTTTTATAGGGATTACTCACAACGTAGTTAGGCAACCCGCAACGGATTCGTTTCCGTCTGGTGTTGTATGCCTATGTGACACAGCCCGGCAGTGTGCCTCCTTGGTAAGGAGGAAGTCGCGAGTTCAAATCTCGCCATAGGCTTGAAAATCCCTATCCTTCGAATTTCTATTCTCTAAAAAAATTAATCGATTTTTGCCCGTTCCGGATAATACATTATATTCGAACTCCTCTGTTGACCTTTGTTGATTTGATCGGTCTCGTAAGAACTTTCTATGTGTTCTTTGATTATAACACCGGGATAATCTTTCTCTTCGTGCGCTGGCACCAAGGTATATTGCCGGATGATCTGTGCCCCATTCACTCCTGTCGGGAGGTACATGATCAGATACGTCCTATTTCCTATATTCTTCCATGTACCGGATGCTTCCCCGGTAACGGTATCTATCTTAATATTGTCAGAAACCATTAACGTAGTCCCCTCGCGATAGTTTAAAATTCCTCCCGGGTAGAATCTGAATTCATAACCCGTTTTTTGCCCATTTATTATTGTATCGGAGTATTGCCGTATATACCGATGAAGGATCGGGTCAGTAGCCGCAATATCTGTTGTCGGGATCGTGGTCTGTGTGGTCACAATGACAACGGTTGGAGCAATCGTTGGGGTGGGGGGAATGGTTGTCTGGGCTGCTGTTTGCATCGTTGTTGCTGTCGGGGTATTCGATACTCCTGTGCATCCAGCTGCAATCACTACTGCGATGCATATCAACCCAAGGAGAAAAAGAGAAAAGTTTTTCATATTTCTCCGGTCATATCCCGGCATGATAATTATTTCGATATGATGGATTTATCGGTAAGACCACGGGATTTGATCAGACATACGTTGTATACAACTTATGGACATCAAGGCCTATCTCTGCCAGCACAAAGATCGCACGGTCATAATGCAACGGCGCAGAAAAGTGATAATGGCCGGTTCGTACCGGTTGCTGGATGTGTCCGGACTGTGGAAAGATGGTGAGCGACTAAAAATTATGCGGGTATTTCGTGATAATCGGGTTTTTCAAACATTTTTTTAGGGATCTGGATTTTTCTTGTTTTTGGCATGGGGGAAGGCAGGGATTGATTTTTCTCGCGCATCCCTTCAAGATGAAAGTTGATTGCCCCCTTCATGTTTTCGAATACGCTTTCTTCAGTTTTGCCGGTTGCAATGACACCCGGAAGTTCCAGGCAATATGCGGAAAAATTCTTTTTTCCCTGTTCGATAATGATGGTTAGTGAAACCATTATCTCACCTCCGTTTTTTTCAGACCTGCTTAACAATACGTACTAATTTATTTTCGCTTTATGAAACATGCTAATAAAAATAAAAAAAATGGCACACAACCATCCCGCGTAAAACCATAATGAAAGATTTATGCTTGGACATTGATACAAGGGAGATGAACATATTTCGACAGCCTTAGCCAATGATGTGTAAGTACCTTGAGAGAAAAATAAAGAAACTGGGACTAATGGAATTGCATACATTGCAAGAATTATTGCTATACCAATAATAATCCCAAATGGTTCGGGAGAAATGCGATATGAAGATGAAGTGGATGAATTTATTTGGATCAAAGAAGCTCCGCATTCTTTACAAAATTTATTATCATCGGAGTTCTCTTTCCCGCATTTTTGACAATACATAATTTTTCGTTAAATTTTGAGATGATAATATTTTCTTTTGGACTTACGTGCGTTTTTTACGATTTCACCCCCTCCACGCTTCGCGCGGAGTCGCTCGGGCGCCTCGTCGGGCCCTCGCTGGGCAAGGTTCTGGATCATGCCAAGAGAACTAGTAAATACGTAGCGCAAAATCTGGGAGGCCTTTTGCGCGTGGGCCTCGCATCATTAACATGAGCTTACCATTTCACAACCAAAGTCTGATGAAAAAAATTCGAGCAAGGTCCGGTTGATCCGGATTAATATTTTAATCGCGATCATGATCGTGATTAAAATTTCTCAGGCAAGGTCCGGTAAATTTTTTTTCATCAAGGTTTGATTGAAAGCAGATCAATCAAGGTCTGCTTAAAATAATTTCATCAGGGTCTGCATGAAAAACCGGAACGTTTTTCGACGGCGAGCTGTTTTACTGTTTTCCGGTTCAGACAAATCTGGTTAACTTTTCATGAGCAAGGTCTGCTGAAAATTGTCTCATCAAAGTCTGCTTGAAAAAATTTCAACAAGGTCTGATTGATCCGGATCATCGTTTCAATCGCGATCGTGATCGCGTTTGTAAAATTATTGGCAGGGTCCGGCAAAAAAGGTCCGGAGGTTTTTGTAGAACAGGGCATCCGGCAGATCTACACGATTTGTCATCAGCAACCAGGAGAGGTTTTTCCAGACACCCCCGTTTATGACGGAAACCTGAGTCACCGTACGAACATAATCAGCTCGCCATCGGGCGCAATGGTGTACCGCTGCACGAGTGTCTCGTCGCGTAACGTACATTCACTGCCAAACACGTCATGGAATTTTTCCCGGATCCGGTCAAGGTGCCGGAAGTCATAACCTGTTGCGTTTTCCTGTGCTGCCACATCCATCATACCAGTGAAAAGAATTGCCGGAACTAAAAAGGGAGGGCGTGAGGGGGGTGAAAGTGTAACCCGTCCGGCCTGCTGCACCGCTGTCCATGAGCTCATTGACGTCTCCCGCTGGAGGGATCACTTTATGGATCTTCCTCCCCAAACTGATCAGGACAGATCAGGTGAACCATGAGCCAGCAGACACCGTTACCGATCGGGGCAAAAACATCCGGCGGCCGAAAGTACACGTTTGCATCCCGGATGGCAAAGACGCCCAAGTCTTTCATCCGTGAAATCCTCAAGGTGACCGAAGACCCCCGGATCATCTCCTTTGCCGGGGGCCTCCCGAACCCGGAGCTCATCGATGTCGGGGGCGTAGCCCGGGCCGCCGCAGATGTGCTTGCACAGGACGGGAAAGTTGCACTGCAGTATTCCACGACCGAAGGGTACCGCCCGCTCCGCCAGTTCATTGCCGACCGGTACAAAAAACGCCTCGGGCTGGACATATCCCCCGACGAGATCCTGATCACGAACGGCTCGCAGCAGTGCCTTGACCTGATCGGGAAAGTCCTCATCAGTCCCGGCGACCATGTGGCGATCGAACGGCCCGGGTATCTTGGCGCGATCCAGGCCTTTTCGCTCTTTGAACCCGTCTTCCACGCGGTCATTCTGCACGAGGACGGGCCCGACCCGGCAATGCTGGCACATGAGCTCGACCACTACCCGGTCCGGTTGTTCTACGGGGTCCCGAATTCCCAGAACCCTTCCGGGATCACCTACTCAGGAGCCCGGCGAAAAGAGCTCGCGGCGATATTCGCAGAACGGGGCACGCTCGTAGTCGAAGACGATGCGTATGGCGAACTGAATTTTGACGGGCACTCCCTGCCCTCGTTCCGGCAGTACCTGCCGGAACAGACGATCATCACCGGGTCGTTCTCAAAGATCCTTGCGCCGGGCATGCGGATGGGATGGGTGGTTGCTCCCCCCGCGATCATGGAACAGCTGGTCATCGCAAAACAGGCCTCGGACCTCCACTCGAATTACCTGTCCCAGCGGATCGCGTACGAGTACCTCTGCACGGTGGACATTGATGCAAAGATCCGGATCATCCGTGCCCGGTACCGGGAGCAGTGCAGCCTCATGGTCAGCCTGATTAAGGAGCTGATGCCGGCTTCGGTCACCTGCACGGAACCCCGGGGCGGGATGTTTGTCTGGGTCACCCTGCCGGACGGGATCTCCTCCATGGACGTGTTCGAACATGCCCTGAAAGAGCAGGTGGCCGTCCTCCCCGGCACGCCGTTCTATACGGACGGGGGCGGCAGTAATACCCTCCGGCTCAATTTCTCCAACTCGACCCCGGAGAAGATCCGGACCGGTGTGGAACGGCTGTCCCGGGTGATCCGGCAGCTGGACCGGCACTGAACATGCCCTCACCCCCTTTCATTCCCCCTTTTTAACCAACCGTTCTTAATACGGATTGAGTATAAAAATAGTACACATAGATCGCTATAGTATCCATACAGGTTGCGAGCGGATATACCGGAAAGGGTATATGCGGCCTTTATAAAACCTCTATGGCAGAAGAATCCATCGACAGCAGGATGAGAAAATAATAATCCCCGATAGTACCCGGCATTTCAACACGAGGTAAAAAATTCCATGAACAAGAGTGATGCAGAAGCATTGTTGCGGCAGGGCATTGAACTCTATGATCTTGGCCGGTTCCAGGAAGCCATCGTCATGTTCGACCGGGGACTTGCATTGTATCCCCGGCTGGCAAAAGCCTATTACTTCAAGGGCATCGCGCTGTACGACTTAGGAAAATACGAAGAAGCAATCGATGCCTACGACCAGGCCGTTGCTATCGAACCCGCCGATCCCAATGCGTGGTATAACAAGGCCGCAACCCTTGCCCAGATCGGCCGGAACGAAGAGGCCCTCGTTGCCTGCGACCGCCTCCTCTCCATAAAATACGATAATGCCGAGGCCTGGATCCTCAAGGGGATCGCGTTGTACGAGCTGGGCCGGTTCCAGGACGCGATCGGCGCCTACGACCATGCACTGATGGTGGACCCCCGTCACGCAAAAGTGTTCTACAACAAGGGGATTGCGCTTGCGGACCTTGGCCGGCACCAGGAAGCGATCTTCGCGTACAACAAGGCGATCGAGATCGTTCCCGAATACTCACGTGCGTATTACAACAAGGGGATCTCCCTCTACGATGTCGGTAAATATGACGAGGCCCTGGCCGCGTTCGACCGTGCGCTGGAACTCGATCCGGACGATATCTGGGTCTGGTATTACCGGAGTTTTATCCTTGCAAAGCAGGAGCGGCACGAAGATGCGGTGCAGTCCGCGGAAAATTTCCTCAGGAACGAGCCCGGTCACGCGGACATCTGGGCGATCAAGGGGATGTCGTTATTCAAGATCGGGATGTACGTGGACGCGGTCTATGCCCTGCACCAGGCAACCGACCTGAACCCCGATCTTCCCGATGCCTGGTACTACCTCGGGCTTGCGGACATGCAGATCGAACGGTTCGAGGACGCCGTGGAAGCATTTACAAAGACCCTCGAAGTGCAGCCCGGGAATGCGGGCGCCGTATTCCAGCGGGGGCTTGCCTGTTTCCGGCTGAAACGATACCGCGAAGCAGTCGTGGATTTCGACCAGGCAACGAATATGGAACCGGGTAACGAGGACGCCTGGTACCGCCGCGGCGTTGCCTGCATCAACATGAGCCGGTACGAAGAGGCGCTTGACTCGTTCACCCGTCGGCTCGCACTCGACCCGGACCATGCCGGGTCGCATTACTTCCGGGGGATTGCCCTCACGCGCCTGGGCCGGCACAAGGAAGCGATCGAAGCGTTCGAGGACGCACTCCAGCGGGATGCCGGGTGTGCGTCGGCAGCCTTCCAGGAAGGGATCTCGTATGCCAGCCTTGGCCGGTTCACCGAGGCGGTCGATGCCTATAACCGGGCCCTGCGGATCAATCCCGGTTTTTCCGATGCCCTCTATCACAAAGGGTTTGCCCTCTCCAAGCTCGGGAGGAACGAGGACGCGGTCCAGGAGTTCGACCGCACCGTTGCATTCGACCCGAACAATGCGCAGGCATACCACCAGAAAGGGCTGCAGCTCATAAAAGTCGGGAAGTTTGAAGAGGCGATCGAGTCGTTTGACCAGAGCATCGGGCTCCGCCCCACCTACGTGCAGGCATTCTACGACAAGGGGACGGCGCTCGTCAAGCTCAAGAGGTTTGATGAAGCGCTGGACGCATTCGGCAAGGCCATTGCCATCAATCCCAAATATATCAATGCCCATTACCAGAGCGGTCTCGTCCTTGTCCAGCTCGGCCGGAACGAAGACGCGATCGCAGCATTCGAACAAGCGGCGGAGATCGATCCGTCCCATACGCTTGCGCTCTTCCACCGGGGCCTCACCTTCTCCCGGCTCAACCGGTTCCCGGAGGCCGTGACCGCGTTTGATGCAGTCCTTGCGATATCCCCGCAGAACACGAACGCCCACTACGAGAAGGCCCTTGCCCTGTTCAACCTGCTGCGTTACCAGGACGCGGTCAATGCATTCGAGGAAGCCCTGGAACAGAACCCGGCGCTCACGGACGGGTGGCTGTACAAGGGGATTGCCCTTGCCCATCTCGGCCGGCGTGAGGATGCGATCGCATCGTTCGACAAATCCCTCGGCCTCAACCCGAAACTGAGTGAAGCCTCGATGCGGAAGGGCATTGCCCTGTATTCCCTCGGTCGGTACGACGAATCGATCACGGTCCTGAACCGGGCGCTTGACGACAACCCCCGCGACCTGTATGCCTGGTGTTACAAGGGACTCGCCCTCTCGGCGCTGGAACATTACGATGAGGCCGTCCGCTCGTTTGACAAGACCCTCGAGATCACCCGGAAATGCCCGCGGGCCTACTTTGAGAAAGGGAATGCCCTCTTAAAAATGGGAAAACCTCTCGAGGCCGTGGTCTCCTACGACCAGGCCCTGGACCTGTCCCCGGACGATCCCCGGATCCTCTATCACAAGGGAGTGGCCCTCGCCCAGCGGGAGCGGTACGATGATGCGATCATTGCATTCGAGAGTGCCCTTGCCATTGAACCGGAGAATGCCTCCGGTTTCTACTACCTGGGGATCGCGTATGCCGGACGTGAACGGTACGATGATGCGATAAAGGCATTCGACAGTTCCCTTGCCCTCGATTCATCGAATGCGCAGGCCCACCATTTCAGGGGAATCGCGCTGATCCAGCGGGAACGGTACGATGATGCCGTCAAGGCCTTTTCCAGTGCCCTCACCCTTGAACCGGAAAATGCGCTCTCGTATTATTACATGGGGCTTGCCTATCTCCAGTCAAAGCAGTACGAGAACGCGATCTCAACGCTCGCGCAGGCAACCCAGCTCGATCCAACGCTTTCCGACGGCTACATGTACCAGGGTATTGCCCTTGCCGCGGTATCGCGCCATGAAGAAGCGATCCCGCTGCTTGACCAGAGCCTTGCCGTCAATCCTTCGCTGATCGAAGCGATGATCTGCAAGGCACGGTCCCTCTTTGTCCTTGGGCGGTACCCTGAAGTGATCGAGACCGACGACCGTATCCTCTCGCTCAACCCGACCCTCATCGATGTCTGGATGCAGAAGGGGGATGCCCTGTCCGGCCAGTCCCGGAAACTGGACGCCATCAACGCCTACACGAAGGCACTGGAGATCAATGCCGGCCTTTCGGAGGGGTGGGTCCGGAAAGGGTCCGCGTTATACGACCTTGGGAAGATCCCCGATGCGATCAGCGCTTACACCCGGGCGCTCGAGATCAACCCGGCGCTCTATGACATCTGGATGCGCAAGGGTGATGCGCTCAACCAGATCGGCAGGACGGATGATGCGATCCTTGCCTATGCAAAATCCTTAAAGATCGAACCCGACAACGAGGCCGGCTGGATCAAGAACGGCCGGGCACTCTTTGACATGGGCCGGTACCAGGACGCCATCGATGCCTTTGACAGCGCCATTGCACTGAACCAGCGGAGTATCGAGGCATTCTACTACAAGGGCCTGGCACTGGAGAAAGTGAACCGGTTCGAGGGCGCGATCCACGTCTTTGAGATCCTGCTCGAGATCGACCCGAAGAACGGCGATGCGCAGTTCCACAAGGGGCTGTCGCTCGCAAAGCTCGGGGACCACCGGGACGCGATCACCAGTTTCGAGAAGACCATCACCATCCTCCCTGATTTCGCACCGGGATGGTACAACAAGGGCAGATCCATGATCGAGATCGGCCGGTACCCGGATGCGATCGTATCCCTGAACCAGGCCATCGGGATTGAGCCTTCCTACACGGAGGCCTTCTATTATCTCGGCCTTGCGCTCCTGAAGACCGGGAAATATCCCGAAGCGCTGGAAGCCTTCGACAAGAACCTGGCAAAAGATACGAGCAATGCTCCCGGGCATTTCAACCGCGGCATTGCACTGGAAAAGACCGGCAGGTTCGAGGACGCACTGGAAGCCTTCGACAAGGCCCTCATCTACGACCCGGAGAATGCCCTTGCATTCTATCACAAGGGGAAGGCCTACGGGGACCTTGGCCGGCACAGCGATGCGGTCTTTGCCTTTGACAAGACCCTCCAGCTGAAACCCCGGTACACCGATGCACGCCTGAGGAAAGGCATTGCCCTGTACAACCTTGGGAAATACCGGGATGCAATCCATGATTTCGACAAGGCAATTGTGGAGAATGCAAACAATTTCCAGGCGCATTACTACAAGGCACGGGCCCTTGCCGACCTCTCCCAGCATGACGAGGCGCTGGAAGAATATTCGCTTGCGATCCGGCTTGACCCGAACTCTGCCGAAGCGCATTATCATGCCGGGCTGTCGTTCCTGGCACTGTCGCATCCCGCGGAGTCGGTCGTGGAATTCGAGCGTACCGAGACGCTCGACCCTGCAAACGCGATGGCCTTCTACCACCATGGTCTTGCCCTGATTGCGATGGAACGGCAGAACGATGCCATCCAGGTCCTGGACACCTGCATCACCCTCACGCCCCGGTACGCCCCTGCCCACCACCAGCGCGGGCTCGCGCTCTATGCCCTCGGCCGCTACCAGGAGTCCGTTGAAGCATTCGACCATGCCCTTGAATCCGATCCGTCGCTTGCCGACGCTGCACTCCGCAAGTCATTAGCCCTGCACGACCTCGGCAGGAATGAAGATGCCCTGTCAGCAGCTGAACGGGCGATCAGTATCCGGCCTGAATCTCCCGAAGCATGGCACAGCAAAGGCACGGCCTTTGCCGAGCTCGGACGGTTTGCCGATGCAGTCCCGGCATTCGACCACTCGATCGAGCTCGATCCCTTGGATGCCATGACCCATTATGACCGCGGGCTCGCGCTGGCACACCTGGAAAAGTATCTCGAAGCAGTGGAAGCGTTCGACCGGGTCCTTGGCCTGATACCCAGCTACACCCCGGCATTCTACCAGAAAGGAATTGCCCTTGCCGAGATCGGGATGTTCGAAGAGGCGGTCATGTCCTTCAACATCGCCCTTGAGATCACCCCGGAGGATGCGGCAATCCAGTACCAGAAAGGGCTCGCGCTGGCCCGTCTTGAGAACCATGAGGATGCGATCGTATCGTTCGATGCCGCGATCAGCATCGATCCACGGAACGCCGATCCCCTTTACCAGAAGGGCCTTGCGCTTGCGGTCCTCGGGCGGCAGGATGAAGCGGCATCCGCGTTTTCGCAGGCCCTTGAGCTCGATCCCGGCAACAGGGACGCCCTCTACCACAAGGGCCTGGCCTTCGCCGAGCTGGGAAAATTCACCGACGCGATCGAGATCCTGACAAAGACCCTGGAGACAAACCCGAAAATTGCCAATGCCTGGCTGATCCGGGGGTTCTGCCTCTTTGCGGTCGAGCGGTTCTCTGAAGCGGTGCTCTCGTACAACAATGCCCTGGAGATCGAGACAGAGAACCCCCATACCTGGTTCTACAAGGGGCGGGCGCAGATCAGCCTCGGAAATGATGAAGATGCGGTGGCGGCATTCGACCAGGCCATCCGGCTGGTCCCTGAGTTCGGGGAAGCCTACTATTACAAGGGCATTGCCCTGTTCCGCCTGAAACGGCTGCCCGAGGCCGCAGCGTCCTTTGATGAAGCCAACCGGCTGATGCCGGACTTCACCGAGGCCTTCCTCGAGAATGGCCGGACCCTTGCCGCACTCGGGAGGCACCGCGAAGCGGCAACGGCCTTTGAACAGGTACTGGCGGTCCATCCCAAGGACCTCGCGGCACTGTACGGGCTGGCCCGTGCACAGGACCATCTCGGGTCGTACAAGGAAGCGATCGCCGCATATGCAAAAGTCAACCGGATCTCCCCGGACTGCGAGCGGGCATTCCTGTACAAGGGTTTTGCCCAGATGCTCAGCCATGAGTATGACGACGCGGTTGCCGCGTTCACGCGGGTCATCGAGATCAACCCTTCGAATACCGAGGCATGGCAGGAGAAGGGCAGGGCGCTTGTCCTCCTTGAAAAATATGCAAAGGCCGTGGAAGCGTTTGATGGTTTCCTTGCGGTAAAACCGGATGTTGCCGAGATCCTGTTTGAGAAGGGGCTCGCCCTCACCCAGCTCGACCGGCATGAAGAGGCGCTCAATGCGTTCAGCCGCGCCATCGAGCTCGGCCTGAACACGTCCCGTGTCCATACCGAACAGGCGCTCTGCCTGTTCAGGCTTGAACGGTATGATGCCGTGATCGCATCAGCGGACCGGGCACTTGCCATCGATCCGCAGGACTCACGCTCGCTCTTATCAAAAGGCGAGTCCCTGCTGCTCCTCAACCGCTATACTGAGGCCATCTCCTCATTTGACGGGGTGATTGCACAGGATCCGGAAAATGTGCGGGCACACCGGGGCCGGGGTATCTCTCTCGTAAAACTTTCCCGGTACGAGGACTCGGTCATTGAACTCGACCGGGCGCTGGAAAACGATACGGCAAACCCGGAGCTCCTTGCCTGCAAGGGACATTCCCTTTACCGCCTCGCCCGGTATAAGGAGGCAGTGGAATCGCTGGGCAAATCGTTGAAGCGCAAACCCCAGAACCCGACAGCCCTGCTCTTCCGGGGGAAGGCGTATCTCCACCTCAGCCGGTGGGAAGATGCCTATGCGATGTTTGAGAAACTGATCGCTCTCGAACAGAAAAATGCCTCCGCCTGGTACTACAAGGGCGTTGCCCTTTCTGCACAGAACCTCCACGAGGACGCCCTTGCGGCATTCGAGAATGCCGTCACGTTCGACGATGCCTGTGCTGTCGCGTGGTACAACAAGGCGCGTGAACTGGGGTCACTCAAAACATACGAAGACGCCCTTCCGGCATTCGATCGCACCCTCGAGCTCCAGCCGGATATGCGGGATGCAGCGTACCAGAAAGGGCTGGTACTGGCAATCCTCAGCCGTCATGACGATGCCGTCACGGCATTTGACCGTGCCGTATCGATCGGGCTGAATACCCGGGAACTCTGGTATTACCGCGGGAACTCCCTGATGCAGGTCGGCCGGTGGCAGGACGCACTGGAATCCTTCAACCGAACCCTGGACCTCGCACCGGAAGACGCAGCGGCATGGCTCGACAAGGGGGTCTGCCTCTCAAAACTCGCAGACTATTCCTCCGCCCTTCTTGCATTTGATAAAACGATTGAGTTTGACCCGAAGTCCGTGCAGGCCGTGTTCAGCCGCGGGCAGGCATTAACGGAGCTCGGCCGGGATGAGGAGGCAATTCAGTCGTTTACCCGTACCCTTGAACTCGACGCTACCTGGTATGATGCCGCATACCTGAAGGGGCGTGCACTCTCGCGGCTCGGGAAATACCCGGATGCGATTGCATCGTTCGACTATGCCCTCGAACATACCCCGGATTTTGCCCTGGCCCATTACCACAAGGGGCTGGCACTCCAGGCACTTGCGAAATATGAGAAGGCGATCCGCTCCTATAAACAGGCCCTTACCCATGACACGTCAATCGTCGATGCCGTGTACCAGACCGGGCTCTCATACTTCGGGCTCGGAAAATATGAGAACGCCCTCAAGGCGTTTGACAAGATGCTGGAAGTGGAGCCGGACAATTCCCAGGTATTGTACCAGAAGGGGCGGTCCCTTGCCCGGCTGTCACGGTTTGACGACGCACTCCAGTCGATAGACCGTGCACTGGAGATTGAAAACAACAATGCCGATGTCTGGGTGCTCCGGGGCAATACTCTCTACGACCTTGGCCGGTTTGAGGAGACCCTGGAATCCTTTGACCGTGCCATTGCCCTCACTCCCGATAACCCGGTCCCCTGGTACTTAAAAGGCCGGTCGCTTTCCGATCTGGCACGCTACCAGGAAGCAATCCCCTGTTTCGACCAGGTACTCCAGGCCGATGAACATTGCGGGGGAGCCTGGCTCAGGAAGGGGAGTTCGCTCCTCTCGCTCGGCCAGTTTGAACCGGCCATCGATGCCCTGACCCACGCCCTGGACCTGGACCCCAAAAATGCAAACGGGTGGTACGACCGTGCCATTGCATTATCGGAGCTGGGCCGGTATGAAGAGGCGGTTGCATCCTACGACCGCGCCATCGCGATCAACCGGAAATATGCCAACGCGTGGTATGACAAGGGCGTTGCCCTGGTGCGCCTTGACCGTGACCGCGATGCGATCCAGGCATTCGAGAACACGACCGCGATCGATCCGCACTTCCTCAATGCCTTTTACGACAAGGGGCTCGCATTCGAGCGGCTGGCCCAGTACAAGGAAGCGCTAACGGCATTCGATGCAACGCTCTCGATCAATGCTTCGTATGTCCCTGCCCTCTACCATAAAGGGCTGGCACTCTTTCACCTTGGCCGGTTTTCTGATGCGGCATCCACGCTCTCCGTCACCCTTGACCTGGACGCAAGCCTCACGGACGCATGGTATCACCTGAGCCAGTCCTATATGCAGCTGGGGAATTTCGATGAGGCCGTACCCGCATTTGACCATGTGCTCGAACAGCGTCCGGATGACCTAGAAGCATACCTCGGAAAGGGGCGTGCACTCTCTGCACTTGGATCCCATGACCGTGCCATTGAGTCGTTTGATAAGATCATCGAGCACTCTCCGCAGCATACCGAAGCCTGGCATGCGAAAGGGCATGCCCTCTATGACCTCAAACGGTATGGCGATGCGATCCAGGCATTCGACACGGTAATCCGGTCTGACCCGGGAAACCACGACGCGATGTATTATCGCGCTGCATCGTATGTCGCCCTTGATAAGTTCGAGGAAGCCGTCGATTCCTACCATCTCCTGCTGACCCTGACACCGGATAATGACAGGGCATGGTTCGAACAGGGCATGGCCCTGTCCCGGCTCAACCGTCATGACGATGCGATCCACGCATTCAACCAGGCGATCCGCATACGGCCGGACTATTTCGATGCCCTCTTCATGAGGGCCCGTTCCTTCGACAGCCTTGATATGCCAAAAGAAGCGGTCGATGCCTACAATAACGCACTTGCGGTCCAGCCCATGCACATCCCGTCCCTCCATTTCAAGGGTGCCGCCCTGGTAAAGATGGGGAAGAACGAGGAGGCGATCAAGGTCTTCGACCGTGCACTGGAGATCGACCCCGCGTATATGGAAGCGCTGTACGACAAGGGCCGGGCCCTCTCGGCGCTGGGGATGTTCCGCGAGGCGGTCAAGACCTTTGACAAGGTGCTCAGCATCGACGGGAACTATGCCGGTGTGTATTACAACAAAGGTCTTGCCCTGGCAAACCTTGGCCGGCACGACGAGGCGATCATTGCCTTCAACAAGAATATCGACCTGGACTCCGACAACTGGCAGGCATCGTACCACAAGGGGCTTTCCCTCTCCCAGACCGGGAGGTACCAGGATGCGATCGAAGCGTTCGATGTCGTGATCCAGCTCTTCCCGGAATCGATCGATGCATGGCTTCACCGGGGCAAGGCCCTGTCCGCACTGGGCAGGCACAACGATGCCGTTGAATCCTATATACGGACGCTCGAGATCGATCCCTCCAATGCCGATGCCTGGTACCTCAAGGGCAGTGCGATCTATGCATCCCGCGGGTTCGAGGATGCGATCGAGGCCTTCAACCGGGCCATGGAGATCCGGCCGGATTATGTGTCGGCATATTACGACAAGGGAAGGTCCCTGTGCCATATGGGCATGTTCAAAGAGGCGGTGATTGCGTTCGATAATGCACTCGCCCTCCAGCCAAAGAATGTGGAAGCCCTGTACCATAAGGGGGCAGCACTTGCAAAGCTCGCGCAGTATGACGAGGCGATCGAGGCCTTTGACAAGGCCCTGAAGATCCGCCCCAATTTCGCCCGTATCTGGACGGGGAAGGGAAGGGCCATGTCCGCTCTTGGCAGGGACCAGGACGCGGTCAGTTTCTTCAACAAAGCCCTCGGTATCGATCCAAAGGATGCACGTGCCAGTTATTCCCTTGGCTTTTCCTTGTTAAGGCTCGGGAAATACCAGGAGGCCCTTAAGAATTTCGAGGCAGCGCTGGCACAGCACCCGGACTGTGCAGAAGCGTACTACCAGAAGGGCCGGGCGCTTGCGATGCTCTCCATGAACAATGAGGCTGTCACGGCATATGACCGGGCGATATCGGAGAATGGCGGCTTTGCGGAAGCCTGGCTGTACCGCGGGATCTCACGCGCCAGCCTCGGCCAGTTCGATTCGGCCCTCCAGGACTACGAGCACGCCCTTTCCCTCAACCCGTCCTATGCCGCGGCATACCTCTTCCGGGGCATTGCCCTGATCAAAGTACATCGTGCCGATGAAGCCGTCAGTGCATTCGACCAGGCGCTCCTGCACCAGCCGGATTATCCCGAAGCCTATTATTACAAGGGCCGTGCTCTCCTTGAACAGCACCAGTACGAGGACGCGATCCCGGCGTTTGACATGGCCCTTGCAAACAACAACCGTTACGCGGAGGCATACTACCACAAGGGTGTTGCCCTTGCCCGCATCGAACGGTATGATGAGTCGATTTCTGCGTTCAACGCGGCACTTGCCATCCAGCATGAATATGCCGAGGCGATCTACGAGCGCGGGAGGTCCCTGATCCACACCGGGAGATACAAGGAGGCGATTGCCTCCTTTGACCAGGTCCTCGTGCTCACCCCAGGGAATGCGGGTGCCCTGTATGAAAAGGGCCGGGCGCTCCTCGCCCTTGCGAACCCGACAGGAGCAACCAAAGCCTTTGACCAGGCGATCGATATCAACCCTTCCTGCTGGCAGGCATTCTTCTGGAAGGGTCGTGCACTCTTTGACCAGGCGAATTACGATGCGGCGATCACGGCATTCGACCATGCACTGGAGATCATGCCGCGGATGGCCGTCATCCATGACCAGAAGGGACTGGCCTATGCAGCCCTCGAACAATACCGCGAGGCGATCGGGTCCTATGACCGTGCACTGGAGATCGAGCACCTCCCGCCGGTATTTGCCCACAAGGGGGTCTCCCTTGCCGAGCTCGGGATGAACCGGGACGCGATCGAGGCCTTTGACAAGGGGATCGAGCTGGACCCGAACCTTGTCGAGGCATGGATGGGAAAAGGAAATGTCCTGTATGATCTCGGGAAATATCCGGATGCAGAGAAGGCGTACGAGAGCGGGCTTGTACTGGACCCGGAGAATACCGAGGCACTGACACGGCTGGGGATGGCCCTGTCGGCCCGGCAGAAATACGATGAAGCCCTCGAATTCTATGACCGTGCCTTACTGATCGATCCGACGTTCTCCATCGCGTACTTTACGCGGGGGAGTGCCCTGATTGCTCTTGGCCGGAATGAAGAAGCCGTGGAGGCGTTCGATGCAATGCTCCATATCCAGCCGGAGTTTGTCGATGCCTGGATCCACAAGGGCCGGGCGCTCCAGGAGATGGGCATGTTCCAGGACGCCCTCGCTGCTTTCAAGCGGGCGCTGGAGATCGATCCCGGGCGCAAGGAGTGCTGGAACGATATCGGGGATGTGCTTGACAAGATCGGGAAACCCGAAGAAGCAAAGATCTGTTATGAGAAAGGGCGGTAACCGGTCCCGCTTTTTTTTAATTTATTACCGGGCTGTCTGGTCTTTTGTAAAAAGGATTATTCCTCCTCTTTTTCCCGCAGGAACACGAACCAGATGACTATGCCGATGATGACCACGGCAATACAAGCGAACACCGGGGCAAACTTCATATAATCAGGTGCGGCTGCGTCCCTGAGCTGCTGGGCAATCTGCCGGTTCTTGTCGATCTTCGGGTAATCCGGGTTGAGTTCCTTCACCTTGTCGAATGCAGCGATCGCTTCATCATACCGCTTCATGCCGGCAAGGGCATATCCCTTGTTAAACCAGGCATCGGCATTTGTGGGATCGAGCGCGATCGCCTTTTCGAATGCAAGGACCTGCTGGGTATAGTATTCGTTCGCCCGGGCCGGGTCGTTCATCTGGTCTTCGTACACATACCCGAGGTTATAGAGGATCTGGCCCCGGTTGATCCAGCCCTGGACATACCCGGGATTGATCTCCACGGCCCGGGTGGACGCGTCCAGTGCTTCGGAGAACCGGCCGTCACGGTTGAGTGCGTCCGCTTTTGCGTCCCACGCCTCGAAGTATGCCGGTTCAAGGCCGGTTGCCTGATCGTATGCCGCGATGGCATCGGTAGTATTCCCTGAAGCAAGGAACGCATTGCCCTGTGCGTACCGCCCGGTTGCATCGCCGGAATAGGCAAGGGCCGGAGTGCAGCATGCAAACAGGAAGATAATCATGATTATCGACAGGTGTACCGGGAATCGTATGCTCATATCAACCGGATAATATCTGGTGCGAAAGAAGAATAAAGAATTCTGCTCCGTAGAAATCATTTCGGGATGCTGACGCTCCCGGGCTTACGTTGCACTCGTGCGGGGGTCGGGCGGTGTACTTCCCATGCGGACAAACTGGTGTGATTCAGGTAAGTACCGTCGAAAATTTTCCCCCGGACCTGTTGGTCGCGGGTGATAAAATATCAAAGTACACCGCCCGACCCCCGCCAGGCCCCTTCCCATTTCTGTGCCGGATTCGTGCAGTTTTACGGGATGAATGAAGGGATTGTCCAGGCCCCATGGGGGAGCGGGGGTCGGGCGGTGTACAAATTAGGTGAGCGAGTTTTGTCATTTCAAAAAAGGGTTTCTGCAGAGCAAAGAATTCTTTTCTCCGGGCCCGGTTGACGATGGCCCGGTTCAGTGGGCCAGCACCAGGACCCTGCGGGTCAGGCTCTTGTGGACCCGCTGGTTGTGCTGCTGCAGTACGGTCATGTGCTGTGCTGCAATGCCGGAGATGTCACGGTGGGTGACGACAACCGCACGGCGCCCGGGACGGAGTACCCGACGGATCTCGAGAAGGGCATCGCCATAGAGCTGGTCCATCGTATCGCTCTTGAGGATGCAGACCGACTGGCCGTACGGGAAATCCGTGACAACGCTGTCAACCGAATGGTCCCGGAACGGGAGGGATGTGGCATCCCCCATGAGAAAGTCCGTTTCCTTTGCATTCTGCAGGCTCCCGCCGATCATGAAGGGGTCGAAGTCGCTGCCAACCGTGCGCATGTCGAGCAGTTCGGCCTCGATAAGAATACCCCCGGTCCCACAGAACGGGTCAAGCACAACATCGCCCGGGCGGGTGCACGCAATATTCACGAGGGTCCGTGCCATCCGCGGCATCATGACCCCCGGGTGGAAGAAGTCGCGTTTGCCGGGGTTCCGGGTATCGTATGCGGCCCGGTCGATCGTACATATGACCCTGCCAAAATAGCACCGGTCTTCCGAGAGGATGGCCCGGTACTCGACCTCCGGTGAATTGAGCGAGACGGGACCGGAGACCATGGTGCCGATCAGCCGCTCGAATTCGCGCTGCGATGCCGGGTTGCGCTCATGGCACCCCCCGTGGACCTTCTTTGCCCTGCCGGCAAAGGCACGGTCCGTTTCAAGTGCCAGGTCTTTGAGCAGGTCCCGGAATGCCGTGAGATCGGGCTCACACTCTCCGAGGTATTCGAGCACTACCTGGGTCATGGCAAGGCGCTCAGCTGCCGCCGGGTCAGGGCATTCGGCTACCGCGACCTGCAAGCGCCGGTCCGTCACGGTCCCGATACATTCGAGCTCCGCGAACGGGAGGGTTGCATTCTCTCCCGAGAGCTCAAAGAGCAGCTTCATCCTGATCAGATGGTACCCGGGCGCACAAATAGGTGTGCCAGAACCTTCTGTAAAAAAAGGGCGGGAGGGGATTGGGATGGGTTACTTCTTACCCTTCTTCTTTCCCATGATGCCGGAGAAGAAGCCGCCGGCACCGCCGCCTTTCCCTTCCAGTTCAGCCAGTTTCTGGTACAGCTCTTTCTGTTCGTTACTGATGGATTTGGGCGTGATGATCCTGACCCGGACCAGGAGGTCTCCCGGCTTTCCCCGCCGCTTGACCCCCTCGCCGGCAAGCTTGAGTGCCGTATTGTACTGGATGCCGGCCGGGATCCTGAGATCGATGTGGCGTTTGTCAATGGTCTCGATCTCGATCTGGGTACCGAGAATCGCCTGGATCGGGCTGATCTCGACAGAAGTCTCCAGGTTGTCACCGGCACGGGTGAACCGGTCATGGGGCTGGACATAGACTTCGAGGAACAGGTCGCCGTTCGCGGCCCCGTAGTCCCCGGCCTCCCCGTACCCTTCCATGCGCAGCCGCATCCCGTTGTCGATCCCGGCGGGGATGTGCACGGATACTTTCCGCTTGATGCGGGAATGTCCTGTGCCGTGGCATTCCCGGCAGGTCTTCTCCGGGATCTTCCCTTTGCCCCCGCACTGGGTGCAGGTAGACATACGGACAAACTGCCCGAACGGGGAGTTGGTTGCCTGCCGCATCTGGCCGCTGCCACCGCACCGCGGGCAGACATTCAGCCTTTTTGTCTCACTGCCGGAGCCGCTGCAGGCCGTGCACGGCTCCGAGTGCATCACCTCGATCTCCCGGTCCATGCCGGCGACGGCATCCTCGAGCCGTATCTGGATGCGCATCAGCAGGTCGGCACCGGGCTGGGGCCCGGATCTCTGCCGGCCTCCGCCACCAAAGAAATCGAAGATGTCGCCAAAGCCTGAGAAATCTGAGGAGAACCCTCCCCCGCCAAACCCTCCGCCACCGGTGTAGGAGCCCTTTGAGGCATTCGTGAAGGTATCGTGGCCCATGTTGTCATACTGTGCCTTTTTCTGGTCATCGGACAGGACACTGTAGGCCTCGTTGATCTGCTTGAACTTCTCTTCTGCCCCGGGCTCCTTGCAGACGTCGGGGTGGTACTTGCGGGCGAGGTTGCGGTAGGCTTTCTTGATCTCCTTCTCGTCGGCATTCCGCGGAACACCTAACGTGTCGTAGTAATCGCCCGCACTCATCGTTTACTCACTCTTCTTTTACCTTATAGTCGGCATTGACGACATTGTCATCGGTCTTCTGCTCCTGTTCGGGAGCGGGACCGGCACCACTGCCCGGCGGTTGCTGTGCGGCCTGTTCTGCCTGGGCCTTCTGGTAGATCTTGGTAGTTGCCGCGTAGACGGACTCTGTCAGGGATTCCATGGCCTTCTTGATCTCGTCGAGGTTGTCTTCCGGCAGGGCCTTCTTTATCGCTGCAATGCCGTCCTCGATCTTTGTCTTGTCTTCCGTATCGATTTTGTCGCCGCTCTCCTTGAGCATCTTCTCGGCCATGAAGACGGCGGTGTCCGCCTGGTTGCGCAGCTCGATCTCATCGCGCTTCTTCTTGTCCTCTTCCTCGAACTGCTTGGCTGATTCCATCGCCTTCTTGATGTCCTCTTCGGACAGTTTCCGGTCGCCCTTGATGGAAATCGCCTGCTGGTTGCCCGAGCCAAGGTCTTTTGCCGACACGTGGATGATGCCGTTCGAGTCGATATCGAACGTGACCTCGATCTGGGGGATGCCGCGTGGCGCGGGCGGGATGCCGGTCAGCTGGAACTTGCCCAGCGTGAAGTTGTCCTTCGCCAGTGCCCGCTCACCCTGCACGACATGGATCTCGACACTGGTCTGGCCGTCCGCAGCAGTGGAGAAGATCTGGCTCTTCCGTGTCGGGATGGTCGTGTTCCGTTCGATGAGCTTGGTGGCAATGCCGCCAAGGGTCTCGATGCCGAGTGTCAGCGGGGTGACGTCCAGGAGGACGATATCCTTTGTCTCCCCGGTCAGGACTGCTCCCTGGATACCGGCGCCGAGCGCGACGCATTCATCGGGGTTGATGCCCTTGTCCGGTTCCTTGCCAAGGAGTTTCCGTACGGTCTCGATAACCAGCGGCACGCGGGTCGATCCGCCGACAAGCAGGACATGGTCGATGTCCTTGGGCTCCAGTTTTGCATCGCTGAGGGCCTGTTTGACCGGGCCGACTGTTGACTCTACCAGTGCCCCGATGAGCTGTTCCAGTTTTGACCGGGTCAGGTCGATGTTAAGGAATTTGGGGCCGCTCGCATCGGTGGTGATGTACGGGAGGTTGACGTTCGTGGTCTGTCGCTGGGAGAGCTCGATCTTTGCATTTTCAGCCGCTTCCCGCAGGCGCTGCATTGCATAGGGATCATTCCTGAGGTCAACTCCCTCCTTCTTTTTGAACTCCTCGATCAGGTAGTCCTGGACAAGTTTGTCAAAGTCATCGCCGCCAAGATGGTTGTTGCCGGCCGTGGACTTCACTTCAAACACACCGTCGCCAAGCGTCAGGATCGATACATCGAAGGTCCCGCCGCCGAGGTCGTAGACAAGAACCGTTGCATCGTTTTCCTTGTCGATACCATAGGCGAGTGCGCTTGCTGTCGGCTCGTTGATGATCCGCAGCACTTCAAGGCCGGCGATCCTGCCGGCATCCTTGGTGGCCTGGCGCTGGGCATCGTTGAAATATGCCGGGACCGTGACAACGGCCTTGGTGATCTTCTCGCCAAGGTAGGCTTCGGCATCGACCTTGAGCTTCTGCAGGATCATTGCGGAGATCTCCTGCGGGGTGTAGCCCTTGCCGTCAATGGTCACTTTCTCGCTCGTCCCCATCTTCCGCTTGATGGACTGGATCGTGCGCTGGGGGTTGGTTACTGCCTGCCTTTTTGCAAGGCTGCCGACAAGACGTTCCCCCTCTTTGGTAAACGCGACGATCGATGCAGTCGTCCTTCCGCCCTCGGAGTTCGGGATGACGATGGGCTTCCCGGCCTCCATGATCGACATACAGGAAAAGGTTGTTCCCAGATCGATTCCCAGAACCTTCTCTTTTGCCATTTTTTATACCTCCTGATCTTTCTGATTTCCTTTTGATACAGCAACTTTTGCGTACCTGATGACTTTTTCATGCATCCGATACCCGCGTGAGACCTCGTCGATGATCGTACCGGCAGGTTCCCCTGATGGTACGTGGGCGATCGCCTCATGTTCAGCGGGGTTGAATGTTTTTTTGAGTGAATCTATGGGACAGACACCGTGACGCAGCATCTGGTCGCTGAGCAACTGGTGGATATGGATGACACCTTCACGGAGGTGCGCATCATCGGCCTTGAGTGCCCGGTCAAGGTTGTCGAGGACCTCAAGGAGGTCGACCGCGAACCGCTCGTTTGCCATGGCAACCAGCGAAGCCCGATCGCGTTCACTGCGTTTTTTATAGTTATCAAAATCCGCAGCAAGGCGCAGGAACCGGTCGTTCAGGTCAGCATATGCCGTCTTCTGCTCATCCGGTTCTCCGGCACCGGGCACTCGCACGTCAGGCGACGTTTTCCCAATGCCTTCCACATCCTTCCCGGGTTGCTCGATCCCGTCTTCTGCGTCGTTCATAGTGCATCCCATTCGATGTTCCATTATCTATTGCATTGTAGTTCTATATAAATTTTCACATGCAGTATATTGGGGAACCCCCAGATTGCGACTGTTTTTTAAAACCGGGCGCAAATGGTTTTATGAATCGGCATTCAGCCAAAATTTAAGGTTTATTTTCATGGTACTGCTATTCAGGGGCCCGCACCCCGGGTATAAACAAACCCCGGGAATACCGGGTGTACATACACTCGCATACCTTTTTCTTTCCTGTTTTTCATACATAAGACCATGAAGTGGGCATTGCTTTCGGTCTGGGACAAGACCGGTATCATCGAACTGGCACAGGAGTTATCGGCACACAAATTCAATATCATGAGCTCGGGGGGAACGGGCAAAGTCCTTGCTGAGGCGAATATCAAGTTCACCGAAGTGTCGAGTTACACCGGCTTCCCCGAGATGATGGATGGCCGGGTAAAGACCCTGCACCCCAAGGTCCACGGGGGGCTCCTTGGAAGGCGGCAGATCGATGATGCCGTGATGGCAAAGCACGGGATCAACCGCATCGACCTGCTTGTCGTCAACCTGTACCCCTTCGAAGCAATGTCCAAAAAGGCGATGGACCTCGAAAAACTGATCGAGTTCATTGATATCGGCGGGCCGGCGATGATCCGTGCAGCGGCAAAAAACTACAAGGACGTTGCCGTGGTTGTGGACCCCTCGGATTATCCCGGAATCATCAAATCGATAAAAGCCGGCGACCTCTCCGAAAGCCAGCGCCTTGAGCTGGCAAAGAAAGCATTCGCCCGCACCGCCGGGTATGATGCAGCGATCAGTAATTATCTTTACAACCTCACCTCGCCGTTCCCCACAACACTGTCCCTCCAGTTCACGCACGGGAGGCCGCTGCGTTACGGTGAGAACCCGCACCAGATGGCAGCGGTGTACGGGACACAGGGAATTGCTGGTACCGAGCCCCTCCAGGGCAAGCAGATGTCGTACAATAATTATCTCGATGTCAATGCAGGAGTATCACTGCTCCGCGAGTTCGATGACGCTGCGGCCGTGATCGTGAAGCATAACAACCCCTGCGGGGTCGCAGTCGGTTCCGATGTTCTTGATGCATACCTTACTGCCCGCGAGGTCGATCCGGTCTCCGCGTACGGTTCCGTTGTGTCAGTGAACCGTGAAGTGACAAAGGCATTCGCGGAAGAGATCTGCAAGACCTTTGTCGAAGTGATCGTTGCCCCGTCTTTTTCCGGCGATGCCCTTACGGTCATGAAAAAGAAGGACACGATGCGGGTCCTTGCCCTGCCTCCGAAGTGTGATGCCGATGAGGTCCGGACCATCGATGGCGGGATCCTTGTTCAGAGGACACCGGCCTACCAGGAGCACTGGCAGGTGATCACGGACATGGATCCTTCGGCTGATGAGATGAAGGCGCTCCAGCTTGCCTGGAAGGTCTGCAAGCACACGAAGAGCAACACCATCATCTTTGCCGACCAGAAGAGGACGCTGGGCATCGGTGCCGGCCAGATGAGCCGGGTCGACTCGGCAAAGATTGCGATCGAGAAAGCCTGCGCCTCCCTTAAGGGATCAGCAGTAGCCTCCGACGCGTTCCTCCCGTTCCCGGATACGCTTGAGGTTGCGGCTGAAGCCGGTGCAACCGCACTTGTGCAGCCCGGCGGGTCAATCCGGGACAAGGAAGTTATCGAAACAGCAAACCGTCTCAACATGGCAATGGTTTTTACGGGCATACGGTACTTTAGGCACTAATATTTGCCCTTTTTTTCCAATTTTAACCAAAAATCCGCGATAGATATTTATTCTGCGAAGTTGCCATACCTTCTTTAAATCGTTTGTGGCAGGGAAACAGCCACGGATGATTCTGAACATTGATGGTATCTTTGTGGTGAAACGAATGGATTTTGGAAACATGGTTGGAGAGTCCTTTGCCTATGCAAAGGATGCAGTTGTGGGTAAATGGATGCAGTGGCTGTTGCTCCTGGTAGCAACGATTCTTATTGCTATCCCGCTCCTCGGGTATACCCTTAAAGTATTCCGGGGAGAAAAACCGGCACCGGAAGTTGACGGGTGGGGCACCCTGGTTATTGACGGTATCAAATATCTCATCGTCTCAATCATCTGGGCAATCCCCTGCCTGATCATCGCCTTTGTTACGATTGGTGCAGGCATTACTGCCTATGTCATGAACCCTGCAGCGATCATAGGGATCATCGGCAGCATGCTTGCCGGGTTCCTCATCCTCCTGGTTGTCGCAATCATCACCGGTCTCCTGGCAACAATCGGTATCGTCCGGTTTGCCCGCACCGGCAGTATGGGCGAAGCCTTCAACTTCGGCGCGATCATTGAGACGATCGGTAAGATCGGCTGGCTCGACTACATCATTGCGCTCATCATCATCGGGATCATTATCGGTATCATCGAGGTCATCTGTATGGCCATTCCCTATATTGGGATGATCATCCTCTTCCTCCTGACTCCGCCACTCGTACTCTGGCATGCACGGTACATCAGCCAACTGTATGACAGCGCCGGTGCGGCATAATTCTCCTACACTTTTTTTAATACATCAGAAAAATCGGATTGTCCCGGCATTTTCCTGAATGCCCGGTTATCGAAACAGACCCTGATTATGCCGGAACTCTGCGGCTGTTATGCGTGAACTGTTGCCCGTCAACGTGCAACTGCCTGAGCCTGACCGATAAAAAAGAGGTTGGATTGGATATCGGTAACCGGGTTATCGCTGCACTGCACCGAGGTTTGCCTGCTCCACGCTCTTTGCGTACCGGGCAAGGACACCTGTAAGAGATTTTTTCGGGGGTTTCCATCCTTTCTTACGCTGGCTGATCTCCTTTGCAGGAACTTCCAGCTCGATGGTCTTTTTATGCAGGTCAACAGAGATGTGGTCCTTGTCCCGGACGAACGCAATGGGGCCGCCCACAGCCGCCTCCGGTGCAACATGGCCGATGCAGGGACCGCGTGTGCCCCCGGAGAAACGTCCGTCCGTGATGAGGACGACCTTCTTGTACCCGAGCCCCATCAGTGCCGACGTGGGCGAGAGCATCTCGGGCATCCCCGGTGCTCCGCGGGGACCTTCGTACCGGACGATCACAACATCGCCCTCTTTGATCTTCTTTGCCAGGATCGCCTTCATGGCAGGTCCTTCGCCATCGAAAACCCGGGCCGGGCCGGAGTGTTTCCACATGTCCTTGGGCACGGCAGCACTCTTCACTACGGCACCATCCGGTGCAAGCGAGCCGGAGAGGACTCGCAGTCCCCCGGTTGTGCTGATGGGCCGGTTTACCGGACGGATCACTTCTTCATCCCTGACAACCGCGCTTTTCGCAATCTCCAGGATCTTCCTGCCGGCGACCGTGGGGGTGTTGTCGAGATACTTCTCAAGTCTCTTCAGCACGGCAGGGATTCCGCCGGCACGGTGGAGGGTCTGCATGGAGTGCGGGCCGGAAGGCTGCATGTAGCAGATATGGGGGACTTCTTCGGCAAGTGTGGAGAAGTCCTCAAGCGAGAGCGGGACTTCGGCTTCGGTTGCGATCGCCATGAGGTGCAGGACGGTATTTGTCGACCCGCCGAGTGCCATGTCTGCCCGGATGGCGTTCCGCAGGCTCTTCTTTGTGATGATGTCCCGCGGCCGGACCTGCTTTTTCACCAGAGGGATGATCGCTTCGCCACTCTCGCGGGCGAGCCGCAGTTTCCCGGCATCGACAGCCGGTGTTGCCGCACACCCCGGAAGGGACATGCCCAGCGCTTCGGTCATGCAGGCCATGGTATTTGCGGTATATAGTCCCTGGCAGCTGCCACAACCGGGCATGGCACAGCACTCGAGTTCGCACAGTGCTTTTTCTGTCATCGTTCCGGCGGCAACTTTTCCCACGCCTTCGAAAATATCGATGAGGGAGAGGTCTTTCCCGTCCTGATAGCCGGAGAGCATCGCACCCCCGGTCAGGACAACCGTGGGGATATTGCACCGGACCGCAGCCATCAGCATGCCCGGCACGATCTTGTCGCAGGTGCCGATGCAGACGAGGCCGTCGAACCGGTGGGCCTGTGCCATGAGTTCGATAGAGTCCGCAACGTTTTCGCGTGACGGGAGGGAATACCTCATCCCTTCGTGGCCCATGGCGATACCATCGCAAATTCCGATAACGCCAAACTCGAACGGAACGCCACCGGCCGCGGCAACGCCCTCCTTCACCTTCTCGGCCAGCTGCCGGAGGTGGATATGGCCGGGCACGATCGTATTGTATGCATTAGCGATTCCTATGAACGGGAGCTCCATCTCACGGTCGGTCACTCCCAGTGAGCGGAGGAGCGCACGGTTGGGTGCCCGCTGGTAACCTGATTTCACTTCATCACTGCGCATGGATAACAGACCTGCCTGTGTTTGTGAGGTTCGCTGTCTTATGACTTTAGCCCTTGTATGCGTGGATAAATGAAGATAAATGAAGGATCAGGTACGGGAGAACGACACGGCTGCATCCACGAAATCGCCAGCAAACGCCGGAGAGAAATACGAGTGCGTGTACATACCCAGCGTATTCGCTGCGGTAAGGCCATCTTTCCCGTCTGAAATTCCTTTCCCCCTCGAAAGGCTGACAACAAAGCGTGCATCCTTGTCCGAGGCAAGTCGTGAATAATGGAATTCGTGGCCGGCAACGATCCTCCCCTGCGGTAAAAACGACCCCGTACCGGTAACCGTGCCTTTCACATATCCCAGCGCCTGGATCTGTTTTGTCATCTCGGTTACCGCGGGCAGGATGCCGGTCATGCGGTACGAGCGCTCACCGGTGACCTCCCGGGTCAGGTACATCAGCCCGCCGCACTCGGCAAAGACCGGCAGGCCATCTCCCGCCGCCCTGCTGATATCCCCGGTACAGGCTGCAGCCTCGAGTTGAGGGAGATAGAGTTCGGGATATCCGCCTCCAAGATACAGCGCATCGACCGGAGGCAGCCGGTCCTGGAGCGGGCTGAAGAAGACCAGTTCGGCCCCGGATCGACAGAGCAGGTCCAGGTTGTCCTGGTAATAGAAGCAGAATGCATGGTCCCGAGCAACACCAATCCGGGCCCGGGGGGCAATTCGTGACGTGGCATCCTGCAGGACAGGTAACGCCGGGGCGTTTTTTGCTGCTGTGACAATAGCACCGAGATCGCAGTGCTCTGCGATGAGCGATCCCATCTCATCGTGCGAGCCGGATTCGTGTGCCATGAGAAGGCCAAGGTGCCGGCTCTTCATGGCAATATCATCGTTCCTGGGGATCCACCCGAATGATGGGATAGCAAGGGAGGGCTCCATCATCCCCCGGTGGCGTTTGCTCCCGGTACGGTTGACGATCACGCCGGCAATCCTGACCGTGGGATCAAAGGCAATGAACCCTTTGATGAGCGCGTGGATGCTCCGGGACATCCCTTTTGCATCGACAACGAGGATGACCGGTGCCTGCAGGATCCGGGCAACGTGGGCGGTACTTGAGAGATCGGATCCATCAACACCGTCAAACATGCCCATGACCCCCTCGATAACCGCTATGTCGGCGCCTGCCGATGCACGGGAGAATGATGCAAGGCATCCTTCTTCGCCCATCATGAACGGATCGAGGTTGCGGGAAACGCGGCCGCATATCCGCGTGTGGTGCGTTGGATCGATAAAGTCCGGGCCAACTTTGAACGGCTGGACGGTATACCCATTCTTTGTGAGCGCGCCCATGATCCCGCTCGCCACGGTTGTCTTGCCGCAGCCGCTGTGGGTACCGGCAATGATGATACGGGGGATGGTCATGCCGGACATCCTTTACACACCATCGTAGTGATCATGATACGCATATCTGCACCGGGATTATCTGAAACATCATTTCATGGAGGATTGACTTCGCAATACAATCTGGTAAGCCGTGGCTCTTAATAAAATCTGACGCTGTCATGTCCGGCCGGACACGGTAGGGGATTATCTGAACGAAAAAATCTGGTATGCGTTATCGTGCGTGAAACAAGAGAGTTATTTAAAAAAAGGTAATTGCTTATTGTTTCCGGTTGCGTCTGTGGTAAACAACATAGGCAATTCCGATGATTATTGCAGCGAGGATGGAGAGGTAAATCGGGTTGGTGATGATCGTCTCAAGTCCCTTTGTTGCGGTTACGTTGACGTTCACTTTCATAATGTCTGAGATGTAGGTGTTATCGAGAGCGTCGCGATAACGGATTTCCGAATCGAGGCCATACTCCTTGATTGTTGCGCTGCGATCGACACTGACCTGGTAGGATACGACCCGGGACTCGCCCGGCTGCAGGTTTCCGATGAATGCGATGTCCTCACTGCTGCTGAACGGGTCGACAGCACTGATCCGTGACTGGGCGCTGTATATGGCCGTGTCACCGGTATTTTTGTATTCAACGGAGATGACTTCCTTATTCCCGGGGTGCATTTCTGCCGGTGCGGATATGATGGCAAAGTCTGCCTTCCCCCCGATCGGTACGCCAACCGTGTCACTGCGGGAAGTGACGGTATCCCCTTCTGTATTCAGGTATTCAACAACAACATCAACGGGATATGTCTGCTTTTCTGCACTGGACGATACCGCAACCTTGTACCGGCAGGACACTGTGCTTCCCGAGGGGAAATCGCCGATATAGACACTGTTGTCCACCGGGATGACCGGGCTGTTTCCGTTCCGGGTAATTTTTACAATCGCCTGCGTCCCGTCTTCAGAACCCGTATTATTGATCTTCAGGTCCAGGTAGCCCTCAGTCCCGGCATTCAGGTGTTCCGGTTCTGCTGAAAGGACATCGATTGATACCTCGTGTTTAACGGTGATCGGGATATCGAGCGTGTATGCCACGGTCTTATAACTATACTCGATATATTCGGTGGCGCCCGCCTGGGCAAAGGTATCCTGGTAGGAATAGTTCAGCAGAAGGGGCAGGATATAGGTGCCGCCCTGGGCATCGGTATTAATTTTCGTTATGAATGTCGCAGTAGTGCTCGATCCGCCCTTGAGGTCACCCAGCATCTGCGGGTCTGTTTTCACGACCAGCGGTGCATCGCCGGGCCGGAGTGACACTTTTAAGAATTTCGCCGTGTTGGGCAGATCGGCAAGGTCCTGAGTGGTACCTGACTGGACAAGCTTGTATTCATTGATGCCGGTATTTTTGATCACTATCGTGATCTGTGATTCGTTTCCCGGACTGAATTCTGTGGTTCCCGAGATATATGCCGAAAGGTCCGGGCTCCCTCCCATATAATTTGTTCCTGCCAGCGCCGGAGCAGCCAGAAGGCTGCAGATTATCAATACCATGCATATGTTTTTTCCCATAATGGCCATCCGTTATCCCCCTAAAACCCGTACTCCTGCAAAAATACACTTCCTGGTACCGGAAGCACAAGGTGTCCTGCAGAATACTCTGCCAGGAATCAGTTCTCCATTATAATCATAAGTAATCGTATAATATTTTACGTACACCGGTATATTGTTCCCGTCAGAAACTCATGTCACAAACGGCTTCGTTCCAAGGGAGATATCGTGGGAATAACTCTTCATTGCCATCTGCTTTGTTTTGAAATGCTTATTTACTATGAGTTACTGTACTCTGATTGATCATGATAAAGCCGGGACCTGTCTTTTTTATTATCGCGATGATTGCCATGCTGGCACTGTCTGGCTGCGTTGCTCCTCCCAAAGAATCGTCGACGGGAGCGAAGTATACCAATACCCCGGTGGGAGTGCCAACCACAACAGCCCCCGGCTCTGCTTACATTACCACTGCGACCCCGTATGTCACCGTTCTGGATGTCGGCATCACCGGGACAGAGGCCCCCGGCTATCACACATTCGCCACCCCGACGCCACTTCCTGAGGAAAAAAGCTGCAGAATTTACACGTTGACCCAGGCCTTTCTTTATAACGGTTCAGCATTCTCGTTCAACCTGAAAAATCCCCCCATGTATATCAATTACACCGTCAAACCGCAGAATATCTCCGGTTATAATGCATACACCTCCCGATATGAATCGAAAGAGGATGTTGTTGAAAAATACGACACGTACGATCCCCAGTCTTACCTGGAAATCACGGTGAGGAATAAAACCTCGGGGGAGATCTATCTCCAGGATGGATTCGGCAAGGATTATTCCATGTACCTGACAAGGACCCTCAAAGTTTTGAAACGGGATGACCTTCTCGTTGAAATAAAGGGGAATAAGATGACGGCAACGATAACCTTCTGGGTCAAGCCAGTGGGCAATTTCGATAACCCTGACAATATGACTTTCGATACCTGTACGTACTGGGGCCAGTCAACACGGGACACCACCAGCCTTGCACTAATCACGGGAACTCCTACCCCGACGTGGACCCACTAACGCGTGATCCTTTTTTCTGATATTCACGGGGTATATCAGACCGTGATACGGTGAGATATTTAAGCGATAAAAGCAATTTAAGTAAGGCATACACTAAAACGCCTGTCCCGGTAGGGTAGCGGACATCCTAGAAGATTGCGGATCTTTTGACCCGGGTTCAAATCCCGGCCGGGGCGTTTTCTTTTCAGGTTCAAAGCCCTGATCTTCAGATTCTTTGCTGACCCTGCACGAATCATGGATTATGATCGTGCACGTCGGGTAAAAAAGATAGACTTTTCTGGTTGTTACACCATCTGCGCCATGACAAGTGCGATAAAACCCACGCCAGCGATCGCGAGCACTGTTATGACGGTGTAATCCCGAGCCATGAAGACCCGCTCGCGGACGTGTGTTCTCTTGCCCGTCCGGTATCCCCGCATGTCGATGGTAAGTCCGAGAATATTGGAGCGGAGCAATGCGTTGGATACCAGCGGGATGACGATAGGGGAAACGCTCCTGACCTTTCCCAGCAGACCGGTTCCCGGATTGAAGCCGCGTGCCAGCTGCGCCTCGTGAATGCGCTGCCCCTCGATCTGGAGGGTCGGGATAAAGCGGAGCGCAATGATGAACATCAGGATATAATCAATAGGGACCCGGATCTTCTCCATCGCGTGGACGATGTCCCGTGGCTGCGTTGATATCAGGAAGAGCTGGAAGGCGAAGATGAGGATCATGAACCGGAGCGTGAGGACGACGCCTATCATGAGTCCCCCGACGGTAATGGGGATGGCCCCTCCGATGAATGGCACGCCTTCCGGAATGACATGTCCGATTGTCCCCCCGTTCGGCATGGTGATGACCGTGATGAGGATGAAGATCACACTCATGACGAGGATCAACTTCAGCTGGTTAAGCGATTCCGAGAGCACATTGCCGTATGCCGCAAATACCAGCAGGGCGATTACCATGAGGACGAGGAAGGGGATGTCGGTGGCAACGATCGCCATAATGGTAACGAGGATAATGAAAAAGATCTTGGTATAGGGATGGAGCCGGTGCAGGAATGCATCCTTATGGACGTACTGGAGAATCTCTGCCATTGTCATGCACCTTCCGAATCGGTAATAATACGCCCGTTCTCCATCATGATGATACGGTCGGCGCAGTGTTGTGCAATCTCCCGGTTGTGGGTGATGATGATGATCGTGTGGCCCTTCTCCTGGAGGTTTTTGAGCATGTCGATGACCGTGCGTGCCTCGTACCCGTCGAGTCCCGTGGTCGGTTCATCAAGCACGATGATACCGGGCTGCATGGCAACAACGCAGGCTATAGCAAGACGCTGCCGCTCTCCCCGTGACAGCCACCGCGGATACAGCTCGGCCGTTTCAGAAAGACCTGCATCCCGGAGCGCTGCATCGATAACTGCATTACTGTTACCGATATTGAGGTTTTTTACCCCGTACGCGATCTCTTCCCGCACGGTATCGGCAAAGAACATATGATCCGGGTTCTGGAAGACAAGGCCGACATCCCGTGCGAGATCGGCAATACTGCACTCCTTGGTGTTCCTCCCGTTGATGATCACATCGCCGCTCGTTGGGGAAAGGAGCTGGTTGAAGTGCTTGACGAGTGTTGTCTTTCCCGAACCGTTCTCCCCCACGATGGCGACAAACTCACCCTTGCGGATGGTTAGGTTGATACCTGACAGTGCGGGCACATCACCATATGAATGGGAGAGGTTTTGCACGGAAATAACCGGTTCGCCGCCCGACGCTTTCGGCACCGCCTTCCTGATTGTTGAGAAATCAGGAAAGATCATGCCCCGGATCCGTGCATCTTCCAGGACATCGACCGGGTTGCCGGATGCAGTAATGGCACCGTTTTCCAGGATGACAAGCGTGTCGACCATGTCCCGGAAGTGGCGGAACTTGTGCTCTATCAGCAGGATCGTCTTTCCCTGGCTTTTGAGTTCTGCAAGAATCTCCGCAATCCGTTCTGTTGCGTGCTCGTCAAGTTCTGAGGTTGGCTCGTCCAGGATGAGGATCTCGTTTCCCAGGGCCAGTGTTGCCGCAAGGGCGACTCTCTGTTTCTGGCCGCCGGAAAGATGGTGTGGCGATCGGTCCCTGATCTCCTCAAGATAGGTTGTTTTCATGATCCCGTCAAGTCGCTCCTCGATCACGGCGGCAGAAAGCCCGCGGTGTTCAAGCGCTGACAGGAGTTCTTCTTCAACCGTGGTGAAGATCATCTGGGCTTCGGCATCGTCAAAGACAACCCCGACGTTTTGCGCAAGATCCGAGAGTGTTTTGTACTCCGCCACATTCTTCTTGTCAACGATCACGGTCCCTTCTTTTTTCCCGCCATATTCATGGTGGAGGATCCCGGATGCCGCAAGGCAGAGCGAAGTCTTTCCGGCTCCCGAGGGGCCGGTGACCATCACACACCGGCCTTTTTTCAAAGAAAGTGACACGCGGTGCAGGGCCGGCTGCACCGTGTGGGGGTATGTGTAACTGACGTCAGTGAGTTCAATCATTCCTGTCCTCTAAGAAGCACCCTGCTGGAAGGGATGTAGAGGAACTGGACAACGATTGCATTAAAAACTGCCGTTATGACAACGATCGGTACAAAGATCACAATGAATGCCATCATGTCGCCATTGTACTTGGCCAGGTAGGTGGCGCCGATGGCGATGATGGCGATCGCGGCAAACGAAAATCCGCTTACCAGTGTTGCGATAAAGGTGGTCACGGTCGGGGCGAATTTCGTCCGCTCACGGAGTGCCGCGTACAGCACGAAACAGACCAGGGCGCCTAACGGTTCGCTGATAATATTTGCCGGCGGGAACATCGAACTGGAGATCAGCATCGAGAGGACACCGGCAACAAGGCCGATACCGAGTGCTTCGAGGATCTTTGGTCGGATCAGGATGATCGCAAGACAGTAGAATGCGATGATCATGTTCGGTGTCAGGGGCGTGTGGAGCATCGCAAGGAAGTACCGGAGGATGGCACCGATAGCGAGCAGGATTCCGACAATGGCGATATCTTTTGACTTCATGTGATTCACAACCATAATGTTCAGGTAACAGGGGAGAATGCGGTAATTAATTGCCGCGCGATGACTTTTGTATACCTTAATGTATACATTTGTCCATTCATGTATTAAATTTACCTTTATGCGGGCAATGGATCCTGAAATACTATTGACCGGATTCTTCTGCCGTTACGACACGAGCCGGCCGGGTTTCAACCACTATCTTCATTGCCTGCCCCATCCCTCACACGTACTGAGAGGTACCGGATGACATTCTCCTCGGCAAGCAATGAGATATACCGGGAATCGCTTGCCATGCATGCAAAGCATAAAGGGAAGCTCGGCATCCGGTCCAAGGTCCCCCTGAAGACAAAACATGATCTCTCGGTTGCCTATACGCCGGGTGTTGCTGAAGTCAGCCGGGAGATCGTTAAGGACAAGGCCCTTGCCTATGAATACACGCTGAAAGCAAACACCATCGCCATTGTCACCGATGGTTCCGCAGTGCTCGGGCTCGGCAACATCGGAGGTTATGCGGCCATACCCGTCATGGAAGGGAAGGCGATCCTGTTCAAGGAATTTGCCGGGGTCGATGCCTTCCCTATCTGTTTTGAGAGTTATGAAACGAATTTTGTCGACAAGGTGCGAAACATTGCACCGGTCTTCGGGGGAATCAACCTTGAGGATATCGCAGCCCCGAAATGTTTCGAGGTGGAGGATGCCCTGCAGGACATCGGGATCCCTGTCATGCATGATGACCAGCACGGTACTGCCGTTGTCGTCCTTGCCGCACTCCTGAATGCCTGCAAAGTGACCGGTAAAAAATACGCCGATCTCAATATCGTGATCAGCGGGGCGGGTGCTGCCGGGTATGCGATCACCCGCATGCTGAAATGTATCGGGTACAGCCCGGATGTCTGTACCAAAGTCAACGACATCATCGTCTGCGATACGCAGGGGACGATCTTCCGGGGCAGGCCCGGTCTCTATAAAAACAAGTACAAGTTCATCATTGCTGAAGAGACGAATAAAAACGCCCTTGACGGCAGCCTTGCGGATGCGATGCGCGGGGCGGATGTCTTTATCGGCGTCTCCGGGCCCGGCATAGTCACGGAGAAGATGATACGTTCGATGAACCAGGATGCCATTGTCTTTGCCATGGCAAACCCTGTCCCCGAGATCATGCCGGATCAGGTAAAGCATGCCGGTGCCGCGGTTGTCGGGACGGGACGGAGTGATCTGCCCAACCAGATCAACAACGTGCTCGCGTTCCCGGGAATATTCCGGGGGGCCCTCGATGCCCGAGCCACGCGGATCACCGATGAGATGAAGATTGCCGCTGCGCATGCAATCGCGGGCTGTGTCCCAAAACCCCACCGCGAACGGATCCTTCCCAACATCCTCGACAAGGACGTCACGAAAGCCGTTGCATCCGCGGTGGCAGAGGCAGCCGTCCAGTGCGGGTGCGGCCGCCGTCCCCGTCCCTGAATAGTGATGGAAGGAATTTTGTAGGGTATAACCGAATAGTAAACCGGGATAATCTCCAGCCGGTACCAGGGAGCATTTCACACCCCCCGGGAATAACAGTGGCAGGATGATACGATGACAGGAGGCAGAGTATGCTGATGAGGATCGGGGGCACCGATGTTGCCTCCCTGGATGATACATGGATCGTTGTGAAGAACCCCGCAACCGGTGAAGAGATTGATCGTGTACCTTCCGGGTCTTCCGATGATGTCGTGCGGGCAGTGGACGCTGCGGAAGCAGCCTCAGCCGGCTGGAAGAAGAAGACCATGCGTGAACGTGGCATCATCCTTTTCCATGCGGCAGAGAAGGTGCGGGAGCAGCACAAGGACCTTGCCCGGCTCCTGACGATGGAGCAGGGAAAACCCCTCCGGGAATCAATCGATGAGGTCAGAGGATATGCCAATATCCTTGAGTTCTATGCCGGGATATCCGCATCCCGGCAGGGGGACCTCATCCGCCTCGGCACTGCCGGCGATGCACTTGTTACCCGTGAGCCGCTCGGGATCTGCGGGGCGATCATCCCCTGGAATATGCCGGTGCTCATCATGGGGTGGAAGGTCGGGCCTGCTCTGCTCGCGGGCAACACGATGGTCCTCAAACCGGCTTCGACAACCCCGCTCACAAACATCCGGCTTGGACAGATCCTTGAGGCATCCGGCCTTCCGGCCGGGGTCCTCAATATCGTGACCGGGCCGGGGGAAGTTGTCGGTGAATCCCTGGTCAGCCACCCGCAGGTCCGCAAGATCTCCTTTACCGGGAACTGTGCAACCGGCCAGCGAATCCGGGAACTGGCCACCAGTCATCTCAAGGAACTGACGCTTGAACTCGGGGGATCGGACCCGATGATCGTGATGGATGACGCGGATATCGACAAGGCGGTTGAAGGGGCACTCAGGGGCAGGTTCTATAATGCGGGGCAGACCTGCACGGCAGTGAAGCGGCTGTTCGTCCACGATGCCATCGCTGCGGTGTTCACGCAGAAACTGAAACGCCGGATCGAAGAACTGAAGATCGGTAACGGCCTTGATGCTAGGATCGACATGGGCCCGCTGAACAGTCCCGCCCAGCGCGAACGCATATCGCAGCTGGTTGACGGGACCCGCGATGGCGGGGAAGGGACGATCCTTACCGGGGGATGCCGGCTGGACGCTGCGCCCTGCGACCGGGGTCTGTTCTACCAGCCGACCCTTGTTGCCGATGTGGTCCCGGAGGGCCGGCTCATGAACGAAGAGGTGTTCGGCCCGGTCCTGCCGGTGATGTCGGTTCCGGACCTTGATACGGCAATCCGGGAGGCGAACCGTACCCGCTACGGCCTCGGGGCATCGGTCTGGACCACCCGGCTGCATACGGCAAAACGGGCATTCGATGAGATCAACGCCGGGATCGTATGGGTAAACCGCCACCTCACCGTCCCCCCGGAAGTCCCCTTCGGCGGGATGAACGAGAGCGGGATTGGCAGGGAGAATGGGATCCACGCTCTTGACAGTTATTCCCGGACCAAGACCCTGTTCCTCACCTGGTAGGATCAGGTCAGTCCTTTCTTTTGTTGAATACCATTATTATCCCGAATACCGCACCTGCGCTGACCCAGAGTGGCAGGGAAGAATGCAGGGTTGTAGGTACGTGCGTTGGAGTTGTCGTGATCGCAGATACAGGTGTTGGTTGAGCAACCGTTCCCGTTGTCATGGCGGTCGCGGTGACCTGAATTGTTGCAGGGGATGACGGGAGGATATTAAACGTCTCTGAACCCCGGACATCCTGGATAATGCCGGCGACTGTCACAATATACTCATCCGGCTTGAACGTCGATGCATCAATGTCAAACGACCACTGGTTGCGGCCATTGCTGCCGGGCATCACCTCCACTACGCCGCTTGCCCCTGAATACTCCCCGGACTGGCTCTTCAATGTCGGTGTAAAGGATGAAGAATAGACATCCACCTGCAGTTTGTCACCAACGGCGAGGTTGGTGGAGCCGGTGATGGTGAATTTATCCCCGACTACATGGTCGCCAACGGGATGGATGAGTGCATCCGGCGGGCTGACGTAAAAGGAGGACGAGGCAAACGTATCGTCGATATTCTGGCTGTTGATCGCCTTCATGAGTGCGGATGCTGCATCGGTGCTCTGCAGACTCCCGCTCCTGGTCAGCTGGAATATCGAAGTCCCGCCATTCAGCTGCCGGTTGATCACCTGCCCGGTCGAAGGCGAGTAGTAAATATCGAATTCCCCGTTCATCATCGGGTGCTGGACAATGACAACGTACTGGCCGGATGCAAGGCCCTGCGTATCGGCAGACTTCACTTCGTACGAATAGGTGTTGTCGTCGTTGACAGAGATTGTTGAAACTTTCACGGTATTGTAACCGATCTCCCATACCTGGAGACCATTGCGGGGGTGGCCGGTGGCCACGCCCTGGATATAGACCGGGTCGCCTTTCGAGATGGTGGCGGAACCGGATGAAGAGCCGGGCGTTAAGGTAACCGCTGAAACGGGTATGACCAGTATGGCAATGCAGGCGATAACGATGAGATACCGGTACGCACTTTTCCATGAAAAAGATCGATGATCCACGATGAACTCCCTCAATACGTACTCTGAAAATCCTGATTTAATAGCTTGCTGTATTGAAGCCGGGCCAGGAGAATACCATGCACTCCAATATGAAAAGAGAAAGCGCCTGCTGTCAGGAAGACTAAAACTAACGAAAATTGCCAGAAGAAAGCGAGTGGGAGGAGTAAGCCTCCTTTTGTTTTAGCGGCATTCAGCTCTGCGTCATACCCGGACGGATACCGAGCGCTCCATTGTCCTGTTCTGACTTGCACCCGCAGGGATTCGCCGTTTCACCGTATCCTGCCCGTAAACGCTCAGCGGGTTACTCGCACAAAGTGCTTCTCGCCGTTTCCGGCTCAACCGCTTCATCACTGCTGGCAGGCCGTGTCGTTTCTGTGCCATTGCCGTGACTCTCGCCACCCGTACTTGCGTACGGCTGCGTGCCCGGTGGGTGGGGGGACTTTCCTCAGCAACACTTAAGTTACCGTCGGCCGCTCTCTCCCTCTCGGATACCTATGGGACGGCGGAGGAGATAAGCGCAGCGCCAGTACCCTTCGCTTCCGGAACCGGCTGCCGCCCGCAGGGCAGTCCGCCCGGTTCGATAGATTGTTATCCAAGATGCACTATAGACAGTCACAGGAACAGGGAACAGCCATGCAGTTGCTCACACCGGAAGAGGGTCACATGGCGCTCCGATCCGCACGCGGCGCCATTGAATATATCTGCGCAAAAAAACCCAAACCCGCGCTGAAACTCACACCCGTTTTTAACGAGAAGCGCGGGGTTTTTGTCACGCTCAGTAAGGACGGCGAGCTCCGCGGGTGCATCGGGCTCCCGTATCCCGTGATGCCGCTCGGGGAGGCAATCGAACATGCTGCCGGCGCAGCCGCCCTCGAGGACCCCCGGTTTCCCCCGGTACGGAAGGAGGAACTGGATCAGGTCACCGTGGAGGTCACGATCCTTACCGTGCCTGAACCCATAAAAGGCGATCCCCCGGAACGTCCCGGCAAAGTCATTGTCGGCAAACACGGGCTCATCGCGCGGGGCATGGGGACGAGCGGGCTCCTCCTCCCCCAAGTGGCCACCGAGTACGGCTGGGACGCAACCACCTTCCTCGACCATACCTGCATGAAGGCCGGCCTTCCCAACCGGTGCTGGACCTACCCCTCGGTCGAGATCCTCACCTTTGAAGGACAGATCTTCTCGGAAAAAAAGTGAGGGCAACCGTTTAACCTGAAGAGAGCCCATATAAAGCGACATCACGGTGCGGAATGGCTATTGCATTTGAAAGTCTGTACAGCGACTGCGCGGGGCGCTGCGGGAAACTGGCGGTCGGGAAGAAGACAGTGAAGACGCCGGCCCTGCTGCCGGTCATCAACCCCCACCTCCAGCTCGTCTCGCCAAAGGAGATGCAGGAGATGGGTGTTGAGGCGCTCATCACCAATGCCTACATCTTCTCGCAGAGTAAGCAGTTCCGGGCCCGTGCCCTTGACGAGGGGCTGCACAAGGTCCTCGATTTTGACGGAGTGATCATGACCGACTCCGGTTCGTTCCAACTCTCGGTGTACGGGCAGGTCTCCATCACCAACACGGAGACGCTCTCGTTCCAACGTGATATCGGCAGTGACATCTGGGTACCCCTTGATATCCCCACCTCTCCCGCCGCGGACCGCGAGACCACCGAACGCGAGCTTGCGATCACCCTCCAGCGGCTCACCGAGGCAAAAGAAGTTTTTGGCAGCGACGCACCGATTGCCGGGCCGGTACAGGGAGGGAATTTCGAAGACCTCCGCGAGTTATCGGGACGGAAAGTGACCGAACTCGGCTTCTCGTTCTGCCCCATCGGTGCGGTTGTCCCCCTCATGGAGTCCTACCGGTATCGCGAGCTCGTAAAGGTCGTGATGGCCGCAAAACGGACCCTCTCCCCCTCGGCCTGCGTACACCTGTTCGGTGCCGGCCACCCCTCGATGTTCGCACTCGCGACAGCGATGGGCTGCGACCTGTTCGACTCAGCTGCCTATGCTCTCTATGCAAAGGACGGGCGATACCTCACCTCCCACGGCAGTTACCGGATCGAGGAACTTGCGGACCTGCCCTGCGCCTGCAGTGTCTGCCGGTCGCACACAGCCGAAGAACTCCGGGCCGCCCCCGACCGCGAACGCCTGCTCGCGCTCCATAACCTGTATGTCACGCTCGCCGAGATCTCCCGGGTCCGGCAGGCAATCGTGGACGGCACGCTCTGGGAACTCGTTGACGAGCGGTGCCGGGGCCACCCCCAACTCCTCTCCGGGTACCGGGCGCTCCTTGACCATGCCCCGGCCATCGCGGAGCACGACCGGGCCTCGAAACGCCGGTTCTTTTACCGCGGCGATGAGAGCTGCCGGCGCACTGAGGTCCTGCGGTACCAGCAGCAGCTTGCCCGGCTCCCGCTTGGGAAGAATGTCCTCATCCTGATCGATGGCAGGGTGCGGGAAGGGTACGACGACACGCTATCCTTCAAGCCCCCGTTCGGGCCGTACCCGGCAGAACTGAGAGAGACCTTCCCCATCGGCCCGTGCGAGCTCCCGGAATGGGATGATGCGATGGTCCGGCAGGGGTGCCGGGGCATACGGGCCCTTGCCGACAGCCACCCGGAGAGCAGGATTGTCATCGCGTGCGGCCCGGCATGGGCTGCACTCGTGCAGCAGGAACTCGGGGACATGGAGACCGCAGATGACGAGGTTTGATATCCGGAAACGGGACGGGCTTGCCCGGATCGGCATGCTTGAGACCGGCACCGCAATCGTGAAGCTTCCCGCGGCAGCCGAGACCGATGTCCTGTTCCCTGCCCTTGCCGAGTCCCCGTCGATCAATATACCCCTGTCTGCTCCCGCAACACTGGTCCGGGAGTTCCCCCCGGTCATTACGGACGCCCCGGTCATCATCCATCCCCAGCGGGAGAATGCCGCGGAGAGCGGCGACTGTGTCATGGCCGCAAACTTGCACACCGCGTTTGCCAATCCACGGAACTACGTTGACTGGCTTGTCGGGCTCAAGGAGAAAACTCCTGCCGACACCGCGTGGTACGCCCCCGCGTCTGCCCTGCCGTCAACAGTCGCGATCCTCTGTTATTCCGGCTTTGAACTCTTTGATTACACCGCCGTTGACCTCAGGTCAGCACAGGGCCGGTTCTGCACGCCCGAGGGGGATTTCCCGGCTGATGCCATGGAAGCCGGTATCTGCACCTGTCCCGGGTGCAAAGCCGGGGACCTGCAGGAGCACAACCGCGAAGCGCTCCGGCACGAGATTGCGCTCGTCTCCCGTTTCATCCAGCAGGCGCAGCTCCGGGAACTGGTTGAGTCCCGCTGCCGGATGGATGCAAACCAGGTCGCGATCCTCCGCCATCTCGACCGCCATTATGCGTTCATGGAGTCCGTAGAGCCCGTGGCCCGGAGCGGTGTCATGCGGGCTAACTCCGGCGAGTCCATGCAGCGGGCCGAGGTGCAGCGTTTTGCCGAACGGCTCCTGGCACGGTATGTCCCGCCCCGGTGCGATGTTGCCGTGCTCCTTCCCTGCTCGGCACGGAAGCCCTACTCGCTATCGAAGAGCCACCGGCGATTCCAGGCAGCAATTGGCGGGCGTGCCCACGAACTTATTGTCACGTCACCGCTCGGCCTCGTCCCCCGCGAGCTCGAGTGTGTGTACCCCGCAGCCCACTACGATGTCCCGGTGACCGGGTACTGGGATGCAGAGGAATGTGCGGTTATCTCCGGCATCCTTGCACGGTACTTCTCGCGCCACCAGTACCGCCGGATCATCGCGCATCTCGAAGGCGGCGCACTCACCGTCGCACGGCAGGCCGCAGAACTCTGTGGTATCACGCTTGAATATTCCTGCACGGAAAACCCGGCAGGCCCGACCGCCCTGAATGCACTGGACGCGAGCCTTGCCGGTGAACGGAAGATCAAGGATGACCGGTTGCATGGCATGCTCTCGTACCAGTTCGGTGCCGACATAGACACAAAAGGGATGATGCCGCGCGGCCGTAACCTCGAATTGTTCTGGAGCAAAGGCACTACCCAGCTCTTCTCGCTCGACACCGGTACCGGTCTCCTCCGCCCTACGTTCGATGGCTGGGCCCTGATCGGAGAAGGGTACCGCGTCACCATCGATGATTTCATACCGGAAGGCGACGTGCTCGTCCCCGGTGTGACCGGGGCAGACCCTGCAATACGGGACGGTGACGAGGTCCTGGTGGTGGGTAAGCGGGTGATCGCCACCGGCCGGGCAGCGCTTCCGGCTGGTGAGATGCTGCGTTCGCGCCGCGGTGTTGCCGTCCGTGTGCGTAAAATAAAGAAGCTATAATTCCAATCTATACGATACATTGCAGATCATCGATGGAGTGAACAGGTTGTTCCATAGCGAAAAAGCCGGACAGGTATGGTGGGAAGTGTGAGCACCCCCGTCAATGTACAGGAAGCAAGGGAAATCATCAGGGCCAATCCGGAAGGAGGGATTGCATGACGGTCGTCATTGCCGTTCCCAGGGAACAGGCCCCGGGTGAACAGCGCGTGGCGTCTGTGCCGGAAGTTGTCCAGAAGTTCACGAAGTCCGGCTATACCGTCCGTGTCGAGCATGATGCGGGAACGGGTGCATACTATCCCGACGATCTCTTCAGGGCAGCCGGTGCAACCATTGTGTCCGGCCGAAAAGAGCTGCTGGACGGCGCCCGGATCGTCCTCCGGGTCCAGCCCCCGACCGTTGCCGATGTCGATCAGCTCGCCGAGGGTACGATCGTCATCGGGTTCATGAACCCCGCAAACAACCTTGAGGCGATCGCCCGGATGCGCGACCGGAAGATCACCGCGTTCGCTCTCGAGCTCGTACCGCGGATCACCCGCGCCCAGAGCATGGATGCACTCAGCTCACAGGCAACGGCCGGCGGGTACGTGGCAGCCGTTATGGGTGCCGACAACTGCCCCAAGTTCCTCCCGATGCTGACAACGGCCGCCGGCACGATACGGCCGGCAACCATCCTCATCCTTGGTGCCGGCGTTGCCGGTCTCATGGCAATTGCCACGGCAAAACGGCTCGGCGCCCTTGTCGAGGCCTACGATGTCCGGCGCGCTGCCGGCGAACAGGTCCGGAGCCTTGGCGCCAAGTTCCTCGAACTCGAGATCAATGCCGAAGGCCAGGGCGGCTATGCCCGCGAGCTCACTCCTGAAGAGAAGGCGCAGGAGCAGCAGATGGTCTCCGCCGCCGTTGCACGGGCGGACATTGTCATCACGACCGCTGCGATCCCCGGCCGGAAGGCCCCCGTCCTTGTTACCAGAGAGACCGTTGCCACGATGCGGCCGGGCGCCGTCATCATCGACATGGCTGCCGAATCGGGTGGCAACTGCGAGCTGACTCAGGCCGGCAAGACCATCCGGGAGCACGGCGTCCTGATCATCGGGCCGCAGAACCTCCCGGCCCGGATCCCGTTCCACACAAGCCAGATGTACGCAAAGAACCTCCAGTCGTTCCTTACGCTCCTCGTTGACAAGGACGGGGCCCTTGTCACGGAATTCACCGACGAGATCCTGGTCGCAAGCCTCCTCGTCCACGCCGGAGAGGTGCGCCATAAACCAACGCTCGATCTCATCACCGGAGGAAAATTATGACCGATTCAACCATGCTCTGGACTGCTGTCTACATCGTGATGCTGGCCGCGTTTACCGGCTATGTCGTCATCAGCCGGGTCCCCGCGATCCTTCACACGCCGCTGATGAGCGGCTCGAACTTCATCCACGGTATCGTGCTCGTCGGCGCCATGGTCGCCCTCGGCCTCGCGACAACGCCGCTCGAACAGGCGATCGGTTTTGTGGCGGTCGTCCTCGGTGCAGCGAACGTGACCGGCGGCTACGTTGTCACGGAGCGTATCCTCCAGATGTTCGATCGCAGCGGAAAGAAGCCCGGCAAGGAGGCCTGAAATGGCAGACCTCTCGTGGCTGATCGACCCGGTCTACATCGTGACGATCTTCTTCTTCATCATCGGCATGCAGCGGATGAGCCACCCGCTCACCGCCCGGAGCGGGATCGTCTGGGCCGGCGCCGCGATGCTGATTGCGACGCTCGCAACGTTCTTCACCCCCGGCCTCACCAACCTTGCCCTGATCGCCATCGCGATCGTGATCGGCGGCGGGTTCGGTTACCTCGCGGCAAAGCGTGTCGCGATGACCGACATGCCCCAGATGATCGCGCTCTACAACGGCATGGGCGGCGGCGCGGCGGCCGGGATCTCGGCGGTCGCACTCCTGGGTACAACAAATGCCACCACCGGTTCCCTTGCGGTCATTGGCGGCCTTATCGGTGCCATCTCCTTCACCGGGAGCATCATCGCATTCATGAAACTCCATGGCTGGATGCGCCCGCGGCCGATCACCTTCCCCGGCCAGCAGGTCGTCAACATGGTGGTGCTTGCCCTTGCCATCATCTCCGGTGTGCTCGTTATCCTGCAGCCGGCCTGGCTCCCGCTCTCCGTTGCCATGTATCTCCCGCTGTTCTTTGTCCTCTCGCTCGGCTTTGGGCTCCTCATGACGCTCCCGATCGGCGGGGCCGACATGCCGGTCGTGATCTCGATGTACAATGCCTTCACCGGCCTTGCGGTTGCGCTTGACGGGTTCTCGTTTGCAACCCCCAACTATGCGATGGTGGTCGCGGGTATCATCGTCGGTGCCGCAGGTACCCTGCTCACGCTCAACATGGCAAAGGCAATGAACCGCTCGATCACGAACGTCTTCTTCGGGGCGTTCGGCGCAACGGAAGAGAACGTCGAGATACAGGGCAGCATGAAGTCGATCGAGACCGATGACGTCGCGGTCCTGCTCGCGTACGCGAACACCGTGGTCGTTGCCCCCGGCTATGGCATGGCAGTTGCCCAGGCCCAGCAGAAGGTCAAGGAACTGACCGACCTGCTCGAGAGCAGGAACGTCCAGGTAAAGTTCGCCATCCACCCGGTTGCCGGGCGGATGCCCGGGCACATGAACGTCCTTCTCGCCGAGGCCGGCGTCTCGTACGACCACCTCTTCGACCGGGACGAGATCAACCCGGAGTTCCCGAGCACGGATGTTGTCCTCGTCATCGGTGCAAACGATGTCGTCAACCCGGCAGCACACCGGCAGGGCAGCCCGCTCTTCGGCATGCCGATTCTCGATGTTGACCAGGCAAAGAACGTGATCGTCCTCAAGCGCGGGCAGGGAAAAGGGTTCTCCGGGATCGAGAACGACCTGTTCTACCGGGACAACACCCGGATGCTCTATGGCGATGCACAGGAGTCGGTCGGGAAGCTCGTGCAGGCCGTCAAGAAATTCTAGGCCGTCAGATCCACTTTTTTTTATTTTTCACCAGCATATATTGCCTCTTTTTGGAATCGGCCGTTTTGAAATGGCCCATCCTCCCGGAACTCCCCGGAAAACGGTGAACTTATATGGTTATCTGTCAGAATGAATGGTATGGCAATGGGGGTCATACCATAGAAGATACTGTTCCGATTCCTGACGGCCAGGTAGTCCGTAAGAAACTGCACTTTTTCTGGATAGCCGATTGTTCCGACTCCATGCGGGGAAAGAAGATCGCGACCCTGAACCAGGCGATCCGCGAGGCAATTCCTGAAGTCCAGAAAGCTGTCGCGGCCTATCCGGAAGTAGAGATCTTTATGCGGGCGATCAGGTTCTCCGACGATGCTGAATGGCACGTAGGTCCCGACCCGGTGCCGGTGGCAGAATTCTCGTGGCCGGAACTCGAGACCTCAGGACTGACCGCGACGGGTAAGGCGCTCCGGCTGCTTGCTGACGAGCTCTCGATCGAGCGCATGCCCCGCCGCGGCCTTCCCCCGGTCTGCATCCTCGTCTCCGACGGGTTCTGTACCGATCCCAGCGAGGAATACGACAATGCAATTGCCGAACTGGCCAAGATCCCGTGGGGCGTGAAAGCAGTCCGGCTCGCCATCGCGATCGGCGACGAATCGGATTACAATGAACCGGAACTCCTGAAGTTTGTCAACCAGGACCAGATCGGCCTCCTCAAGGCCCACTCTCCCGAAGAGCTGGTCTCGTACATCAAGTGGGCTTCGGTCTCGGCATCGGTGGCCTCGTCCCGCGGCCGGAGCCGGGGTACCGGGAGCATAGACGACATCTCAAATGTCGCGCTCGAGTCTCCCCCGCCGATGATTACTTCCAATACCGAATTATTCTAGATACGAGAACATGGACCCGCCCCGCCCGTTCCTCTCGGCATGCGATCCCGCTCTTGGCTGGGCCTTTGGCTGCAGCCGGGCCGGGGCATCCCATATCCGGTCCTCCCGTCCCTGCGAGGATGCGTTTGCCGTCTGGAGCGGGTCGTCCGGTGCCATCCCCTGCATTGCGATTGCCATTGCCGACGGCCACGGTGACCCGCGCCACGACCAGAGCCGGACCGGCTCGGCACTCGCCGTGCAGGCTGCCGTGGACGAACTGATCGGGTTCCACCGGATGCATATGCACACGATCCCCCGGCATATCCTGCGGTCCGAGTTCAGGGCCGATTTTCCCCGGCGGGTGACACGCCGGTGGCGGGATTACGTGCAGGTCGATGTCGGGCAGCGGGAGATCTCGCTCCCCCCTGCGGGCAATACCGGGAATAATGGTTATACGCGGTACGGCTCTACCCTGATCGCGGCACTCATCGTCGGCGACACGATCCTGATCGGCCAGATCGGCGACGGCGACGTGGTCCTTGTCCGGCCCGATGGCACGGTGGAGTGCCCGATCCCCTGCGACACCCAGCTCATGGGAATGGAGACCCAGTCGCTCTCGTCCCGGGATGCCCATCTCCTCTGGCGCACGGCCACGCTCGACCGCGGGGCCGGGGGTTTTCTCATCGCCGCAACCGATGGCGTCTCGGACTCGTTTGACGGTTCCGAAGGCCCGGAGTTCCTGAAGTTCGTAAAGAGCCTCGTGGCCCGGGTGAACGAGTTCGGTATCGAGAGTGTTGCCTGGTCCATGAAGGGCTGGCTCGACCGGTACTCGGAACTGGCGAGCGGGGACGACATGACGCTGGTCTTTGTCAGTATCAACCCGGTTGAGGGAGAATGCGGGCCGAAGCCGGGACCTGAAGGGACCGCCGGGGACGAAGTATTGTCAACGGAGGGATGGTAATGCCCCTTGCGATTGGCGAACGCGTGAAGGCGGAACTCACCGGCACGGAATACCACGTGATCCGGAAACTCGGCGAGGGGACGCAGGGAGAGGTGTACCTTGTCGAAGGGCCGCAGGTCCACCAGGCAGTCAAGTGGTACAAGGCCGAACAGGCCACGCCCGAACAGCGGGCAGCCATCCTGTACCTTGTCCGGACCGGCCCACCCTATGGCGCAGCCGGCAGGAGGTTTGTCTGGCCGCTCGACCTCGTGACCCGCGAGGGGTCCGACCAGTTCGGGTACCTGATGATGCAGATCGACACGCAGCGTTATGCCGAGCTCGGTGAGGTCTGGGCACACGTCAAGCCCGTGCCGAATTTCTCGTCGCTCTGCGAGATCTCCTACCAGCTCGCAAACAGCTACCGGGCCCTCCACCTCTCCGGCCATTGTTACCGGGACATCTCTGCCGGCAACCTGATGTTCGACCCGCATACCGGTGATATCCTGATCTGTGACAACGACAATGTCGGCGTGAACCGCCAGTCCCGCTGCCAGGTCTGGGGCACGATGGAGTACATGGCGCCCGAGATCATCCGGGACAGTGCCGACCCGTCGACCCAGACCGACCTGCACTCTCTTGCCGTCCTCCTCTTCTACCTCTGGGTCTGGCACCACCCGTTCCATGGGGAGATGGAGTACGGCTTCCACTGCTGGGACATCCCGGCAAAGAAGAAAGTGTACGGCGAGTCCCCGGTCTTTGTCTTCGACCCGGATAACCCGGCAAACCGGCTCCCCCCGGACCCGGACTATGCAACCGCCCGGGAACGCTGGGAGTACTGCCCGCAGGAACTCAAGGATACGTTCATCCGGGTGTTCACGGAGGGCCTGCGGGATCCCGGCCGCCGGGTGACCGAGGGGGAGTGGCAGACCATCTTCTCCTCTGTCAAGGACCGGCTCGTCAGGTGCCCCAAATGCCGGGCCGAAAACTTCGCCCGCACGGACGGCCGAGCGCAGGCCTGCTGGCACTGCCATGCAACGCTCGTCTCTCCCCCGCTGCTCCGGATCGAGCGCCCGGTCGGGGATACAACCCTTGCTCTCTCTTCCGGGACCACGATCCGGCGGAGGCATATCTCACTCTCGCCGGCGAACGATGACGGTTCATCCATTGTCGGCACCGTTGTCCCGCACCCGTCCATTCCCGGGGCTGCCGGAATCCGCAACCAGTCATCAACCCCCTGGCACGCGGTCTTCCCGGATGGGAACAAGACGATCGTCCCCCCCGGACGGGCGGTCCCGCTGAATCCCGGGACAACGCTCATTATTGACGGGGTGACACTGACCATCGCGGCCCCGGAGCCCCCGGTGAACTCATGAACGACCAGCCCGCCCGCATTCTCCGGTCGATGGTCGAACGGTACGGCCCGTCCATCGCGTACGATCCCCTGCGGTGCGAGGGGCTCCTCCGGGACACCTGCCCGCGGTGCAACAAGGAGATCTTCGTGCTCGTCAACGCCGTCCGGCAGCACGTCCCCTCCGATCTCCTCAACCCCCGCCACTCCCTGCCCCCGTCCCTCTTCCGGGGATTTTTAGTAAAACGCCTCCAGGACGAGCTGGCGTTCTCCGATGAAGCGGCTTGCTGGGCGGTAGAAACATGGGAACGGGCGCTCGGGCTTGGCAACGGGTCACCGGTACCGGGATCGCATGAGAGTTCCTTTGCGGATATGGCTCCCACTGCTGCGCCCGTCGCAACCCATGTCCCCGGGCCCGTGTACTCCGGCACCGGCACGGACCAGCGGGCTTCATGGGCGAAAGATCTCGAGTCCGGAAGTACTGAAGCAAGACTTGGTGTGATCCGGCAGATGGCGCAGTCCGGTGACAAAGAGAATACCCGTCTCCTCATTACCAGCCTTGAGAACCCGGTCCGGAGTGTACGGGAAGCCGCGTTCGATGCGCTGCTTGCCATGGGGGAACCGGCAGAGCCGTACCTTCTCGAAGCGCTCGGCGATTCCCACGAGCAGGTGGTGGTCCCCGTCATCATCGCGCTCGCCACGATCAGTTCACGCGGGGCCGTTGACCCTCTTATTGCCCTGCTCGATGCCGGCGGCGACCCCGCGGTCTATGCCGTATGGGCACTCGGGGAGATCGGGGACGGCCGTGCGATCACGCCGCTCGCAAAGCTCCTGAACAGCAGCAATGCACGGCTCCGGTCCGGGGCGGAAGAGGCGCTTCATAAATTCCCGTGACTGTGCCCGGCCGCACGACACCGCAGCCATGCATCCGTTCAGGTATCCCGCGCATCAATAACGTCAAAGATTAATTTCCTGCCGAACGCTTTTTCAAACGCCTTCCTCTCGTTCTCGATCCCCCATATCTCCAGCTGGCAGTCGCCCCCGGTGACGATCTCGAGGCGGGCGGTGTTCTTGTCAACAGCGGAGAACCGGACGTGCCGGACCAGCCCGGCATGGCTCCGGTCCAGGCTCTCGCCCAGCCGGATGAAACTCGAAAGGAGCTGGAGGGCATTTCGCTCCCGTGCGTCGAGACCGGTGATATCGGGATCTTTCTTCCGGGGACCCTTCTTCCGGTGGAAACGTGCAAGCGTTGCAATAAACCGCACCTCCCGCTCATCGAACCCGAGGAGCTCGGCGTTCCGGATAATGTAGTACGAGTGGGCGTGGTGGTTGGTGTACGAGATGAACGAGCCGATGTCGTGGAGGAACGTGGCATACTCCAGCAGTTCGCGCTCTGTCTCGGAAAAGTCATGGAGTTTTCTCGTCTTAGCCGTGTCGAACATCTCGAGCACAAGGCTTGTCACAGTCCGGGCATGGGCCTCGTTGATCCCGCAGGACCGGCCGAGCTGGAGCACGCTCCGCCGGCGGGGCGAGAGCTCGCCGAACAGGGGGAAGTTGTCTGTCCGCGAGAGGTAATCGACGAGGAGGCCGTCCTGCAACCCCCGGCTGGTCACGGCGATCTCATCAAGCCCCAGCTCTTTCATGAACACGTCGAGGATTGCCGCACCGGCAACGATAATGTCGGCACGCTCGGGGTTCATGCCCGGCACCTTCCGCCGCTGTTCCAGCGGGAGCTCACAGAGCAGTTCGATCACTTTCTTCAGATCCTTGTACGTCAGTGTCTGGCCTGAATGATTGCCCGGAGAACCGTTTGCCGCATGGAGCGTCCTCTCGGCAATCTCGGCAAGGTTGATGATCGTGCCGGAACTCCCGATCGCACAGTCCGGTCTGAATTTCCGGATCGTGCCCGTGGCATGGATGATGGCGTTTTTTACATGCTGCTGGATCTTCCTGTACTGTTCCGGTGCAATGGGCCCTTTCTCATCCGGGTTGCAGTAGATGTTCGTGAGCCGGATGGCGCCGAGCCGGAAAGTGTCAAGGTGATGATAATCTCGGGCATCGCCGACCGCGATCTCGGTGCTGCCCCCGCCGATATCGATACAGAAGATCTTCCGGTCGCCAATGTGGATGCCGCTTGCGACCCCCAGGTAGATGAGGCGGGCCTCCTCGCGGCCGGAGATGACGCGGATGTCCAGCTGCGCCTCCTCGCGGATCCGGCGCAGGAGTTCGTCCTGGTTTGCGGCCTCGCGGGCGGCGGAGGTGGCGACTGCAACGAACTCCTCGGAATTGAAGGTCCGTGCCAGTTCCGTGAATTTTTTTGCCACCATGACCGCACGGTCCATGGCCTGCGGGGTGACATCGTCGTCCTCGAATTCGCCCTCGCCCAGCCGCACCTGCTGTTTCTGCCGTGTCAGGATCGTGTAGGAATGGTTCGGGTTGAGGCGGACGACCAGCACCCGGATCGAGTTGGTCCCCATGTCGATGAACGTGACAACCCGGCCTTCCGGCCCGATGCCCATGTCCTTCACCGGATCACCACCTCCCGCCCGTACACCCGGACGAAGAGATCGGACCGGGACTGCGCCCGCTCCTTCTCCCGCGTGACATCAGCGAGGGATATGACCTCGCAGGTAACCTCACGGTCGCCGATGGTGCAGCGGACCTCCTCCACGGACCCTGCATGGAGGAGGTCCAGCCCGTCAGCGATACGGAGGATCGCGGCGAGCTGGAGGATGGTTACCTGTGCTCCTTGAGGGAGCAGCGTAAAGAAGGGATGGTCATCGACCTGTACCCTCCCTCGGTGGGTAAGGGCCACAAGGCCGGTGGTGATGCGGTCGGTGATGTCGAGCGGCAGCGATTCGTCCGAAAAGATCATCCGGGCCGACCGGGCGTTGTGCCGCTTTGCGCCGTGGAGCCACCCGATGTCATGGAGCATGCCTGCACACCCGAGCAGGACCCGGTCGTGCGGGGACATCCGGTGCAGGGGCTGGAGATCGTCAAAGATCCTGAGCGCGAGGCGGGTGACGGTGCGGTGGTGGGCAAGCCCGGCCGGGTACGTTGCCGCCCGTGCCTCGCATGCCGACCGGAGCTCATCATCACTGAATTTCTTTGCCGGGATATAACGCGTCACCCGTCCGCTGACAAGAGCCTGCCGGAGTCCGTCCCAGATCCCGGTGCGGGTGAGGGACTCCCAGTACCGCATGAACCGGCGGTGCAGCAGGACGCGCTCGCGCTCGCGATCCTGCAGGAAGAGCCGGAGGCTGGCAAGCGTTGTCGTGTCCGGCTGTTCTTTCTTGTCCTGCGACCGGAAACGGCCCCGCTCCCTGAGCAGGAGCCTTGTTACCGTATCGATCCAGACATCGCAGTCATGGATGTCGCCAAGGATCTCCTGCACCTTCTTCACGCGGCTGATCGGTTTTACCAGACCAAGCCGGTAGACCGGCGCGTACACTTCCATTGTGTACCGGAGTTTTTTTGCCGCGATCCGCATCGCATGGTGCTCCGCCACCGCGTCCGCATGTTCTACCCATGGCTCAAAGGCCCGCATATCCTCAAGGCGGGACTCGATCCGGAGTGCCGCAACGGTCGGTACCCCGAAGGCAGCTGCCTGTAAAGGAGTCCGCCTGCCGGTCGCAGCCCGTGAGGCAAACGTTGTGCGCATATCACCGGCAATCCCGCTCTTTTCAAGTGCCTCAAGGGCAGAGATGACCCTGACCTGAAGCTGCTGCCGCTTCTTCTGGAGATCTTTTATGAGAAATGCAATTGCCGGTTCCACCGGGTTTGTGCCCGCGGCCCCGGGGCGGACTTTCCACGCAGCATTACTCTTCCTGCGGAATCTGGCAAGGAACGCGATCTGCACGTCCGTGTCGCGGGCTTCGCCAAGCGCTCGTGTGATGCCGGTGATCTCCTTCATCCAGCGGGCGTACTGTTTCTGCGGGAAGCAGGATCTGAAGAGGGGGAGGGCTGCCCGGAGCCGGCGGGATGCGACCCGCATGCGGTGGATGTACTCGATGTCCCCGGCAGCCCTGACACCTTCGATCTCTTTTTCGAAGGCTTCAAGGAGCGGGGGGAGCCGCTGCATCCCGAACCGGCAGAGCCCGGTGCCCGGGGACGGCGCTTCAGGAATTCCTGCCATGCCAGGTACCCCGGTGCTCCACGAGCCATGACTGCGCATTCCGCGCCTCTTCTCCGGGAGCAGGTGCGAGACGTGCGTAGGTCCCATCGGGCTGCATGATCCGGGACTTCACGTTGTCCCCGAGCTGGACCGGAAGGATCGTACCCGTTATCGCCTTCTTCAGTGAAGGGTCCAGTACCGGGAAGATGACCTCGACACGGCGGTCGAGGTTACGGGGCATGAGGTCGGCGCTCCCGAGCCAGACCTCTTCGTCCCCGCCGTTCCTGAAGTAATAGATCCGTGCGTGTTCGAGGAACCGGCCCACGATGGCCGTGACCCGGATGTTCTCGCTCGTGCCCGGGATGCCGGGGCGGAGACAGCAGATGCCGCGGACCTGCAGTTCCACCTTCACGCCGGCCTGCGAGGCGGCGTAGAGCGCCGTGATGCAGGCGGGATCGACCAGCGCGTTCATCTTGAAGATGAGGTGCCCGTCACCGTGCTGCTGCTGGCGGGCGATCTCGCGGTCGATCCTCTCCAGTATGCCGGTCCGCAGGGTGACGGGGGCGACGAGCAGCCGGTTGTACCGGTCGATGCGGGCGTACCCGGTCAGGAAGTTGAAGAGGTTCGCAACGTCTTCGCCGATCTCCCGGTCGCAGGTGAGGAAGCCGAAGTCGGTGTAGATGCGGCTCGTGGTCGCATTGTAGTTGCCGGTGCCGAGGTGCATGTACCGCCGGATCCCGTCTTTCTCGCGCCGCACTACCATGCAGAGCTTTGCGTGCACCTTGAGGCCCACGACCCCGTATACGACATGGGCCCCGGCCCGTTCGAGCGCCCGGGCCCACCCGATATTATTTTCTTCATCAAAGCGGGCCTTAAGCTCGATCAAGGCAGCGACGGTCTTCCCGTTCTCGCGGGCCTCAAGGAGGGCGTTGACGATCGGGGAATTGGAGCCCACGCGGTACAGGGTGATCTTGATCGCGAGCACCTCGGGGTCGTTTGCCGCCTGCCGGATGAAGTTGACTACGGGCGTGAAGCTGTCGTAGGGCTGGTAGAGCAGGATGTCGTGGCGCCGGACCGCGTCGAAGATATTCCGGTCATCGGCCAGTTTCGCGGGGACCGAAGGGAGGAACGGGGCGTCCTTGAGCTCCGGCCGGTCAAGGGACATCAGCTGCATGAGGTCGGCCATGCCGACCGGGTGGCCGACCCGGTACAGCATCGATTCCGGGACGCCCATCTTGGACTCGAGCATGTGGCAGATCCCGTCGTGCATCGAGCATTCGACTTCGATGCGCACGGTCCTTCCCCGGGCCCGCTGCTCCATGACCTCCTCGACCGTGGTGAGCAGGTCCGAGGCCTCGTCGACTTCGATCTCGAGGTCTGCGTCCCGCGTGACCCGGAAGGGGAACGAGGCAACGGTCTCAAGGCCGGGGAAGAGCATGTCGAGGTGGGCGGCAATGATCTCCTCAAGGTAGACGAGGTGCACAACGCTGTCGTCGCTGCGTGTGCTGCCGTCCGGTTCGGGGACCCGGACGAGACGCGGGAAGAGGTTGGTCGGGACCTTGACCCGGGCGAACAGTTCTTTCCCGTGATGGTCCCGCACGATGATCGCGAGGCTGAGCGAGAGGTTGGAGATGAAGGGGAACGGGTGGGAGCTGTCGAAGGCGAGCGGGGTAAGGACCGGGAAGACCTCGGTCCGGAAGAACCGGTGCATCGCCTCTTTCTGCGGCCCGCTCATGTCGCGGTACGTGTGGAGGACGATGCCTGCCTCCGCAAGCCTTGGCAGCAGTTCCTTGTGCCAGCAGTCGTCCTGTGCCTGGAGTTCCGGGAGGAGCTGCGCCCGGATCGCGTCCAGCTGCTGGGCAGGGGTCATGCCATCCGGTGGCGCCTTGAGCACACCTTTGCTGAGCTGGCGCTGGAGGCCGGCAACACGGATCATGAAAAATTCATCAAGGTTATTGGAAAAGATGGAGAGGAATTTTGCACGCTCAAGCAGGGGGTGACGCTCGTCAAAGGCCTCATCGAGCACGTGCCGGTTGAACCGGATCCAGCTCAGTTCGCGGTTGATGTAGAGCGACGGGTTATCGGCCAGCAGTTGCGACGTGTCCATGAGTGCACCCGGGATTTTTAGAAAACATGCGAGGGTATACCCTGCGGGTTCCAGTATAACTCATTACTACGGGATAGTATAAAGGCTGCGTGACGTGGGGGGGTTGGTAAGGGCTGGGAAAATTGTGGGGGAGTGAAAGGGGTGGTAAGTTTTTTTTAGAAAAATTTTGAAAACAACTTTCCGGAATATTTTGTAAATTTTTTTTTCCAGACCCGTACCGGATTTTAAAAAATCTTTAATGTGGAAATGATGTCTCCCTGCTGATGCAGGGAGTCGCTCGGGCGTCTTACGAGCCCTCGCTGGGCAAGGGACTGTGATCGAGATTAAAACCGTCCTGCCCCGCCGTGCCTCGTAGAGGCCCTGAGGCGGGGAGCCATCGTAAATATTTAAAAAATTCAAAACCCGCCGAGGCGTTTTGCGCGTAGAGTATCGTATCTGATAAGAACGCCCACCCTCAACACTGAATACATTTTTTATCCAAGAGAATACATTATGTATTCATGCTCGAAGCGCTCATCCCCTCCCGGACCCGGGTGAAACTCCTCACCCTCTTCCTGCTCAACCCGGAGAGCGAATTCTATGTCCGCGAGATCGTGCGGTCGACGGAAGAGAACATGAACTCCGTGCGGCGGGAACTCGCCAATCTCGAATCGTTCGGGCTCATCACCGGACAGAAAAAAGGCGTCCAGCAGTACTACACCGTCAACCGCGACTTCTTCCTGTACGAAGAGTTGCAGAAGATCATTCTCAAAACCGAAGGCGTAGCCCGGCACCTCAAAGAGAACCTTGCAGTGCCCGGTGAGATCCAGTGCATGTTCATCTACGGGTCGTTTGCCAGCGGAACTGCCGGGGCAAAAAGCGATATCGACCTGTTCATTATAGGCAGCCTGGACGAATCCCTCCTGATCCCACTCGTACATGTAAGTGAACGTGCCCTGCACCGCGAGATCAACTACACGCTCATGCAGCCCGGTGAATTCCGGAAACGAAAGCAGGCCGGAGATCCTTTCGTAAAGAATGTAATGCAGGAGCCAAAGATCATGATCATCGGAACCTGTGATGATTGACGATCTTGAGCGGCAGGGACTCATCAGAAAACTCCCGGTTGATCGGAAAAAAGTGGAGGATGCCCTGGTGCATGCCCGCCGCGATTTAGCCACTGCCGGAACTATCATCGCAAACGATCAGGACTGGGCCTATACCATCGCGTACAACGCCGTCCTCCAGGCCGGTCGTGCCCTGATGTTCTCAAAAGGCTACCGGCCTGACGGGGCAAACCAGCATGTCGCGGTCGTAAAATTTGCGGAATTATTCCTTGATCCGAGTGATACCATCATCTTTGACCGGATGCGGCGCAAACGGAACAGTTCCGTGTACGAGACAGCCGGTATCATCACGGAACGTGAAGCAGAGTTTGCATTAGAGCAGGCCGAAATCCTTGTGCGGAAAATTGAGGCCTGCATCTCCCCATGACATTGAAAAATAAAAAATCATGAAGGAAGAGAAGCGGGCAGATGTCCGGTTGTGTATTGAGGAATGTCTTGATTACTGCCAGAGAGATTTGGAAAGGCACTGTTCCAGCAGAAATGCGAGATGGTGTCCCAGTACATTTTTGATATGTACCGTATGCCGGAATGAATTCGGGATTCTTCCAAACGATTTGTAAAAAAAAATTTTCCGGACCCGGACCGGTTTTTAAAAATCTCTAATGCGGAAATGATGTCTCCCCCTCCCTGCTAATGCAGGGAGTCGCTCGGGCGTCTTGCGAGCCCTCGCTGGGCAAGGGACTGTCACTGAGATTAAAACCGTCCTGCCCCGCTGTGCCTCGAAGAACCTGAAGGTTCTTCTCGAATTCGTGGTTCTGCGAACCACTCATTCCTCGGAGAGGCCCTGAGGCGGGGAGCCATCGCAATTATCATGCCCGTACCATACCTGTGATCCCAATATGCCCGCAAAATACCCGGTTTGCCAAAAGCGCCATTTTTAGAAAACGCTGCAAAACGCCCGGATTCAATCGGGGCACGGAAATCATCCGAAATAATAATCGGAGCACATTCCAGCGTTTTCAGGATATGGGCCGGTTTTCCATTTTCAGGGACCTGCTGGACTGAAGGGCGCACGGGCAAAATAAAAGCCCGCCAAACGCTGCTATGAGGCTCCGGGGGGTATTATATGCGGCTCAATTTAGCCGTATTTCGGCAATCAGGGCATAATACTTGGCGTATTCATCGTCGGTACACAGGTTTTCCGACGGAGACCTGACAGGTTCCTGTTTTACCGATCGTGTAGATCCGTGAAGATCTCCCGGACCCCCTGTTTAGCAAAAACCACCAGGAGTTTTGCATCAAACAGGGGGTCGTTCGATCCGATTCGGAGCTCAATCCGTGCTCCGTTTGGAAACGGGGGCCGTATGAAGCCCGGATCAAGGGGGTTCTTGGATCGAAAAAAGGGGTGTTTTAAGGAGGGTGGAAAAGGGGTGATCCGGCAGGAAAAGAGTATTGTTTTGCGATGATTTTTTCACTGAACTTTCCTTTCGCATCATGCGAAAATATTTTCGAAAAAAATTCCGGCAGCACAAATGAAAATTTAAATGGTTGCGAAAAATAATTTCTCTAAAAAAAATCCGGTACGGGTCCGGAAAAAATTTTCACAAACAATTCAGATTTTTTTTCAATTTACGAGAAATTTTTTCATACAAATTTCAAAAATCTCCGGAAAAAATCCGGAAAATTTTAAAAAAGTAATTTGAAAAAATTCTCAATCCGGCTCTGCACAATGCATAAACGATCACCGGACTATAATTAATCAGCATATGCTCTTCTGGATCTGCTGGTTTGCCAGCCTCACGATTGTCACCCTCGTGTCGGTCTATGTCGTCCGGCATTACCGCCAGTACGCATTCCCAGTACTTGTCGGTTTTTATGTCATCTACCTTGCCGCATCGCAGATCCTGGCAGCCCGCATTTTAGAATTCAATATTTTGTCCATGGTCCTTTTTGCGCCAGCATCGGTCCTCATCTACCCGTTCATCGCCCAGGTTATCGACATGATCAATGAGGTGTACGGCGTGACCATGACCCACGTTGCGATCCTGATCGCCTTTGTCACGCAGGTCCTCTGGGTCCTCTTCATCGTCATGATCAACTCCTTCCCTGCTGCACCGTTCTTCTCCTACGAAGAAGCGTGGCAGGCGCTCTTCTCCATGAGCATCCGGATCACGATCGCCAGCTGGATCGCATTCCTGATCTGTTCGAACGTGGATGCGTTTGTCTTCGACCGGATCAAGAAACATTTTCTTGAAAAGGAGAAGGCGTACCGCCGCAGCACGCTCACGAACCCGTGGGTCTGGCTGCGTTCGAGCGCCAGCGATGCAATCAGCCTCACGCTCGACTCGGTCATCTTTGTTGTCGTGGCATTTGCCGGGCTGATGCCGATCATTCCCCTGATGATTGGCCAGATCGTGATGAAGAACATCATCGGCTTTGCCGACAATTTCTGGTTTGTCTGGTACAAATCCATGCTGAACAAGGATGCGGGAACGGCAAGCGTTCCTCCGGCATCCCCACCATAATTTTTTAAAAAAGCCGGTCCGTTTCTGCGACACCGTTCGCGGACACTGAACCCGCCATCTCCGCCACAACGTATCATTTTTCAAAAATTACCCGTTGAAGTTGTGGTGGGTGTAACAATTGTCGATGAACTCCTGTTTGTTCCGCTCGGTTGGTTTGGTTGCGGGCCGGAGATACCCGATTGCCGGTGTCTGGTGTGCGGGACAGAACGGGCAGAGGGCTGCATCCACGTCCCCGGCTTTCTCCCGTACCGGGCAGTAATAGACCCCGTCCGTGAACTCGACCTCGTCCCCGCCCGGGAACGGTGTGCCGACCGGGTGGCCGGGTTCGTCAAGGACAATCATGCAGTAACCCGCAAGGAGATATTTCAGGAACCGTATTGCCGGTGCATCCCCGCCTTCACCTTCCCGGCACTGGCCGGCAACCATGTCCCAGTACTTCTTCTGCTCTTCCGTGACCGGCTGGTGCATGGTCCTGAACTTCCCCTGCTGGTCATCAAGCCGGATACGCTGGTACGTGCCGAGCAGGTGTTCGGTGATCTTCCTTGTCAGCCGGTCGCGGTACTCGGGCGTGAGGTCCTGGACCTTTGTCTCGAAGTTCCGTTTCATCTGCTGGATGTCTGCAGGGGAATGGGCGAGCACGAGCCGTGCGATCCGCTCCCCAAGTCCTCCCTTCGTCCCCGCTTCCTTCAGTTCCCGGCAGCGGTCTGCGATGACAGGAGGGGGTGCAGGTCTGCTGAACAGTGACATACGTATCGTTGCCGGATTGTTCGAACCGGGAAAATATAGTTTCTCCGGTCGGGACAACCTTCCCGGCATGTCAGTGTTTTTTGTAAATCCATCAGGAACGCGTTTTTTTGGATTTCCGGCATTGTGGTGCAGGAATATTTTTTATATTCTTCATTCCAACGGATATTCATGGTGATTTGCCATGAGTGAATGTTTTATTTGTCAATAACCTGCGCTTTTTAGATACCACGTTACGGGACGGGGAACAGACACCCGGTGTCTCGCTGAACGCTGAACAGAAATTTGAGATTGCAACAAGGCTCTCGGACATTGGTATCGATGTCATCGAAGCGGGCTCTGCAGCATCATCGGACGGCGAGCGTGAAGCAATCCGGCAGATTGCGGACGCCGGCCTGAAATCCGAGATCTGCACGTTCGTCCGGGCCCTCCATCTCGACATCGATTACGCAGCGGACTGCAATGCGGACTCGATTCACCTTGTCGTCCCGGTCAGCGACCTGCATATCGCGAAGAAGCTGAGGAAGACCCGCGAAGAGGTGGTCGCGATGGCGATGGATGCCGTGGAGTATGCGAAGGGCCGGGGGCTCATTGTCGAGCTCTCCGGGGAGGACGCGTCCCGTGCGGACCAGCAGTTCCTCCGCGATATGTTCGCACAGGGTGTGGAACATGGGGCCGACCGGCTCTGCTTCTGCGACACGGTCGGGCTCCTGACCCCGGAGAAGGTGGCGGAGTTCATCCCGCCGCTTGCGAAGATCGCACCGGTCTCGATCCACTGCCACGACGACCTTGGCTTTGCGGTCACGAATACGATGGCCTCCCTGAAAGCCGGCGCCTCCTGTGCCCACGTGACCGTCAACGGCCTGGGTGAGCGGGCCGGCAACACGCCGTTCGAGGAGGTTGTGATGGCCCTTGAAGTCCTGTACGGGTACCGGACACGGATCCGGAAAGAGCTGATCTATCCGCTCTCAAGCCTCGTCTCGCGGCACACCGGCGTCCCGCTCGCGGTGAACAAGGCGATCGTGGGCGAGATGGCCTTCACGCACGAGAGCGGTATCCATGCCCATGGCGTGATCCGCGAACCGTCAACGTACGAGTCCGTGAAACCGGAACAGGTAGGCCGCAAGCGGCGGATCGTGCTGGGGAAACACTCCGGCACGGCATCGGTCGAGGCGGCCCTGGAGGAGATGAACTACAAGGCCGATGAGAAACAGGTGAAGGAGATCGTCAAGCGCGTGAAGCAGCTCGGCGACGAGGGCAAGCGGGTCACGGACGCCGACCTGATGGCGCTCGCCGATGCCGTGCTCGCAATCGAATGCAAGCCGGTCATCAAGATGCGGCAGTTCACCGCCACCTCCGGCAGCCACATGATCCCGACCGCCTCCGTTACGCTGCTCGTGAACGGCGTGGAGATGACCGGGGCTGCAACCGGTGACGGCCCGGTCGATGCCGCCATGGAAGTCCTGCGCAAGTGCGTGAGCGATGTTGCCGACATCCGGCTCGAAGAGTACCACGTGGACGCGATCAGCGGCGGCACCGACGCCCTTGTCGAAGTGACAGTAAGATTAAGTAAAGACGGGAAGATAATTACTTCACGCGGCGCACGCACCGACATCATTATGGCAAGTGTCGAGGCGATGATCGCCGGCATGAACAGACTACTGAGGGACAGGACATGAAAACCGGGGCAAAAATCCTCGTCGAATCACTGCAACGCGAAGGGACCGATATCATCTTCGGGTACCCGGGCGGTGTAGTGATGCCGATCTATGATGAACTCTATGACTCGTCATTACGGCACATTCTCGTACGACACGAACAGGCAGCTGCGCACGCCGCCGATGGCTATGCGCGAGCGAGCGGTCGTGTAGGCGTATGCCTCGCCACCTCAGGTCCCGGTGCCTGTAACCTCGTTACCGGCATTGCCACGGCCTACATGGACTCGGTCCCGATCGTTGCGCTTACCGGGCAGGTCCCGACAAACCTGCTGGGCAACGACGCCTTCCAGGAGTCCGACATCACCGGCATCACGATGCCGATCACGAAGCACAACTATCTCGTGAAGAGTGCCGGCGAGCTCGCGAGGACCGTGCAGGAAGCGTTCTATATTGCCGGTACGGGCAGGCCCGGGCCGGTCCTGATCGATATCCCGAAGGACGTCAGCACCGGCCTGTCCGATGACGTGAAATTACCCGAGAAGGTAACACTCCGCGGTTACAATCCGACCTACAAGGGGCACAAGCGCCAGATGGAAAAGGCGCTCGACCTGCTTGCTCACTCCGAGCGCCCGCTCATCTATGCCGGCGGCGGCATCATCTCCTCCAACGCATCGCCCGAGCTCATGGAATTTGCAACGCTCGCCTCCATCCCGGTCACGACTACCCTGATGGGGATTGGCTGCATTCCCTGCCACCACCCGCTCAACCTCGGTATGCTGGGGATGCACGGGACCGAGTATGCAAATTTCGCGGTCACGGAATGCGACCTCATGATCGCCATCGGCGCACGCTTCGATGACCGGGTTACCGGAAAGATCGAGACGTTCGCGCCTCATGCGAAGGTCATCCACATCGATATCGACCCGGCCGAGATCGGCAAGAACAAGCGGGTGGATGTCCCGATTGTCGGGGATGTGAAGGCGGTCCTGAAGGATCTGCTCCTGCTCATGAAGAAACAAGGCGTCCATGAGGCATGGATAAAGAAGATCAAGCACTGGAAACAGCACCACCCGCTCAAGTGCCCGGCCAATGGTGCGCTGCACCCGCAGTTCATTATCCGGACGCTGAGCGATCTTGTCAAAGACAAGGCCGTGATCGTTTCGGAAGTGGGCCAGAACCAGATGTGGACAGCGCAGCACTTCTGCTTCCACAATCCCCGGACCTGGATCACCTCGGGGGGTCTTGGCACCATGGGCTACGGGCTCCCCGCGGCAATGGGCGTCCACTTCGCCCGCCCGGATGTGCCGGTCTTCGACATTGCCGGTGACGGCAGTGTCCAGATGAACATCCAGGAGTTCGGCACCATTGCGGCCGAGAAGATCCCGGTGAAGGTCGTCATCCTGAACAACATGTATCTCGGCATGGTCCGCCAGTGGCAGGAGCTCTTCTACGACCACCGTTACTCGTTCACCGAGCTGCCCCCGGTCGACTTTGTGAAGATCGCCAATGCTTACGGCATCGAAGGCATGCGGGTCGAGTCCCCGGACGAGGTGCTCCCGGCACTGCAGGCATCGCTTGACTGCGACGGGCCGTTCGTGATGGACTTCCGGATCGAGCGCGAGGAGAACGTCTTCCCGATGGTCCCGGCCGGTGCTGCGATCAACGAGATGATAGGAGGGCATCCCCCATCATGAAGCCGCACACGTTATCCATCCTTGTCGAGAACAAGGCCGGGGTACTCTCGCGGGTCACCGGGCTCTTCTCCCGGCGCGGGTTCAATATCGAGAGCCTGGCGGTTGGCCCCTGCGAGGAGCCGGACATGAGCCGGATCACCATCGTTGTGATTGGAGACGATGAGAAGATCGAGCAGGTGATGAAGCAGCTCAACAAGCTCATCGATGTGATCAAGGTCTCGGACCTGACCGACAGTGAGCGGGTGGAGCGGGAGCTCGCCCTCATCAAAGTCACGGCCGAGCTGGGAACTTCGCGTGCCGAGATCATGCAGATCGCGTCCATCTTCCGGGCGTCCATTGTGGATGTCGGTGCAAAGACCCTGATCCTGCAGGTCATCGGCGACACCGACAAGATCGATGCACTCGAGAAACTCCTGCGCCAGTACGGGATCAAGGAGTTCGTCCGTACCGGCACGGTCGGGATCCTCCGCGGGTCAAAGACCGTGACGAGCGGGAAGTAACTTCTCCAGACCCGACACTCTTTTTTATCCTCGCTGATCCCTGCGATACGAGCGGGTTGTGTTTACCGGATGGGGTTCCCCGTTCGTAAGTTTGATACGCTGAATGGGTAATACGAACGAGAGGGATGATTGCCATGAAGCGGAAGATCATCAGCATCGACGACACAAAATGCACCGGGTGCGGCCAGTGCATCCCGGACTGCCCGGAAGGGGCGCTCCAGCTGATTGACGGGAAGGCCCGGCTCGTGAGCGACCTCTTCTGCGATGGCCTCGGTGCCTGCATCGGCACCTGCCCGGAGGGTGCGATTACGGTTATCGAGCGGGAGGCCGTGCCGTACGATGAGAAGACCGTGATGGGAAATATCGTAAAGCAGGGAGCGCCCGTGATCAAAGCACACCTCGAGCACCTCGCTGGCCATGGGCAGGTTCCCCTTTACAACGAGGCGATCGAGTACCTGATCGAGAACGGTCTTCCCATACCGGATCATACGGCACCGGAAGTGCGGAGAAAACCGGTACCGTTTGGCACGCGAACATCAAACATCGGAAAACCTGCCGTCTGCCATGCCGGGCCCCATGAGCCCAACCCGTTTGCCGGATGTCCCGGTTCGGCAGCCCGGAGCATCCCGCGGGATGACAGCGGGGCCGGTCCCCGTCAGCCCGTTCCCGGGGCAACCTCATCAGAACTTCGTCAGTGGCCGGTCCAGCTCGCGCTGCTCAACCCGTCAGCCCCGTACTTCGACAACGCGGACCTTCTCATATCGGCGGACTGCGTCCCGTTCGCGTACCCCGGGTTCCATGCGGAGTTCCTGAAAGGCCGGATCCTGATCATCTTCTGCCCGAAACTCGATGCGGACATTGAAGGGTACATCACCAAGCTCGCTGCGATCTTCAAAGAGCACACGATCAGGTCGATCCTGCTCCTCCACATGGAAGTGCCCTGCTGCGGTGGCGTGCGGTTTGTAGTGGACAAGGCGCTTCTTAAGGCCGGGATCACGATCCCGGTTGAGGAAAAGACCATCACGATCAACGGGAAAATCCGGTAAGCGGTATTACGTCCCTCTCGTATTTTTTTATCTGCTGCCCCGATTATGTCCGGGCTTTTTTGGCAAAAAAGAATTATTGTCCGGATCAGATATGCCGGAACATTCCGTCCGGGACGGAGATCTCGAACCGGGCGCCGTCGCCCGGGGTGCCCGATTCCCAGATCGTGATACCGGTGACGGCAAGGGTTTCCCGGATCAGGAAGAGGCCATACCCGGAATGTTTCCGGCTGCCCCATTCCTTGGGGAAGAGGAACGCCTTCTGGTCCTTTGCGATCCCGACGCCATCGTCTTCAAAGATGATGAGGAGCCGGTCTTCCGCTTTCTGGCGGTGCACCCGGATCCCGGTCATCTTGCTCCCGCCATATTTCAGGGAATTGCTGAGCAGGTAATAGAAGACCTTCTCCAGGAGCGGGTCGGCATAGACCTCCACGTCATGGATGTCCATCTCGAAATTGATATGGCCGAGGTCGACGCCGACCTTTGCCCGCATGATCGCGTCCGCAACGTTCTGCCATGACGGGGGAATGGCACCGATGTCCTGGTACTCCTTGGTAAACTTGATCTGCCGGCGGATCCGCCCGATAGCATCGTTCACCTTGCTGATCTCGGGAGTCACGGCCGCATTCTCCAAGTCCCGGTGAAGCAGGGTCAGCTCGTTGAGCATGTCGTACCGGGTGATGTTGTTGAGGAACATCAGTTTTGCATTGGCCCGCTCAAGCGCTTTTTTCGACGCGTCGATTTCGCCGGACACCTGCGTCAGCTCGTGCCAGCGCCGGACCATAAAGAAGACGAGGCCGAAGACGAGGAATAAGGTCACGATGATGAACGCGCTGGCATACTGCGCACCGGATGTCTGGAGAAGCAGGAGCAGCGTACCTGACAGGTTCAGGAAATACGCCGCAACGTACACGACGACTGCCAGGATAATGATGATCAGGATATCCAGGAGGATCCTGATATGGGGCGATGTTGTTTTTTCTATAGTATCCTCACTCATAGTGGTATATCGACCTGTCAAAGATTATCAATTTTCTGAATATGTTCTGCCGGATAAAAAACCGGTACCGTTCCTTTTGGTATCCCATCCCGCATTGTAAATGGTTTTGAATCTCAAATCAGACAATCCGCATAATATTAACTCACGGGTTGAATGAACCAAACCGGTTGTTGGTATATTTCCACGCCCGCATAAATCCAATTTATATCCTGCTGCTGACAGGATAGGTGCAGGGCAGCTGACGTTTGAACAGTTGCCGGAAACGGAGGAAAAATATCATGATGATACTCAATCGGCCGGTCATGGTGCTCCTCGCACTCTGGTGCATGGCCGTACTTCTTGTACCTGTTGCCCTTGCAGATGTGCAGGGGGGAATGCAGGGACCCGGGGGAGCCGGCCCCGCGACCGGGGGACAGGGAAACACGGGCCAGATGCAGGCGCCGCCATCCGGTGGTTCCGGTGATTCAGGCTCAAAGGGAAACAATGGCGGCCCCGGCAACGGGAACGGAGGACAGATGTCCGCCCCGCCTTCGGGTGCGATGGGCAACCTGACCGCTCCCGCAGGAGCGGGTGACTGGCAGGGCAACCGCAACATGACTCCCCCGGATGGAACAGGAAATGCCAACATGACCTCGCGGGAACGGCCCGCGTTCGATGCCGCAAACATGACTGCCACGGGTGGTCCCGGCGGGTTCCGCGGCGATGGCAATATGACCCCGCCGGACTTTGGCAACATGACGGCCGGTAACGTGACCGCTCACGGCATGCACGGGAACATTACGTACCGCGCCTTTGGGAACGAGACACCCGGCAACGGGACAGCACCGGTTGACCGGCCTGACGGCATGCAGGGAGACCAAAACCAGGCACAGCAGTCAGGAGGTCAGGTTTCGGGACAAGTACAGCAGTCAAAGGAAGATGTCATTGCGAGCCTGATAAACGAACTCCAGGCGCTCTTGTCCGGTAGAGAATAATAAGGATGATGTGACGGGGGGTCCCTCACGCATCCCCTTGTCATATCCAGTGCATTTCGATCATCCGGGAGAACCCGGGGCCGGAAAAACGGGATTACTGCCAGTGCCCGATCCCAAGGATCTTCTCTACCGAATCAACCCAGGTCTTTTTTGCTTCATCGGTATCCTTGCCGAGGAAGAGCGAGGTGATCCGCAGGCCCATGGTCAGTGCGATGATCGCTCCTGAAGTGGCTTCGGGATCAACATTCCCCGGGACTTTTCCTGCTGTCTTAAATCGTTCAATGCAGTCGCGGAGGACAAGGCGGTTGCGGTCGAAGATCTGGGAAAATTCTTCCCGGTATTGCGAGTCCTGTGGGATCCGGATGGGCAGCTGGTAGAAGATTGTCGCGTACGGCTTCTGCTGCTCGAAAATGAATTCGGCAAGGTTCAGGATTATCCTGTGGATGTCCTCTTCATCTGCAAGTGTTGATACAAGCCCGGCCCGGACATTGGCGAACACTTCCAGGATCACGGCGTGCAGCAGCGCGTCACGGTTCTCGAAATATGCATACAGCGCCCCCTTGGTGACGCCGACTTTCTGGGCGATAGATTCCATCGTGACAGCGTCCCAGCCGGTCTCGGCAGCGATCCCGATAGCAGCTGCTACGATCTTCTTCTTTGCATCTTCACGATATTCCGCATTGATCCGTGGCATGGTACTGTACCTGAATTGGCCGCCCGTGTTTATTCACCTTGTGTTTGGAAAATAAATATGTGTTCAATAAACTAAACAAATGTTTATTTAATTGAACAGTAGTACACTTTTCAGGGACATGAAACCCTCAAAGCACCGGAAACTCCGGAGGAGATGGCGATTCTCGTGGAAGAAAAAAAACGACAGGGACTCAGGCAATGCGAGCGGAACACCGGAACAGCAGGGCGCATGAGGGCGCTGATCCTCCCGGTCATCGTCCTCTCCCTGCTGGCGTGCATCATCACGCCGGTTGCTGCTGTTGAGGGGAGCACAACGAATCCTACGGTTGTTGTCACGGAGTATTCCGTGACCCCGGCAGTCCTCCTGCCCGGTGACCAGGGGACCATCACGCTCACCCTGAAGAATACGGCAGACAGCGCTTCGGTGAAAGAGAATACCGGGATCACGTCCGGGGGCACGTTTGCCAACACGAAGAGTACCGACATCAACGTCTATATCGAGAATGTGCACCTGGAAGAGAACGGGATTGAGGTGCTGACCGATGACTTCGACCGGCTCGGGGAGCTCGGTCCCGGCCAGTCGTTCCCGGTCACGTTCGTGATCCGTGCACCGGCGAAAAGCGGGATCTATTTCCCGGAGGCATGGATCGATGTCAAGGATGGGCGGAGTACCCGCTACCCGATCACGGTCAATGTCAATACCGACATCTCGACCCAGAAGAAACCAGCGCTCTTTGTCACGCAGGAACTCCCGGACCGTGTCGCGCCCGGTGAAACCTGCTCTGCGGTAATCATGATCGAGAATACCGGCTTGAGCCGGGCAAGCGACATCTCGATGGTGGTAAATTCAACAACAAAGTCCCTTGTTCTTACCACCTCCGGCCGGCATTACAAGGAACACCTTGACCCAGGCGAGAGGATAAACCTTACGCTCCATCTGGCCACGGATAAGAACACTGTAATTGGTATCGACCCGGTCACACTTACCATCATTTACCGGAACCCGGACGGGACGACCGAACGGCAGACTGAGACGATCGGTATACCGGTCAAGGGCCGGGCCGATATCGCGGTTTCATCTGTCACTACCGACCCGGTCCGTCCAGTGCCTGGCGGGACATTCACACTCATCATCCGGGTGGAGAATACCGGTACCGACCAGGCAACATCAGTGCGTGCAATTCTCGATAGCCCCTTTGCCGGTACAAAGACCGCGTTCATCGGTTCCATCGACAAGGACAGCGATGCCCCGGCTATCTTCTACCTGCAGGCAACAAAGGACGGCACAGTGCCAGCCAACCTGACGATCAGTTACCATGATGATTTCGGTTCCCACACGGTCAGCGAACAGACGACCGTCATGACCGGAACGGGATCTGGTATGCTGCCTGCCGCACTCGCGGTCATTGTTGTCTGTATCATTGCGGGGGTCGCGTACTGGTACTTCCGCATCCGGCCGGTGAAAGGGCATGGAGAATAACGGTGGGTACGGGGTCTCGCTCTACCTTGCTGTGCGGGCAATCCGGCGCGGCAACCGAAGTACGCTCACCCTCACCATTTTGATCATCGCGCTCGTCATGGTCCTGATGAACTTCCTTGGCATGATCATCAGTGGTGTTGTCACTCTCTATAATGACCAGATGATCGATTACCAGTACGGCCACGTGGCCATCGAACCCCGGGACAAGGAGATCGTTATTGCCGATGCCGATGCGCTCGTGAAGCGCCTGAAGCAGATCCCCGGGATCACCGGGGTTTCGGCCCATACCGGCACCGCAGCCACCATCACGAATATCAAAAACGGAAAGCTCCAGTCAAAATCATTGACTGCCTTCAATCCGGAAGACGAACAGAGCGTCACAAAGTACCAAATGGTCATAACGGACGGGGACTATCTCTCGAAGGGAGACACCGGCCAGATCCTGATCGGGACCCTCCTTGCGGGTAACGAGGATGAATCGCAGGACAAGCTGCCATCGCTCGGCGGAATCAAGGTAGGCGACCGCGTTGAGGTGGCCTACAGCAATGGGGTGGTGAAGACCTACCGGGTCAAAGGGATCTACGAGTCCCTCGGCGCCCTGATCGACTCCTCGGCATTTGTTACCCGGAGCGAGATGGACTCCATCATGCACTCGGGAGACACGGCAACTGAGATCCTGGTACGGGGCTCATCAGCTGATGACGCCCCGGCGCTCAAGTACACGATCATGAGTTACGGCGTGGAGGAGAAGGTCAAGACCTGGAATGAGAAGGGCAAGGGGATCATGGGCGACGCCATCTCCAGTTTCACCCTTATCAAGAACATCATGACGTTTGTCTCCCTCATTGTCGCAAGTGTAGTAGTCTTCATCGTGACCTATATCAACATCATCAACCGGAAAAAACAGATCGGGATCCTGAAAGCGATTGGCATCCGGAAACAGATCATCGTTGGCAGCTACCTGATCCAGGTCTTGTTCCAGTGTGCCTGTGGCATCCTTGTCGGTATCCTGATGCTGAACGCGATCAGTTTTGTGCTCACCGTCAACAAGCTCCGGTTCCCGATGGGATATATCACGCCGGCCGTTGATTACAGCAGCCTCGCTGTCAGCATCGTACTGCTCTGTATTGTATCCCTGGTTTCCGGCTACATCCCGGCCCGCCAGGTAGTGAACGAAGAGATCCTGAATGCAATGAGGGGATGAGCATGATCGAAGTTGCTGACCTGAAGAAGATCTACCTGCTCGGGAACGTCGAGGTCGCTGCGCTGCGGGGGGTCTCGCTCTCTATACAGAAAGGAGAATTCGTTGGGATCATGGGGCCGAGCGGGAGCGGGAAGTCCACGCTGCTCCACCAGCTCGGGCTGCTCGACACGCCGTCCGGGGGACACATCCTGATCGATAGTACGGATGTCTCGCAGCTGGATGACGATGCCCGTACCTGGTTCCGGCTCATGCACCTTGGCTATGTCTTCCAGGACTATGCGCTCGTTTCCGAGCTGACCGTCATGGAGAATGTCGCGATCCCGGCAATCATGCAGGGCAAACCTCTTGCGGAGTGTTACGCTGCAGCAACGCGGATGCTCGAAAAAGTCGGTCTTGGAAAACGGCTGGACCACCTTGTATTTGAGCTCTCCGGGGGCGAACAGCAGCGGGTCTCGATCGCCAGGGCACTCGTCAACACGCCATCGATCGTCTTTGCGGACGAGCCGTGTGCAAATCTTGACACCGAGAATTCCCGGACCGTGCTCGAACTTTTCCGGGACGTGAACCGCGAACTGAAGCAGACGATCGTGATGGTCTCGCACGAGCCGTGGCATCAGTCGTACTTCGACCGGATCATATTTATCCGGGACGGGGTGATGGACGAGGAGAGGATTGAAAGCGAGGGGAAACCCGGCGGTCCGCCGGGAAATGAGACAGGCTGATGACTGCATGACGGGAGTGAACGGATGATCTCAGTGGCCTATGTTGAAGCTGATTTGCATATTGCCCTCATGGTCTGCCTGCTTTGCCAGAGGCAGGGCGGGATCACGATGCACCCCCTCTCCTCAGGACATGAGGCCCTGGAGATGCTCTCCCGCTCCCCGGTCGATGTCATCATATCCGGCTCTGATCTGCCGGGGATGACCGGGATCGAGTTATTGGCCACCCTGCGATCGCGGGGAGACCTCACGCCAGTCATTCTTTTTACCGGTACCGCGGATACCGGGGAGATCATACGGGCAGTGAATCGTTATCCTGCTGTCAGGATCCTTTCATGGGGAAATACTGTACATGGGCAGTTTCCCCGGTTAGTGATGATGATCCGCATGGTGGCACAGCATTCAGCAGTCTTGGAGAGATGACGGCATGTAAATTCCTTATTTTAAACAAAAGCGACAGATCCGGAACGCTACACCCGGCGAGACCCCAGGTTAACGTGAATTACTACGGCGAGATCATAAAGGCAATACACGATGCTGCTGCCCTCTCACATATGGCAATGATGAAGCAGGATAATTTACCAGGGTTTTAAAAAAATACTCACACCCTGATGATGGTCCCGGGGACGATATTCCGGTGATGCTGTGCGCAAATCCCGGCACGGGGAATTTCCGAACCGTCTCCGAACTGTTCTTGGTATTGAACCGCGATCTTAAGCAGAGGATAGGAGCATGAACTAATTAAAACTAAAACGGATATTATTTTATCCTGAGTCGCTGCCCGTTTCTCATCGGGCTCAGGATCACATTCGCCGAGAAGAGCACCTTATCTTCCTTGGCCCGCTGGTACGGGATATCGCCATGTGCAAGACGGGTTAGGATCGATCCGGACTCGCCCTTGTGACCGGTAACAATGGGTAGAACTTTTCTTTTCTTCCCTCATCATCCGGCGCATCACGCGAGTCTTCCAGGACTATGCGCTCGTCTCCGAGCTGACCGTAAAGGAGAACGCTGCAATCCCGGCGATCACGCAGGGGCAGCCCCTGGCTGACTGTTACGCGGCCGCAACATCCGTGCTTGCGGAGGTAGGCCTTGTGAAGCGGCTCGACCATCTCGTCCACGAACGGTCCGGTGGCGAACAGCAGCGGGTCTCGATCGCCCGGGCGCTCGTCAACAAGCCCGCGATACTCTTTGCAGACGAGCCGTGCGCAAACCTCGACACGGAGAACTCACGGACGGTGCTCGACCTCTTCCGCACCGTGAACCGGGACTTCGGGCAGACCATCGTCATGGTCTCGCATGAGCCGTGGCATATGGAGTACTTCGACCGGATCATTTTCATCCGGGACGGGCTGCTGGACTCGGAGCGGATGGAGCGGGAGGGAAAGCAGTCCCGATGAGTATCAAGTCCCATCCGTTTTCCGATCGGTCTGATCCTGGTCATATGTCCAGGTGCACCACGCCGGAGATAAACCGATAATTATTATTACGCCGGCCCCCCATCACTCCAATGCCATGCTATATCATAGCATAGGGGGAGTTCCATGAAGTATTCTGTTCTCGTAATTGCGGTCCTGCTCATTGCGGCCGCATTCATTGCCGGCTGTACCCAGCAGCAGGCCTCAACGCAGCAGACCGCTGCTGCCGGATCGCAGGATGTCATCAGGGTCGGGGTCATCGCGTCCCTGACCGGCCCTGCCAGCAATGTCGGTACCAACATGTGGCAGTCCGCCCAGGTCGCGGCCGAGAAGATCAATGCCGATGGCGGAGTCACATTAAAGGACGGGACCAAGAAGCAGATCAAGCTGATTGTCGGGGATGACGAGTCCACGCAGGCTGGCGGCCAGAAGGCCGCGACCAAGCTGATCACCGATGATAAGGTGGACATCCTTGTCGGTGGGTACTCGAGCGCTGTCACCTCTGCGTACGAGCAGACCATTGCCGAATACAAGATCCCGTATATCGTGACCGGTGCATCGAGCCCGATCATCACCCACCGCACGGACATCGACACGAGCTATATCTTCCACCACTGCCCGACCACCGACACCTATGGCCAGTACACCACGCAGTTCATCGACCAGGTGATCCGTCCCGCAGTCAACAAGAAGCTGGGCGCTGCATCGGACCGGCCGTTCCGGCTCGCCCTGCTCTACCAGGACACAGCATTCGGGAAGGGGATCCAGACCGCAGTGAACGATACGATCACGAAGAACAAGCTCAACATCGTCCTCGTCTCCCAGCAGAGCTTCAAGATGGGGGAGAGCGATTTCCGGACGCAGCTGACCGCAATCAAGGCAACCAACCCTGACGCCCTGTATCTCGGTGCGTTCCCGAATGAGGGAGCTCCCGCAATCACGCAGGCCCGGAGGGACATCGGCCTGAACACGATCTTCCTCTCTGCCGAGAACAATGACAATGCCCAGTTTTACAAGGATGTTGGCCAGTACGGCGAGGGTGCAATCATCGAGAGCCGTTTCTCGCCCTATACCGCCCCGGCCGGCGCTGTTGCATCTGCCCAGGACGCATTTAAACAGGCATACTTTGCGAAATTCGGGACCTACCCGGACATGATGGGAGCCTCGACCTATGACGGTGTCTTCATCGCGGCAAAAGCGATTGGGAACGCAGGGACAACGGACAAGGCCACGGTGCGGCAGGCGCTCGTTGACCTGAAGATGCCCCAGGCCGTTGAAGCGATGAAAGACCAGACCATCTCGTTCTCTCCGGACTTCCGGGATTCCGGTTTTGACCTCTGGATGTAGCAGCTCTCGCCCGACGCAAAGTCCGGAGAGACCCGCCCCTCGATCGTCTGGCCCGACAACCTGAAAACAACGGAGTTCGTCCTTCCGTCGTGGTATGTGCCAGGCAGCAGCTCGTAGATTTATTCCATCCCCTTTTTATTATGGACATAACGATATACTGCATATACCCGGGCAGGTGCTGATCAGCCGATGGACAACCTTTCGGTCTTTCTCCAGATCCTCTTCTGGGGACTCTATGCCGGCTGCATCTACATCCTGCTCGCCACGGGCTTAAACCTGATCTTCGGCGTGATGAAGGTTGTCAACTTCGCGCACGGCGAGTTCCTGATGATCGGCGCCTACATCACGGCCACGGTATTCTTCCTCACAGGTTTCAACCCCTACGTCATCCTTCTCCTGTCCATGGTCGCCCTCGTGGGTATCGGAGCCGTGGTCGAACGTCTCTGTTTCCGCCCGATCCTCGGTACCGGCAAGCTGAACGAGATCTTCCTTTCCATCGGGCTCATTTACATCTTCCAGAACGGGGCCGCCATGATCTGGGGCGACGCGTGGCAGAGTGTCAAGAGCCCGTATGACGGGATCACGATCCCCATCGGATCGCTCTCTGTCCCCCTCGACTACATCATCATCATGGTCGTCACTGCTGTGATCCTCTCCGGGCTGTACCTCTTCCTGAAGAAGACAACCCTTGGCATGCAGATGCGGGCAACGAGCCAGAACCGGAAGGGGGCGATGCTTGTCGGGATCAATGTCGAACGGATCGATATCATCAGTTTCGGCCTTGGCTGCGCACTCGCTGCGGCCGCCGGGACGCTCTGGGTGGTGAGCGGACAGGTCTTCAACCCGTACATGGGCTCGATCCCCGCGGTCAAGGCCTTTGCGATCATCATCCTCGGTGGCCTTGGCAGCATTCCCGGCGCGATCATCGGGGGGCTCCTGATGGGCCTTGCCGAGAACGGCGCTGCGTTCCTGCTTGGCGGCATCTGGAAGGACGCGGTCTCGTTCATTATCCTCATCGTTGTGCTGATCTTCAGGCCGACCGGCCTGTTTGGCGGGAAGGAGGGATGAGGCCATGCAGCTGACACGAGAGAAATTGATACCATATGGGACCGCCGCAGCGCTCATCATTGCCGTCGCCATCCCGTTCCTCACTGACAACATGTTTATCGTAAACCTCGCTGTCCTGATGCTGATCTCCATCATCTTTGCTTCGGCCTGGAACCTCCTCGCGTATTCCGGGCAGGGGTCGCTTGGCCATGCCGCGTTCTTCGGCATCGGTGCTTATGGATCGACCCTCATCGCGGCAAAGCTCGGCATCACCCCGTTCATCACCATCTTCCTTGGCGCAGCCGTGGCGGCGTTCATCGGGATCCTCATCGGCCTCACCTGCGTGCGGCTCAAGGAATGGTTCCTTGCCATGGTGACGTTCGGATTTGCTATCATCGTCCAGACCCTGACGGTCAGTGTCCTTGCTCCCATGACCGGTGGCTGGGACGGGATCCCGTCGCCCCGGCTCGTGAGCCCGTCCATCCCGGGCTACCAGCTGATCGAGTACTATGCCATCCTCCTCATCACCATTGCAGCCATCGCGGCGATCTGGTACATCATGAAATCCCGGATCGGCCTTGCTTTCCTCGCGATCCGCGAGAACGAGACCGAGGCCCGGGCAGCCGGTATAGACCCGGTCCGCTACCGGCTCCTCGCATTCGCACTATCCGCGTTCATTGCAGGCGTTGCCGGGGCACTCCAGATCCACCATATCGGGTATATTACACCGGAGTTATACGGCGTTGACAACTCGTTCTGGCCGATCACCTATGTCATTCTCGGCGGGCTCGGTACGCTCGCAGGCCCGGTGATTGGGACGGTTGTGCTTACCATTCTCTGGGAAGGGCTCAAGGCAACCGGGATCACGTTCGCCCGGTACGTCGTTATCGGTGTCATCCTCATTCTCACCATTATCTTCCTGCCCCGGGGGCTTGTCAGTTTGCCGGAACAGGTGCAGGAGTGGATAAAGAGAAGGAAGCAGAAGGAGCCGGTGACGGAAGCTGCGGCGGAGTAAGGCTGAATAGGCTCCGTTTTTCTTAACTATTGTAGAATTTGCGAATTGTCCCACCCCCTTCGGGGGTCGCTCGGCCGAGTCGAAGTTTCACTTCTCCAATCGACCCTTGCTGATGCAACGGTCGATTCCTGTCGGGGCCTCGCTGGGCAAGGAGGTTAGCATAAAAACAGGTAATTTGCCCCGCCGTGCCTCGGAGAGGCCCTGAGGCGGGGAGCCCTCGTTAATATTGTATTAGTATTGCAATTCTCTTAAAAAAAATCAAAATCCCAGGTACGCCTTCTGGATCCGCGTGTCCTGCAGGAGTTCCTTTGACGTACCTTCCTGCACGATCCTGCCGTTCTCCAGCACGTACCCCCGGTCGCACATCGCAAGCGCGTTCCTGACGTTCTGCTCGAGCAGAAGAATGGTCATCCCCTCCCTGCCGAGCTGCTCGAGCGACCGGAAGACCTGGCCGGTGAGGAGGGGGGAGAGGCCGGTGGAGGGTTCGTCGAGGATGAGGAGCCGGGGCTCCGACATGAGTGCCCGGCCGATGGCAAGCATCTGCTGCTCGCCGCCGCTCAACGTGCCTGCCTCCTGGCGCTCCCGCTCCTGCAGGACCGGGAAGAGGCGGAAGATACGGGCAAGGGTCGCGTCCGGGTCCTGGTTGCCGGTGCCGCCCAGCCGGAGGTTCTCGATTACGGGCATGGAGGGGAAGATCTCCCGTTTCTCCGGCACCAGGGCAAGCCCTTTTGAAAACAACTCGTTTGGGTGGTGCCCGAGGATTGGTTTGCCATCGAAGAGGACCGAGCCGGTTGCCTTCCGGTTGAGCCCTATGATGGTCTCGACTGTCGTTGTCTTGCCGGCGCCGTTCGGGCCGATCATGGTGACGATCTCGCCCTTATTGACATGGAATGAGAGATCCCAGACAACCTGGAGGTTTCCGTGGAAGACATTGAGGCTGGAGACAGAGAGCATAAAGGGAACACTCCTTTAAAATGCGTCGATATCGCCGAGGTAGGTATCGATGACCCGCTGGTTGTTCACGACATCGTGCGGGTGGCCGTCGGCAATCTTTTCGCCATGGTCGAGCACGACAATCCGGTTGGAAACGCCCATGATGACGCTCATCACGTGCTCGATGATGAGGATCGAGGTCCCGTTGTCACGGATCTTCCGGATAAGTCCGACCGCCTCGTTACTCTCGCTCGGGTTGAGCCCGGTGGTGATCTCGTCAAGGAGAAGGAGTTTCGGGTGGCAGGCAAGGGCCCGGGCGAGCTGGAGGCGCTTGAGCTCGACCACATTGAGGTTCCGTGTCAGGGTCCCGGTCTTCTCCTCCGGGAAATTGACTTCGTTTAGGATCTCTTTTGCCTCCCTCTTTGCCTGTCGCATCCCGGGTGCGTGCCGGTTCCCGAAGAGCACGCCTACCATGACGCACTGTTCTGCGCTCAGGTTCGGGAACGATTCTGCGATCTGGAAAGTCTTTGCTATTCCCTTCCGGCAGATCGTGTCCGCTTTCATGCCGGTAATATCTTCGCCAAGGAACGAGACTTTCCCTGCTGTCGGGGGGATCATGCCGGAGATAATATTCAGGAGGGTTGTCTTGCCCGCCCCGTTCGGGCCGACGAGGCCGACAATCTGGCCGTCGCCTATGGTCAGATCGACATTGTTCACTGCAGTGAGGCCGCCAATCTGTTTGGTTACTCCGGTGAGGGCGAGCATGAGCGATGATCTTTTGGATGGTATCTTTTATGCTACATGTTAGCACGGTGCAATAATAAAGATAATCGTGATGTTCTCCGATGCATTTCGATCGTGTTAAATGTTAACATACCACAAACTTTTTGGATATCATGTTTGGATTGCCGGATATCACTATCATGGCTGTTGGCGGCGTTGTGCTCGTCATCACTATCGCATTGCTGTACTGGGGACTCACTTTCAAGGGGCATGACTGATGGAAGCTGACTGGGTAACTGTCGGTGTTGTCGGCCTCTACTTTATTGCCATGCTTGGCATCGGGGCGTGGGCTTCAAAGAAGATCAAGAACACAGAAGATTATCTCGTTGCCGGGCGCCAGCTTGGGTTCTGGGTCTTCATCCTCCTGATGATCGGCACGGTCTGCTCGGGCATGTCGCTCCTCGGGGTTTCGGGCCTCGGTTACAAAGCCGGCTGGCCCACCATCTGGGAGCAGATCTTTGTTCCGCTCTCGATCGGTATCTGTATCATCTTCTTTGGTGTCAAGCTCCACAACGTATCCCGGAGCGCCGGTTATATGACCGTGCAGGACTATCTCGCCCACCGGTACGAGAGCCCGGTCGCACTGCGTACCCTCTCCGCGGTGGCCGGGATCATTGTCTCGCTCATCTACCTTGTCGGCCAGTACACCGCGATCTCGATCGTCCTGATGTGGCTCTTTGGGATCCCGCTCTGGCTCGCGCTCGTGATCGCGACGTTTGTCACTATGGCCTACACTGCGATCGGCGGTCTCTATGCCGTTGCATGGGCCTCGCTCGTCCAGTCCGTTACGCTTATCATCGGGGTACTGGTCATGGCCCCGATTATTATCTGGTACGCCGGTGGCTTCACCCATGTCAACGAGTTCATTGCCACGATCAACCCGAACCTCGTCATGCCGTGGAACCCCGTGGGCGCATTCGCACCGCCCTACGTGCTCTCGTTCGCGCTCCTGCTCGGGCTCGGGCTTGCCTGTGCCCCGCACGTGATCAACAATGTGCTCGCGATAAAAGATGTCAAATACTTCAAGTGGTCCCCGCTGATCGCCTTCGTTGTCTACGGGGTCGTCATCTTCCTCCTGAAATTTGCCGGCTTTGCCGGGCTCGTGATGGTCAAGGAAGGGGTCTTCACTCTCCCGGCAGTCTCCAATGCACAGGACTTCGTCATCCTCTACGGCATCCAGTATGCCATGCCGATCATGGCCCTCTGGGCGGTCTTTGCCGTTATCGTACTCGCAGCGGTCATGTCAACTACCGACCGGCTCATGCTCACGATCGGGGCCATGTTCTCGTGGGACATCTACAAGAAAGTCCTGAAACCCGATGCGGATGACAAGAATGTCCTCCTGCTCTCGAAGATTGTCGTTGTCCTCTCGGCAGTCGGGACGATGGTTATCGCGATGTATCCCCCGGATATGCTTGCCGTCCTGATCTGGATGGGTATCGGCACGATGCTTGCCACGTTTGCTGTCCCGCTCCTTGCCGGCCTGTACTGGCGGGGTGCAACCCGGGAAGGTGCCCTTGCGAGCATGACGCTCGGCCTCCTTGCAGCTCTCCTCTTCGGTTTCCTCAACTACTTCAAGGTCAATGCCATGGGTGTTGACTTTGCTGCAATCCCGCTCCACTTCTCGGCCTATGCATTCGTCATCTCGCTCCTTGCCATGGTCGTTGTCAGCCTGCTGACCGTGAAGACCGCAGAGAAGGTCCTGGACGAGACACAGACCGGCTGGTATATCTCAAAACAGTAATCCCTTTTTTTGAGCCTGGTTACAAAAAATATCGCTGGATACGGCCAGGTCCGCGCCTTCTCCGGTTGAAAGAAAACCTTTTTTCTTCTTCCCGGGAAAGGGGACTATGAGAATAAATTCAATCTGGTGATTGGTCTGCGATTGTGTTCCCAATGCGGTGCTGATACAAAGCCCGACGATAAATTCTGTGGTGACTGCGGTGCACCCCTTGAAACTCCCCTTGCCGCAGACATTGGCGGCCAATCGCACCAGCCGGCACCGGGGGTTAGTGGCGGGATGCACCCCTCACGCCGCCTGGTCGTGGCAGTGCTGCTGACTGCTCTTGCCCTCATCATCATTGCCGGGATGTATTTCATGCTCACCGGATCCGGTATCGGCGGTAATCCTGCGACCACGTCACCGGCCGCGGGATCCGGGAACCTGTCCGGCGATTCGCAGAACGGATCGTATGTAATTGTCGAGAACGAAGAACCGCTGCCAACCGCTACTATCCCCGTCCCGACAACCAACATTGTCCCTGCGGAGATCCCCACCATCACGACTGCACTTACGGCCACAAAACCTGTTGTCTGTGCAGCAGACCGGAGGAATTGCGGTAACCAGTGTATTGATGTCAGATACAATTCGGACCATTGCGGGTTCTGCAACAATACCTGCCCCTCGGGACAGTCCTGCATGAACGGCCAGTGCCAGGTTGCGTGTTCGCTGGGAAAGACCAGCTGCATTGACGGCTGTTACGATCTCCTCACGGACCCCGACCACTGCGGTTCGTGCCTCAATAATTGTCCTGCCGGCCTGCTCTGCCGGTACGGCCAGTGCACGGCCCCGGACACTCCCATGCCGATTCCGGTATGACGGAAGACCGGCCCCGTATTAACCCTCATGAATATAAATCCTGCACGCCAACGTATGTGCAGTGACGACAGCAATTCTTGGTGGCGGTCTCTGTGGCCTGACGCTTGCCCGGCTCCTTCATGAGCGGGGGGACGATGTCATTGTCCTTGAAGCGGAACCAGAGTATGGCGGCCTCTGCCGTTCGAGGACGAAATCCGGGTTTACGTTTGATATCGGCGGTTCCCACATCATTTTTTCCCGGGACGCCGATGTCCTCGCGTTTATGCGCCGCATGATCGCGGAGAACGAACAGAGGAACAACCGGAATACCAAGATCTTCTACAAGGGCCGGTACGTCAGGTACCCGTTCGAGAACGGGCTGTACGAACTCCCCATGGAAGACCGTTTTTTCTGCATCAACGGTTTTGTCCAGAACCTTATCGAAGTCGAGAGGGATATTGCAAAGAAGCCGGAGAACTTCCGGGAATGGATCTATTACACGTTCGGCCCGGGCATTGCCGAGTGCTACATGGTGCCCTACAATGAGAAGATCTGGAAATACCCTACGGAGAAGATGTCGTTCCACTGGGTGGACGGCCGCATCCCCCGGCCACCGGTAGAAGACATCATCAAATCCGCGATCGGGATCGAGACCGAGGGCTATACCCACCAGGCCGTCTTCTCCTACCCGCTCGACGGCGGGATCGAAGCCCTTGTCCGGGCGATCGCACAACCGGTCGGACCGTTCATCCGCACCGGGTTCCGGGTCACCTCGGTAAAGAAAACCGGGAACGCATGGCTGGTCAGTAACGGCACCGACACGATCAGGGCCGACCGGGTGATCTGCACGATACCGGTCCAGCACCTGCTGCCCTGCCTTGAGGATGTCCCGCCGGATGTGGACAAAGCCTGCCGTGCGCTTGTCTACAACTCGCTTGCCTGCATCAACATCGGTATCCGGGGGCCCATCCCGCCGATCTCATGGATGTACCTCCCGGATAAAACCCTCGGCAGGACCAACCGGCTCTCGTTTCCGTCCAGTTTCAGCAGGCATGCCGCCCCGGAAGGGTGCAGTTCCATCCTTGCAGAGATCACGTACCAGCCGGGCGACGAAGTCGCGGGCATCTCTGATGACGATCTCATACAGGAAGTGACGGGCATGCTTGCAGAGATGCAGATCTGCACCCCGGATACGATCGTCTTCTCATCAGTTGAACGACAGCCTTTCGCATACGTGGTCTATGACCTCTCGTACCTGGAGAATATCGCCACGATCAGGGACTACTGTGCGAAGACCGGCATCCCGCTCGTCGGCCGCTTTGCCCAGTTCGAGTACCTGAACATGGACGGGGTCATACGGTCCGTCTTTAACTTCATGGCACACGACAGTCCCGCATAAAGCTGTTTTGTGCATCACGCTTATCTTCCGACAAACCCAAAAATGAGAGAGGAGTCACGCATTTCCATGATATCGGTGGTCATCCCGACATTTAACGAGGAAGAAAATATCGCACAGTGCCTGGTCTCGCTCTGCCACCAGAGCGTCCCGCGGAGCGAATACGAGATCATCGTTGTCGATGGCGGATCGAAGGACGCGACCTGCGAGATCGCGAAAAAATATGCCGACAAGGTCTTTACCCAGACCAGTAAAAAAGTCGGCGGGGCCCGGAACGATGGTGCAATGGAGGCAAAAGGGGAGATCATCGCCACTACGGATGCCGACTGTATCATTCCCCCGACCTGGATCAAGCGGATCGGCGAGGACTTCACGGACAAAAACGTAGTCCAGCTCTATGGCCCCGTGTACCCGATCGAAGAGGGGATCGGCAACAAGTTCTCGCTCTTCCTTGCAAACACCTTCTCCCGGATCGGTTACTACAGCCAGACCTTCTATTACACCCTCGGGTGCAACACCGCGTTCCGGAAGGACGCTTTCTTAAAGGCCGGCATGTACCGGTGCATCGATGCCGGGGACGACCTCGAGATCGCAATGCGGATGAAAGACCTCGGTACCGTGAAATTCGACGGGAAACTGAACGTCGGTTTCTCCATGCGCCGTTACCAGCAGTTTGGCACCATGCAGTCCCTGTACGAATGGGTGTACATTGTCGCCGATGGTGGCGAGAGCGGGAAATACTCCTACACCCAGAAAAAATACAAGTGAGGACCCGAGGGTCCCCCCATCATCGCTTTTTATGACCGGCACACCGCATGAACATACGGATAATGAGGCTGTGAGGGCACAGGTACAGGAGTTCAACAACAGCGAGTATGCCCGTCTCCTGGGGATGGAGATCACGGACGCCCGGGAGGGCTACTCCCGTGTCACCATGGATTGCACGGGCAAGATGAACCCGGGTGGCGTAGCTCATGGGGGGGCGATCTTCTCTGTCGCCGACCAGGCCTTTGGCATTGCCGCAAACTGCTGCGGGACGCACCGCGTCGCGGTCTCGGTCAGCATCATGTATCTCGTTCCTGCAACGGGCCTGCTCGTTGCCATTGCAGAGCGGGTGCAGGACAACGGCGCCTGCGACACGTACCGGGTCATGGTGTACGCGGGCGAGCGGCCCGTTGCCGAGTTCACCGGGGTCGCGTTCAGGGTATGATTTTTCAGCCTTTTTGGATCCTGAACAACCGGTCCTGAAAACGTTTTTCATCCGATCCTCCCATACTCACCTATGGCACGTGAAACGAGCGCGGTGATCATGGTGGCCGAGCTGATGTCCCTTGCAGCCCGGACCGCCCCCAAGGGAAAGGGTACAGATACCATCGAAATTGCAATCATCCCAAAAAAAGACCTCAAGTCCTTTGCCGCCCGGCTGGAGAAGATTGGCGAGGAGAAGAACATCGGGTTCTTTATCCGGGATGCGAAGAACATCGCCGCCGCTGATGCGTGTCTCATCATCGGTTCACGCGGAGATACCACCGCAGGGATCAACTGCGGGGGCTGCGGCTATCCTACCTGTGCCGGCCTTGAGAATGCCCGCAGGAAGAAGAAACTCTCCTTCACCCCGTATGAAGGCCCGAACTGCGTGATCCGGATGGCAGACCTCGGGATTGCGGTCGGTTCCGCGGTCAAGACCGCCCAGATCCACAATGTAGACAACCGGATCATGTATTCCGGTGGGGTTGCCGCCCGCGACATGGATATTGTGCCAAAGGAGTGCACAGTTGCGTATGCGATCCCGTTATCCGCAACCGGCAAAAATATCTTCTTTGACCGGCCAAGTTCCCGGTAATCCCTTTTTTTAACCCGTCAGGAGCGGATCAGAGGAACAGCAGCGGGTTGAGTTCTGCGGCCGGGTCCGTGTGGTTCCGGATCCTCCGTATGAGGGCCAGCTCGGCGTTCAGGCCGAGTTCCCGGCAGAACCGCCCGGCCTGTTCGAGTTTGTCTGCCGTGTCGGCATACTTGTCAGGGAACTCCCCGGCCGCATGGTGGTACAGCAGGGCCTCCGAGATAGCCATCTTGACGATCCCCCAGCGGGAGTCGATCTGGCAGTAGATCTCAAACGCATTATCGTATTTTACCTCAAGGTCGCCCGGAAGGGGCGTGCCTGCCTTCTGGTATGCAACCCGCGCCAGCTCGCATTCCCCGATAAGGGTGTGTGCATATCCCCGGATATTCCGGATGCGCTGGAATGCTGCCTTTGCCTCGTCGTACTTCCGTGACGCCCCGGCAATATATTGTGCCTGCTGCGGGCCGGTGGCAAAGAATGCCAATGCCCGCAGGAGTTCTGCCTGTTCCGGCAGGAGGCGTGCCATCCCCCGGAACATCTCTCCCTCGCGGTAGATCGCTTCAGCAGCGTCATAACATGCCGCAGCCTCGGAAAACCTGCCCGCTGTGCGGTGGGCGGAGCCGGTCATCCGCAGGATGTCGGCCCGGAGTTCCTGGACGTCCATGTCCGTCCCCTCCGGGTCCGTTTCCTGGCAGAGGTTCCGGGCAAGGGAGAAACGGCCCATGACGGACGGCAGGTTCGCTTCCCCGCTGATCAGCTCCACCATGCCGGCACCAAAAAGGTTCTTCGCCTTTCCGAACGGGCTGGCCCCGCTGCTCTGGAACCGGTCGAGGAACGAACTCTTTGCGCCGGCCAGGTCGTTGAGGTAGAAGAGGATCGAGCCCCGGGAGATCCGGGCACCTTCGAGAATGGCCCCGATATCCAGCCCGTGATCCCGTGCGAGTTCAACTCCCTTATCGAACGTGTCGAGCGCCTCCTCGTGCATGTCGAGCGTATGGAAGAACTGGGCATACCAGATAAAGAACCGGACCTCGCTCTCTTCTTCAGGAGCCACGACAACGAACCGGAGGAAGTCCCGGGCCAGCTGGCTGTCGATATCGCTCTCCGGGACACGGTTGTCATAAATGTCCGAGTAGATGCCTTCCAGGTAATCGCCAATGGCCGCGCTGTCGCCTAAACGTGTCCTGAATGACTGGTATCCTGCAGCCACCTGGTGGCCCCGTTCCGTGCGCTCCCCGAACGCCGAGATGAAACGCGGGTGGGGTAATTTTGCATCAGCACCCCCGCTCCTGCGGGAGATCTCGCGGAGAAGGATCGTGAGGTCGAGCAATTCACTCGTCGTACCGTCCCGGCACATGGTCATGATGTAATAATTGAAGAGCCACTGGCGCCGGATGAAGTAATACGGGTTGATCCGTTCGCTGCCGGTACGTGCAACAATGCCACGACTGATGAGTACCTCAAGGCGTTTCCTCAGTGCGGATTCGGAGAGGTTACGCGACGTCTTTTTGTCCTCTCCGTCCGTGCCTGCCCGGGCATTGATTGCGGCAAGGATCTGCCGGAGCCTCAACGGCCCGTCAAACAGTGTGGAGAGGGTCTGCCGGCCGGCAATGGTGATGTCCGGCACCTCGCTCACCATGCGTGCGAATGTTGCCTTGTCCGGGTACATGGATAGTGTAAATTATTAGTGACAGGTATTAATTCCCGATCACATGAATCCTTCAGCGATCAGGTGAACCGATCGTGACCCGGGAAACGCCATGAAAGGCCGGGAACTGCCGGGACGTTGGAAAATTCCAGGCACTTTTTTTCCAACTTACCGTGGTATATATAGCCGTCCGGGTAATCTTGTGATCAGGCCCCGGGGATGAAGTCCCCTGGAGCACAAACGGAACGAATACCTACCCAAATGAAACCGGAGGTGGTTATAACCAGTGAGTGCAAGAAAACCATCACGAGAACACCAGCATACCAGAGAATCAATCCCCAATCCATACAATGCCCTCCACATCTGCATGCCGCCCCGAAGCGGAACCGTATGGGACCGGGAGAACAGCTCCCGGTTCCCTCTTTTAAATAACAAACCTTAACCTTCGGACACTCCAAACAGGAATTGTTACCTATGGCGATCATGAAGATACGCGGCGGCGATCTCGATCTCGTTGAGTATGAGTTCAAGACGTTTGCCCCGGGAAAAATGCTCAAGACGCTGGGGCTTGAGAAGAAGAAATATACCTTAAAGCCGGCCAAAGGCTCCGTTCTCGTCAGGGCACCGGCCCGGATCCACTTAAGCGTGCTGGACATGAACCGGTTTGCCCCGGACCATGCGGGTGGCGGGGGCATCGGGTTTGCGATCCAGTGTTACTGCACGGCGGAGGTCCGCTGCACGGCAAAAGAGATCACGATCGATTACAACCGTGCACCCATTGTCCGGAATTTTATCGAGGTCTTCAAAAAAGCCACCGGCTACAAGGGCGGTTTCTCCCTGAAGGTGACCGACCATGAGCACCAGCACGTGGGCCTCGGGTCGACAAGCACGGTCATGATCGCGGTCGCCACAGCGCTGAACGAAGCAACCGGATCGCCGCTCACCACCACCCAGCTCCGCCACCTGATCGGCCATAATTATGTCGAGGAGACGGCCGACGGGAAGATCGCGTTCGGCTTCGAGACCGGTGTCGGCCCGGCGGTCAGTATCCACGGGGGCATGGCCCTGATGGGCGACGAGCTCTCGCTCGTGTACCACCACCCGTTTGCCGAGGGAAAGAATGTCTACATCCTCATCCCGCCCACTGATATCTCATCGGCCGGAACGCAGGAGTTCGACCTCCTCATGAACAAGGCCCGGACGCTCGATTACCGTGACCGCGAGCTCAAGGCCTACATGTTCCTCATGGACCTCGTCCCGGCACTTGAACGGGATGACCTTAAGAAATCCGGGGACGTCATCTGGGAGATCGAGTTCCGGGGATCGAAACGTGCGGAAGTGGAGCACCACAGCTACGGCATCTACCATTACATGAACCTGCTCCGCGAAAGGAAACTGGAATTCGTGGGCATGAGTTCGGTCGGCCCTTCTATCGCCGTGGTCACTGCGCTCGGTAAACCGGCAATGAAAAAACTGCTCGACCCGCTCGGCCTTAAGATCGCCATTGCCACAAAGGCTGATAACAAAGGGCTGGTTGTCACCCGGTCCCCGTAATTTTTACAGAATTGTTTTATTGCCCAAAGGAGATGCTTGAATAATGTTCTCCCGGTTCTACTCCCTCCGGTATATCTGTATCATCGCGGTTATCTCGCTCTTTGCCGGATCGGTGCTGATGTTCCTGTCAGGTTTCCTGCACACGCTTGATGCGTATCTCATATTCTTCTTTGGCAGGAGCGTCGTGACCCTGCCCGGCCACCTGACCGAGAACGCGGCGGCTTCCGTTGTCCTCATCCAGGCTGTCGATGCCTTCCTCTTTGCGCTCGTCCTCCTGATCTTCTCTTACGGGATCTATGCCCTGTTCATCTTCAACGCGGAGACCAGTACCACAAAACTCCCGAAATGGCTGCACATCGGGAATATCAGCGAGCTCAAGACAATCCTTGTGCAGGTGATAATCGTCATCCTCGCGGTGAACCTGCTCGAACACGTGATCATGGTCGGTTCTGAAGCGCTCCGGTGGGAGACCCTCATTATCCCGGCCTCCATGGTCGGCCTTGCCCTTGCATTAAACCTGATGCACACGGGTAAGGAAGCGTGATTTTTTTAAGAATTTTTTTTAAGAACCATTGCAACCGCTGACTGCCCGGTATCTCATCCGTCCGGGCCGGTGTAACCGGATTGAAAGATTATTCGTCCTGTTCCTTATCTTCCACCGGTTTTTTAAGACAGGCGGAGATGACACTCGCAATGATGAAGATGATCGTGCCGGCCATCAGGACAACGACGCCTATCATCAGGAGGCTCATGTTCTCCTTCACAACGCTGAATGTCCCAAGGTAATACCCGCCCAGCACGATGGCCAGTGTCCAGCCAACCGCCCCGAGAACGTTATAGAAGAGGAACCGGCCGTAGTGCATGGACCCGATACCGGCAAGGAACGGGGCAAAGGTCCGCACCATCGGCACAAACCGTGCAACAAAGATGGTGGCACCGCCGTACTTCTCGTAGAACCCGTACGTGCGGTCGATATACTCCTTCTTCACGAGGTTCGGGAACCGTTCGAGGAACATGTGGAGCCCGATACGGTTGCCGATCCAGTAATTGAGCGTGTCGCCAAGGATCGCCCCGGCAATGATCGCGACCATCAGCAGCCGGACATCGAGGATCCCGCTTGCGGCCGCCGCCCCGCCGACAAAGAGCAGGCTGTCGCCGGGCAGGAACGGCGTGACGACCAGGCCGGTCTCGAGGAAGATGATGACAAAGAGGATAATATATGTCCAGATCCCGTACTCGTTGACAATACCCGGGAGGTTCTGGTCGATGTTGAGAAGCAGCGGGATGATCGAGTCCAGCATAACTCCCGGAATATGCGCCGCGTCCCTATATTAAGATGGACGGTTGCCCGGAACGGGAACAGCGAAACGCAAATACTTAACGGTTGCCCGGATAAATCTGATCAGATAAAAACCGATCCCGTGTGACCCGGCCGGGTCATCCGGATCGGCTTCCCGAACATATTTCACGGGGGATCCCTCTCATGTCAGAATCCAACCCTATGCTTTCCCGCTGCACGCTCCTCTTTATCTGTGCCGTGCTGCTTGCCGTTGCACCGGTACATGCGTTCACCGCAGAATCGCTTGATATTACCGTCGCCAAGGACGGGGACGCGACCGCCACCTTCCGTTTCGCTCTTGAAGGCCTGATCGAAAACGCGATCCCGCAGTCCATGCTCGAAGAGCAGCTGGTAAAAGGGCTCTCCAGCAGTTCCGAGCCCCCCCAGCTCATATCGATGGACCGGTCGAGCGCCACGATCCTCTTAAAGAAATTTTCCCTGGTGAACGATGTCCCCACGGGAACGGAATATGTGACCAGCACCATGGACTTCAAGAAGGCGGAGATCGCCTTACAGAGTTCCGCCGTGAGCAGCGTGATCACCGCTGATTTCTCCCCCTCCATCGTGACGGTGACGTTACCGGACAACTATGCCCGGACCTTTAATAACGTGGATTCGCTCCCCTCCATCACCCACACGATCGTTGATCCGGTAAAAGCAGCTGCCGCCAAAGCCGCAGCAGCAAAAACCGGTTCAGCAGTATCCGCCGCCAACGGGGCGATCAAGGTCACCGCCTCACCCGAAGATGCAGAGGTCTGGATCGATAATGTCTACGTGGGCAACGCCCCGTCAACGTTTGACGAGATATCAGCCGGGTCTCACACGCTCCGGTTCCAGAAGGACGGGTACTCAACCGTATCGAAGCAGGTTAACGTAACCGCGGGAAAGACGCTCACCACCAAGGTAGTCCTCATGTACGTTGCCCCGACGTCAACCCCCGCATCCCCCGGGTTCAGTGTCCTGGCGGGTATGATCGCCCTTGCCGGTTGTACCGTCTTGTGGTCATCCCGCCGGCATTAAAAAAGATCTTCCTTTTTTGGCTCTGTTGAAATCCTCGATTTATACGCAGTTTGGGAATCCTCTGTGGTAGTTATGAGAGTGACCCCTCTCTCCTCGAAGAACGCTGACGCGTTCTTCTGCGACTTCCCTGCGGTCGGTCCCCAGAGGGGGAGTCTGAACGGTCCGCAAGGACCGTGAAGAAGGAGAAGAACCCGAAGGGTTCTTTGAGGGCGGAGAAGATGCTACGCATCTTCTCGTCTCGCAGTCCGAGACTGCGAAGACAGCCCAAGGGGAGCACCCCTTGACCCCCCTTCCGGCATACCTGTTTTCCGATTAACCATCTTGCCCAGAGAGGGCCCGACGAGTATCGGACATAGCATCAGCAATGTCTGATTCGCAGAAGCCATCAGGCTTCGAGGCGCCCGAGCGACCCCCGTAGGGGGTGGGGATGCTCACATTGTCAGAGTATTCTCGTGAAACTCCTTCAAATTCAAATGGGAGCTTTGCTCCCACGGACCAGTATTTACATAGCCGGATAAGGGTTTCAACAGAGCCCCTTTTTTGATAATTGCTTACGTTTCCCGGGTTAGGGGCATTTTCATTTTTTACGAAAATACCCGGTCGCGGGTAAAAAAAAGAATTGATCAGGGTTTCCTGCGGATCACGACGAGTGTCGCAAGGAAGAGTGCGAGGAGGCCGGCTGCGGGAAACATCGCTGACTTTGCGGGTGTGGGGGTGATTGGGGTCAATGCAGCAGAAACCGTGCTGACCGCCCCGGTATTCACCGGCGTGGTAACTGAGTATTCCTGGTACCCGTCCATCTTGAGGGAGACTACGTGGCTCCCGGTGGCAACGGAACTGAGCGTGAGCGGGGTGATGCCCATGAACGTGTTGTCCAGGAAGACATTGGCGCCCGGGGGTGTTGACGCGACGGTGAGGCCGCCGGTGCCTGACGGTGTCGTGGTCGGCTGGAGGATGGCACTCACTTCGGTCACTGTGTTGGGTGACACGGATGTGGTCGCAGAATAGGGCTGGTAGCCCGGACGCGTGAGCGCCACGGTGTGACTGCCGGTCGCGATGTTGTTCAGTTTCAGCGAACCGGAGGAGGGGGTCTCGCCCATGGGACTGCCGTCAAGGGTGACGGATGCCCCGCCGGGGCTGGACGAGACATAGATCCAGCCGGTCGTGCTGGCCGGCAACGGGTTCAGCGTGGCGTCAACCGTCCGCGTGCCTCCTACGGGTACCGTGACGCTGGACTTCCAGTCATAATACCCGGTATGATCGATCTCTAGAATGTGTGTGCCGGAAGCAAGGTCGTTCAAGGTGATGGGCGTACTCCCCTGGTATGCCGAGTCAAGGTACACGTTCGAGTTCGAAGGCGTTGAGAGGATATAGAGTGCGCCGGAGGTGTCGTGCTTCGTGAGCGGGCAGTACACGCTCGTCATGACACCGGATGAGACCCGGGCGGTGGTCGAGTAGGCCTGGTAGCCGGACTTCTCGGCCCGGATCGTATAACTGCCCGGCCAGACATCGGATATGACGAGTGGTGCAAGGCCGCGGTAATCCCCGTTGAAGTAGATCTCCGCGCCGGACGGCTGGGAACTCACGGAGATCGACCCGTAACTCACCGGGGTCGGCGTCACGATCGGGTTCAGCGTTGCATAGACGGTCGTTGTCTCATCAGCAGCAGGCATGGTGACAGCGCCGGTGTACGAGGTATAGCCTGACTTCTCTACCGTAACGGACTGGTGGGGTGTCCCGGTCGTGTACACCGGGATGGAGAGGGAGCCTGCGGAGGTTACTCCCTTGTATTCCCCGTCAAGATACACGGAGGCACCGTTGACATTGCAGTCAACGCGGATCCATCCCTCATCCCCGCCAAGGGCGGACACTCCCGGGATGGAAAGTACAAGGAACAGGGTAATGCAGGCAACAGCGGCCAATGATCTCATCGTATGTCTCATATGGGGGAAGGTGGGTGCGGATACAATAAAACATTTCGACCGATCAGGGAGTCACGGGCGGTTTCCTGAACAGCGCGGTAATCTCGGACCGGATATATTCCTTTCCCCGGACCCGGAGTATCCAGTCGTGCCTCTGCACGGATACCGTGTCGAGCCCTAAAAAAAGGCCGGCCACTTCATTGTCCGAAAAATAATGCGTCAGGATCCCGTTCCCCCGTACAAACGTGCCGGGTTCTGCCTCATGCCCGGCCCCGTTCCGGAAATCCCGGGTTGAAAAATCGCAGAACCAGAGCTGCCCCCCGGGCCGGAGGACCCGGCAGAGTTCCCGTGCGATCCGGGAACGGTCCGCAGCCATGCCGTGTGCCAGGATATGGTTTGCCGCCACCCCGTCAAAGGATCCGTCCCGGAACGGGATCGTCCGGGCATCCGCAACCACGACCCCCGCACCGGATCCTTCCCGTGCGGTTGCCCGGGCCATGAGTGCTGCCCTGGGCGAGAAATCGATCGCAGTCACGCACCAGTCCCGGTGTACCATCGCAGAGAGCAATTTGCCGTTCCCGCACCCGGCCTCAAGCACCCGTGACCCGGCAGGGAATGGTGGCAGCTGATGCGGTGCACCGCCATAGAGGCTTCCCTTCCGCGAATAATCTGCATCCCAGTTGTCCCGGGTAGTGTCAGCACTCATCTGTTCCCTGCCTGATTATGGATCTTTCACCGTTCTGCCTTCATACATGTCCCTGGACGCCCGGGATTTCCGGTAACCGGGGACCTGCCGGCCGTCCGGCCCGCATGCCCATGCACCCGGTCAGTGCTTCGGGAAATATTCCGGTTTGCCCGGGATGTAGACCGCAGCACCGTACTCCTCGATGAAATCGGCATCCACCAACAGGTCGATGTATACCATCTTCTTTGCAACATCGGCCGCCTCCTGCCGTTTCTTCCGGGAGAGGAGGGTGGCGCAGGCACCGGCAAGGGAGCCGTTCCCGATCTGGTGGAACTCTGCCCGGTAAAAGTCCGGGATGATGCCGAACGCGATGATCTTCCTGATATCCGCATAGGCCCCGAACGCCCCGGCAAGGTAGACATGGCGGATGTCCTCCACCCCCACGCGGTATTTTTTCATGAGCACGCCGATGGACCCGCAGGTGGCGGCTTTCGAGTCCATGAGATAGGCCATGTCATCGCGGGTGATGAGGATCTCCTGCCCGGTCGCGGTCTTCTCCCGCGGGACGAGGACAAACTCCAGCCCTTCCGTACCCCGCCGGACCCCGGGCTTTCCTTCGACGAGCTTACCGGTAAAATCAAGGATCCCGGCTGCGACCATCTCTGCTGCGGCATCGATGATGCCGGACCCGCAGATCCCGCGGGGCTTCCCGTTACCGATGGTAGTCACGGTCACCTCCCCGCTGGCAGGATCGATGGTAACGTGATCGATCGCGCCCTTCATCGCCCGCATGCCCGATGAAATGCCGGCGCCCTCGAATGCCGGGCCGGAGGCGCACGAGACCGAGGCGAGCCAGTCCATGTCGCCAAGGACCACCTCGCCGTTCGTGCCAAGGTCGATGACCAGCGAGAGTTCGCGGGAGGCATTCACGCCCGCAGTAACCACATCGCCGATCGCATCGCCCCCGACAAACCGGCTCACGTTCGGGAGGCAGAAGACCCGGGTCTCCGGGTGCACGGCAATGCCGAGTGCCCCGGCCCTGACTACCTCAGGAATACGCGAGATCTCCGTGTTGACGATCTCAAGGCACGATGCGTCATGGCCAAGGAGGAGAAACGCCATCACGGTATTTCCGGCAATACAGACATCGGTGATCTCCTGTTCCTTTACTCCTGCTGCATTGGCAAGCTGCCCGATCACCGCGTTGATGCTCTCAACGGCGGCAGCCTGGAGTACCTCTCTTCCCCCGGGCCTTTTTGCAACGGCAATGCGGGTCAGCAGTTCCTCGCCATGGGTGATCTGGCGGTTCAGGCCGGATGCCTCGGCGCAGATCCTGCCGGTATTGAGGTCAGCAAGGACGCCGACCACCGTGGTGGTGCCGAGGTCGATCGCAACCCCGTAGTTTCGTGCGGTGGTATCACCCGCTTCGATCAGCATCACTTCGGGATACCCGCCCGTACGCGTGATGGTGACGGTCAGGGTTTCCGTTGCGGTCATCAGCTGGTGAAGCTGGTCGCGGGTCATGTGGGGGCGGGTACCTTGGTATCCCTCCAGTTTCAGGGAACGGTGTCCGGCAGCATGGGCGTGGTGGTGGCCCGTTACAAGCAGATGCTTTGTTACGGACGGGTCGGGCTGTGCTACTGTTTCGTGGTGGTTCAGGAGTATCTTCGGGGAATCAATGCGGCTCTCGACCGGGATGGAGAACTCGCAGGGCCCGAGGATATGTGTCTGGCAGCTGCGGCAGTATTTCCGGGAGACCTCCTCATCGGTCAGCCCCCTGGTTGCAGCGGGAGTCCCGGCATCGCATTCGCCGAGAACATGGATTACCCTGCACTTGTTGCACTCGCCTTTTCCGCCGCAGATGCTCTCGACCTGGATACCCGCGGCCCGGATCGCGGCGAGGACCGTTGTCCCGTATATGACAGATACTTCCTTTTCCATGGGGTGAAAGAGCACCCTGAACGTACCTGTCATCGTGTCATCCCGGGATGTGCCGGAATGCCTCCCGCGGGTCTGCAGGTATTCCGGACACTATTGAGTATGGAGAAAAGGTGGCAGCCGGAACTATTTAAATCAGGTTTCCGGCGGCCAGCGTTCCCGGAGGAACTGGGGGATGCCGGACGAGTCCTTGGGCCCGATAAGGATCCTCCAGCCGGTCGTCTCCTCGGTCTCGCCGCTCAGCCGGGCGGCAAGGCCCGGGATGATCAGCGTCGTGTGGGTGACAAGGCTGGCAACATTGTTGGACTTGAGGGCCGCGGCGATCCCCTCGGCCGTGAAATTCCGCCCGGCAACGGCGCTCTCGACACTCAGGCCGCCCGTATCGACAACGACCAGGTAACAGTCGAGGTTCGCCGCCTTGATGTCGGACTCCACGGTAAAGTAGGTCAGGGCATAGTTGGTGGTCATGAGGACCGGGGATTTGGCGTCCGGCCTCCCGAACGTCCGGACTCCCGCCTCTACCGTAACGGGTTTCCGGGGATCGGTGTAGATATTGAACCGCCAGATCAACTGGGGCAGGAGCACCCAGCCGTCGAGGCTGTGCATGATGAGGAGGTCCGCGTACCGGGAGATGAGCATCGAGGCGGTGATCGCCTCGCGCCACTTGAGCACGTCTTCGGAGAGTTCCGCGCCGGTCCAGACCGTGAGCGGGACACCGAGGATGGGGAAGCCGAACAGTTCATCGAACTGCTTGCAGGCAGACGCCCGTATGGCCGTGAAATTTGCGATCGTATCGGGGAAGCCTTCGTCCGCAAACGTGCCCGGGTCGAGCACGAGGTCCTGCACGCCGCAGGCAAGGAGCGTCTTTGCAAGCGACCGCAATAGCGCGAGATCGTTCGGGGCAAAGATCGCAAGCGGGGCCCTGTGGCTGAGTGCGAGGTCGGCCATCGCCATCCAGTTGGTCTCGGTTGCTGCGTAGATGAGCGGGCGGCGTTCCTTTGCCTCGGCAAGGCCCGCAGCCATCACCTCCGGGTCGAGCGCACAGAGGATCAGGGGGTACCTGCTTGCGCCGGTGATCGTCCGGACAGCGTTCCCGAATTTCGTGGGATCGCCTGAAACGGAACGGACAGCGATTGCGTTCAGCGTGAGCGTCCTGCCGATGTAATTGTACGCGAACTGCTCGATCTGCCGGATCCGGTCGAGCAGCTCGGCTTCCGGCATGAGGTCGTGGACATCGATCGCGATGGGCGTCGGGTTGTGGTACGTGAAATCATGGCGCTGCAGCACGTATTTCCCGCCGATGTTTATCGCATGCTCCCCGGTACCGATGGTGACGGTACGCACGGGGGGCGCAAGGAGGCGCTCAAGTTTCTCGCGGGATGACTGGAACTCTTGGATGTGAAGCGGGGGGCAGTCCACGAGGAGCAGTTCGCCGTTTACGAGACGGGTGGCAAAGGCCATGCAGTTCGCCTCCCCACACTCCGCGCAGTTGGTCCTGGGCAGGAGCTTGTACACGTCGATCGGGCTGATCTCCTTGATGCTCTTCCGTTTCTTTCCCGTTTCGGGCTGGCCGTCGGGGCTCATATGCGTACCTCCACCCAGTCGGCGATCTGGTCGGCATGGGGCGCACCGGTCTTACCGAGCCGGGGGATGATCTCCCGGAGGGTCAGCACCGCAGCGGGGTGCATCATTAAGAAGAGGTCGACTCCCGCAAGGAGGAGCGTCAGCGCATTGATCGTCTCCCAGACCGGCCCGCGGAGTTCCCGTGCCCCGTACTCCGGGGCCATCTTCATCCAGGCCTCACGGGCGGCCCACGCGTTCGTGGCAGCCGAGATGGTCGGGTGGGCGAGCTCGGAATCGCCCATCAGGGCAGCATACCGTGCCCGCTCGTGGATGGTGAAGGAGTACTCAAGGCCGTACCCGAGCGCGACGGTGGTGAGGTCCATCACGATCTGTTCGGGGGGGATGTACTCGTACAGCCGGCGGTTGAGTTCTTTTGCATTGTTCAGGTCAAGGCCGGTGAAGGCGAGCAGGACGTGCCCGTGGTCCCGGGCCGCGGTTGCCACGCGTTCAAGGGTCTTTGACTCCGCCATGTCGAGTGTGACCGAGTTGATCAGGAGCCGCTCGCCCTCCGCCATCTGCGCAACAGCCGAGAAGACCTCAGCGTCTTTCTTCGGGTCGCCGCAGCCACCGATGATCACGGGCACGTCAACGGCCTGCAGTATGTCCTCGACCGTCTTCACCGCAGCAGCTGGCGTGGCATCGCGGAAGAGCGGGTCTGTGCTCATCAGGTGGATGGTGACCACGTCCGCGCCGAACTTTTTCACATTCATCCGCGCCCATTCGGCCGGGTCGTCCATCACCTCAGCCACGTTCTCCTTGAGGACCTTGGGCAGCCCTACGGGCATATCGAAGACATCGAGTGAGATGACCGGCGGGTGGCGGGGCGGGTGCCCGAAATCAAAGTATGCCGGCGTGGTTGCACCGCCGATGGTGAGGGATTTTGACCTGCTCCCTCCCTCGGCCCTTGTCGCGCCCAGCCGGACCTCGCGGATCTTTCCGGGGAATGCTGCATTCGGGGGGAAGTAGGACTCGCGGATCAGGCTCGTTGGTTTTACCCGTGCAGGCGCGGGAGACTCTGTCGGGTGCGGGGCTGCGTGTCCGACACCAGATGTCGGGATAAAAAGTTCCAGGTCGCCGATCTCCATGGAGAACTGTTCGAGCTCGATCTGGTGGACGCCCTTGAGCAGTTCGCGGAGCTGCGGTGCGAGGGCAAAGAGCTGCTCGGCATCGAGCGAAGGTCCGTTCTCAGGGTTTTTGCGTGCCATGGTGCTCACCTCCCGGTTTAATCGGCTGGATGATCACTTTCTCGGCCGTGATCCGTGCGTTCTTGAGGATGATCCGGAACCCCCCGGAAGTTAGGGGGATGTCCCCGCCGGAGAAGACCTGCACGTGCCGGCCATCGCCGGCCAGTGCGTCCTGCCCGGCCTCTTGTCCGGTCTCCCAGCGCTTCATGACCGGGTGGTTGTGTGCGGAGAGGAACGCCTTCAGTTCCGGGATTGATTTCACGTCTTTCTCGGTCGCAATCGCACCGTACACGGACTCCGGGATGTACTGCTTCAGGCGCTCCTTGGTCTCCTGCGGCATCCAGACAACGCGGTTGTAGCCGTCGTCCGCGTCCATGAACTTCTTCGACCGCATGTACTCGATGGAGATGCCGTGGAACCCGTCGATCTGCCGGCCGCCGGCCGTGGAATCGGCCATCGTAGAGAAGGGGAGGCCGTTGACGGTGACGTCCCGGAACCCGCGGAGGACGATGCCGAACCCTTCGACTTCCGGGATGTAAAAGGCAATGCCCTCGAAGCACCCGCAGGATGTGTGGGGGTACCCGAAGGCGGAGTACAGGTATACCCGGCTCACCTCGCCCATCGAGCGCTTCTTCGCGCTCTCGTTCACGCCGGTATATTCGCCTTTCTCCGCATCGATGCAGGTCCCTTTCTCGATCGCATAGATCGGCCCCTTCGGGTCGATCCCGGCCGCGGCCCGGCCGTCAAACCAGCTGATTGCCCCGCAGTTCGCGTACCGCTGGGGGGTGATGACGCAGACGTGCGTGGGGGCAAACGACTGGCACAATGCACAGCCGTAGAACGTGTCCACCTCCTCGTCCGAAAGCCCGCGGGCCCGGGCATCGCGTGCCTCGTACGTTGTGAGCGCTTCTGCATAGAGGGGCCTGATCGTGTCCGGGTCCGTGATGAACGTGATCTGGATCTTCTCGATGATGGGGAGCTCGTTTTTGAAGAGCTCGTGCATCACTTCGCCGATGAACCGGAACGAGGTGAGCCCTTTCTTGTAGGACTTCTTCGAGAGCCGGATCCAGATGTCGTACCGCTGGTTGAGGTGCATGAAGCCCTCGATAAAATTGGAGTACTCGTGGATCCGCCGTTCCATGACGCCCTCGAGGTCCGGCTCCACCTTCGCACCGGAGATCTCGACAACGATCCCGATCGGGTAACTCTTCCCCTCCTCCATGGCGCTGATGTCGGGGCCGGTGATACGGACCGCACCGTCCTCGATCTGGTCGGCCGGCCGGACCCTGACGATCTCGAACTTCTCTGCAATGTGCGGACCGCCTAGTTCCACCTGCATGTCGTTCTTACGGACCCGCTCCCCCTCATGGACGAGGCCTACTTCAACCGGGATCTTCTCAAACATGGTGCGCTCCGTTAGTCCTCGAGGTTCTGGACAATGCCCTTGAGGTTCGCTGCCCAGTCCTTGATCGTGCTGTTCGGGAACGACCAGCTCGCGTTGGGGTGGTACACGCAGTCAAAGGTCATGGTCTTGACACCGGGGGCAAAGTGCTTGAGCCCGGAGAGGATCGTCCATTCCATGGAATACGGGAGACCGACAAAGATCGCAAGGTCGTACGACTCTTTTCCGTCAAGCCCCTTCCATTCCGGATCGGTCAGCCGGCTGCTGATCTCGACCGCAGACATGATGGCGGCGGGTTCGAATTCGCGGGAAAGGAACTCCTTGTTCGTGCTCGCTGAGACCACGATGGGGATCTTTGCTTTCCGGGAAAGGGCGATAAGGCAGTCGATCAGGGGCTTGCCCTCGACTTCGTACTCAATGATTCCGTGGCCGACAACCATGATGGGGCGTTTTGCCCGGCTGATAAGGGCGTCTGCGATATCCGGCTTAATGATGAGGGAGGCTTTCTTGGGCCCGGGGATCTCGGCAGTCTGCCAGGAATCGGTCATCGGCATGGTTTAGTCACCCTTCCTCTGGTGGACAAGGCGGGGCAGGAGCGTTGGGTCGGGGATCGGGGATTCCTTCCAGTCATGCTCAGACAGGTGGAGCAGGATTTCGTCCTTCATGGTCAGGGGGATGTCCGCATGGGTCCGGACAAGCCGGTACACGTCCTGCGGGATGCCGCCCACGAGCCGCTTGTGGAGGTCGATGTAGTTCGCGAGCTTGTTTGCCCGCCCCCTGCTCGTGTCGTTCGGGCGCATGGTCAGTTTTGCCACCATAACCATCGCCTCCTCCTTCGTCTCCGCGGCAAAGAAGAGGTGTTCGGGCACCGGCCCGCCATAGACTTTCTCCCCGGTCCGGGCATCGTACACGAACCAGTCGGCATCCTTGTCGGCCCGCCCGAGCAGCATGCGGCGGTATTTCGTGCCATGGGGCCCGACCACGACCGGTATGCCAAGGCGCCAGAACCCGGCAGCGATCGCCGCGGCCTTCTGCGACATCGCGCCCCATGCAACGCCGACTGCGCCGACCCGGTTATACACGTAATCGGCGATCTCCTCGTAATTGCCCCGTAAGGGGCGCTTTGCAAAGATGCTTGCAATCTTGATCGCAGCGCCGGCGATGTGGGAGTTCGCCACGCAGGAGCCTACGTTCACGATCCCGCCGGCCTCGAATGCGCCGGAATACCGCTCGTACGCGGTCTTGCCCTCTTCGTCGCGGTACATACCGGCCGACATCGCGGAACACCCGGAGGTGCAGACAATGTACCTACGGCGTGCAAACTCCATGCACATCTCCGCCACCTCGCGGGAGCCTTTCGGGTAATGGGCGCAGCCGACAAACGCGACAATGCCCGGGATCTCGCCGAGCACGATGGGGCCGCCGACCTTGCGGATCTCGAGGTCCTGGATGGGCCCCCGTCCGCTCCGCAGGCAGTAGGTCTCCTCTTTTGTCTTCTTGTCCGCCGCAGCAACGATGAGACTGTGGATGGGGATCTTCTGCTTGCATGCCGATTCGCACCTGCCGCAGCCGAGGCAGTCATCGTAGAGCTCGTCAAGACCCGTGAGGTTTCCTGACACCGCGAGCCTGATTGCCTGGGCGAGCGGGAGATCGTTGGGGCACGCACGCCGGCAGAGCATGCACTGGGTGCATTTCTTCGCCCACTCGGCGAGCTGGTGCTTGGTCGGGAGGTTCCCGTGCTTCTTCCGCTTCGGGGCGACTGCCTGGGCAACCCGGACCGCGACCTCGCCTACTTTCTCCGGGTCGAGGATGAGGGCGCCCGGTACGTTCCCGCTGGCAAACGCCGCAACGATCGCCTCGGCCGTGTCGTCCGTCATGTCGGGCAGGCCGAGGCAGTTCTTCTCGCTCGTCGCAATAAGGGGCGCATGGATCTTTGCCGCTTCTGTCAGGGTATCGGTCCGGACGCACTGCTCATCGATGACGATGACATCGGGCACACCGCTCCGGATATAACGGAGCTGCCACGAGATGGGGCCTACGATCTTTGCCCGGGGCGAGTACCGGGTGATATCGAGCGCCGTGCAGCAGATGCCGGTCACTTCGATATCTGAGAAGAGGTTGTTCTCCTTGAGGTAATCGATGATCTCCGTCGCGGGAGGGACATTGTGGCCGATGACGAGGATGACCGGCTTTTTGGTATCGACCGTGCCGAGGCCGAGTTCGCAAAGAGGGGACTCCGGGTCTGCCTTCGGAAAGCCGAGTGCCGAGACCTGCGCGATGTCCGCGACTTCCATCCCCACGTGGTCGATCATGCCGGCATGGAAGACCTTGGACTCAAAATCAAGGTGGTTCCCTTCCTGGCCGGTGTGGGTGACCGCGAGGAGCTGGGTTACCTGGTTCTCGCAGTAGTCCAGCACGGGTTCGAGGTCCCCGAGCGTCTCGGGCTTGACCCCGCAGACAAGCCGGGTGATCGGGGCCTCTACTTCGACACTGGTCCCGCCCACGTTGATGGGGCAGTCCCGGCCGGAGGTTGCGATCACATGGTTGAGGAGGTCCCGCGAGTGGCTGATGTGGGTGGCCGCCCCGATACATGCGGCGATAAGGACGGTGCGGGACTGCTGGGCGGGCATCGAGATCCCGCAGGCGCCTTTCTTGGTGCCGGTCAGGTCGCATTTCCCGTACGTGCAGAGACAGCAGAGGTCGCAGAACGGCATGTAGAACGGCTTGTACCGGCTCAAAAGCCGCTGGTCCCAGGAGCGGAGGGTCGTGAGCGAAGGGTACGGCGTGGGCCCCATCGGCTCTTCCCACCGTTCGCGGGTGATGGAGCCGATCGTGATGTTGAGGTCCCGGAACTGTGCAAGATCGGAATTGATCTCCTTTATCGTGAAATTGACACTTTTCCGGCTCACCGCGGCACCCCCAGAAGTTCAACTATAGTTTGAGGGATGGGTAAAATAAGGTTATGGAGTTACTCCGGCTCAAGGACTTTTTCGAGAATTGCGGCAACGGAACAAACCGTGTGCCCTCCTTTACGTCTTGCCATCCGTGTATCATGCATAAGGTTTTATTTCGTGGCCCTGACGTTTTTTCAAGGCGGGTATACTCAATCTTTCCGGGCGGACGGGCGTTCCGGCTGGCCAGATGGTTGAACGCGGCTCGACAGAAGAAATCCCATGAATGGGTTCTTCCCGCGCGATCATTAAGGTGAGACAGGAGAGATAAAAAAATCTTTGTTCATACTATGAGGGAAATAATTATTGTGAGGCACATCAGATAGGAACAGGAGAACAGCATGACAAACCGTGACGAGATTCTCGATCTGCTCAGATCCTTAAAGAGTGATCTTACTGCGCGGTATAAAGTCCGCAGCATCGGAGTGTTCGGTTCATTTGCCCGGAGCGAGGCACGGACTGACAGCGATGTGGACATCCTTGTCGATTTTAAAGAGGGTGCGGATCTCTTCGATCTCATCGATCTCTCCCAGTATCTTGAAGAAAAGATCGGGAGGCATGTGGATCTTGCTACCTCCCGGGCACTCCGTCCGGAGATCCGTGACGGAATTTACCGGGATGTTGTATACGCATGAGGGAATACCGGCTTCTGTTGCACGATATCCTGCAGGCAGCAGAAGATATCCACGATTTTACGAGCGGGATGTCCAAAAACGATCTTGCTGAGGATAATAAGACCCGTTCCGCGGTACTGTACAAATTCGCCGTTATGGGTGAGGCGACAAAACTTTTGCCGGATCATATCCGTGCACAGTATCCCGATATTCCCTGGCGCAGTATCGCGGGCCTGAGGGACAAGGTGATCCATGGATATATCGGTGTGGATTACGAGCTCCTGTGGACGACGATCGATACAAAAATCCCTCTCGTCATTGCGGGCATTCATGGTATCCTGGATGAGACCGGCTGACGATAATGCGGGCAGAATATCGGGACTCTTTTTATCTTTTTGATAATCTTCCGGAAAATTTCACGGGCTGGCCGGGGTCCGGAGCTGGCGTGGGCCGGTGCGGAAGGGGCACCCCGGCTGACCGGTGGGGGGAACGGGGCTCGACTTAGGAAGATCGCGGGAGGGGGGCTCATATTACCGGGATCACTCAATGGTGAATTAATGTGGGAGAGATTATCGGAAAAACTGGTCTTGATTATGGTAGTGGTTGGTATAAAATCCACTATAATCCCGCGCAGGTTTTCACTTACGCCCGAAAAAAATCTCTTCCGGCCAATCCCGGTTCATTCTATTTACGATTTGTCTGCCAAAAGTTGACACGTATTTTCGCAAGTCCGAACGTGTAGCTGAATGGGACATAAATCATATATATATCATCATTATAAATCGCCCATTGTGGACAGCCGGAGGTTGTCCCGAAAAAGTGAAGGACGGGTTCACCAAGCGACGAACTTCGTTGAACCCGGTCCCGCCCGTAGGCATGAGAATGTTATCTTCCGATCCTATGAAGGTTTCCCATGCCAGCGAGCGAAGCGTATGGAAAAATGGAGGAAAACAAATGAACCTACACAAAACAGTTGTCGTCCTGCTGGCACTGCTGCTGGCAGCGATGGCGATGGTACCGATGGTGAGTGCTGATATTTCTCAAAGCAATGAGGAGAACAAAAAACTCATCGAATCAAATTTCATTCCTGTTGCAACAGCGCAGGAACATGCAACCATAACGATGTTAAGTATGATCCATTCCGGGGCGTTGGACGAAAACTGGGTTGGCGGAAAAATCAATCCGACACCCCAGACGATATATGACATTAACGGAGAGAAGTTATTCTATCTGTTTACAATCGAGAAGAAAGGTGCCAGGGTCGGTGAGATATATGCGGCGGCAAGTAAAGTTCTTGGCGGATCTGTAATAACAATCGGCTCAATTGAAACGCCAGATAAATTTACAGTGCTTCGAGTCGATACCCAGAAAAACCTAACTGAAAAGTATCCCGGATACCAGGTAATTGCCGAAAAAAAGGTCTGCTTTGATTATCCAGTTATTGGATTGATGCTTACCTTGAAAAACACAAAAACCGGTGATATGAAAGATGTTATTATCGATTCAAGAGATGGATCGGTAAAAAATTGGGAAACACAGGTTTCATCGTACTACAATCAAATCTCGGCTGAAGATATGAAAAAACATGTGGCAATCTGGGAAAAGCAATCTGCAATTACTGAAGAACTTAAAACTACGGCGCTTGTTGAAAATCCCGAATTTCTCCAGCACTATTCCGAGATGGATCTTTCTCGTGTAAAACAGGTTATGACCAAAGTGAAAACCAGTGATTCAAACATTAAGGCTCTTCTCTTTCAGGACGGGCAAAAAATCATATCAGGCCTAACACACTGTACCCAATATACTGATGTATGGTGTGGGGTCGCCACAGCCCAAATTATCTCAACTAAATATATGAGTGACCCCTGGAGCCAGTATCATATTGCTGATATGATGGGAGCCTACAACGATGACGGTACTCCAAAAGGCACAGACATGGGTATGGAATTACTCTATTACCAACCTTCAGAAGATGATGGAGGTCTAGGAAAAGGTAATTCTCTAGACATCTATCGGCCGTTCACTACCTGGCAGGCTGCTCACGACGAAATTGAAGAAGGTCGCCCCTTAAAAATTGGGAGGGATACTCCGAATAATCATGCGAGAGCATGTAACGGCTGGCAGGTGAATGGTGGCAACCCGTATCTGTTATTCTACGATCCAGCTCAATATGGATACATCTATTGGGAGTATGTAGCACCGGGTTCGACGTATAATAATTTCATTTACATTCGATAACCTTCCAGAGATCAATTTAATAATATTTATTTTTATCAAAATGAAAAATACCGGTGAATTTACATGGGCAAATTAAATCGCTATATCCCGTTTCTCATTATTTTTCAATTATTGTTGACTATCGTCCCATCTGTTTATGGACAGGCAGATTTCGGGAACGCTTCCGGCCCCATCTGGTCAGATCAGATAGGAGATCGAAAGACCACGGTATCCTGTTCTGGCGATGGACGGTACATGATTGCCGGATCCGATACAGGTGTCCTGAGAATGTACGACCGGTGCGGGACCCTGCTATGGGAATACCGGCAACCAGGAAAAACAGTGCGTTCCCTCGCTATCTCTGATAATGGGGATTTCTCCGGGGCAGTATTTGTCAATGAGGAGGGCCCGTCGTCATATGCCGAGGGGGAAGTCCTTTTTTTCAACAAGACTGGCACTCTCCTCTGGAAATATTCCGAAGATCCGACAATCGAGCGAATCGTCCTTTCCGGCAATGGCAGCCGGATATATGCTACCGGGTTGTGCTCCATCTATTTGTTCTCACAGGATGGAACGAGGATTACAAAAAATAGTACAGCAGGACGGTCATGGGCTCTGGATTCTGCCCGTGACAGTTCCTATGCAATTGCCGGGTCAAAGATCTCCGGCAGCCGGTTGGATGCAATGAATAATAACGGGATCATTACATGGAACTTTTCATCAAGGATCGGGTTCGGAACTGTCGATATTTCTCCGGATGGTGCATATATCGCGGCTGCCGGGTACTCTCACCACTATCTGCTTGACCGGAACGGGACATTACTCTGGCAGTATACCGGAAGTTCGGATTTTACCAGTGTAGCTACCTCAACCAACGCGGAGTACACGGTTGCAGGTTCCCAGTACTATGCCCTGTTTTTCAACCGTACCGGTTCCCTTATCTGGAAACATGAGTTCGAAGGCTATGTCAACGATGTGGGAATCTCAGATGATGGGAATCATATCATGACAGGATCGTCGCGGGGAGTATTTGTCTTTGACCAGAATGGAAATATCCTCTGGCATTATGGAACGCCCCGGGGCGTTATTGATATCTCATCGGAACGTAATGGCGATTTTTTTGCCGCAGGAACAACCGATACGGTGTATGCCTTCAACCACTGGGGGAACACGAGCTGCGATAATGAGGTTCCTGTGGCAACTGGTTCAAACCAGATCACTGCAATGGCCACGGACGCATCCGGGAAGGGGCAGCAGGAGGTTCTGTTTTATTTCGAGAATGTATCAAGGACTGTTTCAACAGGAAACAACAATTCGGCTTTTTTCGGAATTCCCTCAAAAATAACCAGATTTGACGTTGTTGAAATCAATGAGAGCGGTGTGAAATCATTACACCAGCAGATACGTGCAGGCAACAAAATTCCGGTCAGGTTCAGAGGAGTCTCAAATATCCTGGTGATGGAAAAGAGCCCTCGGAATCCTGATCCAGAAGACGGGTGGCTTTTGTATAGAGGATATCTTGAAACAATTCCTGAACATGGAAATAAGGAATATTTCATGAGGCTTTCATTTTACAACAATACCCTGACTGGACTTATGTCTGAAACGGATGGACCGTCTACGGGAATTTTTCCAATAATCAACACCTCGCCCGGCACGCAGCTGTACTATGTTTATTCAACAGCCGATGAAAAGTTACCGGGAGTACGCATGGATAATGATGTGTGGGTTATGCTGCCATCGGGAGAGTCAAAACTTCGGAATGATTTATCCCCAGAAGAGCAAGCATGGTTCATAAACGAACAACTCAAACGGGAAAATCTTTCGGCTAACGAATCTGGTAAAACCCCGGTAACAGAAACCCCGTTATCGTGGGGTATTGTTCTTCTTGCAGTGGGAATTGTTGCTGCCGGATTGCGTCTGAAGAAATCCGGATGATTTTTCATTGCGGAAAAAAATTTGAGTCAGACCCTGCCAAAAAAAATTTCAATCAAGGGTCGACTCCGAAGAAACCTGATGGTTTCTTCTCATCCTCTGGGGTCTGATGACCCATCGGACGTCGGAGAAAATGTGCATATTGTATCTCCCTTACATCTCATTGGCCTGCCTCCTTCCCGGCCTATTGCATGGTTTGGAGACCTGCACCCCCGGATCTGTCAATCCGGGCACGCGGCAGCCCCGGATAGCCCCTTTTCGTCAATGCCGGACCGGCCTGTTTTTAGGGTTTTTGAGGGAAGTGTCCCGGAAAACCCCGGTGCGGCCTCCTTTTGGGGAAAATGGCTGATATCCGCAGAGATAAACCGGCCTGTATAGGACCTGTTTCCCTTGAGGACAGGGAGCTGCCGCTATGTTCTGGTCGCGGGAGGGTGGAGATGAAGAAACCCGGGTTTTGAAGATCCCTGTCAGGGCAGAGGTTTATCGGTCAGATCTCCCCATCCCTTCGTCCCCCCGATATTTCAGAACAGTATATCCCTTGAATCCGCGTTTCTCCGACGGGAGATGGAGAATCGTGAACATCTGCCGGACCCCCTGTTTAGCTAAAAACTCTAGGTGGATTGCATCAAACAGGGGGTCATCGGATCTCAATCCGGGCGTAATATGGGCCCGGTTCCGGAAAAAGGGGGAATCGGAGCCCGCAGCGTGGCCGGATTGGGGATGGTCTGGATCCGGAAAAAGGGGGGTTCCGAAGGGATGGTTTTCAAGGGAATTTACGGCGTGAGTGGTGGGGATTATGGTGCCGGATTTTCCTGCGGTCGGGAAAAATTTTTCCGGGAAAAAGTTTGGGAAAATTGTCCGGGATTTTTTTCATTGCGGAAAAAAATTGAGCCGGACTCTGCTGAAAAAATTTCAATCAAGATATGCTACAAACAAACAAGGAGACAATTAAGAAATCGTCGGGGAGTTTTTTAATTTGATTTTATTTCTCATATTATTTTCGCATTTTACTTAAACCCCAATGTTTTTGTAAATATTCTTTGGAGGGGGTGTTGGGGGAGAGACAGTATTTGGGGACATTTAGGGGGGAAAGTCTCCTCCCCCCTCAGGTTTTATGTTATGGTAAGGGGAAAGGGAATGCTGAAAGGGTTGTACCAGCAATATTAAGTGAACGGTAAGCATTCATTTGAAAATTATTGGCTACACTGCAAATATATCTTACATGAAATGGATAAAACTACATTAAGGTGATGATGAAAATAATGGAATCGGGAGCAGTCATATTTGATTTTGATGGTACTTTAATGGACTCTTACACTGAGAGAGAATTTGCTCATCGTGAGGTTAGTAAATTTCTATCTCACAATATCGATAAGATGGGATTCAAATCTGACCCTAAGACTATGTTGGATCTGATCTCAAAAATTGAGATTGAAATGAGCGATGGAAGAGAATGGAACAGGAATATCTGGTGGAAAGAAGTTATAAAACGTTATTTAGGAAAAACGATCAAGATTCCATCTTCGGTTTTGTCCGATGCCAGTTTGATTTACTGGAATACCATAATGGAAAGATCTACGGTGTATCCCGGAGTTATAAGTTTACTTCAAAATCTTAAGCAAAGTGGTTTTTCATTAGGACTTATAAGTGATACCGATGGATTGAAAGGTATGAAATCGACAAGAATCTCACACTCCGGATTAAGCGAATTTTTTAATGCTATACTTGTTGCAGGAGAAGATACTCAGGAAGTAAAACCAAGTATAAAGCCATTTATTAAAATCTCTGAATTGCTGGGGTTTCCTCCAGAAAAAAATATTTTTATCGGAGATAATCCGAAAACAGACGTAACAGGTGCTAAAGCATCCGGAATGAAGACAATTATTATAGAAAATACGACAATTTTTTTTAGAAATTATGTGACCCTACCAGATCTCGTATTAAAAAGAGAGAATATTAATGATCTAGAGGACTCAATTATTAAAATATTGAATTTAAAAAGCATTGAATAAAATGAGTGGATAGATATATGGATATTAACGAATTATTCTCACTTGGAACACTTATCGGAATTGCTGGGTTTATTTTTGGGTTTTGGCAATACTTAAAATCTGAGAAGAATCAGAGAAAATCTGAGGCGTTTCAGGAGAAATCAGAAAAATTTCAACAGAAATATGAAGAACTATATTTGAAAGTGCGAACTATCACTTGGGATGAACTTGAAAAGGCATCTCGTGATCTTAGAAAAAAATTCGAAGAAACAGGTTTTAGACCCAACATAATTTTTACTCCCTGTAGGAGGGGAGCATCAATTGCAAATATGATGTATGGAGTTGATGAAAATATCTTTTTATACGTCGGTCTCCGAATAGATGAACGAGGGAAACCAAAACCATCCGATCTTCCACTAAATGATTTAAATGAGGAATGGGAAGATGTCAAAACTCGTAAATATCATCATTACATTCCAAAATTTTTTTTAACAGATCTAAATAGAAATAAAAAATTATTAATTCTCGATGATTTTGCAATGAGTGGCGATTCACTTAAAGATATTGTAACCGATTTGATAGAAAAAAAAGGGTTTAAGAAGGAAAACATAAAAACAGCAACGATAATCTGCACATCTGTTGCACGTGATGCAAATAAATCTCCTGACTTCACGGTATTTGATACCGAATATAGTGATTTTTATTTTCCCTGGGGTAAAGCAGTATAAAGCTTACTTTATCAATAACTTTTCTCCTTTAAGAGCGTATCCGGCACTGTACCTTCAGCACGCTCCCAAAATCCAGATTCACTGATTTTTAATGTACTCAAAACATTTGTTATTATTCCTTGGCAGCAATTTATAAACGTCGAAGTGCGGGTTTGAAAAGAGCTTGTCCCAGCATATATTTTTGGAAATAGTATAGATATTGAACATCCTTTGGTATTTTTCCATAAACTGGGGTGCTCTTCCTTTCTTTAATTGCCTCGATAATAGAATCTGGGTCGGGGTCGGCATCAACCATACAAAACGTCCAACCAAGCTGACGTATACAGTGTGCATCGCTGCCACATATTTGTGCTTTCTTTAATCTATCTGCTGTTGCAACAAGTTCCTCAAATCCCCAAGGTCCAAAACCATTGACAACTTCTATTGCATCAAAACATTCGAATTCCTTATAGCCCCTACCGAGCGGATCGTTCGGGTGAGGTGCAATAAGAAGACCTCCCTGTTTATGCACTTCTTCTTCAAATTCACTCAGGTTATTTACTTTTGGCAACTCTGTTATTCCAATTGCAATAACGTCCTTTTTATTCAAGTATAATTCAATGCCTGCAAGCACTACAATACCATATTCCTTTGTTAACTTTTTTGCAAGTTCTGGATCAAATAAAACGTTGTGATCTGTAATGGCAATACAGTTCAGCCCACTATCAGCTGCTCCTTTAACCATTTCTGCAGGTGTATTCAGACCATCAGCCAGTTTTATACGATCTAAAAAGTGATGCTTTGATAGTATTGTATGAACATGGAAATCAGCATTTAACACGGTGTGTCACCACCTTTATGATTTTGAATAGCAGCATTGCTACTGCTAGTACTGCTGACATAACCAAAAACAGGTAAAGGTTTCCCAAAAGGAGGCCTAGGAGTCCGAATGACCGCACGCCACTATATAATTCTGGTTTCACATATTCGTTAGTGAAATATAGCAACGCTGTACATACACCAAGAATTATGTTAACAAACATCAATTCCGGAAAACCGATGGCAGCGCCGATAAGAAATGCGTATATCCCGAATAAATCCATTACTTTATCGTAAAAATGCCCTTTCTTTGTAATGTTATTCGTGACTCGTGCCCATGCACCGTCAAGAATATCTAGAAACAAAGAGACAACCAGTGCTATAAGTGCGTAAGTTGGTATTCCGTAAATAAGAGTAAAAAAGAATATAATTACAAAAGGCACTTGTAACAGAGAGATATGATTCGCGGTAACACCATATTTTGCAATTGATTTAATAATTGGTGCAAATATGGCGTCTATTTTCTCACTGATATTGATTATCGATCTTGGTTTTACCATGGTCTGTCCTTCAGTTTATTTGTATCTAATCATATTTGTAATAGGTGAAGTGCTGACGTGGTAATAACATTATTTATTTCAAAGTATTTCCAATTAAAACACTGCTCAATAGGCTCCCGGAGAAATCCTTTTTTAAAAGAAAGTTCAGTAGCCGAAAGATCCTGATTTCAAGGTTTTTAGAAAAATAATACATTTTATTTCCTAATTAATGTCAAGGATCTAAAAATTATGTTTTTGAATATTTTTCAATCTGCGACCAAAATTCGACAGTTTCGGAAGGTTGTAAGAACCTGACGATGAGACTAGTGGAAGCAAATTAAACTACTCTATATCGCAGATACGCATCTCGGTTTAGCTGCTTTTAATCGCCTCGATCCGGAGAGCGGCATGAACATCCCCGAGAAACCGGTGTATGAAAATTTCCTCAAAGCGATCGATGAGATCATAAAACAAAAATCCGACGCCCTCGTCCACGTCATCCCCGGAACTATTCCCCCCCAATCACCTTCCCCACAATCCCCGCCACCGACCGGTACGCTGGAGAATCCGCCGGCGTCTCCAGCAGGTTCTTTCCCTGCAAAACCATCCGGGCCACATCCGGATCCTCAGCAATCCTCCCGATATACGGCAGGCCAAGGGCAGCAAGGGCCGCAGGGTCCGGGTCGGCAGCAAACCCATACCCCCCGATGACATAGAACCGGTTGAACCGGATACCGACCTCCTCAATCACCCGGTGCGCCCTCCGCACGTGCGCAAACGATTTTGAAGACGGCCCCATGACATCGAAAATGGTATCGACATCGCTTGCGATCTTCCGGTTCAGGTGCTCAAGCCCGCCGGGCGAATCGATGAGGACATAGCGGTACTGTTTTGTTATGGAAGCGAGGGCGTTTTTCAGTGCCGCGTCCGGCAGGCAGTAGCACCCTTCGATCCACTTTGTGCCCACCGAGAAGAGGTCGAACCGGTCCCCTTCGTAGAGCCCCTCTTCCCAGATGCGGTTCTCGATCCTCTTTGACGGGGGGATGCCGACCGTTGTCCCGCCCCGCTCGATGAACGTCTCCGACAGCAGCTCCGCGATCGTCTTCTTTCCCGCGGCTTCGAGGTCTACTCCCGCCATTTCCGCAAGGTTCTGGTCCGGGTCCGCGTCAACAAGGAGGATGGGGGTCTCGCCTTTGTCGATGAGGTACTTCGCCATCAGCGCAACGAACGTGGTCTTGCCGGTGCCCCCCCGTCCCATGGTCACGAATGTCTTCATACGTTCATCCCTCTCCTGGAAAATGGCCGGGGATTACCGGGCATGGGTGTTCTCCAGGTTCTTTGCCAGTCCTTCAATTGCCTGCACGGCCCTGGACCTTGTTGCATCGACCGCCTCGCCGGTGACACCTGCATCGGAGACCTGCTGGTCGAAGGGGATGAGGCCGAGGACCGGGAGGTCGTGAGCATCTGCAAATGCCCGGATCACCTGCTCCTGCTGTGCGCCGGTCACCCGGTTGGCGACAAGACCGATGGTCCTGATCTCCGATCCTTTTGCGAGCCGGCAGATCGTTGCAGCAATCTCCAGCGATTTCCTGTTTGCATCGGTGACCGCGAGCAGGACATCCACGTGCCCGGCCGTGCCCCTGCCGAGGTGTTCGATCCCGGCCTCCATGTCAAGGATGACAACTTCGTCCCGCTCGACAACGAGGTGGCGCATCAGGGCCTTGATCACCGAATGGACCGGGCAGGCACACCCGGACCCCATCGCCTTCACCGTCCCCATGACGAGCAGGTTTGCACCCGAAGGGGTCGGCACGCCGTACCTGCTGATGATGTCGTCAACCGTGAACGAGAGCCGCATGACCCCGGAATATTCCGTGCCGGTCTTCATCCGGATCAGCTCGCTGTTCTCCGCAACGGGAACGATACGGGATGCTTCGCCCTGCGTGAGTCCGAGGTTTGGCGCAAGGTTTGGCGAAGAGTCCGCGTCAATGGCAATGACCGGGCGGCCGGCAGAGGAGAAGTACCCGGCAAGGCTCCCGGCAATGAATGTCTTGCCAACTCCCCCTTTCCCGCAGACTGCAATCTTCATTCCGGTCCGTCCTTTTAATGCAGTACCGTTTTCCGGACAGATAGAATAATGCTTTGCGGAATTTCCGGGTGTCATCCTGCGTGTCCGGCAATGCATTGCGCCGGTTCGGCCTGATGTGAAACCTGCAAAAAGGAGGGAGTTTTTAACTGTTTGGGGGCATACCGTACACTACTCACCGTTACCGGGAGCAGGAGCATTCGTGGGAGTATGAAACTGCCGGGTCCAGAGAAGAAGAACGTGACATGCCCGCGGTGCCATAAGGAGGTGCCCCCAAATACGCCGTTCTGCGAGTCGTGCGGGGCGCGAATCGCGCCGCCCCCGGCCTGTTCGCTCTGCGGCACCCTTCTTGTTCCCGGTTCCCGGTTCTGCGCTTCCTGCGGGACCATGATCGGGAGCTCAAAGGACTCCCCTCCCCCGGATCTTCCGGATGCTCCCGGTGCGAATGCAGCGCCGGCAAAAAAACCGCGGGCGTCACGGGCAAAAAAACCCAAACCCGCGGAAGCGGAACCGCAGGATAAACGGCCTGACCCGCTGATGATGATCCCGGACGATGAGCCGGAGTCCGCGGAAGAACCCGGGGTCCCGGGCCGGGAATCGCTGCTGAAAAAGACCGTGCCGGTCACGCTTGCGTCGGTCACCATCCCCCCGCCCCGCGATAAATCTCGTTTCTCACTACCTGAAGGCATGGGGAAAAAAGGCGTGGCGGTTGGAGTCGTTATCGTCATCATCGCGATCACAGCCCTCGTGCTCTCCGGCGCCGTGCAGGTCTTCCCCTCATCCTCACCCTCAGCAGGTACGGCCGTCACGGTGACGACCCCCCCGACACCGGAACCGACTGTCCTGGAAACAACCTCCGTCCCTGACGCAGTATCCGCCGCCATCCCGGTCACGACCGCGGAAGTGGTCTCGTTTGAACCCGGCCCGACCGATGTGCCCCCGGACAGTCTCCTTGTCTACTTCGAGGTGAAACGCGACCCGATCTCGAAGATGGTATCTGTCCAGTACAAGGGCGGCAAGGGCCAGCGGGGCGTGCGGGAAGTTTTTGTCCGGCTCACCCGCTCGGATGGCGAAGTCCTCACCGGCACCTTCAGGCCGCTCCAGGTCGACAGCGGCATCGAACTCCAGGGGACCGAGAAACTGGACCGGGTAGAGGTGATCACCCGCTACTACTCCGGGGAAGAATTCAAACTTGTCGACCAGGTATTTGAATATAAAATAAGGACCTGACGAGGATTTTTTTTAAAATTTCCTTTTTGCGATCGAGAGGATCTTCAGGTAATCCGCAGACGGGCACAGTTCCTTTCCCTCTGCGGCTGCTGCTGCGGAGTTTGCGGTACAGAAGGCCCCGGTCTCGAGGTGGCGTGCACAGCTGGCGGTACCTGACTCCTGCCCTTTCGTGGGGGCCGTACCGCTCAGGTTCTTACAGATATAAGAAAAATCTGCCATAAATACTCACGTCCTGTGTTACCTCCGTGACCAGATAAAGGATTGTCAGGGCTCCTGTCTTACGGCCCCCGGGCCCTGCGGGCGGTCATGCGCAACGCCCATCCCTGCGGCCGGAAGAAGAGAAGGCGATAAATGAAGGATAAACCAATTACTGATCGCGAAAAGCAGGATTGGAGAATCAGGAATGCTTGATATCAGGTTCGTACGGGCAAGCCCGGATGTGGTGAAGGCGGATCTCTTGAAACGCAATGATCCGGAAAAGATCGCGTGGGTCGACGAGGTCTTAAAAAAGGATGCCCGGTCCCGCGAACTGAAGGTCCTGACCGACCAGATCCGCCAGCGCCGCAACACCATCGCCCGCGACATCAATGCAGCAAAGAAGGCCGGTGAGGACGCACAACCCCTGATGGCCGAAGCCGCGGCACTCCCCCAGAGGATTAGGGAGTGCGACGCGGAGCAGGAAGAGATCCGGACGTCGGTCCGGTCCATCCTGATGCGCCTCCCCAATATCCTGCACGAGAGCGTCCCGGTCGGGAAAGACGACACGGAGAACGTGGAGATCAAAAAGGTCGGGACCCCGAAGACGTTCTCCTTTGAAGTCAAAAACCACGGGCAGCTCGCAACCGAGAAAGGCTGGGCGGACTTCGAGCGGGCAACGAAGTGCTCGGGCGCCGGTTTCTATTTCCTCAAGGGCAACCTCGTCCTCCTCGACATGGCGCTCCAGCGCTATGCGATCGACGTGCTCGCACAGAAAGGGTTCACCCCCATCATCCCGCCGTACATGATCAACCGCACTTCCTACGAAGGCGTAACAGACCTCGGGGACTTCGAGAAGGTGATGTACAAGATCGATGGCGACGACGCGTACCTGATCGCAACGAGCGAGCACCCGATTGGCGCCATGTACCAGGACGAGATCTTCGAGGAGAAAGACCTCCCGCTCCGCCTTGCCGGCATCTCCCCCTGCTTCCGGCGCGAGATCGGGGCGCACGGCCTTGATACCAAGGGGCTCTTCCGGGTCCACCAGTTCACCAAGGTCGAGCAGTTCGTGTACTGCATGCCGGAGGACTCCTGGTCGATCCACGAGGAACTCCTTGCAAACGCGGAGGAGATCTTCTGTGGCCTTGACCTCCCCTACCATGTCGTGAACATCTGCACGGGCGACATCGGCACGGTCGCGGCCAAGAAGTACGATATCGAAGTCTGGATGCCGCGCGAGAACGCGTACAAGGAGGTAGTTTCCTGCTCGAACTGCACTGCCTACCAGGCTGTCCGGCTCAACATCAAGGTGCGGGACAAGAGTGATTTCGAATCAAAGCAGCACGTGCACACGCTCAACTCCACCGCGATCGCCACCTCGCGTGTCCTCCGTGCAATCCTGGAGAACAACCAGCAGGAAGACGGGTCGGTCACCATACCGGAAGTGCTCCGCCCCTACATGAACGGGCGCGAATGTCTCTGATCCGGCACCTGGTCCCGCACTTTTCCCACAGACACTTTTTTTATTCAGGTAACGTAGATATATTCAGGAACGTGGTTGCATGGCATATCCTGATCTCTACAGTGACGAGTCAGTCGTCCTCAATGCACAGAACATCAAAGTCAAGTCCGTCTCGTTCGAAGCGGTGCTCACGACCCGGCGCCTCATCCTTGTGGACAGCAAGAAGCACCTGATCGCCCCCCAGGAGATCCTTCTCGCGACCCTGCGCGATATCGAAGTGGGAGAGAATGCCATCCGCGACCCGACCATCACGCTCTCCATCATCACCAACACCGGTGCCACCCGGCAGATGATCCTCACGTTCTCCAAGACCAGCGGCGGCGACCGGCGGAGGGAGTGCGACGAGTGGGTGAAGGTCCTGCGCCAGCAGATCGCATCCGGGGTCCAGCACCCGATCATGCCGGAGGTCCCGGAACCCGGGGCATGCCCGTCCGATGCGGCTGAATCACATCCCTACTCCGCGAGAGTGGAAGCAACGAACGTGCCGACCGCCCCATCGCCCAAGAGGAAGATCGAGGTCGCCCGCCCGGGCCCGATGAAGAAGATTGTCGAGCCTGCGCCGTACATGCCGGCACCGGTGGAGACCTCCTCGCTTCCCACCGGTTCGTTCTGCAATCGCTGCGGCAGCCGCGTGCCGCCCGAATCGGCGTTCTGCAACAAGTGCGGGACACCGGTTGTTACCGAAGCCGAACTCGATGCACGCGTTTCCGGGGCGGCAGAACCCCCGGCGTCCTCCGTCCCGCAGGTCCAGATGCATTCTCCGCCGGCGTACGGGGCCGGGAGCGGGAATAAAGAGCGCCCCATTGAGGACGTGATCCATTCCATCGAGCCGCTCATCGAGGACTCGGTCCCGCGTAACCAGCCCTATCCCCTGGTGCCAAAGCAGCAGTACCAGCCGGCAGCACACGGGGAAGAACCGGCCGCAGCACCGGTACAGGAAGCCCAGGGCCCGGACACTGCCGACCCGGCTGCTTCTGAAGTGAAATGGCCGGTGCTTGGATCTGCCGCACAGCCTCCGGAGGCCCCGGGTGCTGCAGCGGAATCCCCGCAGGCCCCGCCGCCGGTTCCGGAAGCAGCGCCCCGGAGTAAAAAACCGATCCTTATCGGTGTGATTGCGATCGTGATCATCGCCATCATCGCGGCGGTCTTCATCTTTGCAAACCCGCTTGGTGGCGGGGGGACCGCAGCGCCCGAAGTCACACCGACTCCTGTGGCGACAACGGTTACAACCGCCGTCCCGGCAACCACGAAAGTCACGGTCGTGAAGACCACGGCCGTCCCTGAAACGACAACCGCCGCCGCCACGTCCGGTTCGCAGATCGCGGTCCCCGCGTCAGGTGTCTGGGTGCACATCCTCTATGCGAATGAGTTCAAAGGAACGGCGGGCACTGCCGGCAACCAGGCTGAAATTACTGGTACCGTGGAAAGATTTTACCAGGTCCCGACCAGCGAGGGCGTTGTCGTTGCATCGATCCAGAAACAGGACGGCTCGGCAGAGAAACTGACTGTTGAAGTGTACAAGGACGGTGACCTCATCATCTCGAAATCGTCGGTCACGCCCAAAGGGGTCGTCGAGGTTATGGCCGACCTGAAACCGTCGCCGACCCCGACACCTACGCCCACACCGACAAAGATCCCGGTGCCGGTGAAGACGACAGCGGCCACGAACTCCTCTGCATCCAATACGACCGCGAATGAAACCGCGACGGCATAATTTTCTTTTTTAGAAATTTTTTAAAAGGGATGTGTGAGTGAAACGGTTCTCTGGATGGGCCGGGGCTTATGGGATCCGGGAACGTTGCGGGGTGAGAGCTGATGTCCCGGATCAACCGACAACGTGCCATTGCCTGTTTTTCAGACGCCAGAAATGAGCTGATGAAACGTGCCCGTTATTCTTCACACTTGAACTTGATGTCGTCATTCATGTGTTCGTATCCCCAGTCGCAGAGCTGGTCGAGGATCGGGATGAGGGACTGTGCGGTCTCCGTGAGTGAATACTCCACTTTCGGTGGGACCTGCGGGTAAACTTTCCTGATGACAAGGCCGTCTTTCTCCAGTTCGCGAAGTTCTTTTGTCAGCATCCTCTGGGTGATCCGGGGCGTTACCTTGTCCACGATCTGGTTGAAACGCAGCGTCCCGTCCCTGAGCTGGTAGATGACCAGTGGTTTCCATTTGCCCCCGATCACATCCAGGGTGGCTTCGATTCCCCAGCTGTACTTGTATTTTTTCGGCGCAGTCTCCATAGTATCAAACCTGTAAGTATGTCACATATGTGTCTGTATGTTCTATTTATGCCATACATACTTGATATATACTACAGTTACATGGGCGATACTGGCAGAAGCAGGTGAAGGATGAAGAATACCATAATTTGCCATTATAAGCGTCCCGACATTATTTGGAGGATGAACCAATGAGTCAACGGGTTTTAGTATTATCAGCCAGTCCCCGGAAGGGTGGGAATTCTGATCTATTATGCGACCAGTTTATGAAAGGTGCAATCGAAGCCGGGAACCAGGCGGAGAAGATTTTCCTGCGAGAGAAAAAGATCCATTTCTGTCTTGGTTGCATGGCATGCCAGAGTAACGGGGGGAAATGCGTCCAGAAGGATGACATGGCCGGAATCCTGGAAAAAATGACTGCGGCCGATGTCCTCGTGATGGCAACTCCCGTATACTTTTACACCATGAATGCGCAGATGAAGACCCTGATTGACAGGACGCACCCGAAATATCCGGATTTCGGCACCAAGGACATCTATTTCATCCTCGCTGCAGCGGACACCCGCAGAGAAGCGCTTGAAAGGACGATTGAAGGATTCAGAGGCTTTTTATCCTGTTACAGCGGCCTGAACGAGAAAGGGACGATCTTTGGGACCGGTGCAGGGAAGATCGGGGACATCAAAGGGAGCCCGACAATGGAGCAGGCATATGAAATGGGAAAGAACGTATAGGGGTCTGGGACCGGTAACCGGTTGGCGACTTTAGAAAACCGTGAAGGGATTGTGAATATGAACGTGAAGAAAATGAACGTCAACAGTTCAAAATGCCTGATCGCGTATTTCTCACGCCCGGACAACAACTATGTCGGCGGAAGCATCGTGAACCTGCCGGTCGGCAACACGGAAGTCGTGGCAACGATGATCCAACGAATGACGGGGGCGACCTGTGGGATGAGGTCGAGAAACTGGGCGTGGCAACTCCCGGATAAAATCCCCTCCCGGTTCATTTCACGTGCTCCAGTAGCGAAAAAAAAGTCCTCATTGAACTAAAAGGCAACAATTAGACGTTTTTTGGGGTTGAAATGCCCCCCTGATGCACAAAATAACGATGAAATGCCCGTCTTTTAAAATCACTGAGCTATAATTCGCAAAAAAACGCGAGTATCAAAAAAGTGGTTTTTCAAATTGGGCTTCGTGCTCGAAGATTTCCTGCGGAAATCTTCTTGACCTCCTGGACTGATGCCCAGTCGGATTGGCAAACGGGGCGTTTTAAGGGGACTTTTGTTTTAAGGTTTCAGGCAACCCGTGATGTTTTTTTTCAAGCAGACTCTGCGGAAATGTATTTAATCGCGATCACGATCTTGATTGATTTTGTAATCCGGATCAATCAGACCTTGCTTGAAATTTTTTAATCAAGGTTTGATTGAAAAATTTTCAGCAGACCTTGATGATGAAAAGTTAAACGGATCTGCCTGAACACAAAAATGGCAAATTCGTTCACCGTCGTGAAACGGTCCGGTTTTTCAAGCAGACTTTGATGAAATTATTTTCATCAGACTTTGATTGAAGCGATTTCAATCAAACCTTGCGTGAAAAAAATTTGCCGGACCTCACTCAAATTTTTTTCAACGCGATCACGATCGCGATTGAAATCGTAATCTGGATCAACCGGACCTTGATGGAAAATTTTTCAGCGGACTCTGGTGCTGAAAAGTAGAACAAACATACATTGAGTGATGTGATGCTTCACGCGTAAAACTCCTGAAGAGTTTTACATTTGTCTGATAATTACGATGGCTCCCAGCTTCAGGGCCGCTCCCAGGAATAGTGGTTCATAGAACCACGAATTCGAGAAGAACCTTCAGGTTCTTCGAAGCACGGCGGGGCAAGGAGGTTTATGCGAAACTCGATCGAAACTCCCTTGCCCAGCGAGGCCTCGGCAGACGGCCGAGCGACTCCTCGCGTAGCGAGGAGGGGGTGGTATCGCAACTTAGCAATTGACGGTCTGGTCTCGTGATGATGAAATGCCATTTCCAAACCTCAATGATGGATCTGATCCGGACGATCTTATTCCTTAAGATAGTGTGACAAAACAGTTCTGGCAGGATATTTATTTGGGGAAAGAACTATGGCGGAAAGAATTACGTTGTTTGTGAGGATTTTGGAACCATTATTTTTACTTGACAGTATCTATCCTATAACTTTTATAAGCGCATTGTCAATTATCAATTCTCATAAAAATAAAAACTTTAGTTGCAAATGCAAGGATAATGATGATAATAATGCTGATTAGATAGAGGGATATATGGAACTCTTGAATTTTTAATGCTGAACCTAATAATGCAAAAACACCCCCTAAATATCCCAAATAATAGGTTGGATTTTCAAATGCGTCACGAAAATGTTGCCAATACGTTATTAATGACGATGTGATTATTGCAAATAATACGCATGTAATCAAAAAAGTAATAGATTGTAATGGAGACAATGTTGATGACGATATATTTGAACCAAAGCTTATAGTTGAAAGTGCATCAGACAAGGCTAAATCAATTATTGGAATAACACAACCTTCACAAATACCCTCAAAAAATTTCTCAAGTCCCATTGTAATTGAGTATTATCGTAATAAAATTAAAATTAGTTATCAAAGATCACACAATTTCTCATAAAAGCGTTTTAAGAGTAGAGAATCGCACCCGTTCAGTGCAAAAACAAGATGCTGCTATGGGGATTCGAACCCCAGTCGTCGGCGTGAAAGGCCGACATGATTGGCCGGACTACACTATAGCAGCGCGCTGTCCTATCTAATTTCTCGTAACGTCATAAATAGGTTATGGAGCAAGCATATCCGGCTGGTCCCGGTAAACAGGGCCCGGGAGGAAATCCGGCAAACGAAAAGAGCAAAAAAATTATTTCTTATTGATGGGGTAGCCTTCTCTCTCGGTTATGGGCTTGAATGCAGCGGCCAGCTGCCGGAATACCGGGCCGGGCTTGCCGGTGCCGATCGTCCTCCCGTCGCACCAGACAATGGGGGCAACTTCAGCCGCGGTGCCGGAGCAGATCAGTTCATCGGCCGTGTACAGGTCGAAGTACCCTAGGTTCTGTTCGCGTACGGTGATGCCGAGCGATTTTGCGATCTCGAGCACGACCAGCCGGGTGACGCCCCGGAGGTTGTTGAGCGTGGGGGGCACGATGATCTCGCCGTTCTTGACAATGTAGAGGTTGTCGCCGGAACCTTCCGAGAGGTAGCCGTTCGTGTCAAAGAAGATCGCCTCGTCCCCGCCCTTGTAGTTCGCCTCGATCTTGGCAAGGATGTTGTTTAAGTAGTTCAGGCTCTTGACATTGGGCGGCAGGCATTCCGCCGGGTTGCGCCGGACCGAGACCGTGATGGCTTTCAGGCCTTTCTCATACAGGTCGCCGTACATTGCGCCCCACGTAACGGCAATGACGATGGCCGATGCCTTCGGGCACTTCCGCGGGTCGAGCCCGAGGTCGCCGACGCCACGGGTGAAGATCGGGCGGATGTATGCGTCACGAAGATTGTTCCGGCGCAGGGTCTCGCAGATCGCCTCGATCATCTCCTCCTTTGAGATCGGGGGCGTGAGATCGATCGTCTTCGCCGAGTCATAGAGCCGGTCAATGTGCTCCTTTAACCGGAAGACCCTGCCATTGTAGCAGCGGATACCTTCGAACACGCCGTCGCCGTACAGCAACCCGTGGTCAAAGACAGAGACTTTTGCCTGGTCTTCCGGAAGGTATTTTCCATCAATATAAATGATCATGAAAGGTGTATGGGGGGGCGGAGGTTTTGTAGTTTTTTCTTTTAACCGTGTGGTGCACCACGACTCTGCATGGCACCGCACAATATTGATATATGTTCCGGAGTGTATCTCACAATAAAGCGTACAGAATACAAAACCGGGAGGATATAGCGTTTTTATGCCAGAGAAAATACCAGGGCTGACAGACCGTACACTGAATGGACCAGCCGGAGACATATTCCGGACGATTTTTTTGCGCATCCAGACCGCGATCCTGATCATTGACCCGGCAGCCCACGAGATCGTTGATGCAAACCCTCTCATGGAATCCCTCACCGGGCTCTCGCGAGACCAGATGCTCGGGAAAGGCTGCCAGGGATTCGTCTGCCCGGCCAAGTGCGGCGAGTGCCCGGTCACGGATCTTCATAAGAATATCCTGAATATTGAACGCGAGATCATCAATGCGAAAGGCGAGCGTGTCCCGGTCTTAAAGACCGTTGCGAAGGCAGACTTCGGAGGAAAAGAGTACCTTGTCGAGAGTTATGTCGATATCACCGACCATAAGAAGGCCGGGGAGCGGCAGGCTGCCCTCATCGCCTTCCTCTCGGAATCCCTCCTGCGTGCCAAAAAACCCCTTGAGATGATGCAGAAGGACTTCCTGCAGCTTGCCGGACAGGCAATGAGCGGGGACTACGATGCCGAGGATATCCGGATGCAGCTTGTGATGCATGCCAATAACCTGCACCAGATCGTCATGAATCTTGAAGAACTCCAGAAGAAAGCACTGGAGGGACAACAGGACGAGATCCCGCCGGAGTTCAAGGCCTTTTTCTTCCGGAAGTGACCGCAGATGGACGCACAGACACACGCGGACGAACCGGCAGAAAGCATGCTCTGCCTCATGCTCGCACAGCCGGATAATGTCCCGGAGATGAATCTGCTGGTTATGAAAAAGATCATAGCGAGCGGCTGTACGCCCCTTATCGTGTCGGTCAACAAACCCAACAAGGTCCTTACCAAGATGTACGCAAAGGAAGGCATCAGCCCTGATGCCTATTACGTGATCGATGCCGTGACCCAGTATTCCGGTGGGGAATGTACCCCCGGCCCAAAAGTGAAATACGTCACGAATCCCTCGAACCTTACCGACCTTGGTATCGCCATCACTGAGCTCTTAAAGCAGATGCCCGCGGGGAAAAAATGCATCATGTTCGATTCCGTCAGCATGCTGCTCATCCATATTCCTTCAGTAAACGCTTCAAAATTCCTGCATTTTGTTGTCAACAAGCTGAAACTCTCTGATGTTTCCGGCGTCTTTCTCTGTGCCGAAAAAGGACTCGACCCAGTGATATTGTCACAGATGAGTTCTTTTGTGGACCACATTATGGACTATGAAAAGGTGGGAACCACTACCTGTATCCTGTAACGCTGACGGGTCGGGCCGATCAAATCTTTTCTCTGCAGAGTTCCGTGAAGTGCCGGAACATGCCGGCACTTGCCACCGGGTGCAGGTGCGTGTAACTCCCGAGCGTATTGCCGGCAACGGCACCGTCAAGGTTATCGCGAATGCCGATGCCGCGGGAGAGCGTGTAAGAGAACCGGGTGTCCTTGTCGAGCACGACCTCCGAGTAATGGAACTCGTGGCCGCGGAACTGTGCACCCCCCATCGGGGAGTCCGGGCTGCTCGTGCCCTTAACGTAACTGACAACCCGCCGGGCCGGCATCCGCGTCTCACCATTGAACACGCCACACATGCTGGATGACTGCTCCCGTTCCGAGCCCTGCCAGCCTTTCTTCAGCACAATGCGGTCCGTGAGGTACATCAGCCCCCCGCATTCGGCATAGACGGGCGTGCCGTTCCGGGAGATCTCGCAGACTGCCTCCCGCATCCGGTCGTTCGCTTCGAGTTCCCTGGTAAAGAGTTCCGGGTATCCCCCGCCGATGATGTAGCCGTCCGCGTCCGGAAGCCGGTCATGGACCGGGCTGAAGGGAACGGTCTTTGCCCCGCAGCTCGCGAGGATGTCGAACAGGTCGGCATAATAGAAATTGAATGCCTCGTCCAGTGCGACACCGATCTTCAGGTCGGGTGCAGGAACCGTGTCGAAAAGAGTCGGGGTGTCACTGAATGATACTTCCTTCATCAGCGCCTGGAGCCGGTCAAGGTCAACGTACTGCCCGATCATTGCTGTGATCGTGTCGATGCGGGCATCGAAGTTCCCCCGTCCTGAACCTTCGCGGTACGGGACAAGGCCGAGGTGGCGCATCGCGAGCTGCATCTCTTCCATCCGGGGGATGGCGCCGATGACCGGTACGTTGCAGTAATGTTCGATCGCCGCCACGGCCTTTGCCTTGTGGGACCCGCCCTTGATGTTGTTGAGGATGACTCCCGCGATATGGACTGACGGGTCGAAGCTCTGGAACCCCTTGACGATCGCAGCAGCACTCCGGGTGATGCTCTGTGCCGAGACCACGAGCACGACCGGCAGGTCGAGTGCCTTTGCGATCGCGGCCGTGCTGCCGGTGTCGTCCAGTGCTTCCGCGCCTTCGTACAGTCCCCGGACTCCTTCGACAAGGGCGATGTCGGCGCCACGGCACCCGAACCGGAAGATGTCCTGCACCTGATCGTTATTGAGCGTGAAACTGTCAAGGTTCCGGCAGGGCCGGCGCGAGACCGCTGCAAGGTACGACGGGTCGATGTAGTCCATCCCGACCTTGAAGGTCTGGACCCTGTTCTTCTTTGAGAGGAGGGCCGCAAGCGCGAGCGTGATGCTGGTCTTGCCGCTGCCGGAGCGGTCACCGGTGATCAGGACGGCTTTCATTTGAGGCTCCGCAGGACCGCCCCGAACTCGCTCTCCACAATCGAGCGGACGCCAAGCGTCTTCGGGTGCAGGTCGATCTCGACCATGACGTGCTTGTGCCCGATTGCACGGAGCGGTGCCACCTGCCGTGGCCCGTTCGTGATGGAGAAGCACTCAATGCCGTCCGTAAATTCCGGCGGGATCGCATGGGGGACGCCCGCGATCAGTGCGAACGCTGGCTTGATTTCCTGTATACGTTTCCCGAGTGCATCGCCGTTTGCGCCGTACTCGTCCAGCGCCCCTATCAGTTCCGCTTTCACGCCGCGGGCCGCAAGTTCCGTTGCGATCCGCTCCGCGTCCGCCCGGGTCTTGGGAAGCCCCCGCTGCTCAAGGTTGACGAGGTAGGTCACGTCCGCGTCCGGGCAGACGTCATGGAGCGCGACCAGCGCATCGACAAACATGTAGGCGGTCTCTTTCTTCGCGTTCAGGATAGCGACCCCTTTTGCCCCGGAGCGTGCGAGTTTGAGGAGTTCCTGTGCGGCCAGGTGCTTGAGATCGCCACGGGAGGCCTCGATATACGACTGCGATGCAGCACCCCTCAGGCGCTCGACCTCGTTTGCCTTATTCATCATGAACCGCTGGCGGACCAGTTCCTCCTCCGTGATCCAGCCGGCCCCGCAGGCTGCTTCGAGTGTCGAGATCACTCCTGCGATATTCTCGATATAACCGGCATGGATATCGACGGCAATGGTCGGCGTGGTGATCCCCGACCCTTCAATGGCGGACTGGAGGTCTTCGCCAATGATCATCGCAACGCAGGTCCCGACAACGGCCATGCGTTCCGGGTGGAATGTGTCCTCGGCATACCGGAGCACGTCTTCGAGCGGTTTCTGGCCGCCGAAGATGAACTCGTTGTCGGCAAGGGAGGTGGTGAGGACCCGCATGCCGTCCTCCTCCAGCAGCCGGGCGTGCTTGAACGAGCAGCCGGAGGGGCCGTGCAGGATCGCGACATCGGCCTTGAGGTCGCGGGCAGTATAAAGGGCGGCAACGATCGAACTCGGGCGGGGGTGCATGTACTTCATCTGATCACTCATCTCCAGGTCTTGACGGCAAGGACAACCGATCCCTGTGTTGTCTTTTGTTGTGCAAGAGTATATCCTTCTTCAAGCGATGCCACGCGGGCAGTTGTCTGCGGGACATGACGCGGCTCTTCCGGTGTACCGCTGTCCGGGACCCGGCCTACCCGGATCAGGTGGACCGGGCGGATCGCTTCGATTGCCGCGAGCTGCTGGTCGGGGGCAAAGCCCTCGCAGACCGCCCCGTCGCCTTCCTGCTGGCCGATGACAAGCGTGATCCCGTCATGGCCGGATGCATTGCGGGCATATTGTGCAGCATCGATGGTCGTTTCAGCGTTCGTCCCGCTGTTCGCATTGTCGACTACCAGTACATCGCCGTCATACCGGGCCGACATCCGGCCGGGGAGTGCGGTGAATGATGCCAGCGGAGCGGGATCGATCCCCAGCATCACGGCAGCAGTTGCTGCCAGCATCAGGCAGTCACGGTAGGCCGGCAGCGCAAGGAGGGGGTTCGTGAACCGGCGGGTGGTGCCACCAAGCGTGACGGTGCATTCCGTTACCCGGCAGGATGCGGCATCTTCGATATACACCACCCCCTCTGTGCGAGCGGAGGGGATTCTTCCTGCAAGCAGGAGGCGGCGGCAGTGTCCTGCGGATGCGGTCTTTGCATCGATTGCGGATTTTTTCCCGGCTGCGAAGCGATAGTCCTCAGCGGATGTGATGATACCCAGCGATCCGGCGCCGGTGATGCCGAGCGATTCCTCAACAATCAGCCAGCCGTTGATCTCCTTTGCGAGTTTTACCGCTGCGAGGACAGAGCCGGGGGTGATGCTGGAACGCGAGACGAGCGTCTTTTCCGGGAACCGGAATGTCCCGGAGGACGTGTGCAGGATCCCGTTACCGGGCATCAGCGAGGCAAGGGCGTGTGCGGTCGTTGTCTTGCCCCGTGCGCCCGTGATCTCCACCATCACGTCCGGCACGTTACCGTGTACGAGCTGCCGCACGGCCTCATGATGAGAAATTACCGGCACCCTGGCTGCTTTCAGCAGAGGGTGATCGGGATCGAGGTGCACGGGTGCAACGATCAGGTCATATGACCGGGAAAGGGCAGCCTCAACACTGACCGGGCTCCCGCCACGGTACACGTCCACGAGATCGACCTTGTCACCACGCGACAGAAAAGCATCGCCAATTGCGTTCCCGCCGTGGATCGTGTCCAGCACCAGGATCTGCATAAAAAAGGTCAGAGGTTGGAGAGCGCCTTCGACGCGTTCTTGACCATGAGGTCGGCAAGCAGGGGGTCGCTGCCAATGGGATCGGCGTACACGAGCGGGATCGTCTTGCCATTGAGCACGAAATTGCCTTTCTTGGTCCCTTCGGGCAGGCCGATCTCGCCGGGAATATCTTTCTCGATATGGACACCCTTTGCAAGGAAGAGGGGGACGACGACCAGTGCATCGATCGGTTCTTTCTTGAATGCCTCCATCGATTCCCTGATCGTCGGCTTATTCATGTTCATGAAACCGCATTTGACAATATATCCGGTATTGTTCGACCTGATCAGGGCGGCAGTCTTCTCAACGAGTTCCTGGTTATAGGGCATCGTGCTCCCGTGCCCTACGAGTAACATTCCCTTCTTGCTCATGTGTTTGACTCCGATGTGATGTTGCCCGGGCGTTTTTTTGAATACATCCGCCCGACGTGTGTTTGATTTCCCGTATGCCGAAAAACCAGCATGAGAAAACACTTAGTATGAAAATATACCTGTAATCGTAATAACTTTCTTGTTTTGATCGTGGGTGGAGACTCTCGTTCCATTCGAGCGGGTCATCGTTTTACTTTCAGACCCCGGACCCAATGGTTTTATTCTTCCGCCATCGCACCGGTAACAAATGAGTGATTTCGAGCGGGAGATCGTCCACTGCCTGAACCGTTTTTTTGTCGCCCACCATATCCAGGGTTTTGCGTACCGGCTCAAGCAGCACAAGTTCACGAGCCAGTACGTGGACGTGCTCGTTGATTCGCTCAACCCCTCGTATTACCTCTCGATCGAGTGCAAGTCGATCATTGACAAGAAACTCTACTTCTCGCAGCACTTCCATTCCGACAAGAAAAATGTCCACCAGGTGGATGCGATCTCGGACTTCCTTGCAAAGACCGGGCGGATCGGGTTCCTTGCCGTGGAGTTCCGGCAGGGGCCGGGAAAACCGAGCGAGGCGTTTCTGATTCCCTGGGCAACCGTTGTTGTACATTTCAAGGAGAACAAGGGGATCACGATCGACGATGCCCGGGCGGGTATTGCGCTGTCACGCTCGAAAGGCGGGTACGTGCTGGAGAAGATGTGAGATGCACGTGTCAGTCAGGCACTCAGGGGTTTGAAAAACAATACCCTTCAGGTATGATGAATCCGAGACCATCATAAGAATCCGAACGGTTCATCAGGACCGTGAGGACGAGAAGAGTCCATCAGGGTTCTTCGAAGGTCGAGAAAGAGATAATTTCTGCAGGAAATCTTCGATCTTCAGCAGGTCGAAGAATTGCTTTGCAATTCTTCTCCTGCTTCGGGTCTGATGACCATCAGCAACCCGAAAGGTCTTTGTCCCGGCATATTCAACGAATATGAATCTATGATGGATGCATTCGATCGCTTCGGGCTGCTCATCAATGACCGTGTGGTCAGGACGCCGGTAGCGATTGCGTCCATGGCCGGCATTGTTGATGCGGCCTACCTGCTTGAGCGGGCTGACCATATCGGCCTCGGGTTCATCGGGGGCTATTCTATTGACGGCCCCACGATGGAGGCGGCAAAGGCCGTTGCCGCGGATGGCGACCGGAAGGAGTTCATTGCTGATGACCCGGTGGCCGAGCTGAAGGTGCAGGTTGCGAAGATGGCAGACAGCAGCGTGATCCTTGGTGTCAATCTCCGCGGGAGTTCGCCGGATGCATTCCGGGCGGTTGCGCAGGCACTCGGGACTGCTGTTGTGTACGAGATCGATGCGCACTGCCGGCAGCCTGCCATGGTCGAAGCAGGCGCCGGGGAATACTACCTGAAGCACACGGACAAACTCGTCGCTGTTGTCCGGGCGCTGAAAGCGGAGGGCGTCACGGTCTCGGTGAAGATACGGTCCGGGGTTGCGGACGATGACCGGGTCCTTGCGGAGAAGCTCTGGCATGCGGGTGCAGACATCCTCCATGTGGACCTCATGGACTCCGGCACGGCAAAACTCCGGCAGATCCGGAACAGCTGCCCGCTGATGATCATCGCCAACAACTCGATCAACACCTTCGACCGGATGCGGGACATGCTCTCCCACGGGGCGGACATCGTCTCGCTTGCCCGGCAGTCCGATGAGAGGACGCTTGCGGGGCTCGATGCCGCGATCACGCGCTATGCGGACGAGGAAGGGTGGTATAACTCTCCCAAGCAGCTCTGCCGGGGCGGCGATATCCGGGCACTTACATTCTGCTGCATGCCGGTGAAGGAGTGCCCGCTCATCCCGACGCTGTCGAGAATCGACCTGCCCCGCGATGATTATATTGAGATGAAACTGGGCGGGGTGAAAGGCACTCCCCTTGATACCGGGAGCCAGACCTGTTTTGGCAGCCTTGCCTGGTGCTGCAAGACCTCGTCTCCCTGCATGTTCCGGGACATGACCTTAAAACAGGCGGGCCTCTCAAAGAAAGAGTATATGCGGCAGAAACGCGATCTCTCTGATACCATAATGGGTCGTATATTCCATGACGTGCCTCCGGATGAACGCAGTTGAACGTGCGCAACTCGCCATGATGCTCGAGGTCTCGGCCTATCCCAAACCGGGAAACGTGGACCGCTGCCATGACTACCCGGAGACGAGGCTGGAGCATTTCCTTGCATCCACCATCTTTGCCCGCCCGGCGCTCGAAGAGGCGGAGCGGGGGCAGGGGAGGATTGGCGAGATCATCAAGCACGCGGTCCGCGACACCAACTGCCATGCCGGGGGGAACACGCACTTCGGTGCATTCATCCTGCTCATCCCGCTGGTGTACGGGAAGGATATTGCGGGTGCCCTTGCTGCAATTTCAAAGACGGACTCATCCGATGCCGTTGCGTTTTACAAGGCCTTTGCGATGACCGCCGTAAGGATGAATGCAACGGACGAGCTCGATGTCAACGACCCCCACACGCTCACGCTCATCCGCGAGCGTGACATGTCCCTCTTAGACGTGATGCAGCACTCCGCGACGAACGATATGGTTGCCCGCGAATGGGTGACGGGCTTTCCCCTGACCCGGCGGGGTGCCGACCTGCTCCTGGAGAACGGGCCGGGCAGGGATTCCATTGTACGGACGTTTCTTTCGCTCCTTGCAACCGAACCAGACACGCTCATCATAAAAAAGCACGGGAGCGATGTTGCACGGGAGACGATGATGGCGGCCCGGGACGTGCTGGAGGGCAGGAGGTCGGCAGAGGACCTTGATGCGGAGTGCATACGGCGGGATATCAATCCTGGATCCACTGCCGATATCCTCATTGCGTCACTCTATATTGCCCTCGGGGAAGGATGGTCATGGGACTTCTGAAAGGCGGGATCAACGAGGTCATTGCGACCACATTGTTCAACGCGGCGCCGATGGGGATCCATCTCCGCGAGGGAAAGCTGACAATGGTGCTCTTTGCCGGGAGCCATACCGCAGAAAACATCCGGAGGGACGGGTGGCTTGTTGCAAATATCATCCATGACCCGGTCCTGTACGTGAAGACGGCATTTGAGGACCTCCCCAAGGAGATGTTCGTCAACGAACCGGTCAGCGGCATCACCATGCAACGCCTGGCCGGGGCAGATGCATGGGCCGCGTTCACCACAACGATCGAGCGCACGACACCGGAAGCGCTCGTGGTCTCCCTTACGCTGAAAAAAGAGATCATCGAAGACGCGGTTATCTGTCCGGTCAACCGGGGCTTTGGCAATATCATCGATGCCACTGTGCATGCGACCCGGTACCAGCGGACCCGTGACAAAAAATTAAAGGAACTGATCGACTACCATACCGGTGTCATCAGGAAATGCGGGGGCAAAAAGGAACTTGCCGCACTCGACCTTTTGATGGGATTTATTGCAAAAGAACCCGAATAATCCTGTTTTAACTCTTTTTTTAGCGGACAATGATTAAATATCATGGATCCCTACTTCTGCTATAATCCACGATTCCCGGGAGAATTTTTTAGAGAAAAACCATGACAATGCGGCCGATGACCCGGAAAAGGCAGATGCTTTTCGATGTCTGCATCATCGCAAGCATCCTTGCCGCTGTGGTCATCACCTATGCCAGCCTGAGCCGGGGAATCTATGATGTCTTCCCGTACTTTTATCTCATCCCGCTCATCCTGATCGCCTTCGCCCGCCCGAACCTGAGCATATACGGTACCGTTGCTGTCGGCTGGCTGTACCTTCTCCTTGTCGTTCTCATCGGGATACCGGATATCAAGACCTACACGCTTGCCACGGTCTGGTTCTATATCTTTGTCTCGCTGGGAGTCCTCATCTCCACCTATTCCCAGGTCTATCGCAAGGAGGGTGAGAAGAGCTGCGGTGCGTACTACAACTCGCAGGCCGGTGTCTTCAGTTATGACCGGAAGACATTCAGGATCCGGGATGCGAACCGGAAATTTGCCCACATGATCCGGTACGAATGCGATGACCTGATGACAAAATCCCTGCCGGATCTCATACCGGACCGGGAGGAGCGGGAGAACTTCATCAATAAAGTGCGGGACCTGCGGAGAGTCGGCGATATCGAGGTCAGGTTCCGGGCATGGGACGGGAGCATGCGGTGGGCCCTTGTTTCAGCCGCGGAGACCGGTGAACCCGGTGTCATCTGTACTGTCGTTGATATCACGGATAACAAGCTGGCCCAGGAAGCCCTTACGCAGGCAAACAAGAAACTGAACCTGCTCAACAATGTGACGCGGCATGATATCCTCAACCAGCTGACGGCCCTTCTCGGTTTTCTCGAGATCTCGAAACAGGACACAAAGGACCCCAACCTGATGAAATACCTGGTAAAAGAGGAGACGGCAGCAAAGGCGATCCGGAACCAGATCCTGTTTACCCGTGACTACCAGAACATCGGGGTGAATTCCCCCTTCTGGCATAATATCGCAGAGACGGTGTCCCTCGCAACGGCGAGCATCGATTCCCGTGCAATCTTTATCCGTGCAAATATCCCGCCCTACGAGATCTATGCCGACCCCCTGCTCGAGAAGGTGTTCTACAACCTGATCGAAAATTCCATCCGCCACGGGGAACACGTGACTGAGATCTCCATCAGGACGGTTGAACGGGCAGACAGCCTCGATATCATAATCGAAGACAACGGGGTCGGCATCCCCGAGGCAGAGAAAGAGAAGATCTTCCGGCGGGAATATTACAAGAATACCGGTTTTGGCCTCTTCCTCTCGCGGGAGATCCTGGCAATAACGAATCTTATGATCCGGGAGACCGGGACGCCCGGCCAGGGAGCCCGTTTTGTCATCGGTATCCCGCGGGAACATTTCCGCTCCGTTTCCGAGCACGGTGAGACGGATCCAAAAAAGACCTGATGCTCCCGGATAAAAGCGGAAGACTGTCTCATCCGAAAAAGAATAAAAAAAATTTGCTGTTATTTTCAGATAATCAGCAGACCCGGGGGACCGGGTCGCCCATCGGGGGTTCGATAAAGCGTTCGCCACCGATTGCGGTCTCCATGATCACGTGCGCCCCTTTTGTGACGGTACCGACAATGGTCGCATCTTTCCCGTACTTGTGCGACCGGAGGGCAGCAAGGATCGCTTCTGCATCCGCTGCCGGGACGCCCATGACCACTTTTCCCTCGTTTGCCACTTCGAGTGGGTCGATACCGAGCATTGCGGCAGCGCTCTTCACGCTCTTCCTTATGGGGACCTGCTCTTCCTTAATACGCACACAGACACCGCCCTTCCGTGCCATCTCGTTGATCGCGCTTGCGAACCCGCCGCGTGTCGGGTCTTTCATCGCATGGATGGTGCCAGCGTCAAGGACTTTTTCCATCATCTTCGAGAGCGGTGCCACGTCCGAGAGGATCTGTTCTCCCAGGTCGAACCCTTCCCGGTGGGCCATGATCGCAAGGCCGTGATCGCCCAGCGTTCCCGAGACGATGATCACATCGCCGGGGACAAGCCCGTTGTCCCGGACCACTTTCTTCGCAATGCCGATCCCTGCGGTATTGATCGCGATCCCGTCGAGCGCACCTCGCTCCATGACCTTGGTATCTCCCGTGACAAGGTTCGCCCCGGCCTCGCCCAGTGCCTCGTCCATGGAGGCAACGATCCGTGCAAGGTCCCCGACATCGAATCCCTCTTCAATGATCATGCCGCAGGAGAGTGCGATGGGACGACCCCCCATCATGGCAAGGTCGTTGACGGTCCCGCAGACCGAGATCCGGCCGATGTCCCCGCCCGGGAAGAAGATGGGACGGACAACGTGGGAATCGGTGGTGAAGACGAGGTTTTCCCCCCCGAACGGGATGACGGCCCCGTCATCCATGGCCTCAAGTCCGATCCCTCCGGCATTATTGTGCGTGAATTTTGTGAGCGTCTGGAGCAGCTCGCCCATCACTTCGCCGCCGGCGCCGTGCATCATGTTGACTTTCATATCAGTCATCCACCTCGATTTCTACGTTCGTGACAACAATTTCCCTGCCCTTCACCAGTTCCGGCAGTGCCCCGCACTTCGGGCAGACATAGATCTCGCTGCCGGAATACCCGCAGGGACATCGTGTCTCAGGCTGGACTTCGTGGCATTCCAGCACTGCCTGCAAAAAAAGGGGATCGTCTTCCTTGATCGTGTCGAACAGGTACACGACCTGTTCCGGGTTCACCATCGCCATTTTGCCGATGTCGACATTGATCTTTTTTACTTTTGTTGCCTTGTGTTCGTGCGCTGCCGTACGTGCTGTTGCATACAGGTCATACGCGATCGAATACTCGTGCATCAATTCTCCAGTGCCGCGTAGACCTGTTTGAAGACTTCCCGGGTCTCCAGTCCCTCTTCGCGGGAAAGCCGCTGGATGGCAAACCCGACATGGACGAGCACGAACTCCCCGACCTTTACGTCAACGAGATCGAGCCGGACTTCCTGCCGGAGATCGCCATAGTCCACGAGACCGATGTTTCCCTCTTTTATTTCAATGACTTCCGCGGGAACTGCAACACACATTGATGATCCTCTCTCTTACCTGACAGCTCATATGGGCGTTCCAACCACATAAAAACAATGATATCGATACCGCCGTGATCGGGAGGTCGATAGAGGGAAAACCTGTTCAGAAATTCACAAATGCGGGCAGGTACGCTGCCCGACAAAAAACGTGCGAAACGCCGGGGAAGAGATTTGAACTCTTGAGGTGCAGGGCACCAGTAGCTTTCAAGGCTACCGCCTTCCCGGACTAGACTACCCCGGCAGTGCTCCATATGTTGGTTCCGGGATATAAAAAAGGCTTCTTCTATCGTATGGATCCCGGGGCCAACCGGAAAAAGGGGGGGACCGGATACCGGCAGGAATTTTAGTCTGCCTTTTTCAGGGAGAGAACAACCGCGGCCAGTGCTGCGGAAAGGACCGGGATTGCCGATGTAAGCGGTGCTGCCCGGGCAGTTGTTGCTTCAGGTTTTGCGGCCTCGAAGGGGGCAGGCACGGTCGGGCTGATCGCAACGGAATTGACATTCTCGCCATACAGGATCACGTTGTCAGCCACAGCATACATATAGGGATAGATTTTGACATAGATGGTCTTGCCATTGCCCTGGAATAATACCTTTTCCGCGGTCCGGTTTCCCCGGTCGTTCACCATGTGAAGGACACCGCGATCGTCGATATATTCGATCACCCAGTCAAGGGATTCCGAGGTATACAGCGTGACCGGCCCGGTGCCGGTGCTGACGATGAAATATGCCGGTGAATCGCGTGACGAGCGCGATTGCGCTGAGCGCACAACCAGAACTGCTGAACTGGTTGTTGCCGGAGTATATGCCGGGGCAGCCCCGCCCTCGGTGAGGGTCGTGACGGTCCGTGACCCGATGTACCCTTTTGAGTCAATGAAACTGACCTCGTAGGTACCGGGCAACGCGATCGGTATTTCAGCAGCAAAGTGTGCGTTATTGTCGGTATTGATGTACTGCGGGCCGAATACTACGAGGCCATAGGGATCGATCACTTCGATCTGGACGCCGGAATCCTCGAGTCCCCTGATCTCCCCGGCGATATAGATCTTACCGGTAAAGGACTGGTTGAGCGGGTAGGTCATGGAGATCTCGTCAGACCGGTCATACAGGGTAACGAGCCGCATTGAGATGGAATCGCCGCTGCCTGGCGAGGGGACCTCGACCTTGTAGACCCCCGGTTTCAGGCCGGTGGTATCAAAAATAGCCTTGAAGGTTGTGTCTGACTGGACGGTGACGGGCAACCGTTTTACCTGGGACGTTGTTGTCATCTGGTGATACAGCACGACATCAATGGTGGTCCCGACACCGATTGTTGTTGTACCGGTTACGACGAGTGGTTTTCCGACAGCAAGGGAATCCGGCGCATTAATATATACCTTATACGCCGATACCGTGCCCGACAGAAAGAGAAGTCCTATCATCAGCAGGACGATCTTTTTCATCTATATCAGATCAACTAATAGGATGTTAATGATTTCTGAAATACCTGAAAAACCGCTTGCCTGCTGGCGGGGAAAAGAGCGGTACGGCAACGAACTGCTCGATTGCCTCACCATTATCTTCAAAAGCGGCGGCTGCAGCTGGTCGAAGTGCCGGATGTGCAGCTACCGGCACGAGCGGTACGGTGAACAGAGCTGCGATGCACTCCTCTCCCATCTGCGGGCCCAGCTGGCCTGGGTTGCCCGGGAAAATAAACCTGAAGAATACCGTATGGTGAAGATCTTTACCTCAGGCAGTTTTTTTGACCCTGCTGAAGTCCCCCCGGCGTTTCTTGCCGATGTTGCCGGGGCATTCCGCGGCAAGCTCGTCATTGCAGAGACCCGGCCGGAGTTTGTCAGGGAAGATATATTCAGGACATTCATTGAGGGCATTGATGACGGGAGCTGGAAGACTCCCCTGTACTGTGCAATCGGTCTTGAGACGAGCAGCGATGCGATCCGGGAAAAATGCATCAACAAGGGGTTTCGGTTTTCCGATTTTACGACTGCGGTAAAAACCGCCCACGTTGCCGGCGCTGGCGTGAAGGCATATCTTCTCTTAAAGCCGCTCTTCTTAACGGAGCGTGAAGCAGCAAAGGATATGGAGACCACGATCCGGGACGTGGTCCCCCATGCAGAGATGATCTCCATGAACCCCTGCACGGTCCAGCGGAATACGGAACTGGAATTCTACTGGAAACGCGGTGCGTACCGGCCGCCCTATCTCTGGACGGTCCTGACACTTCTTAAGAATTCACCCGTCCACATGACCTGCGACCCGCTTGGCGGCGGCCAGAAACGCGGACCGCACAACTGCGGGAAGTGCGACTACGATCTCGTCAGCGGTATCCGTGACTACTCACTCAATTGCGACCGCGACCTCATCGGGGCACTGCTGGATACCCCCTGCAGCTGCAAGGCAGAGTGGGAATATGTCCTTGCCCGGGAAAAACCGTTCTGCATGCCGCTGACGCGGTAATAAAAAAAGAAAATTATTTTTTCGCGTGCCCACTCTGGATCTCGAGCTGCCGTGCGAGCAGCGGGAGGAAGGTGCCGGCATCCGAGACAATGCCGATTGCCTGGGTTGTCCCGCGGTCCATCAGTTTTGTTAAGTGTGCCGGGTTGATGTCCACGCAGACCGTCTTGACACTGGAGGGGAGGCAGTTGCCGACTGCTATGGAGTGGAGGAGGGTCGCGATCATCAGCACCATGCTGCACCCTTCGATGTGTTTGCGCATCGCGTCCTGGGCAACCATGACGTCCTGGATCACATCCGGGAGAGGACCGTCATCGCGGATCGATCCTGCGAGGACAAACGGGATATCCTTTTTCACGCATTCGTACATGATCCCGCCCTTGATAACGCCGGTATCCACTGCCTTTTTTATCGAGCCGGCCCGCATGATCTCGCTGATCGCATAGATGTGGTGCTTGTGGCCCCCCATCACGGGGTTGCCGGTGGAGATGTCCATGCCAAGGGATGTCCCATACAGGTTGTATTCAATATCGTGCGTTGCCAGGGCATTTCCGGCAAAGAGGACATTGACGTACCCGTTATGGATCATATCCGCAAGGGCCTTGTCAGCACCCGTATGAATGATCGCTGGGCCGCCGACGACTGCGATCTTACCGCCTTTTTTCCGGATATCGAGGATCTCTTTTGCTATCTTTGCGATAAGGGTCTCGCTGGGCCGTTCCGAAGAGACCGTGCCGTGCATGAACTCAAAGGTGCTCTGCTCGCGGGGGCGTTCGGGGTACTGGACGCTTACGCCCTGTTCGCCGACAACAACGTGATCGCCTTTCCGGATTTTTCCCAGGGCCACGGAACGTGCAGACTTTTTTTTCGGGTCCACGACAATGAGGAAATCCATCTCGATCGCTTCGACCGGGATCCATTCGCCGCCATATTTCACGTTGGTCGGGTGGTTGCTGGTCGTATAGAATCCCTTGGGGACGACCTGGTCGGCATCGGCCGCTACCAGGTGGACATCCTTTACCTCGAGCGGGCGGGCGCCGAGCCGGTGCACTTCCGACAATATGGACTGGAGATTTTTCTTGCCGGATGCGGTGATGCGGAGACGTGCGTAACTCGGGTCGGTCTTTTCCTTGCCAATGTCAAAGACGAGGATCTCGAAATTTCCCCCCATGTCCATGACCCGGTCGAAGAGCTGCGTCATGATGCCGGAGTCGATGATGTGACCCCGCAGCTCGATCTCCTGCGATTCCACCATAGTATAGGGATCTTGGGCGATGATCCTTAATATGCATTCCTGAAAAATATGGCAGGATTATCCGTATTTTGAGTTGATTGCCGCAAATTGGGAAGTAATCCGATTGCGTATACTCTCTAAAAGAGCAATTATCGCGTTTTTATATTCTGCAGGTAAATCTCTGCTTCTTCAAGGTCTGCCCGGGTATTCACGTTCAGGGCAAGGCAGGGTTCATCCAGCAGAAGGGAGAACTCTTCCTGGACTTTGTCTGCACGATCCCCGCGAAGTATGTTGATCCCGGCAGGGCATGCCTCGATACCATGGATCTGTTCGCGGTACGGCATGCCGCCCCGGCGGGATTTTACCCGGCTTGCGGGGATCCATGTGGACAGGGCATCGGTCCCCGCGCTGCCGTAGGCCTCTTCAATGGACGTGACGGTGTCACCGGTGATACACGGTATATCGGAGACAGAGATGAAGAGTGGTTTTTCTTCTTCCAGTATCCCGATTGCATGGACCATATCCTCAATAAAACCATTGCCCCCGGTTCTGCAGATGGCAAGGTTTTGGGCCCGGCACCAGTTTGCGGTCATCGGTGTCTTTGGTGACACGGCAACGATGGGTTCACACCCCGCCTGCTGGAACGCCCTGATCACGTAGGTGATCATCGGTTGCCCGTTGATCAGGATGAGTGGTTTTTCCCCGAGGTTGAGCCGGCTCCCGGCCCCACCGGCCATGATCAGCGCACGCATGCGGCCAGTGCCTCGATGAGGATCCGGTTATCGTCCCGTGTCCGTACTGCAACGCGGATGGAAGTCGGCAGCCCGAATGATGTACAGTCGCGTACAAGGATTCCCTTTCCGGCCAGCATTTCACAAAGGCCTGCTACATTCATGCCACAATCCGCGAGGATGTAATTGGCCCGTGACGGGGTGCAGCGCATATTCAGGGCCTCCAGTCCTGAGGCCAGCAGGGTACGTTCTTTTGAAATGGCGTCCCGCGATACTGCAAGATCGTCCATGTGCAGGAATGCCTCCATTGCATAGGCCTCGGCATAGGCATTCACGCACCAGGGCGAGCGGGCAGTCTCGATCTTCTCAATGAGCGCCGGATCGCCAAAGCCGTAGCCGAACCGGATCCCCGGCACGGAGAACGATTTGGTGAGGGACCGCAAGACAAACAGGCCGGGATCCCTGATGTCCGCAACGCTCTCACCAGGATCCGCAAGTTCGATGAATGCCTCGTCACAGAAGAGCATTCCGCCGTGCTCTCCTGCTGCATGAAGGTGTCCGAGAACCTCAGTTTTCGACGTTAACTGTCCGGTCGGGTTATTGGGATTGCAGAAAAAAGTCACTGCCGCAGCAGATTCGTCGCGTGCCTGGACTGCTCCCGCGAGACGGGCAGACAATGCATATTCTCCAAACGTGGGGGGCGTAAGGAAGAAGGACCTGTTGTTGGAGGAATGCCGGAACAGTACTGAACAGAATACCCTGATCAGTTCGATCGAGCCGTTGCCGACACAAATTTCAGATGGGTCGCGATGGAAAACATGGCCTATCCGTTCCTTGAGCTCGCTGTAGGTATCGTCCGGGTACGCTTCAAGACGATCAGGATCCAGCTCCCATGTGAACCGTGGCGGGTAAGGATTCACGCTCGCGCTGAAATCCAGCACCTTTTTGTGTGTTTTTTCCTGTTGCCGCTTCCCCGTCCCTCCATGTACAACCCGTTCCGGAAAGTCAACAACCATAAAAATCCGCTCTATTTCTAAAATACTTGGATAATCTGTCATAAATGCGTTGTGAAGCCCTTGTGCAGAGCAAAGGAAAAGGTATTTATAGATAGGTGTTTTATTTTGAATCATCTGGTTAAGTCAGACACAAGGGTTCTCTTTGTCTGACATATGAACGACAGAAGCCAGACATATGTCAGCAATGTGAGATACAATGATGCAAAGGATCACGCTCCGGTTACCCGAACAGCAGATCAACCTGCTCCAGCAGATGGTCGACTCTGGGGAGTACCCCAATGTATCAGAAGCGGTAAGGGCCGCGGTCCGTGAACTTGTTGAAAAACGAGCAAGTCGTGTCCTTAAGGAAAGTGACCAGGTTTCATTCAAGGTTTGAGAGGGTAAAAGACATGCAGAGTATTATTAACGACGCACTAAAAAACGCCGAACTTGAAAAAGAAGTAAAGCAGTCCGGCAACGCAAGCGCAACGGATGATGACTTCGTAGGCCAGCCAAGGATTGTTATCATCGGCTGCGGAGGCGCAGGGAACAACACCGTGAACCGTATCCACCACATGGGCGTTTCCGGTGCTGAGACAATCGCGATCAACACCGACAAGCAGCACCTGGACATGATCCAGGCTGACAAGCGCATCCTCATCGGGAAATCCTTGACCAAGGGTCTCGGTGCCGGTGGTTACCCTGATGTTGGTAAGAGAGCAGCCGAGATGGCCCGCCCGACTCTTGAAGCAATTCTTGAATCAGCAGACCTGGTCTTTATCACCGCAGGTATGGGAGGAGGTACCGGTACCGGCTCCGCACCCGTTGTAGCACAGATCGCAAAGGAACAGGGCGCCATCGTCGTCGGCATGGTCAGCTACCCGTTCCAGGTTGAGAAGGCACGCCTGATCCGTGCAGAAGAGGGTCTCGAAGCCTTTGCAGCAGCAGCAGACTCCGTCATTGTCCTCGACAACAACCGGCTGAAGAACTTCGTCCCGAACCTCCCGCTCGGCCAGGCATTCTCTGTCATGGACCAGCTCATCGGTGAGACCGTCAAGGGGATCTCCGAGACCATCACTGAGCCCTCACTCATCAACATCGACTACGCAGATGTCCGTGCTATCATGTCCAAGGGCGGCGTCGCCGTCATGCTTGTCGGCGAGAGCAAGCAGCAGAACAAGGCAGAGAGCGTTGTCCGCGAGTGCCTGTCCAACCCGATGCTCGACATCGACTACCGTGGCGCAACCGGCAGCCTGATCCACATCACCGGCGGCACCGACCTCACCCTGCAGGACGCAGAAGAAGTCGCAACCTCGCTCACGTACGAACTCGACCCCCACGCAGATGTCATCTGGGGTGCCCGTGTAAGGAGCGACATGGAAGGCAAGATCCGCGTCCTCGCGATCATGACCGGTGTCAAGAGCGCACAGATCCTCGGCACCCGCCAGTCCTACAAGACCATGATCAACGACATGGACAACAAGCGCTCCAACCCCAAGGCAGTTGAGATGCCCGTCCAGCGCCGGAGCGGCAGGGACCAGCCAAGTGGCGGCGGCGTCCTTGAATGGGTCGGTTAAGCAATACCACGCACCACAGAATCAGTCACAAAATTCCAACGCCAGAATCCAGGAACTGTTGGTTCATTCCAACGACCAACACCCTTTTTGAAAAAATCTTACAGAATGGCTCCGGGGCCGGGAATACGAATACCCTGATCACCCGAAGCCGTGTGGCAGGAAGAGGAGTTTCATATGTCATCCCGAAGGTTTGTTACCGAGGATACACCGGTAAGGGAAGTGAATTTACAGAGTGCAAAGCTCTTTTTGAGCGATCTGGATTTTCTCCAGTCACGCGGAATACCGGTCCGTTCGGTGCTGCGTGAAGCACTTCATGAGCATGTTGTGAAGATGAAGTCCGGCATTGTTCCCGTGATGACAAAGGAACAGCGGGCAGCATTCATCATGAACGGACAGCTTCCGGCCGGCAAAGTCTCGCAGGAATAATGCACCTGTCGTGATCACGCCGGCAGGGTGCCATCATGACGATCCCGCATATCCGGGGGAGGCGTTCCTCCCGCAACCAGCCCCCTTTTATAAAAAAATTTCCGTCCAGGTCCCGGGTCCTGCGCTATGGGCGGGTTTGCTGCCGTCAGCCGGCGAAACACTTAATAATCCTCCCCTCCTTTAAAATATAGTACATTCGAATCAATCCTTCGCTGGGAGGATGGGGGTGGGATCCTGTGGACGATCCCGCCCCGGTATCGGGAGCTGAACATCATGAACAGTGTGTTGAACAAAGACTTTGATCCGAGGTCTTACCTGAATTCTGCGCTGATATCCTTTTCTGATGTTTTTCGTCCTGCATCCTGTATGCAGAGTTATTATTTGGGTGAACCGGAACGCCGTATTATTACGGATCTTGTGCTCGTAAAAACCTCATACGAAAGAGTGTGCGCCTCCTGTGAACGGAGAATCTGATGAGGAGTTGGTAACGCATGTTGAATGACCTGATGGAAAAGAGAAAAAAAACCCTTGCCGAGTCTGAAGAACACAAAAACCGCCGCAACGAACTGAATGCGAATGCCAGTAAGTTCGCCCGCGAGCGTAATACCTTAAACAACCAGACCCGGGAGTTTGTCGAAGAGGCGCAGAAGAACAAGGATCTCAGGGACAAATACAACCAGGAAGTCCTGGATATCAAGGCCCAGCGCAACGACATGAACGACAAGGCCAATGTCCTTTTTGAAGACATTGAATCGTTCAAGAAAGAGCACGGCACGCAGAAGAACCGCGGTGTCAAGGAACTCCAGAAACAGATCGAGTACATGGAGTACCGCCAGCAGACCGAGGTCTTCACCACCGACAAGGAACGCGAGCTGATCGAGAAGATCAAGCAGATGAAGGGCCAGGTGCGGGAACAGGAAGCCGAGCTCGAACAGAACAAGGAGATGCGCACCAAGATCACGGAAGCCCGCGATTTTCGGAAGGCCGCATCAGACCTCCACGCGAAGGTGACCGAGGTCGCAGAGCTGGCACAGAAGCACCACGACCTCATGGTCGAGTCCTACCGTAAGGCCGACAAGTCCCGTGAAGCAGCCGATGCGAGCCACAAGAGTTTTGTCGAGGCACAGGAAGCGGCAGATGCAGAACACAAGTTCTTCATCGCCTGCCAGAAGGAACTCCGCGATTACGACAAGGTCATCTCCGGCCTGCGCAAGAAGACCAAGAAAGTCAAGGTCACAAAGGAACAGAAAGCTGTCCGGAAAGAGGCCGAGAGCCTGTTCAAGAACTTCCGTGCTGGTGAAAAACTCACCACTGACGATATCCTGCTCCTCCAGCGCTCAAAACTCATCTGATTTTTTATCTCATTTTTTTGTTGCTCGTCGGCAATAATTCAACAGATCCTGCTCTGCTATTGGCAATAATCCGGTAAATTGAGCGTAATAAAAAAAGAAAATCCCGTGATTGCCGAGAGGAGTAACGGTTTAATAGATTTACGGCGTTTTTATAGATATAATGACACAGGGGCGGACACTGGTCCTGAGTGTCGACCGTGACGATGACATCGGCTGGAAGGCAAAAGTTGACAGCCCGTGCATCGGCCGTGCGGCATGTATGGAGGCGGCAAATACTCTGGCGCTTGCCGACCCTGAGGACTCTGATGTCAACGCGATCTTCTCCGCGGTCAAGATATTTGACGAACTGACCGCCAATGGTGAGGATGTCGCCATCGCCGTTATTGCAGGCAACCACCTGCACATGATCGAGGGAGACCGCAGGATCGCCACGTCGCTTGCAAAGGTTGTTGAAGAGACCCAGGCAACGAACTGTGTTCTTGTGACGGACGGTGCCGAGGATGAGTATGTAATCCCGATCATCCAGTCCCGGATCCCGGTCTCCAGCATCAAACGGGTGATCGTCAACCAGATGCCCAACCTGGAGGGCACCTACTATATCCTGAAAAAATTATTCGATGACCCGAAGATCTCGCGTATGGTCTTCATCCCGATCGGCCTTGCTATGCTGCTGTATGCGATCGCATACCTGCTCGACAAACCGGAATGGGCAACCATCGTCGTCATTGGGGTTATCGGGTGTTTCCTGCTCTACAAGGGATTCGGTTTTGACGAACTTGTCCACGGTGTTACCGCTGCCCTCAGGGTCTCCCTGTCACGGGGGCGTTTCTCATTTGTCACCTATACGACCACAATCCTCCTCATCATCATCGGGCTGACGATCGGGTTCCAGAATGTCCTGATCTATTATTCCGCTGACAGTAGCCTGGGGCTTGTCACGTACCTCGTGACGTTCATCTATGGCGCATTTGAGTGGCTCATCCTGGCCGGCCTTGTCCTTTCCATCGGTGTCATCATTGATGTGTACCAGAACGAGCGGGAAAACCTGGGCAAGGTGATCGTCTTCCCGTTCTTTGTCACGGCGATCGGCCTCATACTCTACGCGGCCAGCATCTACACGATCTCGATCCAGGGAGTGCCGGATTTTCCCCTCTCGCCTGCCACCATCTCACAATATATCCTGTGGTCCACCATCGGCGGGATCATTTCCGCTGTTGCCGGTGTAGCAATCCAGTATTACGTCCACCAGAAGATTGTCGGGCAGCAGAAACAGGAGATCATTGAGGTCATCTGACCCGATCCTCTCGTGTCGTCCACTCTTTTTTTGTTCCTGGTCCAGCCACCGGTTCAGTAGTTGTATGAGGATTTGGCTGATCCTTATCTGGTCCCGGTTATTATTCTGGCGTGGACGGACTACCGAAATGGGTTTTGAGCGGACTACCGTTTACTTCAGGGTACTCTCCGCGTGATAAGGAAAAGCAGGAACGAATCTGGAAATTACCCGGTAATTTTACCTGAGATAATTATTATGGCCGGGTATTATCGCGGGAATTTTTCCCGGTCATTTCGCCTGGCGGAGGAGGGGCCTCCTCATCATGGGCGAAATAGCCGATCCCTTCGGGGAACTGCCGGACCATGCTGAAATTCTTCGTCACCTGGGGAGATTTGACTGTAAGATTCGGGATAACGACATTGAACTCGTGAGCGGGATACCAGTAGATACCGTCCCCGTACGAGACCGATGCCTGGTCAACGGAAAATTCTGCACTCGACAGGTCGATATTCGTTATACGGGCATCCTCATAATTCAGGATCTTCAGCAGCTTGTCCTTGAGATCCTGTTTGCCGAATAAGAAGAAGATGAACTGCGTTCCCTCATCGACGGTATAGTTGACATGGATAAGGGCCGTGCCGTTGTCAAGCTGGACATCGATGTCAGATATCTTGAGATACCCGTACCGTTCTTCCTCTGCCGCGAAGACGGGAGCCGCGATGCATATGGATATGAGTAACACCAGGGCGATAGCACGGGCTCGCATTGCATACTAATTTCGTGAAGTCGGCTTAAATGGTTTTGGGTTATACAAAAACGGTCGCATCTCCCCGATACGCCGGGGATACCCTGTATGTAAAAAAATTATTTGTTATTGATAAGGATAATCTCGATCGAAGATACGTTGGTCTTGCCGGAATCCGTGTCGATGATTTCCGTGGAGGTCAGGATCTCTTTCTTGGTGACCCCGTCAAGGAACCGGTTCAGTGCAATCTCTGAAGTATCGACCGCCCGTGAGATCGCCTTGCCCCGGGCCTTGATCGCCACCTCGGTTGCACCATTGTTAAACTGGGTCACCACGGCAAGCACGTAGTTCATGACCGGCTTGTTCCCGACGAATACTGTGTTCTCTCTCGGCTGCATAGGTTTCACCCCGTTCTTAAAGATACTTCTTCTTCGTGATCAGTTCTGCGTTCAGTACACTTGCACCGGCGGCGCCGCGGATCGTGTTGTGACCCATCGCAACGAACCGCACTCCCTCGCGGAGCCGGCCGACCGAGACCGTCATGCCCTTGCCCCGCATGCGGTCGAGCCGTGGCTGCGGGCGGTCCGGCTGGTCCTCTTCAAAGAAGTGAACCGATTCGGCCGGCTGGGTCGGGAGTCCCTTGATCGGAGGTTTGTAGTCGCGGTAGGCCTTCCTGATTTTATCAAGAGGTTCTTTGATGTCCGCCCAGATCGCCATGGTGTGCCCGTCAATCACCGGGACGCGGTGGCAGCTGGCGCTGACTTTGAAGGGAGCGTTCTGTATTTTTTTGCCTTTCAGCGTGCCCATGATCTTGAGCGTTTCCGTCTCCATCTTCTCCTCTTCCTGACCGATGTACGGGATCACGTTGTCATAGATCGCCATTGCCGCGACCCCTTCGAACCCTGCACCGGAGATCGCCTGCATGGTTGAGACCCGGATGTCCGTGAACCTGAACTTCCTTAATGGGGCGAGGGCAGTCACCATCATGATGGTGGAGCAGTTGGGGTTCGTGACAATGAACCCGTCACGCCCGGCATCCCGCTGGACATCGATGAGGCCCAGGTGCTCCGGGTTGACCTCCGGTACCACGAGCGGGATCGTCGGCTCCATCCGGTGTGAGCTTGCATTGCTGCAGACACCGAAACCGGCATCGGCAAACTCCGTCTCAACGGAAGACGCGATGTCTGCCGGCAGGGCAGAGAAGACAATGTCGACGTTCTTCATCGAACCCGGCGATATCGGGACAACCTTGATCTTGCCGATATTCTCCGGAAATGGCGTATCGAGCCGCCATTTTACCACTTTTCCATAGGGTTTTCCCGCACTGCGATCGGAAGCGGCAAGCGTTGTGAGTTTGAACCAGGGATGATCCGCTAGAAGTTCAACAAATCGCTGACCAACCGCGCCCGTAGCACCGAGCACTCCAACATTGATCATGATGACAGGTCCTGTATGTTTGTTCTCCCCGTTCTTTTTAGAATAATGGCGGGTTGTAAAATCCCATTTCACTTAGGATGATAAAAACATTGTTTTTTATAATTGTTTCAGCCCCGGAATGACCGGTGGTGCATGCCGGTACAGGCCTGCTGCACCGGTATGATCCGGTTCACCGGATACGGATCGGATTCCCCGGTATAGTGCAGGATCACCCTGAAAAGATAAAAACAGGGCCGGTGGCAACCGGCTTATTCCATATGAATCGCTTCGGACGGGCAGACGTCGACACAGGTCTGGCAGTCCACACACATGTCCTTGTCGACTTTTGCCTTTTCATTGTCCATGGCAATTGCCGATGCGGGACATTCGCTCACGCAGGTTTCACATCCGGTACACTTATCGTTGTCAACGATTGCTACCAACTCGTTCACTCCGTTCTATATGTTTCTTTTATTGGTAAAAAAAGGGTTACTATTCCTGCACCCATAAATCAGGCGAAAAGAAACCGGAAAAAACCTCAAAAAATGAGAATTACTTTTTCAGCCCTAGCACATCGCTCATGCCGTAGATGCCGGGCTTCTTCCCGGCAACCCAGCGGGCTGCAACAATGGCACCGCTTGCAAAGACCGAGCGGTCGTATGCACGGTGCGAGAGCTCGATCGTCTCGAAGTTCTTTGAGTACATAACCTTGTGGTCTCCCACGATATCGCCGCCCCGGATTACATGCACGCCGATCTCGTTCTTCCGCTCGGTCATACCCTCGCGCCCGTACTGCTTCTGTCGGGCACCTGCCTCCTCCTCAATGATCTGGAGGAGGGTCTTGGCCGTTCCGCTCGGGGCATCCTTCTTGTTTCGGTGGTGAGCCTCGATCACTTCAATATCATAGTCTTTCAAGAGCCGTGCCGATTCCCGCACAAGCTGCTGGAAGATGCTCACACCAATCGAGAAGTTTGTGGATATGACGGCCGGGACGTGGCCGGTTATCGCCTTCTCCATCTCGGTCCGCTGTTCGGGGGAGATGCCGGTGGTGCCGACAATCAGGGCGCAGTTGTTCCTCGCCGCAATCTGGACATTTCCGACAACGGCACTCGCAACGGTGAAATCGATGACAACATCCGCCTTTGTCCTCTTTAAGAGGGCATCGGCATCTTTCGCTTCCACGATCTCGGCACCGAAAAAGGAGCCGGGCTTGAGATTGATCCCGCCGACAAGCTCCATGTCCGGTGCTTCGTGAACCATCCGCCCGAGGGTCTGCCCCATCCTTCCTGAAGCCCCGCAGATAACTACCTTGATCATGGTCCGGTCACCTGCGTGTGTGCCGGGCTGTGGTTTTCTTTGGTGCCGCTTTCCTTGGGGTTGCCTTCTTCACAACCTTCTTTATCGCTGCCTTTTCCGGCGCAGCCTTTCCTGCACCTTTCGGGATTGTTGCAATGATCTTTTTCAGCTGCTCGGTCTTCTTTGCATCCAGCTCGTCGAGCGGGAGCCGGACCGGGCCGCCAGCCTGGCCGATCAGTTCCACGGCCTTCTTGACCGGGATCGGGTTGGTGTCGATGAACATGGCACGGTGGAGCGATGACATTGCATAATGGATCACCAGCGCTTTCTGGTAATCCCCTTTCTTCATCGCCTCGTACATCGCGACCATGCGGGCCGGGTCCACGTTTGCGGTTACGGAGATGACGCCGGCACCGCCCAGTGCAAGGATGGGGAGGGTGATGCCGTCGTCACCTGAGAGGACCAGGAAGTCCTCGTCCTGTGTCTCCTCGATGATCCGGGAGATCTGGCCGATGTTGCCGCTCGCCTCTTTGATCCCGACAATGTTGGGGTGCCGGGCGAGTTCCGCAACAAGATCGGGTTCGAGGTTCTGGCCGGTCCGTCCCGGTACATTGTACATGATCACCGGGATATCGAGGTCCGCAAGTTTCGTGTAGTGCTTGATGAGGCCGGACCGGTTCGGCTTGTTGTAGTACGGACTGATGACGAGCACGCCGTCCGCACCGGTGTCCTTTGCCGCCTTCGTCAGGCGCACTGCCTCGGCAGTGTTGTTGGATCCCGTGCCGGCAAGCACGGGGATCTTACCATTGATCTTGTCGACAGTTACCGCAACGACCTTCTCGTGTTCCTCGAACGTGAGAGTCGCTGACTCGCCAGTCGAACCGCAGGGCACAATCCCGTGAATGCCACGGGAAAGAAGGAAACCGATGTTGCGTTCAAGACCCGGAAGATCCAGGCCCATCGCAGGGTTCCTTTTAAAAGGGGTAATGATTGCCGGAAGGACACCTTCGAACATAAATAGGTTATGAGTGTCTTTTGGTATTTATTTTTCTTGTAATGTATCCGGCGATACGGTTCCGGACACGCTTGCTTTCGATAACGGCAGAGCTCGTCAGCTGTACCTTGTTCTCATCGAAACTGCCCGAGAAGTTGTCGCGCTGCTTTGCCAGGAGTTCGGTTCCCATTGACTTGATATATGACGGCTTGATTCCCATGTGAGATTCCTCAAGAATTCTATATTTTAAATGCGGTTTGAGCAGATAATAATATTGTTTGCAACGCCGACCGGTTCCTCGCCAAGAATGATGAGCATCGCGCCGGTACCGTCGCCGGATTCCGGGTACAGTACGTCCGGGACTTCCTCTTTGCAGCAGGAGGCGATTGTCCAGTCCATGGTGCTGATGCCCGTTGGGGCTTTCGTTGCATCATACGATACGCACTCAAGGAACTGGTCGTTTTCCAGCACGTCGAGCGCCCTATCTGAGAACCGGATAAGGGCTGTGCTCCTCCTGCGGGGATCGAACTTCATGACCGTCAGGACCACCCGTGCGATCTCTTCGTCCGCTCCAAATGAACAGGGCCCGCCGGCCTTCACGGCTCCGGCAGTACCGGAGATCCTGCCCGGTACTGCGGCAATGCCGTTCTTGTCCCGTGCCCCCCGGATTGCATAGCCGATCTGTGCGCCCGCCTCAGGTACGAGCTTCGTGCTCATCGACTGCGTGAGCAGGGCAACTGCACTCTCCAGATCTGCCAGGACTGCGTTGCGTTCAGAGACCGGGTCCATCACAATACTCTTGGAGAGTGGTGCATTATTAACCGCTCTGTTGAATCATCCATGAACGAATTTCACTCACGAAGAGGGAAAAGTAAACGAGATTCGGAAACACATGGATGAAGCGAAGCCAGGTCTATGAAGGTCTCACTCTCAAGAATAAATCAGTAAGATTTCATTATGATGTTCCCCCTCCCTGCTACGCAGGGAGTCGGCGCGACGAGTCGAAGTTTGCACTTCTCCAATCCATCTTCGCTGATGTAAGGATGGATTCCTCTCGGGTCGCGCCTGGGCAAGGATGTTACCTTGTTGAGAAACGGTAATTGAGCCGCCGCGGGGGCGCCCCGTCGAGGAGACAATCGTCGCATCAGCGAGGATTGGCTGGAGAAGATTTTCATCAGAAAATCTTCGACTGCGGTGGCGTCTATCACAAATGGGGGTATGGGGGCATCAGCCCCCATCAATCTTTGAGGGATAGAATGATATGGATCATTCCAGCCCCAGCTCGCCCCGGATCTCCATGAGCCCGGCAAGAGCAATCCCGTAAAACTCAGGCAGGGGAATAACTGGCGCGACAAGCGCGATCCGGTCCCGGTCGCAGCCGGCTGCGAACAATTTTTCCTTTGCCTTCTTGGTGATCGTTTTTACTGAAACATCAGAAAGACGACCCCCTTTTACCAACCCGCACGCAATAATGAGCCCCGAGATACTGTCGGCGGCCTGGAGCACGATCTCCACTTGCTGCGTATAGGTCCCGTTGTGGAGCAGGTGGTTATGCCGCCGGATGATCTCTGCCTCGCCCGGATCGATCCCGTGGTGCAGGAGGATATCTTTTCCGGTTGCACCATGAAGTTGCATGTCTCCGTTGATCTGCTCGAAGTCAATGTCATGCAGGACCCCGATCCGCTCCCATCCTGCCTCGTCCTCATGGAGATGACGTGCAGCATGTTTCATGACCGCACCGGTTGCAAGGCAGTGCCGGATAAGATGTTCGTCGCGGATATAATTCCTGATAAGAGCAATGGAAGCTTGCCGATCCATGGATGATGTGTTGCACCGGCTGGATATACGCGTTGTTGTACAGTCCTGCGGCGGCAGGTTGGATAAACCTATATCCTCCCGTGTCGAAAAGAGTATGAATGGACGCGCGACTCCTTGATGTGGTTATCGGCCTGATTGCCTTTATTATTCTGGTCATCCTGCTTGCCGTACTGCCGATGGCACTACCCGCAGCCATCGCGTACTTGGCAGCGATCATCGGCTTCATGCTCTTCCTGTCCGGTGCAGGATATCTGGTGAACGAGAAGATCACGTAGGCGGGGCCGGAGGTTTTCCCTCCTTTTTCTCATCCGTTTTTTTCGGGCCTTTCTTTAAGAGATCCCTCTTTTTTGCCTTGTAGTAACTGAGCGGGTGCGCGACCTTTTCACAGAGCGGGTCGCGGTGGACACAGAGCCCGGTCGTGCGCATGGCAGCACAGGCCGGCGCCGTGTACTCGGTGCCCGACCCGCCCCGGCCCGTGATATGCTCCACCTGGTACATCGTCTTCTCGGGATCAAAATCCGGCGAACGGGCATAGAGCTCGGCAATGCCGTTCACGTCAAGGCCGATCGTATGGAGGAACGTGGTGAGCGAGAACCGGCCGGCATGGGTCAGGTTGGTGCCGGCGGTCAGTGCCGTGATCAGGACCTGCATGCAGGGCGGGAAGGCGCTCTCTTCAATCGCACCGAACTGCTGGAGCATCTGCTCCTGGTAGGCCTTCTTCAGCTGGGCGACCCGGGGCGAGAGCTGTTCGCAGAGCGCTGCCGGCACCTTGTGCGGGAGGTCCCTCCTGAGGAGGAGCCTGATGCGTTCGCGTACCAGCTCGTACCGCTCATCTTTCCTGATGGTGACAAGACCGCCTTCCAGTTTTCGGTTGACGAGATGAAAACGGTCCTCGTGCAGGGGCGCCACGAGTTCCACGTAATCGACAAGCGGCATCCGGTCCTGCGTGATCCGGATGCCGAGTTCCTCGGCAAGGGCGATACAGAGCCGGGAGTACTCTCCGTCCTCCTGCCGGTAATTCTGGTTCCAGTCCTCCTCCTTGACGAGGAAATAGTACGCCCGTTCCGCCTCGTACCGGGTCAGCCGGTCAATAAGCTGCCGGTCGCTGACGCACGATACAATGACCCGGGCAAATGCATAGGCGCCGATCTCCTCTTCGGGAGTGCCGGTCACTTCCGGTGCAAACGTCTTCTTTGGTGTGATGGATTCCTGGACCCGTTCAAGGGCGCGTTCGATCAGTGCCGCACCTTTCTTATCCTTGAGAAGGGAATCGAGCGAGGTGAACCGGCCCCTGGCATGGTCCTGGGCTTTTTTCAAAAAGGGAAAGTGGGAAAGTTCCTTGGCCGTTGGAGAATACTCCATCAGTCAGCCTCGATACGGGGCGCGAGGAGGTACTCGACATGGCCGTTGCCACCCGCGATATCGAACGAGAACCGGACCGGGTGGTCCACGCCAAGGAAGATCTCGACTTCTGCGGCATGGCTCATGACCTTGCCCATGTCCTTGAGATAGTCGAGGGAGAAGAGCGAGCGCGCCTCCGACGGGGTAAGCGAGACGAGCTCGTCTTTCGTGAATTCCCGGCGGATGTGATCGGTGTCGCCTTCGGCAACGAGATAGAAGGTCTGGTCCTTGGGGTTGATCCCGAGCGCGATCTTATCCGAGATCACCGCGGCCGCCTTCATCGCGTTGTTGAGGTCCTCGCCCTTGATCACAATCCGGCCCGGGAGGTTGATGGTGGGCGGGTTCGGGTCCTTCCTGATCGTGTTCGTGTCGAGGAGCGTGATCGAGTAGTGGTAGCCGTGGACCGAGACCGACATCTTCTGGGCATTGTCAGCCATCTCGATACTGATCAGGTCGCCCTTCCCGGCCATCCCGAAGATGTTCTTCATCTTCATGAGATCGATGCCCAGCTGGCTTTGTGTGGCCTTATACGAATCGAACGCTTCCTTCCTGAGCGTGAGGGAGATCATCGCCACGTTTGCCGTATCAACGGCCCGCGTGGTGAACCCGCTCTCGTCCGTGTGCAGGCGGCACTCAGGGATGAGAGCCGAGATCGCTTCGATCGCTTCCCTGAACATGTCTGCATCAATAGTTGCTTTTAACATCGGTTACCCCTTAACAAACTCTAATACAGTATATCGTCATACGTTAATTATAGTGTTTTGGGTTTTAACCCAATATCAAGGTTTTTTAACAGGGAATGATCGGTACCATGGGTTCACAATGGGGATATGACAAGACGCACATTCGGGCGAAACAGGAAGGGTACCGTTCCCGGGCAGCCTACAAGCTCCTCGAGATCCAGAAAAAGTATGAGATCGTGCGGCCTGATGACAACATCGTTGATCTCGGCGCTGCGCCCGGGAGCTGGCTCCAGGTGGAGCGGGAACTCACGGACGCCCGGGTGGTGGGGATTGATCTCAATCCCATTGCAGCGCTCAAGGGCGTGGAGACAATCGTTGGCGACCTCAACGACCCCGAGGTGCTGGAGGAGGTCCGGTCCCTGCTCAGTGTTGTCAATGTTGTCCTCTGCGATGCGGCGCCCAAACTATCGGGGCACAAGGCGTACGACCAGGCCCGGATCATCGAACTGAACGAGCAGGCACTGGCGTTTGCCTGTAAAGTCTTAAAACAGGGCGGCAATTTTGCCGTGAAATCCTTCCAGGGCACAGACTTCCCGGAACTTTACGCGATGACAAAGGAACACTTTTATTCCGTCAAGACCTGTATTACAAAATCCACCCGGAAGGGAAGCACCGAACTCTATATTGTTGCAAAGAATTTCAACGGATGAGCCTGTCCCATGGTCCTGAAAGATCCCTACGACCGCCCGATAACAAATATCCGCATCAGCCTCACGCCGAGGTGCAACTTACAGTGTATCTACTGCCACCGCGAGGGTGAGGTGAAGCCCGAAGCCGAACTCCCGCTGGAACAGGTGCAGGAGATCCTCCGGGTTGCAGCAAAGTTCGGGATCCGCAGCGTCAAGTTCACCGGTGGCGAACCGCTCCTGAGGAAGGACATCATCGATATCGTCCGCTCCGTCCCCCCGGGCATGGAGTCCTCGATGACCACGAACGGGATCCTCCTCGGAAAGTACGCCCATGACCTGAAAGCCGCCGGGATGAAGCGGGTGAACGTGAGCATCGACAGCATCAATCCTGAGACCTACAGGAAAATTACCGGCTTTGACCAGCTCGGCAATGTGCTGGAGGGCATGAAGGCGGCGATCGATGCCGGCCTCACCCCCATCAAGATCAACATGGTCGTGCTCGAAGGGATCAACGACCACGAGATCGATGACTTCCTTGCCTATATCCGGGGCAACCGGAACCTTGTCCTGCAGCTCATCGAGCTCATGGACTTCAATGACTGCGAGCACCACAGCAAGCTGGACGGCCTTGAGGACTCGCTTGCCGCCCGCTCCCGACAGATCATCACGCGCCGGATGCACCACCGGAAGAAGTACTGCCTTGACGGCGCCGAGGTCGAGGTGGTCCGCCCGCTCCACAACTCCGAGTTCTGTGCGTTCTGCAACCGGCTCCGCGTGACATCGGACGGGAAGCTCAAGCCCTGCCTTTTGCGGACGGATAATCATGTTGATATCCGCGGGAAGAAGGGTGAGGAACTGGAGGAACTGTTCCGGAAAGCGGTGGCTGCACGCGAGCCATTTTACAAGTGAGCAGTGGAAACTGCCTCCCGTATTAGAGTACTCTGTCAGTTTCATGTCCAGAAATGTATGGGCATATTTCGATACGTGGTATAAGCAACCATTTTCATCATCAAATGTTTTAGTACACCGCCCGACCCCCGCACCCCGTCACCCGTACCGTACGGGCATTTTCCGTCGTAGAACATTCTGCATTTCCGGGAAAACCCTATGGGCTAAACGGGGGTCGGGCGGTGTACTTCGTATCCATCGGCTTCCGGCAGTTCACATCCACGAACCGGCGATCTCCCCAAAATCCAATTCTCTCACGACAGAAACAGCAATCTTTTTCCCGGTGCTGCGGCCTGTTGCCTGCGGGTCTGATGGAACATTCGTACACCGTCCGACCCCCGTCGGGTTCTGGTTCACAGCATGGACCGTGAGGTACGGAAGCGAGCCCCGGATCGTTTCACCGGTACCGTGATGACCGCAGAAAAATGACTCCGAGTTCTGTGCGTTCTGTAACCGGCTCCGCGTGACATCGGACGGGAAGCTCAAGCCCTGCCTTTTGCGGACGGATAATCATGTTGATATCCGCGGGAAAAAAGGCGAGGAACTGGAGGAACTGTTCCGGAAAGTAGTGTCGCTCCGGGAACCGTACTACAAGTGATTGTTTCGGCTTTTTTTAAATCCTTAAGAAAATTTTAAAAAAAATCCATGTAATGTTTTCCAGATATTCTGTAAATATCATTTAACAATTTTTATTATCATCTCATCCAAAGATCCATCCATACTTACGCGGGAGATATTTCATGGTGCCTGCCGGTATTTTCTGTCGGGTGCGTTAATACGGCCGGATGGTCTGATGCCAGGTTTGCTTGTGCCATGAAAAAGACTGGAATCGGGGGTGACCGTGTTGCAAGAGATACCGGAAAGCGTCTCACGGGTCCTGGAGATCTTAAAGAGGAATCCTCAGGGCCTCAATATCATGGAAATTGCGGAAAAGACCGGCCTGAACCGCATGTCGGTCGCGAAGTACCTCGACGTGCTGACAGCGCAGGAGTCTGTTGAGGTGCGGACGTTCGGGAGGGCGAAAGTCTACTGTTTTGCCGGCCGGCGGATTCCGGTAGCGGTCTTCCGGGATCATATGCCGTTGCACTATGCGATAACCGACAGCGATCTCACGATCCTTGAACTCAACGATTACGTCCCCCGAACCATCGGGAAGGTCGGCATCCGGCTCCCCGACTTGTTCCGGGGGCATGTCGCCAACTACGATGAGTGTATGGCGGTATTTGGGGAGGTGCTTGCCGGGAGCCCGTCCACCGTTATTGCCGAGCGGCTCTTTCCCGGGGGATCCCAATTCTGCGAGCTTCTCTGTATGCCGATCCGGTTCCCGGACGGTTCGCCAGGCATGATGTCCCTTTCGGTGGATATCACCCGGGAGAGACGTGCGGGGATGGCAGACCGTGCCGATGCGGAGCAGTTCCGGACAATGATTGAGGGACTGGCATATCCCATCTTCCGGGCCGGCACAGATGGCATACTCACATACCTGAGCCCCCGGGCCGCGGAGCTTGGGCTTGTGGCAGGAGATCCCTTCGGCCGGCCATTCGCGGATCTTGCCGGGCAGCAGGACCGAAATGACGTGGATGCCAGCCTCCGGGCGATAGTAGAGTCCGGGGAGGGGACCTTCCGCTTCCGTGCATGCAGGCCGGATGGCCGGAAGGTTCGGCTGGAAGCGATCTGCACGGTGCAGCGGGACCCTTCCGGTGCCTGCACGGGGATTGTCGGCCTGCTGCGGGATATAACGGGGAATGCCCGCCCGGTACGGAAGCAGGGCCCTGTACGGGGGGGATGAGGGTATGGCCCCAGAATCCGATGCTGTTCCACGGATCCTTGGCGTGCTGAAGGAACACCCGGAAGGGCTCAATATCGTGGAGATCGCGGAGAAGACCGGCCTGAACCGCATGTCGGTCGCAAAGTACCTCGGGGTGCTGACAGCGAACGAATCGGTAGAGGTGGAGATGTGCGGGAGAGCCAAGATCTATTCCCTGTCCCGACGCCTGCCGGTGAGGGCATTCCTGGAACAGATCTCGAAATGCTACTGCATCACCGACAGCAATTTACGGGTTGTCCAGTTTAATCACTGGCTTCCCACTATTTCCGATATACCTCCCCGGGAGATTGAGGGGGCCCTGCTTCCTGACATATTCCAGGACCGGATTCTGAACTTCGGGGAATGCCTGGCAGCATGCAGGAAGGCTATTGCCGGAGAGGTGAGCGTGGTCATAGCCGACGATCTGGTCCGGGGGAAACATAAGTTCCTGGAGATTTACCACCTGCCCATCCGGTTCCCGGATGGATCGCCGGGGATGATAGCCGTCACCCAGGAGGTCACTGACAGGAAACTTATGGAGATCGAACTGCACCAAGAGGCGGAGCAGTTACGGGCGCTGGTGGAGAGGATGGCATATCCCGTCTTCCGGGCCGGTACGGACGGCATCCTCACCTACCTGAGTCCCCGGGCAACGGAGCTCGGGCTTGCGCCGGGCACCTGTACCGGCCGGCTGTTTTCGGACCTGGCCGTGCAGGAGGACCGGGAGGCTGTGGATGTCGGCCTCCGGGTCATACCGGAGTCCGTAGAGGGGAGCTTCCGCTTCCGGGTACGCAGGCCGGATGGCCGGATCATCATGCTGGAAGCGGGTTGTATGGCGCAGCGGGATCCGGCCGGTATGTGCACCGGGGTTACCGGGGTACTGCGGGAGGTGACAGGGGAACCCGGCCGGCACGGAAGCCGGACCCGGTGCGGGAAGGATGAGGGTATGACCACAGAACCGGATGCAATTTCCCGGATCCTTGGCGTGCTGAAGGAACACCCGGAAGGGCTCAATATCGTGGAGATTGCAGAGAAGACCGGCCTGAACCGCATGTCGGTCGCGAAGTACCTTGACGTGCTGACCGCACAGGAAATGGTTGAGACGGGGACATTCGGCCGGGCGAAGATCTACTCCTTTGCCGGCCGACGCGTCCCCGCAGCGGACTTCCGGAAACGCATGCCGCTGCACTATGCCATAACTGACAGCAGCCTCACGATCCTCCAGCTCAATGATTTTGTGCCTCGGACTACCGGCAGGGTCGGGGCCCGCCTTCCCGACCTGCTCCGGGGGCGGGTTGCCAACTACGACGAGTGCATTGCAGCGTTGGAAGCGGCGGTGGCCGGCAGGGAGTGCACGTTCATTGCCGAGTTCCTGTCCGGGCCGGGCTCCGGGCTTATCAAGGCCCACTGCGTACCGATCCAGCTCCCGGACGGTTCGCCAGGCATGATGGTGCTCAAAGTGGATATCCCCCGGGAGAAATTCGCCGTTATTACTGACCCGGCCGGGGAGAGCCGGGACATGCAGCCCGGTGGCCAATGAAGGATGAGGGCATGAGCCGGCGGGGAACCGGCACACCACTCAGCACCGGTCCGTCTCAGTGATAATCACCGAAATTTCGTTTCAGTTCGCTTATAAACCGCCCCGCCAGAATTTCCCTGAAGAGATCCCGTCAGTCCCGGACGCATACCGGCCCTCGCAGCCGGGAAATGTGCGGATAGGTGCCTGCCGGGATCGGTCACGGGCAGGAACATGGCGCGGGAAGGGTATACGGATCCGGTACGCACCGGTATTTTTTTTGCAGTGCTGGTGATCATGGCGCTGGCACTCGTAGTGCCGGCTGCAGCGACCGATTATATCCTCAATCCCGGAGACTCAATCCAGAATACAATCTATTATAGTGTCAGCGATTACGACACAATCATCCTGAACCCGGGCGTGTACTACCCGGACTATGACTTCGGTATCGATGTGGTCGGCACCAACCACATCACCATCCGGGCGGCGGATGGCCACGGCGCCTGGGACACCTTCATTGATGCAAAGTCTTCCGGCAGGATCTTCGGTATCACAGGTGTAACCTTTACTATCGAAAACCTGACCCTGCAGAATGGTAAGTACTTGGGGAACGGTGGCGCGATCTATTCCTACAGCAGCACGGTCCTCATCACCAACTCCACCATCACAAACTGTGAGGCAACCCCTACCACGGATGGCGGCGGCGGTGCGATCTATTCTTCCGGCGGTAGTACTATCACCCTCATCAACTCCGCCATCGCCAACTGTACTTCAACCACCTCCACTTCCTATACCGGTGGCGGTGGTGCGATCTATTCTGATAGTGGTACTATCACCCTCACCAGCTCCGCGATCACTAACTGCTCGGAAACCAAAAGATATGGCGGCGCGATCTATGGTAATGCCACCATCACAGCCTCAACCATCGCCAACTGCTCGGCAACCAAAGGATACGGCGGTGCGATTTATGGTAACGCTACCATTGTTAACACAAATATCTCAAACTGCCGGGCATTATCCGGTGGCGCGATCTATTCTGCGAGCTATGCATCCGGCAGCCCAATCACCCTCTCCAACTCTGCCATCATCAACTGCTCGGCAACAAAAGGGTATGGTGGCGCGATCTATGGTAATACCACCGTTACTGCCACGACCATCGCCAACTGCTCGGCAACCTATAGCGGCTATAGCGGCGGCGCGATCTATTCCAACCAGGGTACTGTCCTTATCACCAACTCTGCCATAACCAACTGCTCTGCTGCCAGATTTGGCGGCGCCATCTCTAGTCGCGACAGCACCATTACTGCCACAACCATCACCAACTGCTCTGCCACCTCTGCCACCTCTTATGGCGGCGCGATCTATGCATCTGGAACTGCCACCATCACCTCATCAGCAGTCAACAACTGCACGGCGAACTCTGGCGGCGGGATCTCAATATCAGGAGGCACCGTTACTGCCACAACCATCGCCGACTGTATAGCAACCTATGGCGGCGGGATCTCAATATCAGGAGGCACCGTTACCACCACAACCATCACCAACTGCTCGGCAAGATTGGGTGGTGCCATCTATAGTACCAGCACCAACGTAATTGCTACAATCATCAGCAACTGCTCGGCAACAGGCAATGGCGGCGCGATCTATGCCGGTGACTATACCAACGATGGCGTTTCAACCACCACAACTGTAAGCTCCACAACCATCAGCAACTGCTCGGCAACAAACTATGGCGGTGCAGTCTATACTTCCGACAGCAGCGTCATCACAACCATTACTTCCACAACCATCAGCAGCTGCTCGGCACAGTATGGCGGTGCCATTTCTATCCCGAACCCCGTCATCAGCTCTACAACCATCACCAACTGCTCCGCCAGCATGCATGGCGGCGCAATCTATCAGACCGGTTCCCCCTCCACCGGCACCATCACTACGACTTCTATCACCAACTGCTCGGCCGGCCAGGATGGCGGCGCGATCTTTGTCTGGGGCAACAACACGATCACTTTTTCCCGGATTTATGGTAACACCGCACAGATAGGACCCACAATTTACTTATTTGCCGGCACGCCCGAATTCAGGGTCAATGCAACATACAACTGGTGGGGCCAGAATGACGGCCCATTGGGTGATGCGCCCTACGGTGGAACCTCAACGTATGCCCCATGGCTCAGGCTCGGCACCATCGCATCCCCGTCATCCATCGCCGCAGGGAGGACCAGCGAAATCCTTGCGAACCTGACCTACGACTCGGATGGTACGTATCATGACCCGGCAGGCTTCCCGGTCCCGGATGGCATCCCGGTCACGTTCACGCTCCATAGTGGCACAGGGACCCTCCTGCCGCTGTCCGGGAACATGATCTCCGGCGTAAATGCAACTACGTTAAGCTTGCCCGATATCGGGATATCAACGGTCAGGGTCAAGGTTGACAACCAGTCGGTGGATGCCCTGATTTACGTAGAATCAGCCCCTCCGCCCGAGATCATTTCCATCTCTCCGGTAACCGGTGTCAACACGGGCACAACCCAGGTTACGATCACCGGAATGAACTTCAACACGGTACCACCACCGACCGTGAACCTGACCCGGAGCGGGTATGCAAACATCACGCTGACCGGGACACGTGTCTCCAGCGGATCGCTCGATATAACCATTCCTGCAAACGAAATTGCCGGTATCTGGAACGTAAACGTCGTGAACCCGGATGGCCGGGAAGGGACCAATCCCCTGGTTACGTTCACGGTCATCGATGGATCCCTGCCCACTCCCTCGCCGGCCCCGTCAACGGTTACCGGTTCGACCGCGTCATCGGACAGCGGTTCTTCTTCAGACAGCCCCTTAAGCACATCTATCAGCTCGAAGCCCGGGACAAAAGCGGTGACGGCAGTGAATGCGGGAGACGTTTCAGCAGGGTCGACCGTCATTCTCAATTTCTACCAGGTGCCGGCCTCTTCCACCGATCCGCCGACAGTAGACCAGGTTACCCTGACGACAACAGATTCCTTAAAGTCGCTGGAAATGACAGCCGTGCCGGTCTCGCAGTACACATCGTCATCAACATTCAGCGGAAAGGCCGTTGCCGGGTACCTGTCCGTAACTCCTGTCGGGGTCAATGATGCCAGTATTTCCGGGGGAACGATCAGGATTGCAGTGAACTCTGCCTGGCTGGAGGATCGGGACCTGCAAATATCGGATGTTTCCCTGATGCTGCATCATGACGGGACATGGAATACACTCCCGACAACCTATCACGGCCAGATCGGGACGGAATACTATTTCACGGCAACAACGCCCGGGTTCTCGACGTTTGCGGTCGTTGCCGGGAATGGCCAGGCTTCCTGAGGTACCCGCAAATGCATACGCGACACGAATGGTACACCATCATCGCAGGGTTGTCGATCCTGGCGCTCGCGCTCGTTGTGCCGGTTGCGGCGACCGATCATATACTCAATCCCGGGGACTCAATCCAGGAGAACATCACTGATGCCTCGAATTTCGACACGATCATCCTGAACCCGGGCGTGTACTACCAGAACAGTATCACCGCATACAAGAGCATCACCATCCGGGCGGCGGATGGCCACGGTGCCTGGGACACCTTCATCGATGCGCAGTCATCCGGCAGGATCTTCTCGGTCTTCGGCCCGAATACACTCACTGTCGAAAACCTGACCCTGCAGAACGGGGATACTTCCAACTACGATGGCGGTGCGATCAACGGGTCCTCGACCACTTCCACGGTTACTGTCAGAAACACCACTATCACCAACTGCAGGGCAAACAAATATGGCGGTGCCCTCGCTTCCTACGCGGTCAACATCTACTCCTCCAACCTCACCAACTGCTGGGCAGGTAGTACAGGCGGCACGATTACCGACTATGGTGGAGGCATCAATATCATCGACACCACGATCGACGCCTCTTCGGTGGACAGCGAATTTGGCGGCGCGCTCTATATTACCGGTGGAACCATTGCTGACTCTACCATCACCAACTCTATGTCACATGGATTTGGCGGAGCTATCTGTCACATTGTCGCTGGTAGCCTTCTCACTATCTCCAACTCCACCATCGACAACTGTTGGGAAGACAAGTGGGGGTTTGTTTCTGATGAAGATAACAGTGGCGGTGCGATTTATGATCGCGTGGGTATCATTATTACCGATACCACCATCGCCAACTGCACGGCATCATTTGGCGGTGCGTTATGGGCAGACGGTTCCGCCACCATAACCAACTCCACGTTTATCAACAATACGGGAAGAATCAAGGGCGGCGCGATCCTTATTAACGAGGGTACCGTAACCAACTCCACCTTCATCAACTGCTCGACAACACACCTTTCGGCCTCAGAAGATTATGGCGGCGCGATTTTTATCCACAGGGGCAACGTTACCGACACAACCATCACCAACTGCTCGGCAGGCAACGGAGGCGCGATCTTCAGCACGAATAGCCACATTACTAACGTCACTGCCACCCACTGCTCGGCAACAAACAATGGCGGCGCGATCTATATCGGCAGTGCCACCGTTACCAACTCAACCATCACCAACAGCTCGGCAACAAACAATGGCGGCGCGATCTATATCGATGCAAACGATATCGATGGAAACGGGATTGTGCATTTTTCCCGGATTTATGGTAATACCGCAACAACCGGAAATGCGGTGTATCGTGCCGGCGGCACTATCGATCTGGCATACAACTGGTGGGGCCAGAATGACGGCCCATTGGATGGAGTCTCAGGAAGCTCCGCCTATACCCCCTGGCTCAGGCTCGGCGCCATCGCATCCCCATCATCCATCACACCCGCCGGTACCAGCGAGGTCCGTGCGAACCTGACGTACGACTCGGCTGGTACGTATCATGACCCGACAGGTTTCCATGTCCCGGACGGTATCCCGGTGAAGTTCACGCGCCTGGGGGGGTCCGGGGGAAACCTCCTGCCGCTGGCCGGGAACATGACCTCCGGCATGAACGCAACCACGTTAAGCCTGCCCGTTATCGGTATATCAACGGTCAGGGTCACGGTTGACAACCAGTCAGTGGATGCCCTGGTTTACGTAGAGACAAACCTTCCCCCCGAGGTGATCTCCATCTCTCCGGTAACCGGTCTCAACACGAGCGCGACTCAGGTGAGGATTACCGGAAGGAACTTCAACACGGTAACATCCCCGACCGTGAACCTGACCCGTGACGGATACAGCAACGTTACCCTTGATGTCGTGAGCGATAGCGAGTCATTGCTCGTCAGGAACGTGCCCGCATATCTTACCGCCGGTGCCTGGAACGTTTCCGTAGCCAACTCGAATGGGGATGAAGGGACCAACGCATCGGTTACGTTCACGGCGGTTGTTCCCCCGGTGGTGACCGGGATCAACCCCATGAGCGGTGCCAACATATCTGAGATGAACGTAGAGATTACCGGACGGGACCTCAACACGGTAACCCCCCCGACCGTGAACCTGACCCGTGACGGATACAGCAACGTCACCCTTGGCGTCGTGAGCGGGACGAGCACATTGCTCATCAGGACTATTCCCGCATATCTTACAGCGGGTGTCTGGAATGTGACGGTCGTAAACCCGGAGGGGGAAGGTACCAATGCATCGGTCACGTTCACCGTGACCGCTCCCCCGGTGGTGACCGGGATCAGCCCGGCGGGCGGGACAAACGCCACCACCACCCCGGTGACGATCACCGGGATGAACTTCAACGCCACAACCTCACCGACCGTGAACCTGACCCGTGACGGATACAGCAACGTTACCCTTGATGTCGTGAGCGATACCAGCACATTGCTCGTCAGGACTGTGCCTGCATATCTTATAGCCGGTGCCTGGAATGTGACGGTCGTAAATCCGAATGGTGAAGAAGATTCCAATCCATCGGTCACGTTTACGGTGACCGATCTTCCGGTAGTGACCGGGATCACCCCGACGGAAGGAATAAACACCTCTGCCACCCTGGTGACGATTACCGGGATGAACTTCAACGCCACCACATCCCCGACCGTGAACCTGACCAGGAGCGGGTATGCAAACGTCACGCTGACCGGGACAAATATCTCCAGGGGCTCGCTCGATATAACCATTCCTGCAAACGAAATTGCCGGTATCTGGAACGTAATCGTTGTGAACCCGGGTGGCGAGGAAGGAACCAACTCCCGGGTTACGTTCACGGTCATCGAAGGGTCCTCGCCGACTCTCACACCAACTTCCACACCAGCTCCCATCCCGACCCAGACAACGGCCAGCGATAGTTCTTCATCAGAGGGCAGTATCATCGTCTCGAAACCCGGGACAACGGCGGTTACGGTTGCCGATGCGGGAGACGTTCCGGCAGGGTCGACGGTTATCCTCAATTTCTTCCAGGTACCGGCCTCATCTGCCGATCCCCCGACGGTCGAAGAGGTTACCGTCACGACAGCTGATTCCCTGACGTCGCTGGAAGTAACAGCCATGCCAGTCCCGCAGTATGTATCATCATCGCCATTAAGCGGGAGGACCGTTGCCGGATACTTGTCCGTAACACCGGTAGATGTTGAGGAAGCCGGCATTTCCAAAGGAACGATCACGTTTGTCGTGAACGCCGACTGGCTGGAGGGCCATAACCTGAAAATATCAGATGTCGCCCTGATGCGGTATCATGACGGGACCTGGACGTCCCTCCCGACAACCTATGACGGCAGGACCGGCACGGGATACTATTTCACGGCAACAACGCCCGGGTTCTCGTACTTCGCGGTGACATTCGGGAATAATACTAAGGCAAACATGTCTTCGACAACTGCCGTTGAAACAACCCGATCAGGTGACGTCCTGATTGCCAGTGTCACGACAGTTCCGAAAGCGGCATTCACGTACACCCGTCATACCACAGCTCCCGTAACCACAAAGATCACCGCAGTTCCGGCAGTTGCGCCGGCGCCGGCATTACCGGACACCGGCTTCCCGCTCGCGACCGTTGCGCTGATCGGTGCCGGGTGCGTGGTGCTCGCTGGCGGTGGGTGGTGGGTGAGGCGCTGGTGGATTCGTCGGCAAAACCCGGCGCTCTTCGAAGAATACTGACGTATTCTTCTCGTCCTCCTGGCCTGATGGCCAGTCGGATTTCATGGAGTACGATTAATCCAATGATGGGGCAGGAAACTTATCCTGATCGCTCATCTATCCTTTTCAGAAGTGCTGCAATTTTTGGTCCTGTATCCGGGAGGTCCTGCTGGATCACATTCCAGACAATCGAATAATCTATCCGGAAATAGCCATGAATGATCTTATTACGGAGTGATGCCATCTCCCGCCACGGGATATCCGGGTTCCCGGATTTAATCCCGGCAGGGACATTCATTGACGCTTCCCCGATTACTTCAATCGCACTCCGGACTGCGTGCGCAAAATAGTCATCGCTTTTGAGATCGTCAAGGGTGCGGCCAGCGGATATCCGTTTCAGGAATGCGATCTCGTCAAGGATATGCCGGAGGTAGACGGTCTCATCCTTCAACCCAGATCACCTCGGATTCAACTGCGGGGCGGATATACTTGTCAATCCCTTCGACCGTGAGGAGATCCACTTTCTTTTGGAACAGCGCCTCAAGGTGATCGGAAAGCCCGATAAAGTTTTTGAGAGTTGCATACCCGCTGGCAAAATCCACCAGCACATCCACGTCGCTCGTGCGGGTCTGCTCCCCCCGTGCAAACGAACCGAAGATGCCGATCCGGGTAACACCAAACCGGGAACGGATAGCCGGTGCTGCGGCTTCCAGTTTCTTTATTACAGGACTTTTTCGCCTGTTCAGTGTCGTCAGTCCGGGCATATGCTCACTTCCTGATTATGGTGTTTGGTAATTCCAGTACAATAAGAGTATGGTCAAGGGGATGTAAAGGAACCGCTGCACTGGTCGGTGCTGGCTGGTGGATACGCGGGCAGAACCCGGCACTCGCGCCCCTCTCTCCCCGTGATCCCCTACGGGAATATATTTACAATCCCGTAACGAACCAGTGGATATGGAAGAAGAGAATGAATACCTCACCGTTCTTGACTATCTTTACAATAAGTCCCTGATGCTGCAGGACACGGGGGGGTTTGACAAGGCCCTGTATTTCTATCTCATCGACTCCCTCGCCCATATTGACTATACTGCGGGGATCTATGCCTATAATTTCGGGTCGCCGAAGAATATCATCGGAGCCGAATACATGCGCTGGCGCATTGACGAGGAGAAGAAAGGCGACCGGGCAAAATTCCCCGGTTTTGTCAACTGGCTCAGGGAGAACAAGCCGGAGAAGTTCAATGCCCTTCCCTCGCTCTGGCAGATGATCTACGATACCGAAGATCCGGCCAGCTACCGGAGTTTCCGGATCGTGCCCGACCCGGACAGCAAGCGACCGCTCCCCCCGGATTTCTTCTTTGCGGTCATCGATGAGTTCTTCGACGCGGAATTTTTGAAAAGCCTGTACGCGGATGCCTCGCTTGGCACCCTCTTTGCCGCGTATTGTGCCGACCACTGATACGTACTTATGAGCCTTCACCATGCATGTCAGCCGTATCTGTTCAGACCTTGTTAAGATAAGGAGCGAGAATCCCCCGGGCAGGACCAGCGAAGCAATCGAATACGTCCGGGACTTCCTTGACGGCATCGGCATCTGCTCGTCCATCTCCGGGAACGGTGACGGCATGGAGAACCTCGTGGCCAGGAAAAAGGACGCGAGGCTGATGCTCTGCGGGCATGTGGATGTTGTGCCTGCGCTCGATAACGGCTGGAGCCGGCCCCCGTTCTCCGGTGCAATCGACGAGGGTTACGTCTGGGGCCGGGGTGCCACGGACATGAAGGGCGGCTGCGCCGCGATCCTCGCTGCATGCAGACATCTCGCGGATGCGGGTGAAGAGGTACCGGCAACGCTCGCCTTTGTCTGCGATGAGGAGACCGGCGGGGAGAACGGGGCCCGCTACCTGCTCGCCCACGATGCGATCCCGCCCTGCGACTGCATCATTGCCGAGCCCACGCCGGCCCGCCATCCCACCATCGGGCAGAAAGGGCTCTGCCGGTTCCATATTACCTTTGACGGTGTCCCGGCCCACGGGTCGCTCTACCCGGCAGTCGGCACAAGCGCCATCATGGAAGCGATGACGTTCCTCGCGTACGTGAGGACCCTTTACGATACGGATTATCCGGTTGACCATTCCCTGCAGGAGATCATCTCCCGGTCTTCGGAAGAGCTCGGGAAGGAACTGAAGATCGCGGGAGTGAGCAATATCTTAAAGAGACTGACCTTCAACCCGGGAGTGATCGGGGGAGGCGAGAAGTCCAATATCGTTGCCCAGCACTGCGAGCTCGAACTCGAGATGCGGATCCCGTGGGGGTGTCATATCCCGGAGCTCCTTTCCGGCATATCAGCCCATGCCGGAACGGGAACGGTGACAACGCAGGAGTCCTTTGAACCTTCCATCACCGACCCCTCGTCGCGGCTTGTCGCCGTTACCTGCGGGGAAATTGAACGGGCATATGGCGGGGACGTGTCCCCCATCGTCCAGTGGGCGGCAAGCGATGCCCGTCACCTCCGAAGGTGCGGGTTCAATGTGATCGAGTACGGCCCCGGGGAGATCTCGTGCCTGCATGCGGTGAACGAGCGGGTCTCGATCGATTCCCTGGAAAAAGCAACCGGCATTTATGGTGGCATCATGCGGCACTATGCCGGTGCTGTCCCGCTGAAGTAACACTATTTTTCGGCTCTGTTGAAATCCTCGATTTATACGCAGTTTGGGAATCCTCTATGGTAGTTATGAGGGTGACCCCCTCTCCTAGTCGAAGAACTTCGTTTTTCTCCAGCCAATCCCTCTGAAGAGGGATTGTCTCCCCAGAGAGGGAGGCAGCCCAAGGGGAGCACCCCTTGACCCCCCTTCCGGCATACCTGTTTTCCGATTAACCATCTTGCCCAGCGAGGGCCCAACGAGGCGCCCGAGCGACCCCCGTAGGGGGTGGGGATGCTCACATTGTCAGAGTATTCTCGTGAAACTCCTTCAAATTCAAATGGGAGCTTTGCTCTCACGGACCAGTATTTACATAGCTGGATAAGGGTTTCAACAAAGCCCATTTTTTAAAAACAATCTCCAGTTTTTCCGGGTCCCGGCTATAGATAATGAAATGGCGGATGGCCGGTCCCTGGATCAGTTACCAATACGGATCCAAAAAAATGATGATGTGAATTATTCTTTCCTGTTCCTTACGATCACTGTAAACCCGGCGATGACAGCAAGGGCTCCCAGTGCCGTGAGCGGGGAGAGCGGGGCATATGTCGTCTTCTTTTCGACCGTTGCAGTGGTGGTGACCGGGGCATGCCGGGTGGTCTCTTCAGCAGCCGGGGCAACCGTGGTCATTGTCGGGACCGGGGCGGTCGTATAATAGGTCCCGAGCCTGCTCATCGTGGGGGTGACCGTTGCCGTCTCGCTGTAATTGAATGTCTGGAATTTCCCCCTCATGCTCTCCCGGTTGTTCAGCGCCTCGGTGAAACCCGGATCGATCCCCAGCGCCCTGCTGAAACATTCCGTTGCATCGCCCGGCCTTCCCAGTGACGCAAGCGCTTTTCCCTTGTTGTTCCAGACCGTTGCATTCTTTGTGGTTATGCTGGTTGCCCGGTCAAATGCGGAGAGTGCGTCCTCATACTGTCCCAGGTTCATGTAAGAAAGGCCGAGGTTGTTCCACAACTGCATATTCACGGGATCGATGACCGTGCATTTCCGGTACGCCACAACCGCATTTTCCGACTGGTTCAGCATCTGGTAGGCATATGCCTGCTTGTAACAGGCGTCCGGGTTGTTGATCTGGACAGCATACAGGTCGTCATAAGCAACCACCGCCTCCTCGTACCTCTGGAGGTTGAAGAGCGCAAGGGCCTTTGCGCTGAGGCCGTTCTTGTCCAGTGCCCGGGTCGCGAGGGCCTGGTTTGCTGCATCAAGCGCGCCCGGGTAATCGCCAAGGGCATTGAGGGCCACAGCCTTTCCCGACAGCGCCGAGGTAAAATTCTTCTCGAGCGCGAGGGCGTTATTGAAACAGGTGAGCGCGTCTGCATATTTCCCCGCATCAAGGGCCGCCAGTCCCCTGGTTGTCCAGTCGAGGGCGTCTTCGGCATGGACTGCCGGGACGAGCAGGAGCATGGCAAGAAGGACCAGGATCAGTGTTTTTGACTGCATATTCTCATGACGAAATTTCCCCTGATCGCAGATGAATGTATTGATTAAGCGGGAAAACCGGGATGAACTAAAAAAATTAATGCACTTCTTCGTGAGCTCTCATATCAATCAGTAAGACTTTCGTTCGCCCCTCATCAATAACCTCAAAGACAAGCTGGTGGACATCTGCACCGACAGGGATCTCCAAAACCCGGCTTTCATCATCTCCACCCTCCCGCGACCAGAACATCGCGGCAGCTATCTCTCCTCAAAGGAAACAGGTTTTAAACAGGCCGGTTTTTCTCTGCGGAGATCAGCCATTTTCCCCAAAATGGGGCCGCACAGGGGTTTTCCGGAACACTTCCCCCAAAAACCCCCGAAACAGGCCGGTCGGGTATTGATGAAAAGGGGCAATCCGGGGCTGATGCGTGCCCGGATGGACAGAACCGGGGGTGCAGGTCTCCCATCAGGTTACTACACCCGTTAAGCGATGGTATTGGGAGTCTGGCGTTGCATTTCTCCGACATCCGATGGGTCATCAGACCTGAAGATCGGCTTTCGCCTTCCTTCAGCTCGTCGAGGTTTTCAACCTTTCCAAACCCAGAGGATGAGAAGAAACCATTAGGTTTCTTCGACGTGAAACACCAAATCTCCTTCGTTAGTAAAACCCTCAATCAAAATCTAAAAAAAAATTTCTCACTCACTGCGAATCCAGTCTTCCCGGGAAATGCCGGCCTGCCGGAGGATCCTGAGCAGGAGATCCACACTTATCACGGACCGGTGCGGATTCGGGATGGTAAGAACGAGATCGCCACGAACCATATACGGGTGTTTCCCTCCCTGGAACGGACCGTCAAAACCAAAAGTTTTCAGCTGGCGGACAAGATCAGTCCATGAGACCGGAACAAGTTTATGCCCGGGCACTCTGATCAAGCCTTACGAGTTCCTCGATGGTGCAATTGTCGATCGGGGGAATTGGAAGTCCCCGACGCAGCCGGACAATGATCCAGCCATCGATCACTTCCATGAGGTTTGCCCGGCAATCTTCAAGAGTCTTCCCGGTCGCATAGACGCCGGCGAGCTCCGGGATCTCTCCGTAATATGGTTCGTCATCCTCGATGATCTCATACCGTGCATGGGCGAGGGCTTTCTCAATATATTGCAGGATCATTGTTTACAATTCCTCCCGGTGTATCTTTTTTTATAAATCCTGACTGTTTCAGATGAGATCTTTGGAGGGGCAGCGTATTAAATTCATCTCCGGACCACTACCGCCACCGTCACCGCAGCCAAGGCCGTTACACAAAATGCAACAAAGAACCCCGCGCCATCCGCAACAATCCCGGCAATAAAAGGCAACACGGCCATCCCCAGATAACTCATCGTAGAAAACATCCCCATCGCCATCCCCTGGTGCTCGCGGACCCGGGCGAGGAACCCCATCTGGGCGATCATCACAATGCCCGCGAGGAAACCGAGCACGAGAAATCCGGCCGGAGAAAAGAACGAGGTCATGACGCCCATTACCATCAGCACAGCAGAGACCCGGATCGCGAGGATCTCATCGAACGGGAACCGGGAGATGACGAGCACAGCAACAATAGTAGCAACACTCATGCCTGCAATCCAGAGCCCGAGAATCTCTGAAGACGCACCGGAAAATTTCGGGTAGAGGGAGGTGACGACACCGGTGATGCCGATCAGGACAATGGACGAATACCAGATCCACTTGTACTCCCGGACGAGCGAGAGGAACGCGGGAAGGTCCCACCCATCGGCAGGACCCGGGGCCGGTGCGTGCGGCTCGCGGGTGAGCAGGGAAGTGACGGCCGGGATCACCGTAAGTGCAGTAAAGAAAATGATCCCGGTGGCGGGCAGGCTGAAGAGCTTCGCCATCTCGCCGGCAATGAGCAGCCCGAGTACGAGCCCGGCATTCATCAGCGCCATGAAATAGCCGCTCAGCTTCTCGTGGTGCTCCTCCGCATTGACAAGGGAAAGGGCCGGGGCAACGAAGAGGCCGGCGCCGATCCCCTCGATGAACCTCGCGAGAAGCGCCGGCACTGCGGCAGTGGTCAGGCAGAGCACGGCCCCGGTCACGACCGTCACGATGAGGCCGGTCCGCATCATCGCGAGCCGGCCGTACCGGTCCGAGAGGTAGCCCGAGGGGAGCGTACTAATCGTTGCTCCGAGGAAGTACGCGGCGTAGATCGCGCCGGACCAGGATGAGGTTGTGGCAAACGCGGGAAGTACCGGGACAATGGCGTTGGACAACGCCATCACGGAGAAGATACCTAAGAAAAGAGTGATTTGCGATTTCATCGCAATCGCATCAGACCATTCGGTAGGTCTCGAGGTTCATGGGGGAATGGGTCTCGATATGGTAGCGCTTGTAGATGGAGCTAGCGAGATCGATCGTGTTATTCTCATCGCCATGGATGCAGAAGATCTTCTCGGGGCGTGGTGAGATCTGTCCGATGTAGTTCATCAGCTGCCGGCGGTCGGAGTGGCCGGAGAACCCGTCGACCGTAACGATCTCGAGGTTGATCGTGATCGTCCCTTTCCTGCCCATCGGCACTTCGCGCCAGCCTTTCTGAATCCGGCGGCCGTAGGTGCCGTCTGCCTGGTACCCGACAAAGATGAGCGCGTTCTTCTCGTCCTGCGCAAGGTTCAGGAGGTATTCCATGACCGGGCCGCCATTGAGCATCCCGCTTGTCGTGATAATGACGCACGGGTCGCCCGCGATCACGTTCTCGCGGAGTTCCTGGCTGTCCACCTGCTGGAAGCATTCGGCAAGGAACGGGTTCATGCCTTCGCGGAAGATCAGGTTCCGGAGCTCGGTGTTCAGGTACTCCGGGTAGGTGGTGTGGATCGCAGTTGCCTCGCGGATCATGCCGTCGAGGTAGATCTTCACCTTCGGGATCTTGTCGAGCCTCATACCCTCTTCGAGCGCGAGCATGACTTCCTGCGACCGGCCTACCGAGAATGCAGGGATGATCACCTTGCCGCCACGCTGGAGGACGTTGTTGATCGTCTCGTACAGCCGTGCCTCAGCATCCGTCCGGGGCTGCTGGAAGTCGTTGCTGCCGCCGTACGTGCTCTCCATGAAGAGCGCTTCGAGCCGCGGGAACTGGTTGATCGCCGGGTTGAAGAGCCGGCTCTTCGCGTAATTGAAATCGCCGGTGAACGCGATGTTGTACATCCCGTCGCCGAGATGGAAGTGGGCGATCGCGGAGCCGAGGATGTGGCCCGCGTTATGGAACGTGAGCTTGATGTCCGGTGCAATGTCGGTCACGCTGCCGTAGTTGAGCGTGATGGAGTGCCGGATATAGGTCCTGACCTCGTTCGATGAGTACGGCACCTTGCGCCCATCCTTGTTGATCACGTCGAGGTAATCGAGCTGGAGCATCACGGAGAGGTCCCGGGTAGGGGGTGTCGCATAGACCGGGCCTTCGTACCCGTACTTGTAGAGCAGGGGGATGAGCGCACAGTGGTCGAGGTGGGCGTGCGTCAGCACCACGGCATCGAGCCCGGTGAGCGGGAAGATCTCCGGCACGTAGAGGTAGGGCGTTGCACCGGCATTATCGGGTTTCTCCCCGCAGTCGATCAGCACCTTGCTGTCCGGGGTCGAGAGGAGGAACGCGGCCCGGCCGACTTCACGGCAGCACCCGAGGGTTGTGACCCGGACCCACTGGTCTTTACGGGCAGTCTCGTCTCCCTTCCCCGGGAGGTCCCGGTGGATCCTGCGGCCGATAGTGCGGAGGAACTGCTTGCGGTCCTCGTTTGAGGAACGGAGGTATTGCCGGACCTGCTTGACCGTGGTGCTCTCGATGGGAGGGGTCCGGACAACCTTGGGCGTCCAGCCGATGTGCTTCGTGATATCCCGCAGCGTTGTGCCGTTCTTGCCAATGACAACGCCGGGTTTCTCGGCTTCGATGAGCACTTCGCCGGTGTCGGCATCAAAAAAGATATCGGTGATGCCGGCCGTTTCCGGGACAACGGCCTTGATATCGTTGTACGCCTTCTCCGGGTCTTCAAGGATGGTAGGCCTGACAACAATCCGCTTGCGCAGGTCGCGGGCCAGGATCTTGATCAAGTCCGCCTCATCGGCAAACCGCTTGGGGTCGTCGGTATAGATGACCAGCTCGGGTCCTTCAAACTCGACCTGCGTTACATTGATGCCGCGGGGCACTTTGGTATTGATTTTTTCTTTGAGCTCTTTGAGCCGTTCTTCAATCTGCATAAAATAGTCGTCCTAAAAAAAGTTATGCTGCGGTTTTGGCAGAATATTTCCTGACTGCATCCTCGCTGAGTTCCTGGTACTTGTCTTTCGTGATCACTACAACATGGATCCCTTCACCGGATGCGGAATCGCGCTTCATTGCGGATTTCAGGCCGCGGATCGAGAGCTCGATCGCCTCGTCCTCGCTCATGTCCGGCTTGAACCTGTCTTCCAGCACACCGTACGCCATGGGCGAACCGGAACCGGTTGACACGATCTCCTCTTCCTTTGTTGCACCGCCCATCGCATCAACGGAATAGACACTCGGGCCCTTCTCGTCAATGCCGCCAACAAGGAGCTGGACATAGTACGGGTACATGCGGTTCTGGTTGAGATAGTTCGAAAGAAGCGTTGCAGTGGCACCGACCGTGATCGGGCGGGACCTGCGGATCTGGTACAGGTTGCATTCCACCGAGAGGATGCGTGCAAGCTGCTGTGCATCGCCGACACCGCCGGCCGTGGTCAGGCCGATCCGGTCTGCGACCTGGTATACTTTCTTCGCTTTCTTGCTTGCGATCATGCTGCCCATGGTCGCCCGTTTCTCGGTTGCGAGGATGACGCCACCGGCAAAAACAATGCCGATGGTGGTGGTCCCCTTCATGGACTCCTGTAACTGTTCAGGCATATTAACACCCCAAAAACAAATAAACGCCTAAAATTTGCTAAAAGCGCTTTAAATAATTTAAATGATATTGGGAAACTTAAAGGTTTCTAACGGTGCATTGCCGCGTGAATTGTCTCTCACTCCGCCGAACACTGAATATACATTCTGCGCGCAGGATAATCATTTTTTCTTGGGACGAGGGTCAGGGTGTTAATACTAGTATCGGTGAAGGTGACGTTCAACGGCACCGTGCCGGACATTAGTGTCGGGGTAGCTGTCGTGGTCGAGTTCGGGTCGGGCGTTGGGGTTGTGTTGTTGCAGGTATAGCCATCAGTCCAGTGGAGGTCTATGTTGACCGTGTATATGCCGGGGCCGGATGGACCGGAAGGGATTGGTTCCATCAGCATGAAAAATTATATTGATGAAAGTGATTTCTTTGAATCTTCAGTAAGTGCAGGAACGAATTCCTTTACCGGCCCGATTGAAGTCCCGTTCTTCAGCGCTTCCCCTTTGAACACCCAGACCGGTTCCAGATATTCTTCCTTGTACGCTACCGCTGTTGTTTCATATCCTAGGTATATTTCGTTGATCGAGATCGTGTCGGGTTTATCCGGACCGGCTGCGGTTGAAACTCCTTTTTGTTTCAAGGTCTCAATAGAAGATTCTTGGGATTTGATAGGGTATTCTCCGATTGTCTCGTAATCTTTCCAGTTGGAGAAGAACCGAATGATATCCCCGTGTCCGCCAACTTCCACCTCGAATTGGGTTCCTTCTACTTTCATGCCGTTGAGTTCGCGGGTATACCAGACAAGAATATCCTCCCAAACTACCGTTTTCGATCCGCTGCTCTTATTCGATTTGTATGCTTTCCGGTGTTCTGTACCTCCGACAACTGCACCGTCTGGTAAAAGATCCCGTTCTTTCAAGAATGATGTGGCAATCTTCTTTGCTTCTTCATCGGAGGGGAGGTTTTCTGTAATGTCGATCTCATTAGGAGTATCGGATCTTTCTGAATCCCAATACACACTCCCGCCATTTTTATATAACATCACACGATATCTCATATTCTTTGAAGATACCGAAATAACTGAGTCTCCTTCTTTTGGTTCGTTGAAATCAGTGATATTGAATTTCTTCGCAAACGCAATGGCATTGGTTTTCGTCACCTTCGGCTGAACCGTCTTATATACGGCAACCTTTTCAGGTGCATTTGGTTTCTTGGCAGTGAATTCGATTTTATAGGATAACGATCCTCCCGCCACTTCACCATAAGTACTCTGGAATTGTTCTTGAAGAGATTCATTGGTCAGTATTTTTTGAGACGTACTTGATGGCTGAAGCCAGAAAGCAATCCCACTAATACCTGCAATTACTAGAATCAGGCATAATCCGATAATATGTTCTTTTTTCATCATCATCACCGTCTTATGATGTTATACATTCGAAATTCTCCCATTCGATATCGTAATTTTCATTCTGGTCCTTTGTCGGAGATGATGTGCAATAATCCCCGAATCCCGGGAGATAGTCGTTCCCGCAGGGATTTGCCCACATGTAAGCCCCCTTGATATATTCTTTGTTGATTGTTTCCTGTAACGTCATTCTCCAAGCATCTCGGATTTTCATTCGATCATATCCCCCACCCAACCCAGTCAACATCTGCGCATATTTTGTTCCCTGCTCTTCATACAACAGTCCGTGAGTATCGAACCCGTTCACAATATGCACCCCGTTGAACACGGATTCCCAATTCGTCTGGGTGCTCTGGTTCAGCACATCGCATGCAAAGAACGTCACCCATTTTGCCTGGTTGCCTCCGAACTGCATGTTTGAACGGGATAATTCAAGGGCTGTATTTTGTGTGCCGAAAACTATGCCATTATTCGATCCATGACCTACAAATACAGAGAAATCCGCATTATCTGCATAACTGCTTGCCTGTTCAGTGGTACTCCAATGAACTGAGCCGGCATTATCATCGAGGTATATCCCCCGCCCATACCAGCACTTATCGGTATCGACCGTGCCACACTGGCCATTAATGAGATTATAAAAATCCCCGGGCGTTTGATTTCCCAGGCTTAAATCGTCCTGCGTTCCATGATACATTCCGACGCCTTCAGCATACACATAAAACATCGTTTGCGGTGCCGTCACTATCACATACCCTACCTTCTCCTCTGTATCGTTACCGAACGCATTCGCCGCCGTTAAGCTGACATTATACATCCCGACCGAAGCATATGTATGCAGTGGATTCCGCATGGTGGAATTCGTGCTGTCGCCATCGCCAAAATTCCACGACCAATTGGTAGGTGAGCCGGTTGAGGTATCGGTGAAGGTGACGTTCAACGGTGCGGTGCCGGAAAGGGGCGAGCCGGTGAAGTTGGCGACGGGGACCAGGTCCCGCTCGAAATGGTAAACGTTTGAGATCGTCCCATAGAATGCCGAATGCTGGCGTCTGCCTCCATTGTACATGTTCTCCCCGACATGAAATGCGGATGACAGAGAAGTGTCCAGCGTTCCGGTGCCGGTTGCCGGGCCCTGTGAAACATTGTTGATATAACGGTTGCCTGAGACAGATGAAATGGAAAATCTCATAGAGAAAAAATTATGAAGAGAGTGATTTCACAGATTCATCGGTGAGTGCCGGGATGTATGCCTTAATTGGCATAACGGATTTATCGTTCACTATTACATCGCCTTTGAATACCCAGACCGGTTCGAGATATTCCTCGGTTTCTGCTCCGGCTTTTGTCCTGTATGCCAAATACATATTAGTGATTGTAACCTTATCGGGGACATTCATCCCGACAGAAACACCTTTTACTTTGAGGTCTTCGAATGCTTGTTCGGGGGTTTTTACCAGCATTTCCTTATATTGTTCGTAGTTTCGCCAATTGGTAAAATAATCAATCGGTGTGCCATCTGCACCAATGGCCAGCATCAGTTGCGTTCCTTCGACAGGGATGCCATTTAATTCTCGCCCGAACCAAACTTCGATATCTTCCCGAAATACGATATCAGTGCCATCTTTTGCGGTCCCATGAATTTCTCCGTAAGTTGTTCCACTAAAAACGGCTCCATCGGGTAAAAGATCCTGATCTTTCAGGAACTTTGTTGCAATCTTCACTGCTTCATCATCGGATGGAAAATTTCCCGGAACGTCAAGGGAATTAACAGTACGTTTTTGGTTGGAATTGTGATACTCGGCAAATCCGGAATTATGGAGGATAGCTTGAATTTTCCCATCAAACGATGCAACACTGGAACCCTCTGCCACTTCCTTTATCCGCCCAATGGGACTTATATTGAATTTCTTTGCTAGTGTGAGGATGTCCTGGCGAGTGTAGTGTTGAGGTACCGTTTTGTATACCATAATTTTCCCCACGTTATCCTTCACACTTTTCTCAAGAGTTATTGAATGAGATACCTTTCCCATTACCTGATCGGATTGAGATTCCGGTACAGTAATCGGTTGTGTTGTCTTGTTCGTTTCCACCGGAATGATGATGTTATTGTGACCCCATAACAATAAAATCACAACAACAATCCCAATAATCAAAGTAATTCCGATAATGTTTCTTTTTTCCATTTTGACACCCGCTTCCTTTTACAAAATACACTCAAATGATGTCCAGTTAATCGTATACTGGCCGTTACTGTCTTTTGTTGGTTCACTGAAACTGCCAAACCCCGGGAGATAATCATCCATACAAGGCTCAGCCCACATATAGGCTCCCTTGACTGAGGTATCATCAACAGTATTCTGGAGGGTATACTTCCAAGCATCACTAATTGAAACTGGCGCCGGATATAACCCGCCTCCCGTCATCCGTTTCGCGAACTGGCCCCCTTGATCCGGTCCCAATTTCCCTTCGGTATCAAATCCCATCAGGATATGAAGGCCGTTGAATACGGATTTCCAATTTGTCCAGGTGCTCTGATTGAGGACTTTGCATGCTGATAGCGCAACCCATTTGGCTTTCCCGTTGTTCCCTCCGAACTCCATATCCGATCGGTACAAATCATATGCTGTGTTCTGGGTGCCAAAGGCAATGCGATCGGCTTCACCATGACCGGCATGGAACGCGAAGTCGGCATTATTAGCCATTGTATTTGCATCCTCAGATTTATTCCAATTCCTTTCTCCGGTGGTATCATCGATGGGGTTCGCTATTCCTTCCCAATGAATTGTTGAGTAAGGGTCACCTTGTTTCCCTGAAAGGTTGGTAAAGAAATCGACGGGCGTCTTATTGCCCCACCATAGATCTTCCTGGTATCCGTTGTACTTTCCAACACCGTCGGCATACACATAATACGTTGTCCTCGCGTTGACTGCCACATACCCCTCCTTCTCCTCCGTATCGCTCCCATCTGCATTCGCCGCCGTCAGGCTGACATCATACGTTCCCGCTACAGTATACGTGTGTGATGTGTTACGGGCAGTCGAATTCCCACCATCGCCAAAATTCCACGACCAATTGGTTGGCGAGCCGGTTGAGGTATCGGTGAAGGTTACGTTTAACGGCGCGGTGCCGGAGAGCGGACTGCCGGTGAAGTTGGCGACGGGGACCAGGTCCCGCTCGAAATGGTAAACGTTTGAGATCGTCCCATAGAATGCCGAATGCTGGCGTCCGCCTCCATTGTACATGTTCTCCCCGACATGAAATGCGGATGACAGAGAAGTGTCCAGACAAGCCGAGCTAGTACTTCCCTGTGATACATTGTTGATGAACAGTTCCCCACCGGACGTATTACTGTACTGCCAGACGATAGAATAATTCGTCAGCGGTGAAATGACTGTAGACGACAGGGGGGATAGGTCACACCAGCTGTGCGTTACATGATTATTACCCGAGACCTGGATGCGCCCGTTGAGTCCTGAGCTGGAGGTTCCGTACATGTACATGTTATAGACCCAGCGGGAACCGTCTGACAGATCACCGCGGTTCACCAGATCGTACGCATAATTCGGGGCGAGAGAATTTGCCCGCATTGTGAACGATACATAATGATCGTAGTCCTGGGCAGACTTTGCACCGGAAGGGGGACTGGCATATTTCCCGCTAAAGATGAATGGCGAACCCAACGCCGCCAGACTTGTTGCAGCAGTCGAATTCCTTGCCGCAAATGTAGTGTTAGAGGAGGATTCTCCTCCATACGACGTACTGGTATTACTCATTGTATCGGGTTGGAAATTCAATCTGGTATCATTATCAGAAGGTACAATTGTTGATTCGGTTATACTTTCATTTACCGTGCCATTCAATACCGGGTTCGCACTGACCACGGGAATGATGATCAGGATCATTATCACTGCGATGAACAGAATAGTGTCTGATTTCCATAATTTCATGTGCTGATGCCTCCTATTCAGCCTTGCAGAGGCACGACACAAATCTTCATAAGCCGAGAAGTAAATTGTATCATGCCTTACAGGCAGGAATGGACTCATCCGACCCTCGTAAGATGGGTGAGTCCGTCCTTTCTTTTGAGCGAGTTGGATTGGGCAATGATTTTCAACTGCCACAATTGTGATTTCACAATTAATAACTATATATCTTTTGTTTTTTATTTTTAAAAATGTTAATTGCTATAAAAATTTTAAAAGCATGTTAAAATTTTACAACGACATTAAAATTATTAATTATTTTTAAAAAACCTTTTTATGTTTTAATGCCAGTATAAACCACGAACATCAGGTGGGCCCCACGTTTCATCATCTCCTTGCCCACGACATTTTTTTTAAGAGGCCCGGCAAAGGAATGGCTGCGCTTTGTAGATAGATCATAAAAAAGAAATATTTTTTATCGCGTTGATGCGGCTCTAAAGGTTTTTATTCAGGCTCTTCGTTGCAGAAGGCCTTGATCAGGTCGCGGTCATAGAGCATGGCCACCAGTTTCTTGTCGCCGTTCACGACGGGCAACTGGTCAACACGCGAGCGGCGCATCTTTAAGGCACACTCGCTCACTTCCGCGTTCTGCGGGACTGCCACGACATTTTTGACCATCGCAAGCTTGACCGGCCGGTTGGGCAGCTGCACTTTCGAGATGCCGAAACTGATCGTGTGGTTGTCCCGGATGCTCTCCCAGGTCCATTCGTCGTCATCGGTCCCGTTGGAGAAATCGGAGACGCCAACGGAATCCTCGATGCTCGAGCTCCGGATCAGGTCCCGCTCCGAGATGATGCCCTGCAGCCTGTTCTCGCTGTCGAGGATCGGGACCGCATCGACACCGGAGATCTCCATGACGCGGCCCACGACCGGCAGGGGGGTCTCTTCCCAGAGGGCAAACGTGCTGCTGGTATACTTGTCCTTGATCTCGTCCTTGATCTTCATCTGGGCAAGGGCATGGACGATATCCGCGACCGAGAGGAGGCCGAGCAGGTGGTTGTCCTCCACGACCGGCAGCCTCCGGATGCGCTTCGTGACAAGGAGTTTTGCGGCCTCGCGGATCTCCATATCCGGTCCGATGGTGATCGGCTTTGAGGTCATCAGGAGCCCGAGCTGGGTCTCTTCCGGCTTACGGAGCAGGTCTTTCCGGGTGATGATACCGACGATCTTCTTGTTCTTGATGACCGGTACACCGGAGATTCCCGTGCGCTTGAGGATCTTGAGGACATCATCGCGGTTGCCCGGAATTTCGACGTGGACCACGTCGGATGTCATGTAATCTCTGACAATCATGTCTGTTATGATCTCACCACCATGGTGGAAACCTTACTGTGGGTGACGATGAACGTGCTCACCGATCCGATGAGGAGCCGGTCCGTCTGGCTCTTGCCATGGGAACCGACGATGACGAGGTCGGCCTTGATCGTATCGGCAAGGGCGATGATCTCGCTGCCGGCATGGCCGAACTTGAGGTGGGTGATGAGGGTGACGCCATGGGAAGCAGCCTCTGTCTTTGCCTTGTCGATGACTGCCTCGCCCTCTTTCTGGAGGACATTGTACATAATCTCCACGGTATTATCGGTCGGGAGCGAGGAGAAGAGACCCGTCTCGACAACGTATGCCGCGTGAAGCTTTGTGTTCCCGGCCTTGGTCATCTCAATTGCCCGGTTGAGGGCATATTGTCCTGCCGGCGAGCCATCGAGTGCTACAAGAATAGTATTAAACATGAAAATCACCCAGAACAAACATGCCTGTTTTATAGGATGTTTGAATTAAAAACATTTGTGCCGATCGAGCCAAATGAAGCCCGTTTAATGATTGAAGTAACAGGATCGCGGCTGAAATTCAGCGCGTTTTTTTCCGGCCGGATCATGAACAAATTTGCCGGTGCACCTTCCCGGATATAAAATGGTTCACCGGCCAGGGCGGAACCGGCAATGGCGGACCGGAGAATTGCACCGGGACTGGTCCGGTAAACCGTTGACATAAACGCCATCTCCCCGAACAGGTCCGGCGGCACGAACATCACGTTGTCGGTCCCCAGCCAGACCGTGCAGCCCAGTTCCTCCATCACCCGGACCGGGGGATGGCGGGAGGAGCTCGTGACACCGAGCGTCCAGTTTGACCGCGGACATATGACAACCGGGATCTCCGCATCCGCACAGGCACGGAGCTGCTTTTTTGTTGCATGGGTTGCGTGGACGATGAAGTCAGGGTCGAACACAAGGGCCGCATCGATATCCTCTGCATCGCGTTCCCCTGCATGGAATGCAATTTTTTTACCCGCGGCCCGTGCAGCCGCCACCGTTCGTTCAAGGTCAGGAACATCCCGGGCGCTGCTGATCCCAAGGCCCCCCGCGATCTGCTCGCCACCGTCCCGCCCGAAGATCTCTGCCCGGAAGGGCAGCCCGTTGCAGGCTTCCTGCAGGGCAATCACGCCATCAGCGCCGCCCTCGCGGAAGTCCGCACACCCGGCAGTGCCCGCTCTGATCATCCCATCCATGCTCGCCCGCATGCCGGCAACAAGGTCCACCCGGGATGCGGCCCGGAGCAGCCGGTGCTTCAGGCCGTCCGGCGGGGTGACCAGCGCGACAAGGTCACCGGTTGCCCCGCAGTCCATCGCGATGGTATCGCCGAGGTGCGTGTGGGCATTGAAAAACGCCGGGCAGATCCATGCCGGGGGCGCCCGGGGATTCTCTTCGATTGCCGTGATCATCCCGTTCTCAATGATGATATCGGCCGGGACGAGCGCGAGCTCCTCCCCCACCAAGGCAGTTCCGGAGATGATCTGCGGGTCTTTTTTCATAGAGCGTATCTCTCTTTTATATATCGAAAAATGAAATATATTTGCATGGCAAAGAAGCAAGGTGGAAGATTACTTTCCTCAGCAGGACTCGTCAATTATTATGAGAGCGAGGACCGTCGGGCTGTCCATATCAGCCCCATTACCGTGATGGTCGCCGCAGCCGTGATCGGCATCATCATCATGACCCTCAATATCGTGTTCCCCGGATAACCGGGCACTCTTTTTTTATGACCATTCCTTCTTCAGCACGCGCCGCGTGATGTCCTCTTCTCCCGAGAAGTAGAGGTTGTCGTGCCCTGTCCATGACGGGCAGTTCCGGAAGACCACGGCGGGGACGCCATTGTTGCTCTCGCCCATTACGAAGTTGGAGAACCCGGCGATCTCATCGACGACCGCCTCCTCCGTAATCTTGAGCACGTGGCCGAAGAGGTCCGTGTCGCCCCGGAAATCGCGGATCGCGGTCATGCCGCTCCACCCGATCGCGTTGCCGGTCTGGCCGCGCCTGAACGACCTCCCGCAGGTATCGGTGATGATCACGCCGACATCCTTACCGGAGATCTCTTTGATCCTCTTCCGTACATCATCAGCCGCCTTCATCGGCTCGGGCGGGAGGAAGATCACCATGCCGTCCTCGATATTGCTCTGGTCCACCCCGGCCCGTACGCCGATGTGGCCGAACGAGAGCTCGGAGAGGATGAACGGGTGCTCCATGATGATGTCCGTGGAGGCATCGAGCACGGCCTGCACGAAACGCGGGTCCTCGCCGTTCAGTTTGCCGAGACGCACGGCCCGTTCCGTGGGCGTGATCGCTGCAAGGGATTTGGTATAGCCTTTCGATTTTGAGTAGATGGTGGAGGCGATGCAGAGGATGTCGCCATCGTTGACCGGCAGGCGTTCGCAGACCAGCGCTGCGACATCGTCGCCGGCATGGATGAGGGGGAGCCCCTGCACACCGATCACCTGGATTGATCCTGTCATCACATCTCTATGAGACGAACAGCCGATATCAGGATTTCGGAATGATTGTGGAGATGGGGAGCAGTGACTGTCAGAGTGTCGTCCTTCCCGAAAATTCGAACTCTCCCGATTGAACGATGGGGGTTGATACCCCCATTCCCCGGTTACGATAGACTCCGCCGCCCCCGGAGGGGCGCCCCCGCGGCGGATCAGTGAACTAATTTTTTAGGAAAAAATTTACTTGCCCCGCCGTGCCTCAAAGTTCTTACGAACTTCTCGATCTCGGGGTTCTGTTGAACTCCTCGCTCCTTGGAGAGGCCCTGAGGCGGGGAGCCATCTTTTTTCCGTTTTTTATTTTAATAATATGGCTCCCACGCGCCGATATATTTTTATCATGATCGTGTCTATTACCCCTTTGATATGTACCTCATAATCCGGTGTCCGAGCTGCAGGACATTCACCTACGCGGACAATTTCCAGCGCTGGAAACTCTGTCCCACCTGCGGGCACGCCTATGAGGTGGCAAAGGCCCCGACCTATCTCGATGTCCATGACCACCACGAGGCCGAGCACATCGTCCGCCAGATGGAGAAGCACCTCCACGCCACGAAAAAGAAGGACTTCACCCCGGAAGAGACCGAGGAACTGCGCCACCATTACACCACGCACCTGCGCACGAAAAAGCACAACTCCGTGCACTGACCTGCATTTTTTATTTTATCCTGATTTTGTTTTTCCTGAGGATTACGCGTCATCGGAATGGATTGTTCCGCGCACGTACGAAGCGGCAACGCCGGCCAGGCACAGGACGGTGAATACCACGAAGGCCACGGTTACGCTGGTCATGAGTGCCGGGTATACCGCGGGCGTGATCGTCTCCGGGCCGATGAAGATGGCAAAGCAGAACATCGCGATCGCCATGGAGAGGAGCTGCCCGACCGACCGCATTGTGGCATTCATGCCGGAGGCGATGGCCAGGTGCTTGTTCTCCACCGAGCTCATGATGGCATTGGTGTTGGGCGAGGAGAAGAGGCCGTACCCGAGTCCCATCACCATCAGGCTGCCGACAATGACCCAGACCGGTGTAGCGGGCGTGATGAAGATGCAGATGAAGAGCCCGAGCCCCGTGATGGCCATGCCGGCAGTTGAGACAATGCGGGGCTCGATGCGGTCGGAGAGCCGGCCGGCAATAGGGGAAAAGATCACCTGGATGACCGGCTGCGCCACCAGGATGAGCCCGGCGGATTCGGCAGAGAACCCCTGGATGTACTGGAGGTAGAGCGAGAGGAGGACGCCGACACCGAAGGTGGCGCCGTAGTTGATCATGGCGGCAATATTCGAGAATACGAAGGTCCGGTTGTCCGAGAAGACGGAGAGGTCGATGAGCGGGTGCTCTGTCCGTTTCTCCCGCCAGACAAAGAGGGCACCCGAAGCGATCGCGGCAACGATCCATACAAGGCCCACCGGGTCCGGGAGGAGGAGCATGCCATAGATGAAGACAAAGAGCATGATGCCATAGATGATTGCCCCGTACAGGTCCAGTCTCTCCCCGGCAGCATCGGCCCATTCATGCCGGACGCCCTGCAGGGTGAGGGCAATGGTCAACAGGCCGAGGGGGACATTGACAAGGAAGATGGCCGGCCAGCCGAAACGGTCTGTCAGGATCCCCCCGAGGAATGGCCCGATGGAGAGACCCGCATAAACGGTTGCAATGGTGATGCCGAGCGCCCAGCCCCGTTCGCCCGGCCCGTAGACCTGGGTGATGATAGCGACGGAGGTTGCAAAGATCATGGCACCGCCAACCCCCTGCAGGAACCGGGCCGCGATCAGGAGCGCCTCGGTCGGGGCAAGGGCACAGCAGAGCGATGCGATGGTGAAGATGGCAAGCCCGACAAGGAAGATCTTTTTCCGCCCGATGATGTCGGCATACCTCCCGAACGGCACGATGAAGACGGCGGCGGAGATGATATACGCGGAGGTGATCCAGCCCAGCGTGACGGCATCGACATTGAACTGCGCAGCCATGGCCGGCAGCGCAACGGTGATGGACGAGCCGGTGTACGGGACCAGGAAACTGGAAAGGGCGGCGACGATGAGGATGATCTTCTTCTCGCGGTCGTCTATCATGGGTAACCCGGGGTTGGCGCTGATCGCGATTAAGGGTATTGCAGTAACCGTAGGCCGGGTCTGCCGGATACGTTTTTTCCCGTTCCGCGGCTGCATTCGCGCATGGTGCGGGGCGATACCTCCATGATATGGGAGAGCATTGATCTGGTGAATACCCATGGATTCGTACGATGTTGCAGTGATTGGCGGGGGCCCGGCCGGGCTCTTCTGTGCGATCCATGCGTCTGCCCCGGGCTGCCGGGTCGTGCTCTTTGAGAAGAACGAGAGGCCCGGCACGAAGCTCCTGCTCTCCGGGACCGGGCAGTGCAACCTCACGCATGACGGGGAGATCCGGGAGTTCGTCACCCATTACGGCGACCACGGGAAATTTGTGAAACCATCCCTCATGTCGTTTACCAACAAAAATCTCATTGGGTTTTTCCGTGAACGGGGCCTTGCAGTGATGACGGAAGAGAACGGGAAGGTCTTCCCGAAGACCCGGCAGGCGGAGGATGTGCTGGCAGTCCTCCTTGCGGAATGCAGGGACCGGGGTGTCTCGATCCATTGCAGCGAGCCGGTACTGGCCGTGTCCCGCAGGGACGATTCATTTGTCATCGCTACCGGCAAAGGAGAGTACCGTTCCGGCACCCTTGTCATCACCACCGGGGGGGCTTCGTACCCGAAATGCGGGACAACCGGGGACGGGTACCGTTTTGCAGAAGCGCTCGGGCAGCCGGTAACGGAGATCGCCCCCGCCCTTGCCCCGCTGTTAATTCGCCCGTTCCCGTTTGCCGGCCTTGCCGGCATCTCGTTCGAGGGGATGCACTTCTCGGTCTGGCGCGACGGGAAGAAGCTCGCGGATTATACGGGGGACGTCCTCTTCACCCACCTTGGCCTCTCCGGCCCGGGGATCCTCGATGCCTCGCGGGATATCCGGCCCGGCGACGTGGTCCGGCTCTCGTTCGTCGGTGAAATGCGGCGCGAGGAATTTGCCGCTGACATCGCGAAGCGTGCTGCCGAAAACACCGGCTGGCAGGTGAGCACGATCCTTGCCAAGTACCCGATCCCGGAGCGGCTGAACCGGAAACTGCTGAAACTCTCCGATATCCCGGAGGAGCTGAAGTGCGCCCACTTCTCGGCGGAACAACGGAGCCGGCTTGTGACGAACTGCACGGAGCTCCCGCTGGTTGTTGAACGGCTCGGGGAGTTCTCCGTTGCGATGGCAACCCGGGGCGGCGTTGCGCTCGACCACGTCAACCAGAAGACGATGGAATCAAAGTGCGTGCCCGGCCTCTTCTTTGCCGGGGAAGTGCTGGACATTGACGGCGACACCGGTGGCTATAACCTGCAGGCCGCGTTCTCGACCGGGTACCTCGCGGCAATGGCAATCCGGAAAAAAATAATGGAAAAACCGGCCTGACCGGCGGGTGCGGGACCCGGGACCTGGTATATATCACCCTCTTTTTAATCCCGGACGGTGAACAGATCTCTATGGAGCCAGAATCCAAAAAGAAGTGGGGCATCATGTTCAAGGCGATCATCATGATGCTGGTCCTCCTTGTCATACGGACTGTTGTCGATCTCATCGGGTTCGACCTGATCCCGATCACTCCCGTGGTGGGCGCGTTTATCACGGGCGCCATCTTCACGATTGCCATCATCTTCACCGGGACGTTCACCGATTTCAAGGAGAGCGAGAAGGTGGGGGGAGAACTTGCCTCGGCCCTCAAGGCGCTGTATAACGACAGCCGGGTGCTGCCGCTGGCGGATGATGAACCGACAAAAGTATTCCGGGCGCACCTCCGTGACCTCCACCGCACGATCCGGGACGGCCTGCTGGAAAACCGCTTCAGCCTTGCGGATACCAACCGTGCGATGAATGTCCTGAACAATGATATCCGGACCCTCGCGTTCCTGAACGTCGCACCCCCGCTCATCGCAAAGCTGCGGAACGAACTGGGGATCATTGATAAGATCTGCAACCGGATCGAAGTGATCATCCGGACGGATTTTATCCCGGCTGCGTATGCGCTTGCCGAGATCGCGACCGGTGGCGTCATTCTCCTGTTGCTCTTCATCAGGATGGACGGGATCCTGGAGAGCACGGTAATCTTTGCCGTGATCTGCACCATGCTCATCGGCCTGCTCCTCCTCATCCATGACATGGACAACCCGTTCGAGTTCGGGCCGGATGCGTATGCCGATGTTGACCTGGAGACGCTCGTCTTCCTCGAGACCTACTTCGATGAACAGGATGCGGAGATGGCAAAGAACCCTCCGGTGAAGGCCTGATATATCGTGGCGATGCAGTACCAAAAAAGATAAAAAATTTTCCAAATTATTTTGTGCGTTTATATGACGGGAGATCGTCTCTTTTTTACTCCCCGTCTTTCTTTATATGGCCCGGCCCGATCATGATCCCGGCCTTCTTGATCATATAGTAGCCTGCAGCAAGACAGACCAGGATCACACCGCCCCCCATCATTTCAAAGCCAAACTCATAACCGCTCATGGCTACCGCGGTGGTCACCGCCTTGCCATCCACCAGCGTCGTAGTATACGTGTTGGGATCGAGAAGGATCACTTTACGGGCCACCGCAATGATCGCAAGCAGGACAACGATCTCCACGTGGATCGTGTTCTCGCGGAAGTATGCCTTGATCGTATCAAGCAGCTCGACGCCGATGAGCACCAGCAGGAATGCACCGAGCACGAGGAGCATTTCATGGGATTCCAGGAGGTAGGGTGTTTCAACCCAGAGGGACTTGTAGAGGTACACTACGAGATCGATGATTGCGGCGATCACAACCACCATGAGCATGATCATCAGCACAGCATAGATGATCTTTTCAAACTTTTCAACAGGGCCAACAATTTCCATTTTCATCCCTCAAACGGTATCAGGTCCGGCAGTGCCGGGTCATACAGGTTCACGACGTCCCCGATTACGATTACTGCCGGGGGTTTGACCCCGGCCCTCTTTGCGTCACCGGCGATCGTGGCAAGGGTGCCGGCGGTGACACGGCGATCCTTCCGCAGGCCCCGTTCGATGATGGCGACCGGGGTCGTTTCGGGTTTCCCGTTCTTTACCAGGACTGCTGCAATCTTCCCAAGGTTCGCAACACCCATAAGGATGACGATCGTCCCACGGCTCTTTGCCAGCAGTTCCCAGTCAAGGGCCGGTTCCTCTTTCGTCGGGTCCTCGTTCCCCGTCAGCACCGTGACCTGCGAGGCGTACTTCCGGTGGGTGAGCGGGATGCCGACCGATGCGGGAACGGCAAGGGCGCTTGAGATACCGGGGACCATCTCGACCGGTATCCCCGCGGCCCGGACGGTCTCGAGTTCCTCGCCGCCCCGGCCGAAGAGGAACGGGTCGCCGCCCTTGAGCCGGACCACGAGCTTGCCTTTCTTTGCACGGTCCACCATCAGCGCCTCGATCTCGTCCTGTTCGAGCGTATGCTTCCCGCCGTACTTGCCGCAGTCGATCTTCTCGGCACGGTCCGGGAGGGTGGCAAGGATCTCCTCGCCAGGCAACTGGTCGAACAGCACCACGTCCGCGCTGTCGATTACCTCGCGGCCCCGCTGCGTGAGGAGCCCCTCTGCCCCGGGCCCCGAGCCCACCAGATACACTTTTCCTTTCATGGCGTAATCCCCAGTGTCTTGTATGCCTCGTCGATAAGGCCCTGCGCCTTCTCCCTCAGCTGGCGGCCCTGCTGCCGTGCCTCATCGATCGTTGTCACATCGACCTCGATCCGCTCGGTCCGTTTCCCGTCCAGCGAGAGCACCTCGGCAATGAGGTGGCCGGCCTTGCAGTAGATGCCGAGCGGCGTGAAACAGCCGCCGCCCAGCTGCTCCATCACAGCCCGCTCGATCAGTACATCGGTCCGGGTCTGCGGGTGGTCGAGCGCGGAGAGGACTTCCATCAGCGAGGGGTCGGCTCGGCTGACCACCGCGATCGTGCCCTGGTTGGGCGACGGGACAAACTTCTCCGGGGGGAATGATTCGCCCTTGATCTGGATCCCGAGCCGGGTGAGGCCGGCCTCGGCAAGGATGATTGCATCGTATTCGCCGGCACTCATCTTACGGATCCGGGTGTCCACGTTCCCGCGGAGGTCCTTGATCGTGATATCCGGGTCGTGGCGGAGGAGCTGGGCGCGTCTCCGTGTGCTCGAGGTCCCAATCACGCGGACATTCGCCAGTTCGCCCCGGTGGGCGATGAAATCGGCCGGCGAGTCGCGTTTCAGGATCGCGGCGGTGAAGAGGCCGCTCGGCCGGTACGCCGGGATGTCCTTCATGCTGTGGACCGCACAGTCGATGGTCCCGTCAAGGATCGCGTCGTCGAGCGCCCGGACGAAGACGCCCTGCCCCCCGATCGCGTGGAGGGGCACGTGCGTTGTGGTATCGCCCTGCGTATTGATGATGATCTTCTCGGCCGGGATATCCAGTGACTCCAGCTTCTTTATGACCGTCCCGGTCTGTGCGAGGGCAAGTTTGCTCCCCCGTGTCCCGATCCTTATCGACATGTTGTGTACGCCTGTGCCAGGGCAGTGAGATCGCGGTCGGTGTGCGCTGCGGAGAGGAAGTTGGTCTCGAACTGGGAGGGCGGCAGGAAGATCCCGGCATCCAGCATCTTCTTCCAGAACGTGGAAAACGCGGCCGTGTCGCATTCCTTTACGTCCCGGTAGTTCTGTGGCGGGCTGCTGCGGAAGAAGTACTTGAACATCGAGCCGAGCCGGACAAACGAGCCACCGGCCTTTCGCCCGAGCGATTCCTCCAGTGACCGCGTCCTGTCGTCAAGTTCGCGGTAGAGTTCCGGTCTCGCATGGAGCCATTCGATCGTTGCCATGCCGGCCGCGAGCGAGAGGGGGTTGCCGGAGTACGTCCCGGCCTGGTATACCGGGCCCTGCGGGGCTACCATCTCCATGATCTCCCGCCGACCGCCAAAGGCGCCGATGGGCAGGCCGCCGCCAATGATCTTGCCGAGCGTGGTGAGATCGGGTTTTACGCCGTACTTTACCTGTGCCCCGCCGATACCCACGCGGTAGCCGGTGATCACTTCATCGAAGATGAGGAGCACGTCATGGGCTTTCGTGATCTCCCGGATATCGCGGAGGTAATTGTCCTGCGGGAGGATGGGGCCGATGTTGCCCATCACCGGCTCGATGATGAGAGCGGCAACATCGTTGTGGGCCGAGAGCAGGGATTCCAGCGCATCGGGATCATTGAACGGCACCTGCCGGGTGTGGGCCACGAGATCGGCAAGGACACCGGCGGAGTCCGGGACACCCATCGTGGTTGCGCCGGACCCGGCCTTCACGAGCACAGCATCGTGCGCCCCGTGGAACCCGCCCTCGATCTTCACGATGTCTTTTTTCCCGGTGAACCCGCGTGCGAGTCGGATCGCGGCCATGGTTGCTTCCGAACCGCTCGAAACGAACCGGACCATGTCCATGCCCGGGTGGTCGCCGGTGATCCGCTTTGCGTAGGCCGGTTCAAGCGGCGTGGGCGTGCCGTACAGCCAGCCACGACTGAGCTGGTCTTCGATTGCACTGCGGATGGTCGGGCATGCATGCCCGAGGATCAGCGGGCCGTAGGCCATGCAGCAGTCGAGGAGTTCGGTGCCGTCAACGGTCCTGATATGCGAACCCTCTGCCTGTTCCGTGTAGAACGGGTACGGTTTGATCGCCCGGACCGGGCTGCTGACACCGCCGGGCATCAGGGTCTTTGCGAGCTCGAAGAGATCGCTGCTTGTATTATGCCTCATCAAGCCACCCGGCAACCTCGCCCGCAAAATAGGTGATGATGAGATCCGCCCCGGCCCGTTTGATGCAGGTGAGGCTCTCGATGATCGTTTCCTTCTCTTTCAGCCAGCCGTTCTTTGCAGCGGCCCTGATCATCGAGTACTCCCCGCTCACCTGGTACGCGGCGACCGGCAGCCCGATTGTTGCGACTTCCGAGAGCACGTCAAGGTAGAACCCGGCTGGCTTCACCATCAGGATGTCGGCCCCTTCGTCCGCGTCCATCTGCGATTCGAGGAATGCCTCGCGGCTGTTGCCGGGATTGATCTGGTAGGTCGAGCGGTCGCCAAACGAGAACCCGGAGTCTGCCGCTTCCCGGAACGGGCCGTACAGTGCGGACGAGAACTTGGTGGAATAGGACATGATCAGGACCTCGTCATACCCGGCTTCGTCCAGCGCCGTGCGGATCGACCCGACCATCCCGTCCAGCATGCAGGAGGGGGCAACGATATCGGCGCCGGCCTCGGCGTGGCTGAGCGCGATCCGGTTCATGAGGACGAGCGATGCATCGTTGAGCAGGTCCGTGCCGCCCCGGGTCTCCCCGATGATCCCGCAGTGGCCGTGGTCGGTGTACTCGCAGGCGCAGACGTCCGTGATGACGACCATCCCCGGCACATCTTCCTTGACCCGTCGGACTGCCTGCTGCACAACGCCTTCCGGGTGGTACGCGGACTTTGCCTCGGGGTCCTTGTCTTTCGGGATGCCGAAGAGGAGGATCGCCCGGATCCCTTTCTTCCAGAGGGCCGATGCCACGCCGGAAATACCGCTGATGGGGTAGCGGAACTGGCCGGGCATTGCCTCGATGGGCTTTTGGGCGGTGATCAGTTCATCAACAAACAGGGGGGCGATCAGGTCGTTCTTCGAGAGGCTGCACTCGCGCAGGAGCGGCTGGATATTCCGGGACCGTGTTCGCCTCATCCGGCGTTTGGGAAAGATACTCGTGTGTGCCACCACCCGTTATTGGTTGAATACATTTTTTGAGATCCATCGTATTTATGGTTGCAGTATCTGTGTACCTGACGGGCAGCAGGGATCACGGTTTCAGCCCGTATTCTCGGCCTCACACTGCCGCTTCAGGGCACAGGCAAGCCGGAGCGCACTTGCAACAAGGTTGCTGAGATCTTCCTGCGTGTACTGGTTGTTGTCTATCAGGTCCCGGTCTTTGGTCGTGTCCTCGTCGTTCTCCCCGACCCATGATGCGATCGCCACTTCGGGGATATGGAAGCCGGCCCAGGAGAAGAAATTCAACAGGTTTCCCGCAACGTGCTGGATGCCATCGACATGGCCTATGACAATCAGGCCGGCGACCTTGTTCGTGATCATGCGGTTGCCGAACCACGCGTACTGGTTCTCGATCGCATTCATGCGTTCGATAAATTTCTGGACAAGGGCCGAGTGGTTGTTCCAGCGGATCGGAGTTGCGAGGATCAGGATGTCGCAGGCAAGGACGGCATCGTACACCGTCTGCATCTGGTCGTCTTCATACTTCAGGGAACTCTGGCAGGGATACGTGCAGTACGCGGGGTTCTCGGAATAATTTCCCTCGCAGTCATAGACCTTCAGGTCCTTTAACCGGATAAATTCGGTCTGGCAGCCATACTCCCGGTACTTTTTGAGTGCAGAGTCGAGGAGCGCTTCGGACTTGCTCATCCCCGGCTGCTGGCGGCTCGATCCCGAGATACCGAGGACCCGGACCTTCCGGCAGGTATCCTTGTCCGGGACCGGGATGATGTTGACCCCCAGTTTTCTTCCGACAAGTGGTGCAGGCATGATTTAATTATCATGGAGAGGGGGATAATCTACTTGTTGATCAGGGTGAAGTCATGGACGAAAAAGAGCGGGCGATGATGGAAGAGAACAAGAAGAAATGTATCTGCGGATCGTGCCCGAGTTACACGGAATGCATGCGGGCAGGTGCTGAGCTGCTCTTCTGCGTAACCGGCAGGAGCAAGGATTGTAAGTTCGATCCGAAAGGGTGCCTGTGCCCGGCATGCCCGGTCACGAAAGTCCTTGGCCTGAAGAAAGCCTACTATTGTATCCGGGGCACGGAACAGGAACAGAAATAATCCCGTGCCTGCGGCCCCGTTGTGCCGCGTGCACAATCTTTTTCATACTTCCGGGTTGACCGGAGAGTATGAACAATCACTCCTCCCTCATCCTTGCGGTGCTCGTGTGTGCTGCACTTGCCTTCGCGGGATGCACGACTGCCCCGACCCCTTCCGCAACAGCCACGCACTCACCGGCCATCTCACTCTCTTCGCTTGCCCTCGACCGCACCGATCTCCCGGAAGGCTATGTCCTGACCATGGTCCGGCAGAAGAACGCCACAGAAATGGGAAGCCTTGCCATGAGTCTCGGCTGGCGGGCCGGGTATGTCGTGGAGTACACGGATACAAAAGATGTCCCGGGGCAATCCCCGTTTGTCGTCCTCCAGTCTCTCGCCACCTATCCGGAGAGCAGCATGCCGGACATCATCGAGTATATCAACAGGACGGACCATTCCTACAGCGACCTCGTGTATACGGACCTCCGGCTGTCGGGACTGGGTGAGAACTACCGGGGATTTGTCGCGGGTGTCCGGAACCCGGGTCTGTCCCCGGCCGTAATAACCGCATCCAGGACATCCGCCCCTCTTTCTGCAACAGGGCTCACGATGGAGAATACGAACCAGAATACCCTCGGGCAGAATTTTGTTGAGATCGTTTTCTCCAAAGGAACGACCCTTGAAGTGATCCGGATGAGCGGGCCGGTTGTGGACGATAAGGCAGCGATCGCCATCGCACAGAAGGCATATGCGAAGATTCCCTGATGGGAATCTTCTCCTCCTCCAGGTCCTGACGGACCTGTCGGATTTAGAAGATCCCGTGAACGGGACAATACTTTAAAAAAAATTACTCCTTTAAAGACTGACCTGCCAGTTCAGGATCAAACCGGGACGTTCAACCCAATGTCTCAGGTATTTTAGAGATTTATTATTATGCAGGAGAAATACAATCCGGCGCGGATCTGGAGTTCCCATGCAATTAAAGATAAAAAGATAAATATTTTTAACATAATGCACAAATTATATTGCACGGTGTTTTAATGAAAAAGAGGTATCTCGCGTATACCGGTATTATTCTGGCTGCGATACTCGTCATCATTGCAACAGGGATCATCGTTCCTGCGCTCATAGACAGCCATGAAATCAATCCCCCTGTCCTGTCCGATACCGGTGTCAAGGCGAATCCTGCTGTTCCGGTACCAACCGGGCTGACAACAACAGCAACGGACTCATCTTCTGAAAAAACTGCAAACAAATGTTCCATGGTCCGGTTTGAAGACGTGAACGTCCCGAGTATAGACGGTTTCTCCTATTACAATACATCGGCATTCACTGCGGTATCAGCGGGAAACTACTCCTCTCAGTACACGAAGAAAGGAGCGGTGATAACGAGAGAAGAGGCGGAAAGTATTGCCCGATCAGCGTTCCCGCAATATTCCCCCGACCGTATTGAGATGGAGTATTCCGATGGCTCTGTCAACAACCGGATGTGGCATTTTAACATGCGTATGGGCGATCAACAACTTGTCGTTGGTACACTTGATGCGTATACCGGCGATCTCATGTTATATTCTGTTGTTTCACACCGGTCGTGGATAGGTCCGGTGGAGGTCCCCCATCTCGCCGCTACAACCATGGAGAGTGCACGGCTGACTGCGGAGGACGAGATCCGGGAACGGAATGGTGAACTCCCTCTCCAACTGATCGATTCACATCTTGACGGTAACGAATACCTCTTTAATTATCGGAGAATCATCCAGGGAGTTCCCTGCAGCAACAACGGTTTTAACATCAGGGTGGATCCCGGAACCGGTAACGTCGTCATGTACTATAAGGCATGGGACACACCGGAGAATGCAGTCGCAGCACAATCCGTCCCGGCCATTTCCCGTGACGCAGCGATAGCGCTTGTTGAGCGGGAAGCCAAGGCATGCTATCCGGAATCGGCTGGCAGTTTCAGGATCGTATCTGCGGATCTCCTGTGGATGGATACCTACAACCATGAAAAGTATCTCCCATTGCCCGGCGTCATCCCCCTTGTCTGGAGGGTCCGGTTTGATGATAACACGATCCGGGCATGGCAATTCCCTGTCCCGGAAGAGGGATGGGTCGATGCGCAGAACGGCACCCTGTTGTCGATTACCTACTTCCATAACCGCTCCGGACCTTAATTTTTCCTGATACAAAGGACGGGAACTTGTATTATTTTTTTAATATCCTGACCTGATTCTTTTAAAAAAAGTATTCCGGACTGATCTTAACCCGGATTATTCTTTTGGCGGCTGTGCCCCGATGCGGTTGCCTTTCGTGATCGCGTTCGTGAGCGCCTCGGCAGCGGCGATGTCGCCTTCCTCGGCACAGGTGCGGATGGCGAAGGTGGCGTCGGTCAGCAGTTTCTTTGCGAGCACGCGGGTCAGGTCGTCGATGACCGCGGCGGTCTTCTCGTCCGCAGTCCCCAGCCGGGTGAGGGCACGTTCCCGCTCCCGCACCCTCACGGCCTCGGCCCAGGTATGGAGCGAGCTTAAGCATTCGTCCGCGTTCAGCCGGTTGAGGTGCCGGAGGAAGAGAGCGAGCTCGGCTTCGACAAACCCGTGGGCCCGGTCCGCCTCGGCCTTCCGGGTGCTCATGGTCTGCTCGTTCACGGAACGCAGGTCATCGATCGTGTAGAGCCGGACACCGTCAACGGTCCCGGCGCCTTCTTCCACATCGCGGGGCTGGGCAATATCAACGAGGATGAGCGGGCGGGGGTGCCCCTCGGGAGGCCAGCACCGCTCCTTCATTGCATGGGCGAGCTCCGTTCTTTTGATCACTGCATGCGGGGCGGCGGTGCAGGAGATCACGACATCGGAGAGCGAGATGTAGTGGTAGAGCTCCGCAAACTTCACGGCCTTGCCGCCGATCTTGCCGGCAAGGATCTCGGCCCGCTTGTAGGTCCGGTTCGCCACGTACATCGCGGTCAGGTGTTTTGCCGCAAGCGCCTGGGCGACAAGGAGCCCCATCTCGCCGCTGCCGACCACAAGGATGTGTTTCCCGGCAAGGGTGCCGATCTCCGCCTCAGCAAGGCGGACTGCTGCGGAGCCGACCGAGACCGAGCCCCGGTTGATGAGCGTCCGGCGCCGGACTTCGACGCCGACATGGATTGCCTTGTTGATGCAGGTCTCGAGGAACGGGCTTGCGGTGTCCGCTTCCTGCGCATCCGAGAGCGCCTTCTTGAGCTGCCCGATGATCTGGTCCTCGCCCACGATCATCGAGTCGATGCCGGACGCGAGGGCAAAGAGGTGGCGGAGGGCACCGGCACTTTCATGGACAAAAAAGTCCTTCCGGCCCTGTTCTTCCAGGAATTTCCGGAGCTCTGCCTCGTTGCCTTCCACCATCACCTCAACGCGGTTGCAGGTCTGGAGGATGATGACGCCACAGAACCGGTTGCGTGCTGCTGCTAGGAACGCCTCCTCGTCTGCGAACCGGAACGCCTCGATCGTGGTCACGTTCGCGGTATGGTGGCTCACGCCGGCAATCGCGAGCGGTGCAATGGTCTCAGCCATGCAGGTACCTCTTCTGCACGTCATTCCATGCAGCGGCCTCATCGGTCATGAGCTGTTCCCAGACCGTGTGGTCGTCCAGCACGTCCCGCAGGATTATGTTCCTCCGTCCCTGGTCCGGCTCGGACTTCTTCAGCGCTTCACGCAGTTTTTCCTGCAGCACGATCATTGCGTCCAGCGCCGGGAACTCGTCTTCGAGTTCCTCGCGGACGAACCGGGCAACGGCCGGGCTTGCCCCGTGCGTGCTGACCGCGATCGTGTAGTGCTCCCCTCCTGTCACCGCAGGCAGGACCACGTCGCCTTTCTCCCCGTCCGCGTTGTTGAAGAGGATGCCCTTTGCTTTGCAGAGCCCGCCGATCCGGTTGTTGACCGCCGGGTCGGAGACCGCGGCAATCACGAGGAACGCGTCTTTTGTGAGTGCCAGCAGCTTCAGGTCGCTCGTTGTCCCAAGGTCGAGTTCCACGCGGGTGACCGCGAGGTCGTCGAATGCCGGGACGAACGACCGGCTCGCGACCGTTACGTGAGCCTTCCCGGAAAAATAGGCAGCCTTCCGTGCAGCCACGGCCCCCCCTCCGAAGATCACAATGCGCCTGTTGGAACAGTCCACAAAGAGAGGGATCATCTGGTATAAGATAGAGCGATCATACTCAAAAATCCTATGATATTTGTTCGGTTCCGTCAGGAAAGAACACAGCCCGCATCTCCCGTTCTTCGCAATACTTAAATCGTTTGACTACCCACATTGTAGAGCACACTGCGCCGATAGTGTAGTGGTTATCACTAGGCGTTGCCAACGCCTAAACCCGGGTTCGAGTCCCGGTCGGCGCACTCTGGTTTTAAAATTTTTTACAAAAGAGCGGAAGCGATTTTACAGATCATCTTCTCCGGTCGCTGACCAAGGCACGGCAGGTGGTCGTGACCTGATGTGCGGCGTTGCCGGTCTCGATTGTTATTTCCCTTTTGACTGGCCCGTTTCTGGATGGCGAGCCGTTCCTTGTGCAGAAGGTTGTGTTTGTTACGTTGCTGGTTGTGTTGTTGACGTGGGTTGTGATGCCTTTTGTTGCCCGGGTGGCGGAGGGGTTTTTGTATCCGGTGGATGGGGATGGAGGGGAATAGTCGGAGATCATAACATCGATTGTTGTTAACAATTATCTATATACAAATTGACCCGATTGCAGTCTCCTTATCTGTTTATTTTTCACTAAACTCCGCATGATTTTTTCAGGAGCCTTAATCGGCTCGAAAGAGCCTTTGGTGACCTCATCTTTAATCCATTCACGAATATCATTATAGGTCATTAATTCTGCTGGATAATCTTTGAAATGCTGTAAAATCAAATCTGATTGAGTGATAAAGTATTTTTTTAACCGAGTTTTTCTATCAAGAGGCATATCGAATTTTTTTACAATCCCCGAGTCAATATCAGTCTCTTTTTTTAATCGATTAAGGGCAATTTGACAATAATAAGGATCGACTTCGATACCAATCCCATTTCTATCATTTTGATACGATGCCACTAATGTTGTTCCACTTCCTAAGAAAAGATCTAAAACGGTATCACCTTTAAAGCTAAATAGTTTCATACATCTTTGGGGCAGCATTACAGGAAAAGGAGCAGGATGCCCGATTTTCTTTTTCTTTTCCCCATTAAATGTCCAAAACCCATTGATCCACTCTAAATACTCCCCTTTTTCGATATCAGATTCTTGTGTCCCACTCGTTTTTTCCCAATTTTTTTTGTAAAACACAACGATCAATTCTACTGGACTAATTACATAGGGTGCGGATGCACTTTTCCATGACCCCCATGCGGTTCTTCGAGAAATATTCCCTTCATTCCAAACGATTGTAGTATAATACTTAAATCCAACATCTTCGGTCGCAATTTTTGTTAAATCAGCTCCAACACTTTGTTGTCCACCCTTATTTTTATCAAGAGGGATATTTAGACAGAATTTTCCGTCATCCTTGAGCCAAGAATAACAACGACTCATCCATTTTTTACTGAATTTTATGTATTGCTCGTAACTAATCTTGTCATTATGTGAATTATAATTAATATCAACGTTGTAAGGGGGTGAAGTAACAATCAAGTCAATAGATTTTCGTTTAACTAATGTTGTATTGAAAATATTATCATTGATGATAAGAACTCGATCTCCGTGTTGAAAGAAAATATTGTTCTTATTCACGATCTCACCTCGCTTCGTTATCCCTGATCATGACGATAATACCTTCATATGCACACCGTGAAAGTGTGATTAATTTTTCACTCGCTTTTTCGCATTTGTATTTTTTCTTAGCGGTTTTTTCTTTTTACTAATCCTAGACATACGTTTGAGATCTCGAATCATGTTTTCAAAGGGAAATATGGTTCCCCAACTCTCCGTTTTCGGATTTTGGGAATAACAATATACACCAAGATGGGCTGCAAGAACGCCCCATTTTCGCGGGTTTTCCCTGCTTCCAAATTCAAGGTCAGGATCTTTAGTAACAAAAAAAAGTTTGATCTCTGGATCTTTTTCTGCTCTATAAAGGAACCAATGAAAAAGAGATTGGGACATTCTCTCTCTAAGAGAAATTTTACAGCTGACAAGTATCAAGGGTTTGTTTCTCTTTTTATCAAAAACAACGATATCAGTATCGCCAATGACATCTCCATGAGGTGTTTTGATTTGCATGCAAGAAAAATCATAATCTCGATCGGACCCTGGGGGGTAAACATGTGTTTTTGGTTTAAGAATGGCTATATGAGAACATTTTCCAACCTCGCCTTTAATATACTCAAAAATTTCACGTTCAAATTCAATACCACTTAATACACGACGAGATTGAGCATCTGAATTATTTTGTTCCTTTGTAGTCTTTATTGCCATTTATAACTCAATAAGTAAAAATATGTAAAATAAGTATTTGTGTATATTGAAATGTTTTTTTAAACAATATACAATTGCATAATTTTGCATGATTCTGCTTTCTAAATTCAAATGATAATTCCCCCCCCTCGACGCCACGCGTGGGACCGCTCGGCCGCCTCGTCGGGGCCTCACTGGGCAGGGAAGTTGGTAACCTCCGCTCCGCTATTCAGAGTTTCATTAAATACCATAATAATCAGCCGACGACGAGTTACTCGTCATCTATTATCCGAACTTTTCCAAATTTTAGAAGAGATTGGACTATAAACTAGTCGGACGGATGGAGGGCGTTATATAGATAATTTTAATATATCTGATAGATCAATTCCCTTTTGATTAAAATGGCTGACGAAAAGGACAAAAAACAAATCAAGGAAGGGTATGATAAAAATCAGCGCGAAAATCAAGCAAGACAAGAGGCCGAAAGAGAGGCTGCAGCAAGAGAACAAGCGGAAAAACAGTATCACCAAAATACTGCTGAGGGGAAAGATTCTGGTTCGATACCGAGTAATTATGAAGTGAATGTGAGTGGTCCCAGCGCAGGAAAACAAAAAGAAAAAAGATAGTAAATTTAAAGACTGATTCAATAAGTAAGGGTGTAAGCATTAAATTTCTGATTTTTCCTTTTTCTCGTATTTAACAAATAACGTGAAACAGATTAAGTGCGTAACGAAATGCCGAATCTCATCAGACATGAGGCACGAGAAGAATGCGTGAGCATTCTTCGAAGAACCCGACGAGGCGTTTTGCGCGTAGGGCATCACCTCTTCGATGAGAGCAACAGCCGCAACGAATTTCATAACCATTATACCATGGTTATCTGATGGAAGACGATGATCCTTTCCCGCGTCCGATAACATTCGACCATCTTTACGCAGAGGAAAAACCCGGCTACGTAGCGGAACCCGAACCTGCATCATTCGAAGAAATGCAGGAATTAGCTCGTCCAATTAAGATGCCACCATTGACTGAAGACGAGGAAGAGAACCCACCTGCACTTCGATTTGATGCTGCACCGAACTTAGATCTCGATGATCCTGCTATCACAGACCGGACAAAGCGGGTTGATGATATTGTCAATCAGAAATTTCTTGAAGACAACAAAGGTCGGTTACTACGACCCTGGGACGATGTTGACCTGAGCTGAGATAACATAAACGCGATTCTTCCCCTCCACGCTACGCGTGGAGTCGCTCGGGCGCCTCGTCGGGCCCTCGCTGGGTAACGGCCCGTACGCAAATTCGCGTACAGGTTAGTGAGTTGCGCAATGTCGAGACTCTTCAGAATGTCGAAAGTCATCAGACTTGAGATAAGAGAAGAACGCGTGAGCGTTCTTCGATATGAGACACGAGAAGAATGCGTGAGCATTCTTCGAAGAATCCGACGAGGCGTTTTGCGCGTCTGGCTCATCTCATCTACATGAGATTCCCATTTCACAACAAAAGTCTGCTCAAAAAAATTTTAAACAAGGTCTGATTACTCCGTATCGTAAAATCAATCGGGATTGCAATCGCGTTAAAAAAAGTTTGATCATGGTCCGGTAAAATTTTTTTAGCCAGAGCCTGATCAAAACACCATACCCGCCGGACCCCCATCTCCCCCACATTCCGTCAACGGCCCCCTCATCCGGCCAAGCGGACAGGCACATGCGCAGGGCATCGTGACGATGGCCCCACTCCTTCAGCGGAAACCAGCCCATCGTCCATTCAACCAACAACATATTATCAAATTATATCTTTTTTTATACAATGAAATTCGCCACACTCCCATAGGCTCTTAAAACCCCGGGAGGACGGACCCGTTCGTACCGAACCACCAGACTACAACCAACTCCGAACAATGGAGATGAAACTATAAGCACAACCTTCCGCGAAAAAACCCGGCCGTCCGCGACTTTTCTCCGCGAGCCGGAATCAATGAATACATCGTTGAACAACCCGCAGGTTCCGGGACGGGCCCGCGGAATCTTTCGGGGCAGCCCTTCATGATCCACCGCAGCGGCCGTGCCCACCGGGCATTCAGGGATGCGATCCCGATCGCGAAAGCCCGCGGCCTCATCCAACTGGCGATGGGAGGACCGGAGCGGATCTACGATCTCTCCATTGTCTCGAAGATCCCGGTCGTGTTCGCGACCATCATGTTTGCGCCAAAAATTCTCGCACCGGTTCCTGAGCTTATGGAGTATTATGCGAGCGATCTCGCCCGGCTCCGGGTCATCGCCCGCGACGCTGCGGTGGTGACCGAGCTCTGGATCCGGTCCCGGCACGGCACGTGGAGATTTTTCCAGGTCACGCCATCCACGATCGTGGAGATCGACCGTAACGGGAACCGGCTTGAGTCCGGGAAGACGATCGAGTACCTTGCCGGGGTTGCCGAGAAGGAGAAGGGAGGGGGAGTTACTCCACTGTCGTAACGCCCCTATTTTCCCCCTCCATACGGGGTAGGGATTCCGGGCCCGTATCAGGCCCGGTTGCATGCGTTTTGCCTCACCCCCCTTTTTTGATGAGGTAATGATTCCGGAAAACACGGTAATTCTTCCGGAATAAACCGGCATTCTCCGACGGGAATTGGTGAGGTTGTTCGCAGCAATGTTACAATAGCGGTTGGCCGGGGCATCCCATGTTTCTGTTCAGTAGCTGACCGGCCGGGCGGGTGTTCCGGACCCCCTCCGTCGGAAACCCGAACACCCTGCCAGCACCTCCGCCGGAACCGGGCAGCATAAAGCCGTTCTTGGCACGGGTTCAACGCTTGCCGTATGGTGGATCATCACAACGACCCGCGAGGCCTGCAACTTTCCGGATCCCTTCGAACATGCCCTCACCGTGTTCTCCATGACCGTGGTCCTGTTCTGGCTGACCTGCTGCGTACCCCTGATCGCCCGGAGATACGGTTTTGTCGGAGCAGAGGAACAAAAAGAACCGGGCAATGGGTGAAATGTGAAAAAAATTGCGGTTATCGGAAGCTCTCTCCCTCACTGTACCTTCCGGAACAGGTACGCCCCGGCAACCAGCGTCGCGGTGCAGAACCCGGTGCAGATGACAAGGCAGATGCCGGGATGGATCTGCGAAACGCCGGTCAAGCCCCAGCGCAACAGAACCTCATGTTGTAACCGTTAAATAATACCAAGCAATAATATCCCTGTCTGAACGAATCCCGCAGCGACCGGATCCGGAGTAGCCTGATCATGAAACTACCCCGTCTTAACATCACAGTCTGGATACTGGCAGGTTTCCTTCTTGGCATCCTGACCGGTCTTGTCTTTGGCGATCTCAGTTCTGCCATGAAGCCGCTCAGCGAGGCGTTCATCAAGATCTGGCAGATCACCATTCTCCCCTCTGTTGCGATCTCCCTGATCGTTGGCATCGGCAGCCTGAAGAGGGATACGGCAAAAAAGATCGCCGTAAAAGCATTCCTTGTCATCCTCATGATCTGGGTGATCGGCACCATCGGGTACTTCACCTTCCAGCTCGCATTTCCCCCCCATGAGGTCGCCTCGTTCTTCTCCACCCAGGATCTCGCACCAAAGACCGGCATCAGCCTCATCGATGAGTTCATCCCGTCCAACCCCTTCTCGTCATTGTCCGAAGGGGTTATTCCGGCCACCGTGCTCTTCTGCCTCTTCTTAGGCTTTGCCCTGATGCTGGACAACGGGAGCGGGCCGATCGTCAGTGTCCTCAAGATCCTGCTGCGGGCGCTGGAGAACATGACGCATATCATCGCATGGACATTCCCGCCCGGCGTCTTTGTCATCACTACTGTCATGGCAGGCACCATCACGATCGAGGGCTTCCTGCAGCTCCAGGTCTTCCTCATCACCCTTGCCGCTGCTGCCGTCCTGCTCGGCCTGGTCGTCCTGCCGCTCCTTGTCACCTGCCTCACCACGTTCACCTACCGGGAGATCCTTACTGCCGCATCCCGGCCCATGATCCTTGCCTTCTCCACGGGCACCGAGTTCATCACCCTCCCGCAGATCTCCGAGGGCGTGGAGAAACTCTTCTCGGGGCAGGCCGGGAAGCCCGATGCAATTATCCGGGACAGGGATACCCGAAACGAACATGCGCCGGGAACGGATCCCAGGCTGCCGGAGGTCCGGTCGTTCAGCGAGATCCTGGTGCCCATTGCCTACACGTTCCCGCTGCTGGGCGGGCTTGTCCCCTTCCTCTTCATCCTGTTCGTGGCCTGGATGTACAACAGCCCCCTGGATCTCCTGCAGCAGCTGAACCTGATCGTTGTGGGAATCCCCAGTTTCTTCGGGTCGTCCAAGATCTCGGTCATATCGCTTCTTGACCTGATGCGCCTTCCGGCAGATGCTTACAACCTGTACATCAGCTCCGGGATCCTACGCCAGGCGTTCGTTGCGCCCCTGAGTGTCATCTCGATCTTCTCGTTCTCGGTCATAACCATCGCGCTGACTACCGGACGGGCGCAGTTCCGCGGGAAACGGGCCGCCGTTCTCTTCGTGCTCTTCCTTGCAGCAGGCGCCGTGGTCATCGCCGGACTGAACATGGGATTTGCCGGCATGCTGGCCGGCACGTACCAGGGCGGGGACCATATCTCGGCAATCAGCCTGCCCCCGGACCCTGCCGGCAACCGGCCGGACGCGTTCGTCAATACGACCGTGTACCTCCGCCCGGAGGATGTACCGCCTGTCAGGCCCCCCGCTGCGACAACGGGAAATGACAAGCTCCGGGAGATCCGCGAGCGGGGAAGCCTTCGCGTAGGATACAACAGCAACAACGTCCCGTTTGTCTTCTTCAACGGGAAGGGTGAACTGGTCGGGTACGATGTGGAGATGGCATACGATCTTGCCCGGTTCCTGAACGTGTCCCAAATTGAGTTCGTCCCGATCAAGGGCAGTACCCTGGCCTCCTCCCTGGACAGCGGTTACTGTGATATCGTCATGGCCGCAGTCATGGTGAACGAGAAGCGGTTTGAGACAATGAAATTTTCCGATCCGGTTGTCACGGTCCATCTCGGTTTCGTTGTCCCTGACGGCCGGAAAGACGCGTTCACGCAGCTTGATGATGTCCGGAAGATGCACGGGGTGAGGATCGCCGCCTTCAATAATACCGCAGCAGCGGATATGGCCCGCGCACTCTTCCCCGATGCGGTCATCGTGCCGATTGAGACACGGGAGGATTTCTTTGAGAAGAAAACGGCCGATGCCCTGTTTGTCCCGGCCGAGGAAGGGTATACCCTCACCCTCCTTTACCCGTTCTACGATGTGGCCATCATCCAGCCGTACGACACCTACCAGATCATGTACGCGTACCCGATTCCCCTTAACAGCAGCGAGTCTTACCGGCATGCTGTCAACTACTGGATCACAACAGAGAAAACCTACGGCATGCTTGACAAAAAATACGATTACTGGGTACTGGGGAACATCCCCTCTGTCAACGGGCCCCGCTGGTCGGTCCTGCGCAATGTCCTGCACTGGGTGAAGTGATCCTTTTTCCCGGGACATGGATGCCGGGGTATTGCCGGCGCCCGGCACCGTTAAGGAACCGGGGATCGTTCGTTGGGTTTTATGAGATCACGGCTGGCTGCAGGGTTCCCTCCTCTCACAGACCCCGGGAACAGGATCCCGGTATTTCCTGCAGAGAAAAAGTGCCTGAAAGGATTATTCCGGAATCCTCTCCCTGAACTAACTCTTCCTGCCGGGATTCATAAGAAGCGTTTTCTGCTGTTGTATGGCAGCCTGCATCTTTTCGGGAGTGTCGGTAACGAACTCGTGGACAAGGAATTCGGGGCGGATCATCCGGACAATTTCCCTGCAGGCGGTGTCCGAGAACGGCCGGTGCTCGTCGATCCGGCGACGGTGGTCCGCATGGGCCCGGGCTTTTTCCCCGTGCGTCATGCCGGGATGCAGCAGGGGACAGGCCTGCGCCTGCTGGTACTTCCCGGAAGTACTGCAGTGAAAGTGCACGGCACGGATCCGCTGCCGCGTTACCGCAGGGAGCTGGCCGATGACCCGGATCACGTTGCGGATTCCCTCACGTTCGCTGTGGGACTGCAATGCATTCATCAGGTGGCCGGTATCCAAAACGAAGATCCAGTTATCGAACGTAAGGAGGCTTGTGAAATATTCTGCCTCACCGGGGGAAAGGAAGGTGAGGCCCGGGGACCAGAGGTTCTCGAAGGCGAGCGTGACCTGTGGTTCGCCGCCGGGAGATCGTACGGCGAGCGCATTGGCAAACGATGCCGTGGCAGCAAGGACTTCACGCGACCCGTACCGGGCGGGTTGCAATCCGGTCTCCCACGGCTCGTTGTAGCTAGGATGGACAACGGCATATGCGGCCCGGTACGCCGCCGCCCTCCCAAGGTTTTGGCAGAACCGGTCCATGAGACTTTCCCGTGTGGTTGCGCCATAATGCGCAGCGATCCGGGCGGGATCCCAGCCGGCAGGGATCGACTGCGGCTCCTGCCAGGCCCGGGTCCACCCGGGCCATATCGGCAGGTGGACTGTCTTCACCAGTCCCTTTGGTACCGGTACGGTCCCGGACCCGGTCCCGAGGACCAGCTCGATCCCGTCCAGTCCTTCTCCACGGATAAACGACCCGACAATGTCCCAGCTGTGCCGGTAATGATTCCTGCCAACCCGGTCCTCCGGCACACTCAGCAACTGCTGCATATCAGCCATCCTGCACGCGATTCCCGGTACTTATCCCTCCGGTATGTTAATACTCCCGGTTCCCTGCGGCCCCCAACTCACAGTTATTCACTAACCGATAGTTATAATATAACCGCGAGTACACTTTCTTGCGTGAGATCCATGGTTACCCTGACACCGGAGATCAAAGAATCGCTGCAGGCAGCAAAGATCGTTTTCCTTGCAACCGCATCGAAAACCGGCATCCCCAATGTTGTACCGATCGCAGCGTTCAAGGTACGCGATGACGGGACACTGCTCATCTCGGACCAGTACTTCAACAAGACGCTCGCCAACATGAAGCAAAACCCGGAGATTGCCCTGTCATGGTGGGGGGAGAAAGGCGGTTTCCAGATCAAGGGTACCGTCACGGTCCACACGGACGATGAAATCTTCCGGGAAAATATTGCCTGGATGAAAGAGAGCTGGCCGAAATTTACGCCCAAGTCCGCAGTGCTCGTGAAGATTACCGGTGTGTATATTGTCAAACCGGGTCCCGAGCCGGGAAAACAGATCCTGTAACCGGGCGTTTGAGTGCAAGCCTGAATGACAAAGAAAAATTAAAAAATTTTAAAAAAATTCCGGAACAATCCGGTGATTTCCAAAAAGGAGAAGAAAAAATGCAAATCGATACCGCGAAACTCGTGTACTTCTCGCCAACCGGCACAACGCAGAAAGTTGTCCGGGCCATCGCCCGCGGCCTGAACCCGGGCAGCATCGAAGAGATCGATATTACAAAACCGGCAGCACGCGTCCGGCCCCTGCAGACATCGGAAGACGATCTGCTCATCATCGGCGTCCCGGTGTACGTGGGGAGAGTACCGGCCATCGTACTTCCCTGGCTGAAAGCGATCCGGGCCCAAAACACTCCTGCGGTTTGCGTTGTCCTGTACGGCAACCGGACCTACGAGGACACCCTGCTCGAACTCCGGAATCTCGTCACGCAATGTGGGTGCAGGGCAGTTGCGGGCGCTGCATTCCTCGGGGAGCATTCGTTCTCGGATGCCGGGACACCGATTGCAGCGGGGCGTCCCGATGCCGGCGACCTCCGCCGTGCAGAAGAGTTCGGGCAGAAAATCCGGGAACAGCTCCGGTCCGTTTCACCGGGCTCACCGGTCCCGGAAGCAGCAATTCCCGGCCAGTACCCGTACCGCGGAGACTCCCGGCTCTGGACAGAGGATTTCATCGAAGTCAGCGACGCGTGCACGCAGTGCGGGAGTTGTGCAGGGCAATGTCCCGTGGGTGCGATCGATGCGGAGGATTCGAAGAAGATCGATGCAAAACTCTGTGTCTCCTGCTGTGCGTGCATCCGGTACTGCCCGGAGCATGCCCGTTCGATAAAGCCCGGTCGGGTGAAGGACGCCCAGCTGCGTCTCCACACGCTCTACCCTGACCGCAAGGAGCCGGAATGCTTCTTCTGATCCGGAGGAACCGGCAGGGAACAACACAACATTGGAATACCTTCATTCCGAAACGCATGTAACAAGCGGTAAGGGAATAACCAGCAGTCAGACGGAGGGAAGAATGGGAATATCCGACAGGAGGCAGCGTGAGAAGGAGCAGCGGAGGACGGAAATCCTCGACGCAGCCGAGCGGCTCTTCTTCTCGAAGAATTACGAAGAGGTCTCGATGGACGAGATCGCCCGCGGGGTTGAGTTGAACAAGGCCACCATCTACCTCTATTTCGGGAGCAAGGAGGCGCTGTACGCTGCCATCGTCCTCCGGGGCATCGCGATCCTGAAGGAAAAATACATGGAATGCATGGAGACGAAGGCACCGGGGATTGTCAAGGTCGCCCTCCTGGGCCAGGCCTATTACCGGTTTGCACAGGAATACCCGGATTACCTCCGGATGATCCACTTTTACGGCTCCGAACGTTTCTCAAAGGAGAACCCGTGCACTGCTGAGATCGGGAAGGGGTACGGGGTCTGCCGCCTGTTTTTGCGGGACGCGGTCCGGGAGGGCATTGAAGACGGGACCATCAGGGCAAACCTCGACCCGTTCCTCACCTCCATGTACCTGATGATCTCCTTCATGGGAATCCTCTCCATGGAAGACAAGTGGAAAATGGTGATTGCAGCGGAAGGGTTCAGCTACGAACAGTACACCATCGAATTCTTCCGGTTCATTCTCCCGGCAATTGCTTCCGGGAAATCCCGGGACATGGATGCCGGGGATTTCGCATCATATGGATTCTTTCTGGCCGAACCTCCCGCACCCGGGAAAAAGAAAAAATAATGTTTGGGATTCCTGATCCGGGACGGTGAAGCTTTCGCAAGGATTAACGTGGATTTTTCCACGCATCCGTTCCTGGACAACCATCCCGATGAATCAGTAATAATTTCCCTGGACAACGGGATAGTTCACGCTGAAAAGGAAAAAAAGAGATCTCCCGACAGGGCAATTGCCGGGAGATGTTACAGGGAAGCGTCGATATCGGCCAGGAGCTTCTTGATATCAATCCATATGATCAGTTCATTGATCTCCTTGTCCCGGACCCGGGTCATGCGCTTGATGATACCGATGATCGCCGTCTCTTCCCGGTTTACAGATGCCGATGTATAATCGACCTGGCGTGCCTCAAAGGTGGAGACCGAGGTGACATCATCGACAAGGATCCCGATCTTGGACCGGGCGATCGTGTCGTCCAGCACGATGATCCGCGAAGAGTCAGCGGGAACCCCGCCGGATCCCGGGATATTCAGCCGGTGCTTGAGGTCGATGATCATCGTGATCTCGCCCCGCAGGTCGATAATCCCCCGCACATAGGCCGGCACATTCGGGAGCCTGGTGATGGTCGTGTACTCCACAACTTCCCTGACATTGAAGAGGTCTACGGCGAATCGTTCGCTGCCAAGGACGAATTCAACGATCTGGATGTCTTCTGCCTTCTCCTCCACGGGATCGTGCGCCCGTGCAGCCTTTCCGGGTTCGGATGCTCTTGCCGTCATGGGCTGGTCACCCTGTTTTAGTCCACCCGGAACTTCTTGTTGGCTTCCATGGCCTGCACCGCAGACTCGTTTACGGTCCTGACAATGCGGGCGATGTCGCTGATAGCAGCGGCAGACTCCTCGGTAGCGGCAGCCGCATCCCCTGCCTCCTTTGCCGTTTTGTCGATCAGGCTGGAAACTTCATGGACGCTTGCCGTAATCTCCTCCGTTGTCGCGGCCTGTTCCTCCGTTGCAGCGGCAACTTCGGACGCGCTGTTTGCCACCGCTTCTGCGGCCTTCTGGATCTGCCGGAATGCATCGAGCGCGGCCTGCGACTCCTCAAATCCTTTCTGGACCAGAACCTTTGACCCGTCCATCGCATCCATGGCCTTCTTCGTGGCGCTGTTGAGCTGTTTGATCATGTCCTCGATCTTCTCGGCGCTCTGCCGGGACTCCTGGGCAAGGGACTTGACCTCCGATGCAACCACGGCAAAACCCCTGCCGTGCTCGCCGGCACGGGCCGCCTCGATGGCCGCGTTGAGCGCGAGCAGGTTTGTCTGGCTGGCAAGGTCCCGGATCAGGACGATGATCTTGCCGATATCGTTCATCTGTTTCTCGATATCCTTGACAATCCCGTACACGTTGTTCGTTGCGCCGGTAATCTCCGACATGTTATGGTTGACCCCCTCGGCCAGCTGCGCACCGCTCCGGGCAGAACTGTTCGCGTTGTGGGCCTGGGTGGAGACGCTCTCCATGCTGGAGGAGATCTCTTCGACAGCCGCGCTCATGTCCTGCATGGCCTGGGTCATCTGCCCGATGCCTTCGGATACCTTACGTGTACTATCGGAAACGATCGAGGTGTTCTGCGCGATATGGTCGACACCCTTGGATGCATCCTCCACGCTGTGCGTGGCATCATTGGTGATGGTAGTCAGGTCGGCCATCTGCCGGTTGACATCCTTGATATTGACCTTGAGCGCTGCGATGATATTCCGGACCGATCCCCGCAGCCGTGCGAGGATCTCGTACGTGGCTTCGAGATCCTTGTCCTCGGGCTTTTCGACCGAATGGCTTACGGTAAGATCGCCCGTGGCCATTTTTTCATAGACCCTGATGAATTCATTGATCTCCTGCTCCAGGTATTCCTGGCTCTTCACCACCAGCGAGATTTCATTATAGGTGATGAAGATATACCGCACCTCCCGTTTCTCGTCAAGGAGGGGGAGGAATGCCCGCTGGATGACATGGACTCCGGTCGGCCCTTCGAACGTGGACTCCCCGAACTCGTTTGTCTTGCTGGCCAGGACGTCCTGGATGGACTTGCCCGTGTCTTTCCGGTAGGTGATCAGTCCCTGGGTTTTCAGGTCCGTGATCTTCATCGCGAGTATCCTGTCCATGGAAAAACCGAAGAGCCTGACAAACGCGGCGTTAATCTTTACAAATTTAAAATTCTTATCCACGATCGCCTGGGCGAGCGGGGATGCATCAAACATCTGTTCGAATTCCTGTATCTCAATCATTGTTTTCACCTAAAGGGGGATGATCTTATCCCGGTATACTTCGTTCATGACCTCGCCCAGGCCGGTATACATCGCGGAGAGCCCGCAGATGACTCCCTCTTTCCCGGCAATGTGGAGGATCGTCTCGCTGCCCAGTGCGTTTCCGATGACCAGCAGGAAGAAGAGCAGGACAAGCAGTCCGAAGACCACCTGGAGTGCCTTTGAAAGCCGGAATGTAATGACAAACATCACCAGGGAGAACAGGCCCCACAACGCGAGGTAACAGATGAGCGACATCTTGTCGAGCGCACCGGTCCACCCCAGTGCCGGCATCAGCAGCATGAATACCAGCACGATCCAGAAGAACCCGTACGAGATGAACGCGGTCATGCCGAACGTGTTCTTCTTCTTCCATTCCATGATGCCGGCAATGACCTGGGCAATGCCTCCATAGAATATGCCCATGGCAAAGACTGCAGAACCCATACTGAAGAGCCCTGCATTATGCAGGTTCAGGATTACCGTTGTCATCCCGAACGCGAGCAGGCCAAGGGCTCCCGGGTTCGCTGTCGTGTCGGAAATTCGCATCTCATTCTTGAATACCGGATCTGTCGTTGTTGTTGACGTCATGAATCACTCTGTCTTTGAGTATTTCGTCTGTCTCATCCACGCTGGCCGTGTGCAGCCAGGCATACAAAACTGGCACGGTTCGCCCCGGTGGGGGGCGCCCCGTTAATACCGGGGACGTCCTATGATGAGCATGCCGGAAATTCCCTTTTCCGTTCCCATGACTGCACGTGATGATGTTTTTCATTCCTTACTCCCGGGGCATCAGGCGCCTCATCAAAAAATACGCGTCCAGTTCTTCTGACAGCTGGTCCAGGGTCTGCTGGTAATGTTCCACGGTATTTTTTGCATCAGGCGTTTTTGGATCCCTGTCAGGGGTCCTGCCGGTCCCGGCAGCCTTCTCCTTCACCAGACTTGTCGGTAATGCGCCGTTTTCCAAGGCCCGTTCACTCTGTTCCGTCACGTCAGTCATCGTCCTGATACCGGCCTCACCGGATGTAACGGCAGCGTTCCGTTCCACTATGCAGGCTGTTGAACGGAAAACAACCGGAAAACCGATAATGCTGGTACCGAGTAAGCGACCGGATTGCCTTGTTCCGGGGAACATGGCATCCGATCGCTTTTACACAAGTTCCCGAAGAACCGGGAGGATATTATAATTGCCCAATGGCATCCCATCAATGCCTTGCATTAAAAAATAATTCCATTCACGTTTTTATCCCAATAAATGCAAGGTCTTGTGACGAATGCCCGATACCCAGGACCACCTTGCCTCAATAGTTCGGGTTCTCTCCACACATCCCGAAGGATTGATGGTAAAAAATATTGCTGCTGCACTCGGGCTGAACCGTAACGCAACGGCACAATACCTGGGAATCCTGCTCCACCAGGGGAAGGTTGGTCTCAGGCATATCGGCAAGGCAAAGGTCTTTGCGCTCTCGAAACGTGCGCCGTTCGAGCTGCTGGCAGAGATATGTCCCGATTATCTGCTTGGTATCGACCGGAACCTGCATGCCGTTGACGCAAATACCGGTTTTTATGCATGGTCCGGTTGCACCAGGGAAGACATCCGCGGTAAGCCGGTACGGTCCCTGCCCGTCCCCCTTCTCCAGCAGAATGTGCCTGAGGAACTGGCAAGAGCCGGTTTTTCATCGTTTACGGACATGGTCAGGCTCACATGCCCGAAGCAGGAGATGTTGGGGTATTATGAAGTCCGGAGTATTCCGGTTGTCTTCCCCGACTCCACAACCGGCAGCGCACTGCTCATTAAGGACATCACGTTTCTGGAAACCGCAACCGAAACGATCGCCCTGCTCGAAGAACGGTACCGGGCACTGGCCGAAGCGCAGACAGAATTTATCGTACGGTCGCTTCCCGACCGCACGATCCTCTTTGCAAATCCCGCATTTGCGGGCTTTACCGGGACACCCTGCGGGCAGTTGATCGGGACAAAGTACTGGCCACGGGTCCCGGAGGAAGACCGGCCGGCTGCGCGGGAGCAGTACCGGTCCATCAGTCCTGAAAAACCCGAACAGGTTATCGAGCACCGCACCCTGGCTCCTACGGGAGAGTACCGGTGGATCCGGTGGAGGCACCGGGCCATATTCCGGGATGGGGTCATAACAGAGATCCATTCGCATGGCACCGACATCACGGAACTTGTGGCAATCCAGAAGAGACTCCGGTATTATCACGAGAACACTGAGGTGCTGGTGAAGGAGAAGACCGACGAGTTAAAAAAGATCAACCATGACCTGCTCGGGGAGATCCGTAAGCGCAGGGAGACTGAAAAGAGCCTGCAGAAGATCCAGTTCTGCGTCAACAACTCCAGCGACATGATCTTCTGGACGGACGAGCACGGGGCCATCACTTCTTCCAACAAGTCCGCACTCAGCATCCTGGGGAAGGGGCCCGGTGACAGGCTGGTCTTTTTACAGCCATCAACTACTGGCACGCCCGTGCCCGTTCCCTGGCAGCAGACCTGGGGATCCATGAAACAGGACGGTTTTGTCCTCTTCGAGGCATTGATACATGACAGGAACAACAGGACAATCCCCGTCGAGATCCTGGGCAATTTCCTGTTCTTCGATGACAGCGAGACCTGCTGTTTCTTTATCAGGGATATCACCGAACGCAGGGACGCGGAAGACAGGCTCCGGCTCCTGAAAACCTCGGTCGATAATGCATATGACGAAGTATTCTGGATGGACCTGAAGGGAAATTTCCTGTACGTCAATGATGCATCCTGCAGGACACTCGGTTATTCGCGGGAAGAACTCTGTACGCTGACCATCTTCGATCTCGTTCCGGACATGACTCCCGCACTGTTCGGGGAGCATACTGCCGATGCCCGGAAGAACCGGACCCAGTTCTTCCAGAGCCGTCACCGGTGCAGGGACGGCACCCTGATCGATGTGGAAGTCGGTACGGTCTATGTCAGGAAAGGCGATGAAGAGTACAAGATCTGTTTTGTCCGCGACATCACGGAACGCAAGCGTGCGGAAGACCGGCTGAACCTGCTGAAGACCTCGGTCGACAATGCGTATGACGAGGTATTCTGGATGGACACCGGTGCGAATATCATCTATGTCAACGATGCCGTGTGCATGACAACCGGTTTCTCCCGCGAGGAACTCTGCGGGACGAAGATCTTTTTCCTGGATCCCGACTTCACTCAGGAACTCTGGGAACGGTCCCTGGAAGGCCTGCGGAAAAACAGGCGGCAGTACTTCCAGACCCGGCACCGGTGCAGGAACGGCAGGATTCTCGATATGGATATCGGACTGGTGTACGTTACTCAGGGGGAGGCGGAGTTCGTGTTCTGTTTTGCCCGGAACATCACCGAGAGGATACAGATGGTGAACGCACTGGTGGAGAGCGCTGAGATGTTGCGGAATACCATCGATGCCATGTCGGATGCCGTCTATATCGCAGATAAATGGAACTTCATCTACCTGAACCCTGCCGCCCTTCAACTCTTCGGGGCTTTGTCCAAAAACGATCTTGCAGAGGAATCGTTACGCAACCGGGTCCGCAGTGACTATCATGAACTCATCCGGCAACGTGCGCAGAGTATCTGCCGCGACCGGCACCCTTCGCTACCATGCGAAATGGTGTTCATCCGGCTCGACGGGAGCGAGATCGATGTCGAGACATCCGCAATGCCGTTCAGGTACCAGGGCAAAGATGTCACCCTTGTCTGTGTCCGTGACATCAGCGGGAAAAAACGGATCCTGAGGGCCCTGAAGGAGGGCGGAGAACCAAAACGGCAGATCATTGAACAGGTTGCCAGCAGGGATAGCAAGCCCGGCCCGGAGGATTGAACGGGTTTTCCCCCCTTGCTGGGCAACGGCTTGTCCGCAAATTCCCATACCCGTGAGTGCGTAGCGTAAAATATCGAATCTTGCGCGTCTGGCATCGCATCTTACAAATTTTTAAAAATAAAAAATTACAAAAAAATTTCTAAAATATTTTTAAAAAATTTCTGCACCGCCCGGAAAAATTTCCCGGCCGATCTATTCCCGCTCCCGCTCCTACACCTAATCTCATTGTTTCTACGACGTAAAAATCCCCTTTGCCTTAAAACAGGTCATAGCGTCATTTGGTGGCTGAAAGCAATGGCATGATGCCCAAAACCCTGTGGCAGGTTCTTTTTCATTGTACAAATGCGCCCAAATATGACCTCTCATTCTACGACGTAAAAACCCCGAAAACTGATGAATTATGACCTCATTTTCGCGAAATACGACCTCTGGATACGGAAACCGGCATAATCGGAGCCCGTATCATTGAGATCCGAGCATCCCTCCTACTCTATCGGATATTCGCTATTGGTACTGGCATATTCGATTTCTCCGGAATAACCATGCTAATCCGGCCCTTCGAAGAACCCTCTTTGGGTTCTTCTCATGCCCCATTCCTGGCGAAATGGGGCACTTTACGGCCCCGGATTGCCTGTTTCTGGTGTTGATCTCATGCATAAACTGCAAATTCAGGTACACTTTTGCTCACGTTTTCCGGAATCCTGTATTAAAGGGCGTTTTACGCCAAACGGACGGTTTTACGTGGCGCTGTAAAACGCTAATGTACGCTAACGGGAGGCAAAAGTGAAGAGGGTGAAGGGTGCAGCATGGGTCAATTGAAAAGACCCTTCGTTTTTGGCCCGGGACCTTCACCAGACGACCGGGGACGGGAAGATGCCCCGGGTATCATCGACAGTGCGAGACCCGGTAGGTATTCCCGTGTCATGGCCGGAGATATTCGTCGCGGCATTTCTGCACGCACGTGTCATCGGCCGGGTTCTTTGTGCCTGTGGGGGTAGTGTACATGACATTGGTATGGACGCACCCACCGGTGCACCGGGTATATTCTGTCATCGCTGTTTTCATCTTCTCCTGTGCCGGGAGGTCAACGACCGCATAGTGGACGCCGGCAACGATAATCCCGGCAACCGAGAGTGCGATCATGAACAGTACGAACCGGGCGAGCGACGATTGTGTGAATCCTGACATTGTTAAAAAACATCCTCACGGACCTTAACCGTGATGACTGATATCCATAATTATTTCCGGTAACCGGAAAGAAAAAATTATTGGGCAGCTCACGCAGCGTTCTTCTCCGGCTCAATAATCCCGAACAGCGCCCGCACTCCCGGGATTCTCCTGAGGATCTCGTAACAGGCAAATGTCAGCAGGATGCTTCCGATCACAATGACCGCGTACTGCAATGCCTGGGGAATTGCGAGCATCAGCACATAGTACGCAATCGCCACCATTACCGGCTGGTGAATAATGTACACCGGGTACGATGCCGAATTCATGTACGTTGCGAAGGCATTGGAATGGTCAAGCAGGTGCCGGCCCGTACCCATAAACGCAAGAACGGCGATCCATCCGGTCAGGACGAAGAGGGGGGAATACCCCCAGAAGACTTCGCCATGCCCCATGAACAGTCCGTACGTCCATGTCACACCAATGGCAAGGACAACCCATGCAGCAAGGAGGACTGCCCAGTACTTTTCCAGCTTTGCCTGGACCGGATCGCACGCGAGCAGGTAATACCCGATCAGGAACATCGCGAAGTACGTAAGGATGGAATAGCGTGTCACGTGGTAGCCGACAAGGTTCAGGAGCCAGAGCGGGATGAACAGGAGACAGATGACCGGGAGGGGGACGTTTCCGGGACTGAAGCGAACGTGCGGGAGTTGCCGTCCAAGAAGGATCAGGCCGATTGCCGCAACGGAGAAGATGAACAGGAAGGCGATGAACCAGAGGTGGTCAACGCTGAAATTCCCCATGATCCCGTTGATGCCCGGACTATACTGGACCGAGGTGAAGAAATGTACGAATGCACCGGCAAAGCTGCCGGTGTAGCCGGTGTGGAATTTCAGGGCATAGTAGGCAATAACGGGACAGATGAGGACCAGTCCTGCAAGGAACGGGATGAGGAGTTTCCTGACACGCTCTTTCAGGTACGCATGGGGGGAACGTTTGTGTAACGCGTATCTCGTGCTCAGTCCGGCAATACAGAAGAGCAGCGGCATGATCCAGGGCTCGGTAGTGACGAGGAGCAGGTGTGCGGCCGTGGACGAGTCACCGGAAGAGACATAATAGCCGTACCATTCTGCACAGAATATGGCTGCGGCATGGAAGGGGAAGAGCAGGAGGATCGTCATCCACCGCAGATTGTCAATGTAATGCAACCGGACCATGAGCTACGTGATATGGGAGCCTCAGAAATATTATTATTGCGGTTTTATCTCTCTTTGAAAATACCGGTTCGCTTTCGGTTACTACAAATTTTCATCAGCACATCAACAAGAGAAGACCCTGAGATGATGGAGAAAAAATATTTTTAAGATTACCCCTCCCTGTGCAGGTGAAAATTTTTAAAAAAGAAATTGTTACGCCTTGACTTCCAGGTCCATCTCAATGCCCCCGGTCGCCCCGAGCACAAGGTTGTAGATGATGGCAACGATTGCCCCGCCAATGAATCCCATAACTCCGCCGATGATTGTCGTGATGCCCAGCGCAACGAGCCCCCCGAAAAACCCGACAGGGGCAACACCCATCCCGACCCCCATTGTAGTGACCCCGGCTGCGAAGACGAGTCCCACAAAAAATCCCCAGACCAGTCCGAAGACTGCAAAAAATTTCCCGACACTTTCGATACCGAGCTGTTTTATGATGTAGGTTGTTGCTGCCATACGGATTCATGCATGGGCCGGTGCAAAAAAGATAGCGGTCCGAATCCGTTCATCCGGATAGTATTCCGGTACCGGATCTATTTTGCCAGGATCATTTCACCATTTTTATTTACTCCTGCATCTGACGATCAGGGAATGAACCTGAATATCCGGCACCCGGCGGTCCTGCTCCTGCTCTGTATCATACTCTTCATGCTGGCACACTTCATGCTCAGTAACGGGTTCATTTTTGATCCCGACCCCCACGAGTTTTCCTCCAGCGAGCACTACCAGATGATGATCCACTCAACGGAACCGCTCACCAACGTGACCCTCTATCTCCCGCTGCCGATAAAGAATGGTTCGCCCGTTGCCGGATCATTTTACTTAACCGAGGAATTTTTTGCGCGGGAGAACATCTCGGTCGCGTTCGTCCGATCCCCTCCCGGCATGGACCCCGACTGGACAATTCCAGTCAATGGTTCACAACCGCTGTACCTGAAACTGACCGCCGACCGGTTATACCCGAACGAGACGCACGGGACCGAGTTCCTGTTCATCCACGAGGAACGCACCCCCCTGGATTCCCCGCTTGAATTCCAGGAGACCGTCTATCCTATCGGCAACCAGTCCCTCTTCCTGCAGAAAGTAAAGTTTTCACCGGAATCAACAGAGATGATCGCCAGCAAGGACCCTGATCTCACGAAGTATCATGAGGTTGATGTAGTCCCCCAGCACCTGATGATCTACATCGATTACTCATCATCGCCATCAGCAGTCGTGAATATCGCTTCCCACGTTATTGTTGAAAACAGCTGGAAGGAGAGCTGGCGCACCAAGGATAATCATTGTTCCGACGGGTACTCCTGGTTCCACACCGGGGAAGTACATGGCTGGCAGGAGTCCGGCGGGATCTATTCGGCAGCCGGGGGGGACTACCCGAACCTCACCAGCCCGGTCTGGCAGAAAGTCATGGCCCGGAGCATATCGAAGTGATGCAGGGACGTGTACGGGACCGGTCAGGTCACCTCTCCCGTAATTTTCCAGTTTTCCTGATTCATCGGTCGAGTAAATGTCTAGAAATTATATATATAATAAAATTCCACCGGTTTTTGATCCAGGGATTTGGTTGTTACATGAATTATAAAATAAACGCCGCGATACCCGGCGATGCGATCTTCTTTTCCGGTATTCCCGCATGGGCACCCCGGCATGAGTCCGGTGAATGCCGGAAAATCTCCGCTCATCCCGGTGTGACGGTCACAGGGCCCGGTACCCTGCCAGCGTCTCGTTGCCTCCCATGAATGCCCGTGAACTTATCGCCATTGGCAGCGGGCTCGTCATCGCAGTATTCCTTGCCGGGTGCATGGTCTTTACCATCAGCATGCTCGGGATCCCGGGACACCCGGCAGTGCCTATGTCTCCTCCGGTGAATACCGGCCCTTCCACGGACCTCGCGGCATACGACCGCACGATCACCCTAGACGTCCTGCTGCCTGCATCCCCGGTAACCGTCCCGCTCTACCGTGTCGTATCCGTTGAGCAGTACTCTGCCGGCACCGGCACGGCCTTAACGGTAAAAAAAGAGATCCCGGCAGTTGGGGAAGCACCCGGGCTTGCAGAGAAAGCCCTTGTTGCGTACGGCGGTCTGCCGGCCGATGCGGTCCTTGAACGGACAGAACAGGTCTTCATGAAAAAATACAACCTCATGACCGAAACCGTTGAGGAGCAGTACCCGCAGTACACGCAGGTGATATACCGCCAGTACGTCAACGGTTCCCCGGTGATGAATTCCGGGCTTTCGGTCCTGCTTGGGGAAGGCGGGGAACTATTGGATATCTCAAAAGACTGGAGCACCCTTGCCCCTGCCGGAGAAGTTCCGGTCATTTCTGCAGAAGAGGCGATGGAAAAACTCAGGGCCCGTGACCTGCTCAGACCTATCCAAAGCAGTCTTGACGGTTACCACATAACCCGGGTGCAGTCCGGGTATTATGTCAGGGCATTCGACACAAGGTTCCCGTACGCCCCGGGACCGGAGACCCCACCGGATACCGTTATCCCGGTCTGGATTTTTTACGGGTTTAAACCGGGAACTGATCTCGACCCTTTTCCTCTGCTGATTAATGCCACGAGGGGATGAGCGATGCGGTTTCTGTCTTCTGGTTTGTCTGCCGGTTGCTGCAGTACGGGAAAAATGAGAGGGATCTCATGAATTCTCCGGATAATAAAAAACGAAACTGGATCCTGATCGCTGTTATCTGTATCATCTTTATTGCAGGGCTTGGTACTCTCGTCCTGAACCCGGCACATATGGTCGCGAATATGTATTTTATCCCGGCCGGCACCTGGTCCGGCATCCCTGTCGGCACCAGCGGCCCGGATACCCTCCCGGTGAACATAACCAGTGCGATCACACCCGCGTTTGCCACGAGCTTCCTGTATGAATTCGGGGTACGTGAACCGGGGCCGGCGCCGGACCTGCCGCATATCCTGGACTATCCCCTTCGCAAGGAGGCCATCGATGGTCTCATGGCCCGGGCAAACGTCACCGGCACCGAAGATTCCATTATCGGGCTGTACGAGTTTCCGGGCTCACGGCTCCTTCTCATCGATCAGGGTACGAGTATGACTGAAATACTCGAGACCGGTGGAGAGATCCATACCCGTACCCTGGTGCCCGAACCGGTGGGGGACCGGCGCATGGGGCCCAACGCCACCGGGCATGCCCTGCAGAAGGGCGTCTATAACTTCACGTCGGATTATGACATCACCATTAAGCGGGTCTTTCTGGCACTCCCCTCACCGGAAAACGGGACTGCTCCCTTGTATATTGTAAAAAAGACCCAGGCTGCGATCTATCTCTCGCCCGATGGTACCCCGTTTGCCGCACTCTCGACAACAGGAACATTTTATGTACTGTACGGGCAGCGGGTCGAACGCGTTGTCGCGAGCCCGGCACATTCACTCGATCCATCCTGGACCCTCTGTTCGCAGCAGACCACGATCACCAACGAAGACGGCAGCATAGGGAGACTGAATCATACGGTCAGGCTGGCACGCGGGTCGGAACGGATGATACAATCGCACCTTATCGCCACCGGGCCTTACGTGCAGGTCCACGATGGGACCTCGGCAGGTTCGAGCTGGTGGCTCTCCCGCGAGAGCACCGGGTGCGGTAGCTGAATGAGGAAGGAAGATACATGAAAAAATATTCTTTTGTCCTGATCGCTTTGCTGCTGGTGATCGGGGCGGGGTGTACGGATAGTGCGGGGTCCCGTAACCTCTCGTTATCCCAATCCCTTCCGGAAGAATTTCCCGTCGGGGCAGGTCCCGATACAGTTCCGGTCATGACGGCATTCAACCAGACCCTCTCCGTCTTCTGGGGCTTTGCGATCGAGGGCCCGTACGCTGCGAACCCGAACTGGACTACGGCTGCACTCGATCCCCTGCCCGCTGTCATCTACGATGTCAATGGCGCACCATTATATTACGAATTTTACTTGCGGAACAACGGTACTGTTCCCGGATACTTCTGGACCGTGGCAGACAAACGTCTGGGGCATGGCGTGTTCCGGATCTTTGAGTCTCCCCCGCCACGGAACGGCTCCCTTCTCGTGACCGAAGCGGAACGGGTTGTTGGAGCACAGTACCCGGGCTGGCCGGTCCATGCAAAAAAGACGGTTTTCTACAGCGATCCCCGTACCGGCACGATGTTTACGATCCTGAACAAGTCCTCCGGCAGCGAGGAGACGATCGTGATCGATGATTATACCCATCAGATCATTCCCTTCCCGGCTCCTCCCGGTTATGAAGGCCATGTTGTTGCACAATCGGTCCTCGACTGGATCCCGGAGACTGACTATGCAGACCGCCGCGTGCAGTGGCAGGTGCAGTACTCAAACTCAAGTCGGATCTTAAACTATGCACTGGCCCGGGGGATCGATCCCCATGCCCCGCTTTCAGAGCAGAGTGCGGGTATCCTGAAGGAGTACTATACGGCAGAGTCTTCGGACACCGAAACTGGAGCGCCGGGGTCTTCGGATGAACGCGAGGTGCGCCCGGTAACGGAGGGGTTGATCAGCGAGAATGTGGTACCGGCCGGGACCTCCCGTGACCATGCGCTCGTGAAACTCTGGCACATTGTGACCGACCGGCCTGACCGTTATGCAGATCGTTCATGGCGGAATACCCGCATGAGCACGAAAGACCCGTTCGTGATCGAGGACTTCGAAGGGAGGGAACTCTATTACGTCTTCGGTGTCGAACGTGACGAGGTCCCGGTCAACGATATCATTGTTACTGCCAATAAAGGACTGTACACGCACCGGTTCGGGCTGGAAACCGCCCATTCAGAATATGATCTCGCGAACGCGACACGGGTTGCCCGGGAGACGGCGGCTCATGACTATCCCGGCGATACCGTACGTTCCGTGCGCCCGGTGTATTCACTCAGGGACAACTGCTGCCATAATGTTACGATCATACTGGAGGCCGATGATCCCGTAACCCGGGAGGTCCACCGGATCCTGGTTGATACTTACACCCTGTCAGTCTCATCCGGAACTGTAATCCCGGGGAACGAAACGGATGCGTATCCCTCTATCTTCTCTGAAGTAACACCCGAAGATTTTGCCGACAACTGCGAACGATGGGAGAACGAAGATAAAAAGGTGAAGAACCTGACCGGGTTTGCAGAACGGTCCGGTATATCCCGGGAGCGGCCGCTAACCCGCCCGGAGGTCATCACGCTCGGGACATACATTTTCCAGACTGAGACAACCATTTTTCCGGAACTCTTCGATCCGGTGTACCCGGCACCGGGTCCCCGGCCCACTCTTGCGCCGTCTACACTGGCATGGCATGAACGGGCGGACTGGTTCTCGGCATTCTATGTAGATGCCGCGATGAGCGATGCGGAGATCGATAAAATCGTTCACGATTATGTTTCCTCTGGTTACCGGTTGAAAATTTATCCTGCCTATGAATCATCTGGAAGTCACGGGTATTGCCTGGACATCCCGGATGCAGATTACAACCGTACCTTCTCTCTCCTCCGGGAAGTCGGCGGAGTATACAACTACGAAATAGAGAACAACTGGGACTTTGTGCGGGAAGTGAAACAGACAAACGGGAGGGTAAGGATTCCGCTCGTAGTTGCTAATCCAGTTGAGGCAAATACCCTGAGGCTTTCCGCAAGCGGGATGAACCTGACGCCGATGAAACGGGTGTATATTGAGTATACCTCACGGATGGAACCTGATAAAGAGGAGCAGGAGAAGAACCTTGCCAGGCTCGATGCAGATGAACGGGTCCTTTTCGCATTCAAGGAGTATCCCGGGTGAGTAAATGGGGAAATTACCTGAATATCTGTAAAAATGCGAGGAAGATCCATGAACGTGAATAAAAAAATCCTGATACTGGCTGCCGTGATAATTCTTGTCGCCGCGATCTCTGTACTGGCTGTCCAGAAGGCTGAGAGAGATCACGCTTCAAACGTTACCTCGTGGATACAGCAGCATGCCGGGCAGGAAGTGACGGCAGAAGAATACCTGGATATTACGAATCCGGGGTACCTTGAATCCCGGCCGGAGGATATCCGGGAAGGATATTCCAAACTGAAAGTACGGGTGCCGAACCTCAGCAACCCGGATGAAGGCATGCAATTTGGTGAACGCAGCGCTGCCATCGCCATTGCCGGGTACCGGGAGGTACCGGAAGGCCAGCGACCTCTATCCCCGGGGAATTATACCGGGCAGTGTACCATGAGTGAATCCATGATCGCCGTCTCGAATTCGCTGGCTGGCAACGAGATATCGGTTGGAACCTACCTGGAAACAGTCTGCCCGGACTATTTTTCCCGCTTTTCAGATGCAGAAAAATCTGCATTACGGAACCAGTCCATGACTGCATCAATCATCCCGGACCGTGGGAACCTGTCGGCATTTGTCCCGCCACAATCGGTGGCGGTCATCCGGATGGAGTATCTCCCTCTTACCCGGTCACGAATGCCGTGCCTGCCGGGCGTATCGTTCAGATGTTTAGTATCTTTATCGCCATCATTGCAGCCGGCCTGGTCTTCACAGGTAGAAAAGAGATAAAACGGAGAAGTGGTTAATCATGGAACAAAAACGTCTCATTATTATTACAATCCTCGGGATGCTCCTTGCATTTTTCGGGATTGTGACCATGCAGCTTTTACTGGTATGGATGGTTGTGGTTGTCGCGATTATTTTTCTGATTATCGCAAATGGTAAAAAATGGGTGGAGGTGCAGGTTGAAAAAATCGCAAATGGTACCCGGGTATCTCCTGCGGAATCCGGAAGGATCAGCGAATCCGTTGCGGCAATGAAAGCGGATATCGCCCGCATCGATCAGCGGCTGGATGCCCTGGAGAGAAGAGAGAAGGACTGATGTGATGTACAGCCGGTGAATACGTTTGTCTTCATGTATTCCGGCATGAAAACGAATTGAATAGACGAGTATTCGTTTTAGAAAACCAGAATAATATTTTTTCAAAAAAAAGTGTCGAGTAATTCTGCAAAGGTTATTTCTTCTTGGGTGCCGCCTTCTTCGCGGGGGCCTTTGCTGCTACTTTCTTTGCCGGCTTCTTAGCTGCCGCCTTCTTTGCTGCTGCCATGTGGTATCCACCTCCTACCGGAAAGGGTTACATTGTCTCTGGATTTGTCTATTAATAAATATTTTGGTCGCAAAGGCGTTTTGAGGCATAGAATCGCTATAAACCATCACTTTGTTCAATGCAAATTGGCACTATTTTCCTAAAAACTGATTATCAAAGCAATACATCACGAAATGCGCAATCCTTTGTAAAATGCCCGGTTTCTAAATTCACGTGCATATGAACGATTAAGATTCCTGATTAAGGCCCGATTCTCCGGGGAGGAACGCGCATTTTGCGGGGTGCCGGAATACCGTGTGCCGCAAAAAAACAATACCCCCGCCCGATCCCGGGACGGCAACCTTTATTCGTCCCTGCAACCATCGTAAACCTATGAAAAAGCAGTTCATTCTGGGACTGATCGGCGGAGTCCTCGGAATCCTGACCGCGGTCTTCGTCATCCTTTCCGCAGTCAGCAATGAGCAGACTCTCTCCGGGGTCCAGACCGCATTGTTCTCCAGTCTCGCCCTGATGGGAGCGGCCATTGCAAACAAGGAGACGCGGTTTGCCGGGTGGATGCTCATCTTTGCCGCCGTATTCATCACACTCTCCGTCCCGCTTGCAGGATCCTTAAACCTGCTCTTCCTCTACATGCCGGCCGTGATCATCCTCGGGATCGCCGCAGTGCTCTGTTTCATGGAGCCGATCCCCGAGCCGGTGGAGCCCGAATAATCTTCTGCCGGCACCTGGCCCTGCAGACAAAAAAATATAAAAATCTTTTTTTTATCTGTCACCTGCACACATCGTGGCAGGAAAAAATATTAAAAAAGTATCCGGTTATTCCTGCGTGATCGCCTGATCTTTTGTTTCCGTGGCAGCACCCGGAACCGGGAGCAGGACCGGGATGATCCGAGTGATCACAATGCTGCCAATTGCAAGAATGGCAAAGAGGAAGACCGTGTGGATGACGAGGATCGCATAACTATCTCCCCCGCCTCCAAGAAAACCATTGATCCCGTACAGGACTGCTGATATTGTGACAAGGCTGATCCCGATCAGCGTGGCCCGCGATGCCGTGAACTGCCGGCTCTTTATATCCGGGAAGATCAGGAGTCCCACAAAGCCGAGTGCCACGAACCCGACCCCTCCGGCAAGGAGGGCCCAGATGATGATATCGGCAACAAGCGAGCTCATGCTCCGGCACCCCCGGTGAACTTCGCCTTTGCAATGATACCGGCAAAGCAGAGCAGTGCAAGGATGATGGTGATGTCAAGGATGAGGATGGTCCCCATGCCGATACTTACGGTAAGTCCCACTGCCGCGCCGGTCATGACTGCGACCATTGCGGCGAGGTACCGGTCATCCCGTTTCGCTGAGCGGAACACGCGGATGAGCGCCCCCACCGTGAGGAGCGCAAGGCAGAATGCGGCAAAGAGCCAGGTATCGATCATGTCTACCATACCTGTGTGAAGGATGGGTATTTATCAATAATCCCCCCAACGGACACGCCCTTCCCGGCGTGTGAAGCGATTATTGTCCGGGGCGCCGGCTCATTTTTTATTTCCGGAGCACGTATGGGTAGAGAGATGCACCCCTCCTATCTTGGCAAGATCCTGCTCCGCTGGTGCGATGCCTGCCATACTCCGGTACTCTCAAAACGCTGTGCCTGCGGTGCCGAGACCCGGGAAGTCCCGGTCACGCCCCCGGGAGATGCACGCCCGGCATTTCCCGATGACATTGCGCTGATCAACCGGATCTATACGGAACATTTCGGCGCCCCCCTCATACCGGAAGGGCATATTGCGCTCCTGAACAAGGTGCCCGACAAGGACCGGATGGAAGAAGTGATCGCTGGCGGTGGAGTTGCCGGCATCATCCGGTATTTCCCGGACGAGCGCCGGTGGGAACCGGTGCCCCGGCCCGAGGCGTGCCGGCTCTTCACCCCCACAAAACGGGTCGTGGTTGTGAGCGACGATGCAGTCCCGTTCATCCGCGACCAGGGCATGAGCGTGCTCGCACCCGGCCTCGTCTCCATTGAGGACTCGGTCCGGGCCGGCGATGAGGTTTTCATCCTGGCCCGGGACGGCACCTGCATTGGTGTCGGCCGGGCAAAGGTCGACGCTGCCACGGCACGGACAATGGGGAAAGGCTCCGTGGTCCGGACCCGGCGCAATATCGGATCGCAGATCGTGCCCGGCGCAGCCACATGGGACGATGCGGTCTTGGCAAATGCCCGCGTGCTTGAGAATACGGAAGCAGAAGCCGTCGCGTTCATAAAAGCGGTTACGGAACGGAACCCCGGTCTTGTTGCCAATGTCTCGTACTCCGGTGGCAAGGACAGCCTCGCCACCCTGCTCGTGGTGATGAAAGCAGTGGGCAGGGTCCCGCTTCTCTTTGCCGATACCGGCCTCGAGTTCCCGGAGACGTACGCGAATGTGAAGGAAGTCTCGGAAAAGTACGGCCTTGAAGTGCTCCGCACGAACGGCATCAATACCTTCTGGGAGACGTTCGAAAAGCAGGGACCGCCCGCGGTCAATGCCCGCTGGTGCTGCAAGGTCTGCAAGCTGACGCCGGTCTTAAACCTGATCACGGAACGGTGGGGCGAATGCCTCTCGTTCATTGGCCAGAGGCGGTACGAATCGGCAGCCCGGGCGCAGAGCGAGCGGGTCTGGAGGAACCGGAACGTACGGGCCCAGCTCTCTGCGGCCCCGATCCATAACTGGACTGCCCTCCATGTCTGGCTGTACATCCTGCGGGAGCAGGCGCCGTACAATGTCCTGTACCGGCACCGGCTGGACCGGATCGGTTGCTTCATGTGCCCGTCCAGTGATATGGCATTATTACACATGATCGCAGAGGACTACCCGGACCTCTGGCAGGGATGGACGGAAAAGTTGTCCGGGTGGCAGCAGTCCCGCGGGCTGCCCGCAGAATGGATCACGGGAGGCCGGTGGCGGCTGAAGGAAGAGGGAAGCGATGACGCAGATAGCCATTATTGATTACGGTGTCGGGAACCTGCGGAGTGTCATGCGGGGACTGGAGAAGGCGGGGGCCCGCGTGCAGATCACCTGCAGCCCGGAAGAGATCGCTGCCGCAGACGGCCTCGTTCTCCCCGGTGTGGGAGCGTTCCGCGAGGCCATGGACAAGCTCGGTACCCTGCAGGGGACGGTGGTATCAGCGACTAAGAGTGTCCCGCTGCTTGGTATCTGCCTTGGGATGCAGATGCTCATGGAGACGAGCGAGGAGCACGGGCTGCACCCGGGGCTCGGCCTGATCCCGGGACACGTAAAGCACTTCAAAAAAGTCCCCGGGTTCAAGATCCCGCACATGGGATGGAACTCGCTCTCCCTTGAGAAACCGGACAACCCCCTCCTTGCCGGGATCCGGCAGGACGAAAGCTTCTATTTCGTCCACTCCTATTATGCGGACACGGCCCCGGAGTTCACGCTGACTTCGACCGGGTACATCTGCCCGTTCGCATCAGCCGTCTTCCATGGCAATGCCTATGGCGTCCAGTTCCACCCGGAGAAGAGTGGTGCTGCCGGCCTCCGGATGCTGGAAAATTTCATTGGCATGATCTGATCCCCGGGCTCTTGGTTTTTTCCCGGGGCAATACTATACAGATAAGATTTTAATGCCGGACATTAGACCCTGTAGACATGAAAAAGATCATCCTCATTGCACTTTTCCTGATGTGTATCGTAGGGCCGGTATCCGCGTACGGGCTCTACCTCACCTGTCCTGAAGAAGTACAGTCCGGCCTTCCCCTGAAATGTACGGTTGACAGCGACTTCCCCGCGGGCACGACCTTCAACCTTGTCCTGTACCAGTCCTCGTATACCGCAACGCAGATCCGCAAACAGCCCATCACGATCCAGTCGGATCACAAGACCATGAACCTTATCACGGATACCGTGGGTCTCCCCGGCGGGCAGTACAAGGTCGAGATGCAATACACCGGGACTGATGAGGAACGGCTCCGCTCCGATTCCCGGACCATGTTGCTTGTCACGATCATCGACCGTTCCGGAGAGATCGAGATCACGTCCCCGGTCACCCAGGACCTTGATGAAGCCTTACGGATTGAAGGGAACATCAAGGATGGGGGAAACAAGGGGATCGAGCTTGAAGTCCACGGTCCGGATGGACGGATCTTCGGCCCCCAGTGGATCCAGACCAAGGCAGAAGTCAGGAATAATGCCGGTGTCTTTACCCAGAAAGTGAGTGTCACCGGTGCCGGGGATTACACCGTTGATTTCAGCGACTCCGAGGGATATGTCGGCACCAAGTCATTCACGGTGGTTGCCCCGACGACACAGGCCACGGCAATTCCCACAACAAAAGCAGTGGTTAAAACAACCCGCACAACGGCAACCCCCACCGCCACACCCTGGCCGACCACCGAGCAGTCCCCGCTCTCACCGCTGACCGTGATGGGAAGCCTTGCGGTTGCGGGAATGCTCATGGTGCTGACAGGACGGCGGGCCCAATAATTTTTTGATTTTTAAAACCCCAAAAAATAAAAAAGCCCGAGTACCCGGAAACTCAACTCTTTTTCCAGAGCCATGCCTCGTAGCAGAGCAGGATGATAATTACGAGCAGCCCGCCAAAGAAAAATGCAATCGCGGGGTCAAAGGCAGGTGCCGGTGCGGCAGCAAGCCCGTCGTACGTTGCTTTCAGTACAACATTACCGGCCTCGCGGCCCGTTCCTGCAGCATCGTGAACGGTCGGGGCCACGACGGATAAGGACTCCTGCGTCGCAAAGATCTCTCCTGTCCTGCCCCACGTGGCTGCCAGGGGCAGGATCGATGAGATCGCAAGCGAGGCAACGGCAACGATCCCGAAGAGCGATGCGTACTTCAGCAGCATCGACCGGATATCCGACCGGCGCGGGGCAACGATCAGGAGCTGGTTGGTGAGCGAATAGAGTTTCACTTCCCGGCCCTTGACGCTGTATTTCGTATCCGCCACGGAGATGATCCCGGCATCGAGCAGGTTCTCGACATGGTACTTTGCCGTGTTCATCGGGAGGGAGAGCCGGTCCGAGATGTCGGTCAAGCTCTTTGGGCCATCCGCCAGCAACTGGAGGATGTCCCCTGCGGTCGGACTGCCCATCGCCTTCCCGATCTTCTGGGCCTGCTCATCGCCCGGTTCCAGTACAAGGACGTTGTCAGCCATGGAGTGAAGCAATGATCCGTTCGCGTCCGACTTTTAGTGCAAGATCCAGCTGGCCGATATCCGGCCCGCCCCCCTGCGCCATCGAAGGCTTGCCGCCCCCTTTTCCCCCAAGGAGACTGCAGACCTGGCCGATGATCTCGCCGGCATTCACGCGGGAGTCGCCGGATGCGAGGACCACGCGTGCGGTCTCTCCGCCACCTGCGACGAGGGCAACGCCGCCCTTCTCCGCAACGGAGCTCGCGAGGGCTGAGAGTTCCTTCTGTGGCAGGTCAATGCGTTTTATGACAATGTTGACACCGCCAACAACTTCCGCTACCAGTGTCCGCGTTTCAAGGTCCACCAGCTTCCCGCTCATGCGTTCGACCTCTTTCTTCTGGTCTTTCCATTCCGTGAAGAAACGGGTGACCGTTGCCGGCAGGTTCTCGGGCTGGACAGAGAGGATGTCGGCCGAGGCAGTGACGATCTGCTCCAGGTGCTGCATGTAATAGATTGCAGCGATCCCGGCAGCGAACTCGATCCGCTCGATGCCGTCCTGGATATGCTCGACCCGGATGATCTTGATCATGCCGACCTCACCGGTGTTCTGGCAGTGGGTACCGGCGCAGGCCTCGATGTCTCCTGCCACCTTGACGACACGGATGTCCCTGCCGGGGGGAACCCCGCCCTGGTACAGCGAGAACCCGTATTTCTGTTCGGCTTTGGTCCGGTCTTCGATGGAGATCTCGACCGGCTGGCTCATCATGATCATCCGGTTTGCGGCAATCTCGATCCGGTGGAGTTCATCGGGCGTAATGTGCTTGAAGTGCCGGATATCGACACGGGAACTCTCTGCACCTTTCTGCGCACCGGCCTGGTGGATGTGGGCGCCGAGTACTTCCTTTGAGGCATGGAGGAGGATGTGGGTGGCCGTGTGGTGGCGCATCAGGGAGAGGCGCCGTTCCTCGTCAACCATTCCCTTCGCCCGCTCGCCGCGCTGCAGTACGCCACCGGTGATGTGGTGGAGGACGACCTCGCCGACCTTGACCACGTCATCGACGCGGACCATGCTCTCCGCGGAAACGAGGGTCCCGGTATCAGCCGGCTGGCCGCCGCCCTCCGGGTAGAAGAGGGTCTGGTCGAGGACCGCGTACTCGTCAAAGAAATCGAGGACAACCGCCTCGAACTCGATGTCCGAGGGCTGTTCGTAATAGAGTTTCTTTGTGGGGGGCAGTGCCCGTACCCGGTCCACGTACTTCGCGGTCTTGTCTTCCTCAACCTCTTTCTTCGACTCGGAGTGCATGTCCGCAACGATCGAGTAGAAGTTGTCCGGCAGGTCGACAACCGCGCCTTCCTTTGTTGCGATCTCCTTGACCATCTCCGGCTGGATGCCATGGGAATCGTAGAGGGTCATGACTTCCGAGAGGGGGACACGCTGGCTCTTGGCCTTGTAAGTTTTTGCCACCTTCTGGACGATCCGTGTGCCGCGTTCGAGTGTGGCCGCATACTTCTCGGTCTCGCGGTCCACGATCTCGCGGACAACCGCGATGTCCTGCTCGAACTTCCGGTTGCCCAGGATGCGGAACTGCTGCTCGATCAGGTCGGCGAGCGGTTCCTTGATCCGGAGATCGTTCATGAGGCGCAGGGTGCGCCGGATGACGAGGCGGGCGAGGTAACCTTCGCGGACATTGGAGGGGACAATGCAGTCACCGAGCATGAAGGCGAGGCACCGGGTGTGGTCGACGATGGCATAGACTTTCTCGACCGGGGTGATCATCTTGTCCAGTTTGTCCGGGGAGATATCGATTGCCGCAGCCACTTTCTTTCTTAAGTTGAAGAGGTTGGTACCCGAGATGTCCATGAGGCCGGCATACTTTGCATTGAGGGCAAGGATCTTGGCAAAGTCCTTGTTGCCGAGCATGTGGTCGAGTTCCGCGAGGCCCATGACATGGCTGACCATCTCCGGGAAGACCGCATCATAGATCGTGGGGGAGCCTTTCGATGCCCAGACCAGCCGTTCAAGACCATATCCGGTGTCCACGATCCGGAGCTTCATCGGGTAGTACATCTCGCCTTTCAGGTCGTAGCCCTTCTCCTGCGTCTTCTGCCGCCCGAGGCTCATGAAGACGAGCGTTGCGATCTCGAGGCCGCCGATCAGCACTTCCACGCTCGGCCCGGCATTGCCGCCGCCGATCCATGGGTTCTCCTTGTAGGTGACCTGGTTGATGTCGCCCCCGATGGACGCGATGAACTGGTCGCAGAGCTCGACCGTCCGGTCCTTCCAGTAGATCTCTTCGGACGGGGTGTTGAAGGCGTGGTGGGCCATCATCTCGAAGGTGGTCAGGTGCCGCCCGGATTTTCCCACCGAGTCCAGGTCATTGAGCCGGATGCAGGGCTGGGAGATCGTGAGCGGGTTTGCCGGTGGCGGCACAATGCCCCCGGTCACGAACGGCTGGAAGTCCGCAATGGAGGCAATGGTCAGGTAAATGTCGTCGCGCCACCGGGCAACGACGGGGTACCGTTCGATCCGCGTGTGCCCCTGCTTCTCAAAAAAGGAAAGGTACGCCTCGCGCATCGTGTCGAGCGTGTGGGGCCGGAAGATCGGGTTGCCGATGAATGTATAGGGTTCGCAGGGTGCGTCTCCGCAGACCTCCCGCGAGGCGTCGCGGGTCCAGAAGGCCGAGCCGCAGGCCTTACAGGTCTTACGGACGAACCCCTGTGCCTTGAAATAATCGAGCTGGTATTCCTCTTCGAGCATGTGAAAACCACGTATCGTCAGTACTTTTGACTGCAAACGCTAATCTAGGTTTTGCTCGGGGCCGTTTTTTGTGGGCCGGAAAATCAGCTGACAATGGACCGGTAAGATCCTTTTGGTACGGTGATCTCGAACCGGGCACCTTTACCGGGTTCACCGGTTTCGGAGATTTTTATACCGGTGATCGCGAGGATCTCACGGACGAGGAAGAGCCCAAGACCGGTATTTTTCCCGTATTCCTGTTCGAAGATCCGCTCTTTTTCATTGGTTGGGATCCCAATACCGTTATCCTCGTACATGAGGACCAGGTGGTCATCGTTCTCCCGGGCGGTTACCCGGATCTCTGTTACCTGCCCGCCATGCCGCAGCGAGTTGTCGACCAGGTTGTAGAATACTTTTCTGATAAGAGGATCGGCATAGATCTCGAGGTTGCCGGTCTTTTCCTGGATGAGCACCGGGCCCAGTTCAATGGAATTCCTGACGGTCACGATCGTGTCAGCAATACCAATCCAGTCCGGGGGCCGGACACCGACATCCTTGTAATCCCGCGTGAAAATGATCAGTTTTTCTATCAGGTTCGCTATGGTCTCTTCTTTCCTGATGATTCCGGCAAGTGTTTCATCGCTCTCGTGTTTCTTCATATACCCGATATATCCCTGGAGGGCGGTCAGCTTGTTCAGGATGTCGTGCCGGGTGACGCTGTTCAGTAACGCGACCTGGTGGCTTGCTCTCTTTAATGCATCTTCAGCTCGTTTCCTCTCGGTGATGTCCATGACGGTTACGGTCACACCTGAGGTGGTGTTTCCGGGATCGAACGGGCTGAGGCTGATCATCACGTCAATGATCGAACCGTCTTTTTTCAGGATCCGTGATTCCAGTGTACGGACACCCTTGTAATCCATCGGCTTGTACAGGTCCCTCCTGATACGCTCGTACTCGGCATCATCAATGTACATTATCCGGGTATTTTTCCCGGTCAGTTCCTTCTCAGAATATCCCGTCATGTCGCAGAGGGAGTTGTTGACCTTACGAAATACCCGATCAACAAGGAGTGCGACCCCGACCGGGGTGGCGTCAAGCATACTCTGGAGGACCGCGTCATTCTCACGGAGCGCATCTTCTGCCTGTTTATGCTGCTCGACTTCTGTCTGCAGCTTAACGGTTCGTTCCCGGATCTTCTCCTCGAGTTCCAGCTGGTACTGTTTCATCTCGGAGATATCTTCCAGTATCATCCCTACTGCATGGCCCCCGCTTTCAAATACCAGGGGGATCAGTTTCATCTTGAAATACCGGTCATTGTCGCCAATCTCGAAATGGACCTCATGGGAGATCCCGGTTCCTTCGAGTGCCTGCTCAAGAGATGCCCGGTATTTTTCGGAAAAATAGGGGGCAAGGCCGGAATGTCCGATCTTCTTTCCTTTCAGCTCATCTTTTGTCAGGTGGAAAAATGAGAGGAAGGATTCGTTCACTTCCTGGATGAACAGGTCGCGGTCAAGGATCAGGATCAGTTCTGATGAGAGACTCAGCATGTTGATCATCGGGAGGCGCTGGGAGAGATAGAAGATCTTCGCCCGGCCAAGTTCGCGCAGCTCAGCCTGCCCGGATATCATCATTGAGTTGAGATATTTTGCCGCAGTTGCCCGGTTGAGTGAGAGTTTTTTTGAAACTTCCTCAATGGTCAGTCCCTTGGGATTATCCTTTAAGAGATCCCGTATCCGGGCCTGCTCGTGTTCCTGTCCCATATTTCCTCAAAAAATCCTACCAGATTATTGTCAATTCACAATATATATCATTGATGGTGGTTGCCAATAATTAACATCAATAATCATCATAGAACGCAACGTATAAATATTAATTTGGGAAAATGGTGATAGTACAATTTATTGTGGTGCAACCATGGAGAAACTCAGGTACTATGCAGAGGCATTTGAACAGACGCTGCGTGCTGTCGTGCGAAACGACGGGGGCCATACACATATTGTGTTGTAATGTAAGTGTCACACAACCGATCCCGGTTACGAAAAAATGGTGTGTGGAAGAGGGCGTGTGATCATCGAATTCTGATTATTCCTGAGAGGATGTGTATATGTTAGACAATTACATGAAAAAATTCAACAGCCAGAAGATCGGGACCAAGATCCTGATCATCTGCCTGATCCTTGTTATCATACCCACGCTCGTGCTGGGTATTGTTGCATATATTACCGCAAGCAGTGCGATCAATGAACAGCTCGATTCGAGGCTGACCACGCAGGTCAATGGTATGCGGGCCCTGACCTCCAATTCGTATGACTTGTCAAAAGACCGGCTGAATGGAGACCTTAACCTTCTGCGGAGCAGGTTTGCCGCATATGGGACGCCGTCAATCAGTGATGGAAAGATCACCTATGGCGGCCAGACGGTCAATGATAATTTTGTCGTGGTTGATTCCATTGAGAAGGATATGGGTTCGAAGGCGACCGTCTTCCAGAAGGTTGGTGACAAGGCCCTCCGTGTATCAACAAATGTCATCGGGGCAGATGGCAAACGCGCCATTGGCACATCCGTTTCAGATGCTGTATATAAAGAGGTCATTGTCAATGGCAAGACCTATTATGGCACTGCTGATGTTGTCGGGAAAAAGTATGCAGTCGTCTATGAGCCGATAAAAAACTCTGCAGGTGAGATTATCGGGATTCTCTTTGTCGGTGTTCCGGAAGATGAGGTGTATGGCCCGCTGAAGAAAGAGATCAAGGAATCAAAGATTGGCGAGAACGGGTATATCTATGTCATAAACGGTAAGGGCGATATCCTGATCCATCCCGATGCATCGATGGTAGGTACGAACCCGGACACTCCCTTTTCGAAAGAAATGGTCGCCAACAAGGATAAAGTCACGGACAAGGCTGCAAAAATCGATTATACCTGGAATGGCAAGAATGCCCGTGCGTATTATACCTACTTCCCCGCAACGGACTGGATTGTTATTGCACGTGTCGATCCTGCTGACTTTTCCGGACCCGTTGATATGCTGAGGAATGCCATTATCCTCATCCTTGTGATCAGCATCGGTATAGGCGCTTTTGTTGCCATGCGGTTTGGTAAATCGATTGCCCAGCGCATGGAGAACCTGGTCAACCTGGGCCGCCGGGTCAAAGACGGGGATCTGGCCGGCACCGCAAAGGACCTTGGGACCCGGTCGGAGGACTCGGATATCACGGATGAGATCAATGATGTTGCACAGGCATTTGGCGGGGTGGTGTTCACTCTCAAGACCCTGAATACCGAGATCAACACCCTGAGTGCTGCCGCGGTTGAAGGCAAGCTGGATGTCCGCGGGGACGCCACGAAATTCCAGGGCGACTACGCAGTCATGATCAAGGGTCTTAATAACACGATGGATGCGGTCATCAATCCCCTGAATATGGCTGCTGACTCAGTGGACCGGATCAGCAAAGGCGACATCCCCCCGAAGATCACCGCACAGTACAACGGTGATTTCAACACCATCAAGAACAACTTAAACCAGTGCTTTGACGCGGTCAACCTCCTCGTTCATGATACGAGCATGCTTAGTAAGGCGGCTGTTGAAGGCAAGCTTGAGACCCGGGTCGATCCCTCCCGCCACAAGGGAGATTTCCGCAAGGTAATCCAGGGTGTTGACGATACCCTCGATGCAGTCACCGGGCCCCTGAAGGTTGCAGCAAAATATGTTGACCGGATCAGCAAGGGTGATATCCCGGAGAAGATCACGGACAACTATAAAGGCGATTTCAACGAGCTCAAGAACAACTTAAACCAGTGCATTGACGCCATCAACCTCCTTGTGAAAGATGCCCATATGCTTGCCGACGGTGCCGTAGAAGGGCGGCTTGACAGCCGTGCCGATGCCATGAAGCACCAGGGAGACTTCCGTAAGATCATCGAAGGTGTCAACAATACCCTCGACGCGGTCATCGGGCCCCTGAACAATGCCGCCGAGTACGTGGACCGGATCAGCAAGGGAGACATCCCGTCGAAGATTACCGCTGAATATAAGGGTGATTTCAACGAGCTCAAGAATAACCTGAACCAGTGCATTGACGCCATCAACCTCCTCGTGAAAGATGCCCGCATGCTCAGCGAGGCAGCCGTGGAAGGGCGGCTTGACAGCCGTGCCGATGCAGCGAAGCACCAGGGAGATTTCCGCAAGATCATCGAAGGTGTCAACGATACCCTTGACGCGGTCATCGGCCCGCTCCACATGGCCGCTGAATATGTGGACAAGATCAGCAAAGGTGAGATCCCTGTTAAGATCACAGCATCCTATAACGGGGACTTCAACGAGCTCAAGAACAACCTCAATACCTGTATCGACGGTCTTGGCGGCCTTGTTGAGAGCAACGCGGTCCTCCAGAGGATGGCCAACAACGATTATACCGTTGCGGTCAAGGGCAATTACCAGGGCATCTTTGCCGATGTGGGAACAGCCGTCAACACGGTCGAAGACCGTGTCAGGCATGTGACCGCTATTGCAAACCACATTGCGGTCGGTGATATCAGGGACCTCCAGGAACTCAAGAGATCCGGAAAGCGTTCTGAGAACGATCAACTCACCACGGCCTTCATCAGCATGATGGAAGCCATCGAACGGATGATCGACGATGCCAATAAGCTCAGCAAATCCGCGATTGCCGGCCAGCTGAATACGCGTGCCGACACATCCAGCCACCAGGGAGACTTCCGTAAGATCATTGACGGTGTCAACAATACCCTGGACGCGGTCATTGATCCGCTGAACGAGGCAATGCGCATCTCCGACGAGTATGCAAAACAGAATTTCACGGTCCGCTTCAATGACGAGCTCAAGGTCCAGGGCGATTTCATCAAGTTCAAGGAAGCCCTCAACAATGTCGGCATCCAGGTCTCCCGTGCAATGGGACGGGTCAATGACCAGATCAGTGAACTGACCGCTGGTGCACAGGCAGCAAGTGCCAATGTCGAAGAAGTGGCGGCAGGTGCAAACCAGATCGCCCAGAACATGGGCGTTGTCAGCACCAATGCAGAACGGAGCGGGGAAGGGATCAAGCAGGTCCTGAAGGCCATGGAAGACCTCTCATCCACGGTCCAGGAAGTTGCGAACAAGGCCGACCTTGTCGCCCAGCTGGCCCGGAAATCCGAGGAACTCTCACAGAAAGGAACTGATCTTGCCAACCTTGCCGACCGGGGTATGGCGGGGATCACCAAGTCATCCACGGATGTCAACAAGATCATCCTTGACATCAAGTCGCAGATGGACCAGATCGGCGACATCGTCATCCTGATTGCGAACCTCGCAAACCAGACCAATCTCCTTGCCCTGAATGCCGCCATCGAAGCGGCCCGGGCCGGCGAAGCCGGGCGCGGGTTTGCCGTTGTTGCAACCGAGGTCAAATCACTGGCTGAGGAGTCCGAGAACTCTGCACAGAAGATCCGGCAGATGATCGATGTACTCCAGAGACAGACCCAGCTTGCTGTGGATACGGTCGAGAAATCGAATGAAGGTGTCCGCGAAGGCAGCACGGCACTCACCCAGACGCTCGAGGTCTTCACCACGATTGTCGATTCGATCAACAACATCAACAAGAACATCAGCGATGTGGCCGCTTCTGCCGAGGAACAGGCAGCATCAGTCCAGGAAGTGACGGCGAGTGTCACCACGGTCAGCACACTTGTCGATGATACGGCAAGCGAAGCCACCAATGCCGCAGCAGCCAGCGAGGAATCCTCGGCTGCCATCGATCAGATCTCCAAGGTGATCCAGAATGTCACCACTATTGTCGATGCCGTGAACAAGGAGATCTCGGCGTTCAGGATCGACCTCCCCACGGTCGACAAGAAACCGCGAAGAGACCGGACCTCTGCAGACAGGGATTATTCCCCGTCATAATTTTTCCGTCCGGGATGCGGGTGATGGAGAGAATGAGTCCTACGACCCGTGCAGGAAACCATGCCAGAATCTCAAGAGAGAAATGAACAGGTGAAAAAAATGGTTGATATCAAAAACTACGAAACGATCTTTGAACAGACTCCGCTTGCATTGCTGCTTGTTGACCGGCAGATGAAGAACGTCAAGACCAACGGGGAGTTCTGCAGGATTACCGGTATTTCCCGGGATCAGGTACTTGCCCTGAAAATCACCGACTTTAAGGAACGGGGCTTAATCAAATATGTCCGTGATACCGGGGAGACATTCCAGGACGCGATATCCAAGAGACAGGTTGTGCATGGCCAGTCAACGCTCGACACACCTGCCGGCAGGATCGAGGTATTAAGGACAATTTTCCCCCTGTTTGATGAGAAAGGGGACCTCGAATACGTCTATATTGCCTATAACAATGTCACAAAGAACATTAAAATCCAGGAATTCATGGGAAAAGGCGTAGACGATTTCATCGAGACCTGTAAAGAAGCTGCCACCGGTAACCTGATGGTCCGGCTTGAGATCGCAAAACCCGATACAGATACTCAGGAGACACACGATCAACTCGTAAAACTCAGGGATGGGATCCGCGGCCTGATTGTCAGCCTCAGGCAGAACATCAAGAATGTAAACGACCAGATGCAGAACCTGACAACGACATCTGACAATGCAACCCAGAGTGTCGAGGACGCCTCCAAGAGCGTGAACCAGATCGCGAAGAACGCCGGTTCTGTCTCGGAGAATGCGCAGAAGGCGAGCGAAGGGATCGAACAGATGGCAAAGGCGATGCAGGACATGAGCGCCGCGGTAGAGGAGATCACGTCGAGCATGGAGAGTGTCTCTACGCAGGCCAACAATGCCAACAATTCAGCCAAGTCCGGTGCGCTCCTTGCAGAAAATGTGAACAAGAACATATCGGAGATGGCAGCGGGGACCAGCCAGGTCTATGGTGTTGTCACGGACATCGGGAAACAGATGAACGATATCGGCAAGATCATTGTCCTCATCCGCGACATTGCCAACCAGACCAACCTGCTCGCCCTCAATGCAGCCATTGAAGCGGCCCGGGCCGGGGAACATGGCCGGGGTTTTGCGGTTGTCGCCTCCGAAGTCAAATCCCTTGCACAGGAATCGCGGTCCAGTGCCGAAAAGATCGAGGAGATGATCACCCAGCTCAACCTTGCGACCAAGAAGGCAGCGGATGGCATGGAAGGGACCCAGGAACTTGTCAAAAAAGGTGTAGGGGAGTCGCAACAGGCACTCGAAGCGTTCAGGATGATCCAGAAAGCTGCCGAGACGGTTGCAAACAGTGCTTCTGAAGTTGCCGCAGCATCCGAGGAGCAGGCAGCAACAACCGAGGAGATCACGGCGAGTGTCTCCGAAGTCGCAACGCTCATAGAACACACGGCAAAAGAAGCCGGTGATGCTGCTGCCGCAACGGAAGAGTCGGCCGCGGCCATTGACGAGATTTCCCGTATGATCCATAATGTCAATGACGTGGCCGCAGGTGCAATGGAAGCGAATCGGAAATTCAAAGTGGACTGATGCAGGATGTGTTGCCCATGAGTGCGAAAGCAGGTGAACCGGTTGCAATGACAAAAAAATCCGCAATGTCAAAAAAAGAACAGGGCCAGGAATCGATCCAGGTCGTTGAGTTCGTGTTGGGAAACGAACATTTTGCCATCGACCTGTTCGATGTCAAGGAAGTGGTGGAGTATACAACGATTACGAAATTACCCAATGTCCCGGCCTATGTCCGGGGCATCATCGATCTCCGCGGCGAGATCACGATGATCGTTGATCTCAAACACCGGCTGAAGATCACTGAAAAAAGTAATGCCCCGCTCGAAGCGTCGAGGATCATTGTCCTCGATGACAAGATCGCCACGTCAAAGATGGGTATCCTTGTCGATGACGTGACCTCCGTATCGACATTTGAGGGCCCCCAGGTGGACTATACCTCGGCATCGGTCAACAAGGAAGACAGTGCAATTATCGGCATCATCAAGCGTATGGTGAAGGTGAAAGAGAAGGAGAAGAACGAGCTGATCATCTGGATCGACCTCAAACAACTGCTCACCGATATTGAAGCATCGGCCTGAATACCGCGTCCGGAACGTGCAGGCGTCCCGTTGCACCCTTTTTTTATCTGCTTACGTCATCGCAATCCTGGCAGGACCCCACGTCTCATTCCCAATCCGGGACCCGGCAATAAAACGATTTTTTTTACCCGCACTGATTAGTATAATCCGGCTTGTCAGCGGGAATCTTTCAACAGGTCCTGGTACCAGCTGTCAATGGCCTGGTACGTACCGGTAGTCCGGGCGATCCGGACTGCCAGCAGGTGCCAGCAGGTCCTGCCCCGGTACATGAAATCGCTGCAGGTGCAGAATTCATCTTCCACAATGTACCGCGATGTCTTTCCCTCCACCACAAAAAAGTCGAGATATTTCTTTACCTTGTGGTCATCGATCGCCGCGAGTGCCTTCTTCCCCCGGGTGCCAAAGGTTGTTTCGATCTCCCCGCGGATCTCCGCATCGAGACTCTTCCTCAGAGCGAGGTGCTGCCAGAGATCGTTCATGGGACCGTGCGGAGCACCGGGGTGTCATCGATGTAATGCCACCGGCGCCGGGCTGCGAGCCGTTTCATCGCCGGCGCTTCAAGCGCATAGTGCGTTGCTTCGATGCAGGGAAGGGGAGCGGAACGTGCCATGGAATGTTTCAGTTCCGCGGAAAGGAATGCATCCGCGCCCTTCTCCTTTGCCTCATCCATGATCTCCGGATCAAAACCGCTGCCGGCCACGACCGCGAGCCGGTCCATACGGATCAGGTCCCCCCAGACCCGCAGGGGGCACCCGAGTCGTCGTGAGATCTCTTCAAGGGTGAGAGAGCAGGAACCAACCCGGCCGAGCGAAAGGGGGACGGTATCTGTGAGCGAGAGGAGCTCTGCCAGCGCATCGTTCACGCCCTCTTCGGCATGGTCGTAGTTGGTGTGCATGACCCAGACATTCATCCGGGCGGAGAGCACGTCCCGCATGAGCGCTGCGGTACTGCCGGTCACGGAGGTCAGGGGGGTCCAGAGCGGTGTGTGGTGGACGACCAGCATGCCGGCCTTTTTCCGGATTGCTTCTTTCACAACGGCCGGTGTCGCGTCAAGAGCACAGCAGACCGTGGAAAATTCCGGTGCGCCTTCAACAATGAGACCGATCTTTCCTGCATCGAAGTCCTCGGCCAGCTCGGGAGGTGCCAGCCGGTCCATCTCGCGAGTGAAGGTATTCACATCCATACAGGATCATCGCTCTCCGGGATTAAATATCATTTATTACTAAAGGTAATAGCAATTAGTTTAAATATGCATCAAAACATATTTTGGGGCATGCAGAAGACTATCGGCCAGATCAATGAACGCATCCGCGAGGGCAGTGCCCGGGTCGTCACCGCAGAGGAGATGCCCGCACTTGTTGCCGAACTCGGGGAGCAGGGGGCACTCAAGGAGGTTGACGTTGTGACAACGGGGACCTTCGGCGCGATGTGCTCGTCCGGCGCGTTCCTCAACTTCGGCCATGCCGAACCTCCCATCCGGATGGAGCGGATCTGGCTGAACAATGTCGAGGCATATGGCGGTCTCGCGGCAGTAGACACGTATATCGGCGCAACGCAGCAGTCCGATACGCTCCAGGCCGAATATGGCGGGGCGCACGTGATCGAGGACCTCGTTGCCGGGAAATCCGTGGAGCTCCGGGCCAGCTCCCACGGCACGGACTGTTACCCGCGGAGGACGATCACGACCGACCTCCTTCTCGAGAACCTCAACCAGGCGATCATGTGCAACCCGCGTAATGCCTACCAGCGTTACAATGCGGCGACCAATACGACCGACCATCTCCTCCACACGTACATGGGGACGCTGCTCCCCGGTTCCGGGAATATCACGTTCTCGGGAGCCGGTGTCCTCAACCCGATATCGAACGACCCGAAACTCCGGCTGATCGGCAGCGGGGTCCCGATCTTCCTCTGCGGGGCGCCGGGCATGGTGATCGGCGAAGGCACCCAGCACTCTCCCGCGGGAGGCTTTGGCACGCTGATGGTTACCGGGGACATGAAACAGATGTCGCAGGATTACCTGCGGGCAGCGACCATGACCGGGTACGGGGTGACCCTGTACGTCGGTCTTGGCGTACCGCTGCCGGTACTCGACCTCGAGGTGGTCCGCGCCACCGCGGTCCGCGACGAGGACATATCCGTTGACATTCTTGACTATGGCGTCCCCAGCCGCTCGCGCCCGGTCGTGAGGTCGGCAACCTACGCAGAATTACGCAGCGGTTCGGTCGAGATCAATGGCGAAGAGATCAAGACCTCATCGCTCTCCAGTTTCCGCAGGGCACGGAAGGTGGCAAACGAACTCAAGCTCTGGCTGGAGAAAGGCAGCATGCAACTCGCGCTCCCGACCCGGGCCATTGAGCCGGCACGGCAGGCACGGCCCATGCACCAGACCAAGAAAGGCGCCCGGGTGCTCGACATCATGGACCGGTCCGTGATCACGATCGGCGAGACCGAAGAGATCCGGACCGCGGCAAAGAAACTCCTCAAGGGCGAGACCAACCACCTGCCGGTAGTCAACGAGCATGGTGTGCTGGTCGGTATCGTCACCACGTTCGATGTGTCCAAGGCGGTGGCAAACCCGGGGAAAGCCCAGCTCGTGAAGGACATCATGAAGACCAGGGTGATTACGGCCGCGCCGGACGAGGCAGTCGACATCGCGATCCAGAAACTGGAGCAGAACAATATCAGCGCCCTGCCGGTCATCGACAAGGAACACCATGTCATTGCCCTTCTCACTGCAATGGATCTCGGGAAACTGTTCGGGGGACGGTGGCTGAAATGAAACTCCTTGTCAACTTCTCCCGCGGCAAGGGCCGCAGGCCCATCATTGCCCAGGTGGTCCGGGACACGGGCGTCCTGATCAACGTGGAACGGGCAAACATCGACTCGTCCGAAGGCGAGGCGCTCATCGATGTCCCCGACAACCAGTGCCGGCTCGTCCGGGACTCGATGGTCGGTCTCGGGGCGGAGGTACGGATCCTTGAGCACGGTGTCAACCTCAACGAGAGCGAGTGCGTGGACTGCGGGGCATGCATCAGCGTCTGCCCCCGCGAGGTCTTTTCCTTCGATCCGGAATGGAAACTGGTACTTGCGGAAGAGAAATGCATCCTCTGCGGGAAGTGCATCGATGCCTGCCCGCACCGGGCGCTCTCCCTGCCGCTATGATCCGGGTGCCGTTCCGGTTCCGCGAGACGATCGCAACGATCCTCGCGGACGACCCGGGGCATGTCGAAGCCGCAAAGGCCGGTATACTCGCAGCCCGTCAGGAACTTGAAGCGTATATCGCCCGCGACCCTTTTTTTGCCACCACGTTCGATCCGTATGTCCCGGATTCCGATGACCCGGTGATCGTCCGCATGGTGGATGCAACGCGAAAGGCCGGGGTCGGCCCGATGGCCGCGGTGGCCGGTACGATCGCGTGGGCCGGTGTCGAGGCAATGCAGGAAGCCGGCGCATTGTTTGGTGTGATCGACAATGGCGGCGACATCGCTCTCATCGCGGACCGCCCGGTCCGGGTCGGGGTCCATGCCGGTGAGGCGGCACTCTCCAACCGGATCGCGTTTGTCGTGCCGCCGCAGGACCGGGTGCTTGGCATCTGCACGTCATCGGCAACAGTCGGCCCTTCGATCTCGTTTGGCATTGCAGATGCCGTAACAATTTTCTCGCACGATGTCGCGCTCGCTGATGCGTGGGCAACGTCCGTATGCAACCAGATCCGGCCGGATGACCGGAGCGTGTTCGACCGCGTGGACCCGGCAGAGGTTGACGGGATCTTTGCCGTGATGGGCAACGAAACAGTCCGGTGGGGAGCTCTGCCGCCATTAGTAAAAGCGATTGTCGATGAGCAGCTGATCAGCGCCGGGGACCGGCAATAATAACTGAATTCAGGATCTGCTGAAAAAAAATACGTGCTCCGCTTACAGGTATTCCGGCTTCAGCAGGACCTCACGCCCCTGTGCATACGCGGATTTTCCCGTGAACGTTGCAACGGTCTTGTCCCCGTCATGGACCACGATGACCGGGACGGCCCCGCGGATCGCGAAGTACATCTCCAGCAGGTCGGTCTCCTCGATCATCAACCCATTCGCGAGCGAGGATGCCGGTTCCAGCTCCATCCGCTCCCGGGTGAGGAGATCCGGATCCGTGCGGAACATGAAATAAAAGATCTGCCACGCGTTCAGCAGGTCCGAGACAAGGAGTTCGTTCCGGGTATCTGCATCGAGCGCGTCAAGCTTTTTTGCAATGCAGGGTACGTTGTCATCGCAGTCATCAAGGATCGCATCAACCAGTGCCACCAGTTCCGGAAATGTCGGGCGCGGTTGTGTAGACTCCATCCCGGATCATGTCAACGCGCAACGAGAAAAACCCGCTCGCATACGGCCGGACAAAATCCTTATTCGGCTTTACATGGAATGCATACAGGTGAAACAAGAGGATGCGGACTGGCGGGTGTATCACCTTATTCCTCCCGGGGCATCGACAACGGCAGCGGCACTGGCTGAACAGAGCGGCCTTGACCCTTCCGTTATTGAAGACTCGCTTATGCGTCTTGAACGGTATTGTCTCATCGAGTATTCCGGCGGGAATGTCCGGATGCTGAATTTTGGCGAGGCACTCCTCCGGAACCAGTGTAAATATGAAAAAGACCTCCCGTTTGTGATCGAGAACGGGGTCATCAAAGCGAAGAGGAAATAACATGACGGAAAAAGAAGTTGTCATCCTGCGGATCGGTCACCGGCCGGAGCGCGACCAGCGGGTCACGACCCACGTGGGCCTCACCGCCCGGGCGCTGGGTGCAAAGGGCATGTACCTCACGGCGTCCGACAAGGGCGTTGTGCAGAGCATAGCGGATGTCACGGAACGCTGGGGCGGGGAGTTCTTCTGCGAGCACGATATGAAGTGGCGCTCCTGCATCAAGGAATGGAAGGCGGCCGGGGGCGTTGTTGTCCACCTTACAATGTACGGGCTGAACCTGCCGGACATCATCGGCGAGATCCGGCCGCAGAAGAAGATCCTCGTTATTGTCGGTGCGGAAAAGGTACCGGGCGAGATTTACGGACTTGCCGATTACAACGTGGCCGTTACCGGCCAGCCCCACTCGGAAATTTCCAGCCTCGCCCTCTTCCTCGACCACCTCTTCTCCGGCCACGAGCTGAAGAATGAGTTCCCCGGGGCGCAGATCCGCATTATCCCCTCAAAGGCAGGAAAGCAGACGGAGGAGTTGTGAAAGGGCGGGTGCTTGTCGCCGGCTTTGCCACACGCCATGTCGCTCAGTCGGCCTGTAACGCGGGGTACGAGGTCTGTGCGGTAGACCATTTCTGCGACCAGGACCTTGCCTGGTACACGAAAGACCGGGAAAAGTTCGATGAACTCGAAGACCTCCCGGATGCGATCGACCGGATTTCGCGCCGCCATTCCTTTGACCTGTTCGTCCCCACGTCCGGTGCGGAAGACCTGCCAACAACACTCCTACTCTGCGGCACCCCGCGGGACCGGATCCAGCGCTTTCTCGACAAACTCGATACCCAGCATTTTTTTGAATCCTGCAATGTGCCCGTGCCGGGCCTCCGCGGTCCCGGCGAATTTCCCGCAATGGTAAAACCCCGGCGCGGCGCCGGAGGGTGGCGGAATGCCGTTATCCGCGATGAACACGGGATGAGCGCGTGGGAGATGCTGTACCCGGATGTCCCGTTCATCCGGCAGGAACTCGCTTTCGGAGTCCCTGCAAGTGTCTGCTGTGTCACGGACGGCACGCGGGCACGGGCCATTGCAGTGAACGAACAGTACCTCCGCGGCAGCGGCGAGTCTGCGTTCGGGTTCTGCGGGTCGGTCACGCCCTTTGAGCACCCGCAGCAGGCGCGGATGATCGCGTATGCCGAGCAGGTGGCAGCGGCGAGCGGCTGCCGGGGCACGATCGGTATTGATTTTGTCGTTGGCGATGACGCTGTGTGGGCGATCGAAGTGAACCCACGGTTCCAGGGAACAGTCGATACCGTGGAGATGGCATCCGGGTGCAACCTGTTCGATCTCCATGTCGGTGCATGCCGGGGGGTGCTCCCGGCGCCGCTTGCCCGGCCGCACCAGGTTGCCGCACGGAGCATCCTGTTCGCGGACCGTGACATGACTCTTGATACGGACTTGAGCCCGCTGAAGAATTATTGTGCTGACATTCCCTGGCCGGGGACATTTTTTGAAGAGGGACAGGCGCTGGTCAGCGTGTACGGGTGCGGGCAGACGCGGGAAGCGGCCCTTGCCCTGCTGGATAAGCATATTACTACCGTCCGACAATATATGCGCTGATGGATTCAACCGAAGAAACGCTGAATGATCCGGCAATACGCTCGTACCTGTTCCGCCTGGTCGGCGAGGAAGGCCTCAACCTGCTCGAACGGTTTCCTACCGACGGGGAACACAGCGATGAAGACCTGGCCGCAAGTACGGGCATCAACTTAAACTCCGTGCGGCACACCCTCTACACGCTCTACGAGAAACGACTCGCTGAGTATCACCGGATAAAAAACAACGAGACCGGCTGGCTCACCTACCTCTGGCAGCTCAGGACCGACCACATCTACGATGCGATCCGCGAGGACATGGAACTCGTGCTCGATAAGCTCTCCCGCCGGGAACGGTACGAGGAGGAGAACGACTTCTACATCTGCAAGGACTGCCACCTTATCTTCACTTTCCCGCAGGCCATGAATATCGATTTCAAGTGCCCGGACTGCGAGCAGTCGATGGGGCATTTCGACAACGAAGTCCTCTTAAAATCCTTAAAAGAACGCATCGACTCGATCAAGAAGTCGCTGGGTCATGCCTGATCAGACTTCACGACCGCCCGAAGACCTGCTGCGGGATGCCGGTTGCAGCAGGAAAGTTATCGCCCATTGCAAAGCCGTCCGGGACTGCGCCTGCGAGTATGCGGCCCGCTGCCCGGATGCAGACTATTCTCTTGTCGAGACCGGCGCCATGCTCCATGATATCGGCCGGGGCATCGACCATTCCATCCGCCATGCGCAGGCCGGGGCAGACCTGCTCCGTTCAATGGGTTTTCCGGAACGTGTCGCCCGTATCGTGGAGTGTCATACGGGTGCCGGGCTCACGGCCGGGGAATGCGTAGAACTCGGTCTTGATGCCCGGGACTGCATGCCAAAAACGATTGAAGAGAAGATCGTGACGCATGCCGACAACCTCATTGCCGGCAGTACCCGCGTGACCATTGAAGAGAGCCTCGCTTCCGCCGCCCACCTGCCACAAAAGGCCCGCGACCGGATGCTGCGGCTCTCGCAGGAAGTGGAAGCACTCTGCGTTTCAAAAAAATAAAAAGGCCGGTCCGTTGGATCTTCTCAACTTCACTGTTCGAAGATTTCTTAACAGAAATCTTCTCTTCCTCAAGGTTCGGAGAGGTCGGAGACCTCGACGATATGAAGGAAGGCGAAGCCGACCTTCAGGTTCTGATGAACCTATCGGATTCAGATGATGACCTGTTTTACCTGGGGCAGCGCACGGATCGCCTCGATCGTGCCGGCCGGCAGGGTATCCTCGATGATGATCACGAGTTTTGGCTCCTCGGAAAACTGGGGGTCGGTGACGAAGATCTGCCGGATCGAGAGGTTGTGATCGGAAAGGATGCGGACCGCGGCGCCGACGATCCCCCGCTCGCTTGCGTTCTTGGGCAGGACGGTGATGACGGTATACCCGAGCGTCTCGGCCACCCGGGAAAGGTCCGGAGTGGCCCGCATGTTGAGAAAGATCTCGCGGAGCATCGGCCGTTCGAGGATGCGGTGCGCGGTGGAATCAACAACCCGCCGGTCGGACCCGATCACCTTTGCGACCGCAGTTGCAGGCATCTCGATCCCGTTGCAACTGATCCGGCCGTCTTCCGTAATCCCGAACCCGTTCTCGAGGAGGAATCGTACGACGCGGCTTTGGGACGGGGAGTCTGCAAACTCGTGGATGATGTCAGACCACATACTCACCACTGGGAACGGCGCATATAAATATACAGCGATGCTGTTCCGGAGACATTCATATTTTCATACGAATTATCCCGTGTCCGCAAACGGGCGAACGGTTCCGGCACCTGCCCGGTGCCGGATGTCCGCCGTTCTCTCTTTAAAAGACCGGGGAATCGCTTGCACAAGTTTTTATTAGATAGACAACCTCTTTGTTATGGCACGGGCGAGGGTAGCCAAGCCAGGTCAAAGGCGCTAGGTTGAGGGCCTAGTCTCGTAGGAGTTCTTGGGTTCGAATCCCATCCCTCGCACTCGTTTCTCTGTTTCTTTTCCTGCAGGCCTGCCTGTCGGTTTTCCTGATCTGCACGGGGTATATCATTCAACTCCCTGTTCACACCAGTGTTTCGCAATGTTTATCACAGAATGCCGATGGAATCATTCTGATGCATGGAGTCAGCGATCAGGGACACTCTTCAGGGTTTTTTCTGCAAACCCCGGATCCGGTGGATCCTCTGCCGGCGATCCTGAGAGCACTCCACAAAAATCTCCCTCTTGCGGGAGATCCGGCAAATGACCTGCTCTCTCTTTCGGATGATCTCCTCATCTACCTTGTATCGCTGGTCAGGAATACCCCGTCCATTCCTCCCCGCCGTTCCCTTGACGACTGGCAGGCATTCCTCTCCCTGCTGCGGCCTCACTGGATCTATCCCCTCATTGCCTGCCACCTCCGCTCCTGGCCGGAGGAATGCCGGCCCCCGCAGGAAATCCGGGAATATCTGGAACGCATCTCGCTGACCGCCATGGCAAGGACACTGCTCGCCGGCCAGCAGATCCATGCAGTCACCCGTGCCATGAAGGAGGCCGGTGTCCCCATCATCCTCTTAAAGGGCCCTGCGCTGGCACGAACCGTCTATCCCGACCCCACACTCCGTCAATCCAGCGATATCGACATGATCGTTCTCCCGGACGCTATCCCGGCAGCGGAGGCAGTGCTGGAAGATCTCGGGTACACCTGCCCGGTAAAGATCTTCCACATCTATCCGTATGCCGATCATCACGAGAAGTTCTTCCCCCCGGGGAAGGGACTGCGCCTTCAGCTGCACTGGGCGACGGCAAACGAGTTCGGCCTCTTTTCTGAAGACTGGCTGGATGCTGCGTTCTCGCGGCGGATCACCGTTCACTCGGGCGGCGTCTCGTTCGATACCTTCTGCCCGGCTGACCAGCTCCTGTACCTCGTCTTCCATGATGCATTCCAGCACCGAACCATCAGACTTGACTGGATCGGCGACATAGCGCGGGTCATGCACCAGATCCCTTCCCGTGAAGAATGGGAGGAACTGGTCCGTCAGTCCGTGGAGAACAAAGTCCGGATCCCGCTGGAACACTGCCTTGCAGCAACAAGCGTCTGGTCGGGGACGCCCCTCCCTGAAGGTGCCGGGGAGTTCTCCACGTGGCCGTCCCCTTCGGCGGGAGAGGTCCGCCTCCAGAAAAAATTCTCCCATGCACGGCTCTTCTTCCTCTCGCGCCTCATTCTTGCCATGCAGCAGCGGCCGGGATTCTTCGAAAAACTCCGTTACGTGCAGGTTTTTCTCATTCCCCCGACACCCCTGCTCTGGGAGTACCGGAAGTCCTCTTCCTCCCTTGACATACCGCTTGCCCACATGCGGCGCTGGTCCCGGATCGTGACCTTCCGGTTATGAGGTGATGGGTCCCCGGCTCACTGCTGGTAGGCGTCGGCCTGCGCCCGGTACATCTTCGCGTAATGCCCGCCCTGCGCCATCAGTTCCGCATGCGATCCCATCTCGGTGATCCTTCCCTCCTCAAAGACGCAGATGCGGTCTGCGATAAGCACGGTTGAGAAGCGGTGGCTGACGATGACGGCCGTTCGGCCTTTCACCAGCTCGCGGAAACGGTTGAAGATCTCCGCTTCGGCAAGGGCGTCGAGCGAGCTGGCCGGCTCGTCGAGGATGACCAGGTCCGCGTCGCGGAAGAAGGTCCGGGCCAGGGCGATCTTCTGCCATTCGCCGGTGGAGAGGTCATGGCCCCCGGCAAAGAGCCGCCCGAGCTGGGTGTCGAGGCCGTCGGCGAGTTTTCTCACCACCGGATCGGCAGCAGCTTTATGGGCAGCTTCCCCGATGCCCGGGGTATCCCGGGGCCGGGTCACGTCCCCCACCCAGATGTTCTCCCCGACCGTGAACTGGTACCGGACAAAGTCCTGGAAGAAGACCGCGGTGTGTTCCCGCCACGCGTCCGGATCGGCTGCCTTCAGGTCGATCCCGTCTACCGAGACCGTCCCTTTGTCCGGGTCGTAGAGCCGGGAGAGGAGCTTGACAAACGTGCTCTTTCCCGCGCCGTTCTCCCCGACAAGGGCAAGGATCTCGCCCTTTCTGAGGGTAAGGCTGACGTCCGCGATCGCGGGGGTGGCAACGCCCGGGTAGGTGTAGGAGACTCCCGAGAACTGTATTTCATGGAATGGCACGGGCAGGGGAGCGGGATGCTCCGGGGCAGCGATCCGGGGCTGTATATCGTAGAATGCAAAGAGGTGACGCAGGAAGAGATGGTCCTCGTACAGGGCGTTCATGCCGGTGAAGATGGCCTGGATATACCCGATGCAGAGCTGGAAGCCCATGAAGAACATCACCAGGTCACCGACCGAGAGCGTCCCCTCGATGGCTTTCATGGCGATGATGGCAAATGCGCCAAAGACGGCGGCCGTGACGATCCCCTGCGTCAGGACATCGCCCACGGCCCGCGAGCGCGAGAGGGCGAGCCTGGCGTCCCGCAGGGCGTACTGGAGGCCGCGGTAGCGCTGCCGGAAGAGGTTGCCAAGGCCGAACTGCCGGATCTCCCTTGCGTACCATGCCTCGGTGATGAGCGAGTTGTAATAGCCGCTCCGGCGCATTGCCTCGGTCTGCCGGACCTGCAGCTCGTACTGCTGCCGGGCGTTGACGAGCCGGACAATGGCCGCCGGCAGGGCGGCCCCGACAAGGAGGAGGGCAACGAACGGGGAGAAGAGGAGGATGGCCCCGCCGACAGCGCAGAGCGAGATGATGCTCTGCAGGACGCGGGTGACATTGGAGACTACCTGGGTGGACCTTGCTGCCCCGCCCATCTGGGCGAGCCGCAGGTTATTGTGATACGCCGGGTTCTCGTAGTAGGCCAGGTCGAGCCGGAGCGAGTGTTCCTGGATATGATCGGTAACGATGTCGGAGAGCGTGATCGACTGGACTTCAGAACAGTAGGAAGCGATCGCCCGGACAACCGTTGCCAGCAGGGCAAGCCCTGCCGCGAGTGCGATCAGGAACCAGAGCTGGGTCAGGAGCGGTCCCTTGTCCGCTGCCCCGATCGCGGCCGTGACCGTATCGATCATCAGCTTCATCACGTACAGGGCCGCGAGCGGGAGGAGCCCCTGGACAACGATGAGCGCCATCGAGAGGAGGGTAAGGCCCGGGGTATAGGTGAAGACCTGCCGGATCGCCTTCTCCAGGACAATCCTGATGGAGGAGAGGTGGCGGATGAGCGTGGCCGGTCGGGGAACGGGTTTCATGGTACTCCGGTGCAGGGATCATCGGTTCCGGCGGTCACGTGCCGGGTTTTCCCGGATCCGGAACAAAAACGGTTGCAGCGGGAGATCTTTTCTGGATTTTTTCCCGAAAACCGGTTTTCTTTTACAAAAATTAAACCTGCGGACTATATATGGTTATATTTTTTATATTACCGGTACTCGTCATGGACAGGACACGTTTTGGTACCATTCCCGTACCCAACCCCGCGGTTGTCTCCCGCGAGGCACCTGACGGGGGAAGCGTCATGGTGAACTGCGACACGGGAACCGCCGTTGCGGTCAACGCCACCGGCACGCTGGTCTGGAAGTTCATCGATGGCATGCGCAGTCCGGGTGCCATTGCGGAAGCGGTCGGCCACCACTTCGGCATGGCACCGGAGGCTGTGCAGGCTGACGTGGATACCCTGCTTGCAACCCTTGCAGACGACGGGTTCGTCGGGTACGAGATCCCCGGGACCCTGCGATAAGGACAAAAGAATATTTTTGAACCATGGAGTGACAGATGAAACCCGATACCCGTACCCCCGGCCCGGCAGCAGGCACAGAGAGCAGTGCAGATTCCGGCATCAGCGCTACCGCAATGTTTGTCGCAAACCCCGATGTCTCGTGCCGGATCGAAGGGGATGCCGGTGCCGTGCTCTTCAACCCGGACACCGACACCACCCGGCTGATCAACCCGACCGGGATCCTCATCTGGAACTATTTGTCCGAGCCCCACACGGTCGGCGAGATCGTCGCGTTTGTTGCAGGGTCGTACAGCAACCTCCCCGACACGGCCTCCGTGCAGAAGGATGCCGAGGCATTCGTGAAGGACCTTGCCCCGGGTTTTGTCTCGGAGTGTTAGGGCCATGCCGGACCACCCGCTGTATGCCGACCTGACCGTGCCGCCGAAAGGGCTTATGCCGGCCCCGAAGTCCGTGGACCTCTCGCTCACCGGCCGGTGCAACCTCTCCTGCGGGTACTGTTTCTATGCCGACAGCATGCACACCCGGACCGACCTTCCCGCGGAACGCTGGCTTGCCTGTTTTGCGGAGCTGGGGAGCCTCGGCGTCCAGCGGGCCTGCCTCTCAGGTGGCGAGGTCTTTGTAAGAAACGACCTCTTCACCCTGATCGACGGGCTGATTGCAAATAAGATGCGGTACTCCATCCTCTCGAACGGGACGCTGATAACTGAGGAGACCATTGCCGCGTTCCAGGAGGGGAAGCGCCGGCTCCGGATGGACTCGATCCAGGTCTCGATCGACGGCTCCTGCGCAGAGGTCCATGACCTTTCGCGGCCGCACAAGAGTTTCGACCGTGCCGTGCGGGGCCTCCGGCTCCTTGCAGACAACAAGTTCCCCGTCACGGTCCGGACCACCATCAACCACCACAATGTCCGTGACCTGGAGAAGATCGCGGCCCTTCTCATCGACGAGATCGGCCTTCCCGGGTTCTCCACCAACGAGGCCGAGGAGATGGGGTCGGCCCGGTGCGGTGGCCAGACGATCGTTCTGGACGAGGAGGAGCGCCGGCTCGCGATGAAGACCCTGACGGACCTGAACGAACGGTACGGCAACCGGATCAGCGCGACCGCCGGCCCGCTCTCCCGGGCGAAGATGGTATCTGAGATCGAGGAGAAGCTGGCCCGGGGCGAGACCGGCACGCCCGGCCGGGGCACGCTCTGCTCCTGCGGCGGGGTCTTCTCCAAGATGGCAATCCTGCACGATGGCACGATGGTGCCCTGCAACATGCTCCCGACCCTGACGATGGGGGTGGTCGGCCTCCACTCCCTGCAGGACGCCTGGCTCCACTCCCCGGCCATCAATGCCGTCCGGCTGCGCCGGAAGATCCCGCTTTCGGCGCTTCCCGAGTGCGCCGGCTGACGGTACACCGGGTTCTGCGCTGGCGGCTGTCCCGCCTCGGTGCTGGCAAAGTCCGGCAGACTGATCGGCACCGATCCCACCTCCTGCTACCGTGCCTATGCACAGGAGAATCCATAATGACGTTCTGCGATACCTGTCCCGAACCCGCTTCCCCCCCGGCTCCTGCCGCTACCCCGGCAGAGCCCGCCCGCCCGCTCGATCTTCCGGAGGGCGTGCCGCCGCTCCGCTCTTTCTACCTGTACCTGACCTCGACCTGCAATCTCCGGTGCCGGCACTGCTGGATCGCGCCGGAGTATGCCGGCGGCAAGCCCGTGCCGGGAATGTATATCGACCTCGACGCACTCCGGGAAGCGATCCGCGAGGCCAAGACGCTCGGCCTTGGCTGCGCCAAGCTGACCGGCGGCGAGCCGATGCACCACCCGCAGTTCCGCGAGGTGGCTGCGATGCTGACCGAGGAGGGGATCTCGTTCAACATGGAGACGAACGGGACGCTCATGACCCCGGAGCTGGCGCAGTTTTTGAAGAAGGAGACAAAGTGCTGGTTTGCTTCGGTGAGCATCGACTCACCCGTTGCAGCGGAGCACGACGCCTTCCGAGGCGTGAAAGGTGCGTATGAAGCCGCCCTCCGGGGGCTCGACTGCCTTGTTGCGGCAGGCTACGACAACTGCCAGGTGATCATGACCATCCACCGGAAGAACCGGCACCAGATGCAGGATGTGATCGACCTTGCCGTTCAGCACAAGGCACGGTCGGTGAAGTTCAACCCGGTGACAAAGACCGGCCGCGGCATCGCGATGCACGAGAAGGGCGAGACGATCGGCTTTGACGAGTACATCGATCTTGCCCGGTACGTGAACGAGGAACTCCGGCCCAAAGCCAAGGTCGAGCTCTTCCTCTCCATGCCCCCGGCCTTAACACCGTTCAACGAGCTCTGGCGGACAAAGGGAAAGGCCTGCGACTGCGGGGTTGCCGGCATCCTCGGGATCATCGGCACGGGCGAGATCGCCCTCTGCGGGATCGGCCAGACCATCCCCGAGCTGGTGTACGGGAAGCTGGGTGAGACGAGCATCCGCGATATCTGGCTGAACAACCCGGTCATCCAGGGGCTCCGGAAGGACCTTGCCGATGTTGCGAACTATCCCGGCATCTGCGGGAACTGCATCCACGCCCGGACCTGCCGGACCGGCTGTGTTGCGAACAACTACGGGTATGGCGGGAAACTGGTCTCGCCGCCGTGGTTGTGCGATGAGGCGGCCCGGAGAGGGGTGTTCCCGGAAAGCCGGATGCGGGTACGATACTAATATCAATACATTATCAGCAGGGTTTTGATAGACATTTGAGATCGGAAATGGTCGTGCCGCTGAAAGAAAATCAGGTAGGGGTTGTTCCAGTAGTGCATCCTAATTGTGCGGTACCCCCACTCATATTGCAGGAACCCGCAGCAGCATAATTACCACTATCGCAGGTGCCTGCTGCAGCCTGATTACCCACCAAACAGCTTCCGCCATTTGCCGCCGCCCCAGAAGGGGTACAATCAGTCGAAACCACTCCGCTTCCGGCAGCGCAGGCTCCTGCGCCATCGTTGAGGTCGCCGAGCCGCATGACACGGGGCGGGACGTAGGCAGGCTTTCCTTTGGGCTGTGCGCTCGGGTGCGGCATGGCGGTCATGGTAACAATACCTAGTATGAGTGATTTTTTGCCGGTAATGGATAATAGGCGTTGCGTTCTTATATCTGTGGGATTTTTTAGAATGGAGGGTTTTTCTGGATGTGAAGGAAACGGGCGGTTCTGCGGAGGTCCTATTGGTGGCGTTACGGGGAAATTCGTCGCAGGTACTGCCCGGTCTCTTTCTCGTACGCGCCGGACCGGCTTTGCGTTGCGAACAATTACGGCTATGGCGGGAAACTGGTCTCGCCGCCGTGGTTGTGCGATGAGGCGGCCCGGAGAGGGGTGTTCCCGGAAAGCCGGATGAAGGAGCGAAAAGCGAGTCTCTGATCTCAGGGACCGGACTATCGTCTTAGTGTCGGTCTATTGCCGGTCCCTGACACAAATTCAGGAAGGGATCAAAAAAGGTGAGAGCAGCCGTTCCCGGAACCGGGATCCGGGTGGATCAGAGGATCTCCGTGGAGGGTTACGTCACTCCATTCCCATTCGAATTGCAAATCGTTAGAGCAGAATCACCATTTGCTGAACATAGATTTGTTGTAGCAGTACTACCACTACCATTACACATCAGCCCCGCCGAATTACCATTAATCTCGCAGGTGCCAGTAGCACCGGATCCAGGTATAGAACAACTTACAACCGCCACCACCCCGCTCCCGGCCGTACACGCCCCGGCGCCTTCGTTCAGGTCGCCAAGCCGCATGACGCGGGGCGGGACGTAGGCGGGTTTATCGCTGGGCTGTGCGGTCGGGTGCGGCGTGGCGGTCATGGGAAGGATACCTCGTGTGATTGATTTTTTACCGGTAATGGATAATATGCGTTGCGGTTTTATATTGGCGGGATTTTCCGGAATGGAGGGTTTTCCCATCCGGAGAAGTGAACCGGAGTTTCCGGGGGGTCTGTTGGGCAATGCACCGGGATTCATTTCCAGCCCGACGTCGCAGATTACGTTGGCACGATAACGTGTATGGACGAATGAGAAAGGCCCCTCCCGGGAATCCGCCACTGCTCCATGCCCGATCCATTTGTACACCGCCCGACCCCCACAACGTAACCTGCGGGAAATTGTGACTTAGCCGAGGTAGATTTCCTGAATTTGTGCAGAAACCTGCATGGCCATAGCGGGGGTCGGGCGGTGTACTAAACTACCGGATCTCCAGATGATCTCAGGCAATACAAGGATCCGAAAGAAAATTTCACGTCACACATCTGCCTAAAACCGGACGCGGAATCCGGAAACCTGCCTTGCTGTGGCTGAGCGGAAGTACACCGTCCGACCCCCGTCACCCCCCGGCACCGCAGGATCGATCCCGGCCCATTTATATTTCCGGCTGCCGACCTCTGGGTACTATGCCTGCCGATTCCGCCCCCTGCACCGGAATCCGGTTCGCGAACGGGCAGCAGTGGCGCCTCATCCCCACCGACCCGCTCGCGGAGGAGACGGTCCGCGACATTGCGGAGGTGATGCAGCTCTCCCCGGCAACCGGGGGACCGGATCTCTATGTCGCAACCGGCTGGAGCACCCCGGGGAAGCCGAAGGAGACTGCCGGCCCGGAGATCTGCCTCCTCCCGCCCGGCAACCACGGGGAAGTCCGGATCAACCGGATGAGCGAGCTCGCAAAGGCGATCGCCCTGCGGACCCTTCCGGCAGGAGGGCTTCTCCTGCACGGGGCGCTGGCCGAGAAGGACGGCCGGGGCGTCATCCTCGCCGCCCCGGGCGGGACCGGGAAGACCACGGCCAGCAACCGCCTCCCTCTCCCGTGGCGATCGCTCTCGGACGATGCAACGCTTGTTGTGCCGGACGGGAACGGGGGGTACCGGGCCCACCCCTGGCCCACGTGGAGCCGGTTCCGGGACCATGGCCCGGGCGGGCGCTGGAATGTTGAAGAGTCCGTGCCGCTCGCTGCCCTCTTCTTCCTCTCGCGGGCGGAGGACGACCGGGCAGAGCCGGCCGGCACGGGCGACGCGGTCGCGTATATCACCGAGTCTGTCCACCAGACCACCGGCATCCCTTCTCAGCCCGGGCGGACGCCGGAGGAAGCGGCACGCCACTGCGAAGAAGAGATCGCCGCCGCAACAGCCCTTGCCCGTGCTATCCCGGCGTACCGGCTGGAGATCTGCCTGACCGGGACGTTCTGGGATGCGATCGAAAACGCCCTTGCCCGTCAGGCTCCCCGGAGAGCGAAGGTCACGGTCCCTCCGGAACCGGTACCGGGAGGGACCGGCCGGGCCGTGCTCCGCGACCCGGGCACCGGCCTTTTTGGGCCCGGCCATATCCCGGTCGTGTACACCGGCCCGAGCATGAACCCCACGCTCGTCTCCCCGGACCTGCTGGACGTGGTGCCGTACGGGGAGGCGGCCCCGGTTGCGGGAGATGTCGTCTGCTTCCTGCGGGAAGCAACCGGGCAGGTGGTAGTCCACCGGATCGTCAGGATCGCAGGAGCACGTATCGTGACTCAGGGTGATAACAACCCGGAACCGGACCCCGACCTGCTCCAGGCAGGCGATATCCTCGGGAAGGTGATCGGGGCACGGAGGGGTGAGACGCGGCGGGCTGTCACCGGCGGGATAACGGGTCGGGCCGTGTTCCGGTGCAGGCGGATCGCCACCCGTGTACGGAATGCGGCGGGAATCCTTCTCCGCTCCGCAGGACCGGCATGGGGGATCACCCGTTCCCTTGCCCGGTTCCTGCCGGCCTGCCTGAAGCCCCGCGTTGTATTCTTCGCCACCTGGAACTACGGCACCCTCCGGCTCTATTTCGGGAGGAGCTTTGCCGGCGACTATGATCCGGCCCGGGGGAGCTGGAAGATCCGGCTGCCGTACCGGATGCTGGTCAGTGCAGATGAACTGCCGGGAATCGATGAACTGAAACGCTGTGCACCGGCCCGGGGCCCGGCAGCCGGTGACCGGGCAGCGCCCCTGCCGGCAGAGAGGGGGTGATCCGCGTATGGAACCGGGTAACCCTTCCCGTGACGGGAGCAGGGAGACAGCCATCTGTCTTGTCATCTTCCTTGCCGCACTGTTCATCGTCATCGTGGTGTCGATCCCGGGCCTCGTGATAAACGACGAATGGATGACGGCAAACCAGGTGCACCAGCTGAGTACCGGGCACCAGGTCTCGGTCAATGAAGGAAAATACGGTTCGTACTACGGCGGCATGCCATCCCGGTATTTTACCCGCATGAACAACGTGCTCAGGTACTCGCTGGCCCTCCCCCTTGCCTCGATGCCGGTAATGCTCGCGATCAGCCTGTTTGGCGATCATTTCCGGCTGGCGGTGCTCTTCCTCTGGGCCTCCATCCCGTTCGTGACAACGCTCCTTGTCAGCCGGGCATTCCCGGAGTATGCTCGGGTACGGTCGCTCCGGCTCACCGTGATCGGCGCCGTTGCCACGTTCCTGCTCCTCGTGCTCAACATCATCTGGTATTCCCCCTTCATTGCCATCACAACGAACGCCCCGGTGGAAGTGGCAGCGGTAGTCTTCACCAGCCACCTCTTCTTTGCCCTGACCATCGTGATGGCGTACATTATCGCGGACCGGATCTTTCACAACCGGTGGATTGCCATTGCCGCTGCCGTGTTCTGCATGGCAGGCTCAACGTACCTTCTCTGGGGTGGTACGGCAAAGGACCACAGCGCGACCGCAGCGGTATTCTCCCTCGTACTCTTCTTCTTTGTCGGTTACTTCCAGTCCCGGCGGTTTCGGGATGCCGCGTGCGGTTTCTTCTTCATTGGTCTCCTTGCATGGTTCCGCCCGGAGATCGGCCTCTCTGCCGCCATCTGCCTCGGGCTTCTCTTTGCCGCAGAGAACCTCCTCCGCATGGTACAAAGAAAAGACACCGTGGTGTCAGGGCTTGTGCACCTGGGCGCTGTCCTTTTCACGACAATCGGCGCCCTGCCCTTCTTCATCAACAACCTCATCGTTTCCGGAAATCCCCTGCTCCCCCCTCTCGTCATGGAGAGAAACGTCCGGTACGGCATCACGAACGTGGTGGTCTCGCCCGTGTCCCCAGTTGCGGGTACGGGTTCGCAGGTCGTGACGGCAGATCCCCTTGCGCTTGGCGGAGGATTTCTCGTGACGCTCCAGCAGTATGTGCTCACCCTTCCCCCCGGACTTCCCGCCGATCTCGCGGGGATTCTTTTCTTCCCCGAAAACGGCAGCCTCGGCTTCTTCCTTATCGTCCCCGTCCTGTTGCTCGCACTTGTGCTGCTGCCGTTCTTTGTTCTCCGCAACCGGGGGAAAAACAATCCCCTCGGGGAGGACAAAAAAATCCTCATCCTCCTGTCTGCTGCAGTCATCCTGGTCTTTCTGGCGTACGCTCACAACCTGCATAACGTGAATATTGGGGAGGGGATCTGGCCGGACATCCGGTACCTCTCGCCTGCATACCTGCCGGCAACGCTGCTGGGCCTCCTGCTCTTAAAAAAGATGGACCTGATTCACCATCCGGGAATCCTTGTCAGGAACACGGTTATACCCGGAGTCCTGCTGGCAACCATTCTCGCATTGTTCGCGATCGCAACCGTCCCGGCAGGGAACATAACACTCCATGCCCTGTACCGCTTTTTTGGTATCCTGGTACTGGCAGAGATCCTGGCCATCGCCGCACTCGTACTCATCGGCAGGAAACGATGCCAGCCGGAATCTTTTCTCGCGGAGTATGCCCTGCCCGTCCCGGTGCTCACGGTTCTTGCATGGCAGCTGGTGCTGATCCTCCTCGTCTTTCCGGTTGCAAAGTTTGACGGGTATTCGTTCTGGATCCCCTGCATGGATGCCCTGCACCAGACATGGAGCCCTCTCTCGGCCTCTCCCTGATCTGCATAAGGAATCGGCAGGGCCGGAATCACTGACAGATAAAAGAGAGACAGAGCATGCAGATCCCGCTGGCTCTCCAAGGAAAAAACCTCGGAGGGGATATGCCCGTTCAGTCCATCATCGAAACCAGCTCATCGTAGATCCGGTAGCTCTCGCCATCGGACATCTGGGCGATGATCTCCACGCGGTCGGTCTCTTTCGATCCGTCAAGGATGATCTCGGTGATCCCTTTTAAGGGCAGGATCATGCCCGATGCCACCGACCCGTCCGGGTGGGTGACCCTTACATCTGCACTCCTGATGCTGCCATGCCCCGCACTTCCCGCGAATGTCACGAGTATCTTTGCCGTGATCGGGCTTTTCTGGACCTGGAAGTAGAGCTTCTGGCCCGCAGGCGTCTGGGTTGGCAGGGGGACGAGCGCCTTGGCCGGTGCGGGAGTTACAGTACGGGTTGGCGTGACAGTCTTTGCGACCGTTGGTCCCGGTGTGGGGGTGACCGCCACCGGATTGCCAGACGTCCCAGTTTCCCCGGTGGACGTGAGCACCGGCAGCCCGATGAAATACACCGCGGCAATAATCGCGACCAGCACAATGCAGCCACCGATAATTCCTGTCCTGCCGGTCCATCGCCGTGCCGGTGCCGTTGTCTTTCCCGGGGCAAGGAACAGCGCCTCATCGACCGTCCCGGATGATACCCGCTCTCGTGGTGCACGGTCCCGGGCCGGTTTTTTTGCATCAGGTTTTTCCGGGGACCGGGATTTCGGCTTGCGGGAGGAGTCCAGCGTCTCATTTACATCATATTCCTTCCCGTATTTTTCCAGCAACTCCTCCGTATCCGGTTCCCGGATCTCCTGCCGGTGATGGCGCGGGGTCTCAGCCTCCTCCGGAATGAGATCATCATCGCCTGCCGGTAATTCCTCCGGTTCCGGAGTTTCCTCCTCGTCCTGTTCCGGTATCTCTTCTTCGACCGGCCCGGCCTCTTCCTCAGAAAATTCCGGTGCCTCATCCGGTGCCGGTCCTACCTCAAGGACCACCGGGGCCCCGCAGAGCTCGCAATACTTTAACGGGGTGATGAACTGGGTGCCGCATTTGCTGCAGGTTGACAGTTCCGGTATCTTCGTGCCGCAGGTCTCACAGAACTTGTATCCGGGCCTGACCGGCGTGTTGCAATGGGGGCAGGTGCGTGTGACCTTTGGCGGCGAGGCCGGATTCTGCATGGAACGCAGTTTAGCTTTCACGTATTAAAAAGGTAAGTCATCGTGTGGATTTTTTTTATGGCCTTCCGGACACGTGAGATTACCCGCGGTTTCTCTCAATTTTCTTAATTGTCCATTTTTTCATTCACCTTACCGGCTCACATTTTATCTGTGTAACGACAACTATTGGGTCGTATGATCGACACTCTGATTACCAAGGCGACGGGATTCCTCACAAACCCTGTCGGGACATTCCAGCAGTCCAGGGCCGATGAACCGACAGCGGTGTTCACGTACTTTGGCATCCTGCTCCTGTTCAATGCAGCCCTCTCTGCCATCATTACTGCAGTCCTCGGATTCGGGGGCATGCCGATGTTTTCCGGCATGCCGCTGGGCCCGGCATTCCCGGTCATGGTATTCTTCATGATGCTGGTCGGCGGCATTATCTGTACGCTCATCTTTGCCGTATGGCTTCACCTGTGGGTGTATGTAGTCGGTGGCCGTAAGGGGATTATGCAGACGGTCAACGCGGTTGTCTACGGGAGCACGCCCCGCCTTCTTCTCGGCTGGATCCCCTTCCTCGGGATCATCTTCACGCTCTGGTCGCTGGTCCTCGGGGTGCTCGGCATCCGCGAGCTTCAGGAGATCAGCACGGGTAAGGCAATCCTTGCCGTTGCCATCGCCATCATCATCCCGCTCATCATCGTCATTCTCCTTGCGGCATACCTCTTTGCCTCATATATGACCGTGACGGCACTGCCGGTGACCGGGAGCACGATTGTGTCACCGTAACAACGCGTTGTCACATGCCGGAAGCGGGATATCTCCCATGCCCGCTGTCATAACCAGAAAAAAAATTCTATTTTTTCGTGACTGCCCGTCAGTACTTCTGCCCCATCAGTGATAGAATAGATTTCTCTCATCAGGCCCGGACCATTCCGGTGCACCGGTGTTGCCGGGGAAAACCGGAAGATCCCAATAATCGCGTGGCACCATTTTTTCGATCTTCATGTCCCCCCGTGCAGCCGACAGGCCCTGGTACGCAGCATCGGTATACGCGAGGTCGCCTTTCGCCGACCCGTGTACGTATACACGACCGGGACCGGCTATGCCTGCGACATTACGGCAGGGCAAAAATTGCCGCAAGAATGACAGGGGCTGTCACAATAACGCAAAAAAGTGTTATGAGTCCATTATGTTTTTACCCGGGTTGACGGTTGTCATCCCCGCAGCATGACCGGGCCCGGCTCCAGGTACCGGCCGGCGCCAAGGAGCCACGTCCCGTCAACCTCCGTTACGTAACTGATCTTGAGCTGGGTGGTGTTATGTGCAGGATTCACCGAGTAATACCCGACCATCCCCTCTCCCGTGCGGGCGGTATCGATCATGGCCTGGATATGGTATGAGCCCATGGGATCGGTTGCATTGAGACGGTTGACCCCGATGAGATCGGGACGGTACGGCCACGCAAGGGTAGTTCCTGAATAATCGTAGGCAAAGATGTAGAGATCGTCTTTGATGAACGATCCGTTTACGTCATTGAATCTGGCAAGCGCCCGCTCTTTTCCGTTTGTTACCGCATAGGACTTTGCATCCGCAACAAATTGCCGGAGCTCCGGGTCGATGAGCCGGTCCTCGCGGGTGTAGATGCCGGCCCCGATCCAGTACGTATCGTCAACAGGACGCACGTAACTGACCTTGTACCGCACGGTGAAATTTTCCGCCGGGTCCGGGTACTGGTACAGGAGATACCCGCCCCCGCCCTTCACCAGCTCGATCTCGGTACGGGTATAATACCTGCCGGAGGTATCCCGGGTATTGTAGAAACTGGTGCCGACCAGTTGCGGCTGGAAGGGCAGTGCGAGTGCGTTGCCGGAATAGTCAAGCGCATAGATATAGAGATCTCCCCGGGTAAACCCGCCTGATGGGGAACCAAACGCTGCAAGGGCCGTATCCTTCCCGTTCGTCCGGGCATAGGCAGCAGCAGAATCAACAAAATCCCTGAGTTCCTGCGTGGTCGAGGGCGCACCCTGCATCGGTGCAACCACCGGTTCGGCAGGACCATAGTAGACACCGGAGCCGAGCCACCAGTCATCATCAACCTTTTCCACGTACCCGAGCTTCTTCTCAATGGTATTGTTGTGCACCGGGTTCTTGTAATAGAACCAGACAAAACCGGTGCCATTGTTCACGGCATCGATGAATTTCTGCGCATAGAGGTTGCCAAACGCGTCCAGCTCATTGATGCGGCTTATGCCAATCTTCTCCGGGCTGACCGGGTGGGCAAGCGTGGTGCTGTTGAAATCATATGCAAAGATGTACAGTTCGCCCCGTACAAAAGTCCCGTTCGGATTGGAGAATTCAGCCAGTGCCGCATCTTTCCCCCAGGTTTTAGCATATGCAACCGCTTCATGGACAAACGCGACCAGGGTCTCGTTGGTGGAACTATTGGTAAAAACCTTCTTTTCCGAAAGTACCGGCGGAGTTGTGGATGACGGCTGTGTGCATCCGGAAGAAACGAGGAGCAATGCCAGGACAAGCAGGGCAAAAACAGGTAATCGTGCCGGTCTCATATCTACAGAATTGTCCACGATTGATATTAAACAAGAATGATTTTCTCCGTGCCCGCGGGATCCGGGCGGAGGACGAACTCCGGCAGGAGAGCTGTTCATTGCAGGTACGGATATCTGGTACCGTGACCCACCGTTTCTGGCGGTCACGATCATTACGGTTGTTCCCACTGGCGTTCCCGCAACCATTATTGCCCTCACTTAGCAATCCTCCCGTATGCCACCGGCAAAAAAACACGGGAGCCGGCAGAAGAGACCGCTTACGAAAGCTCTTCCGGAGAGGCTTGCCGCTGCTCTTGCACGCGAGGATGATTTTATCCTTACGTACGAGACCGACCCGGATACCGGCCGGAGAAGCGTTCATGTCCTGACCGGCAGGTTCGTGACTGAATGCATGCTCCGGAAGCTCATCGGCCAGGCCGAGTCGCAGCGGGATGAAGGGAGCACGATCATGACGCGGGCGTGGCCGAAACAAAGGCCCGCACCGTAACCTGAAAACCCCCGATCACTTTCGCCCCTCGCCCGCCTCTTCTTAATACGCAGCGGTGACGGTTTTTAGATCATGGAATGCCAGTACACAAGCTGCCTTGTGACCTGCCACCGGTGCAGTCACTCCTGGACGTACATGGGGAGCCGGCTCTCATCGCTCCGGCGCTCAAGGAAACCGGTCAAGGTCGGGTGCCCAAGATGCCATGCAAAAGTGACACTCCATGAAAAAGAGGCCCGGTGAACGGGTGCCAGGGCAGCAACCCCCCGTACCGGGAAGGATGCGTATTTACCGTTCGATGAGCCGGATATGCTCGGCGGTTGTCTTTGCCAGCTCGTCCCTGCCCTGGAGGTGTGCCACGTCCGCCATTGCTTCGAGCACGTGGACTGACTCCTCGAGGAACGAGAGGATGTCTGTTGGGAAGACCTCGATCCCGTACTCGTCCATCAGGAATGAGGCGATCTGCCGGTGGTCGAGCCCGTTCTCCCTGAGTTCGATCACCTTCTGGGCAAATTTTTTCTCCGGGCAGCCGCAGAGCGGGGAGTCCTTGCAGGTGCAGCGCAGGAAGTCATTGAAAAAAGCAAGGATCTGCTCCCTGACTGCAAAGTCAAGTACATCATAGTTGATGCGGGAACAGAGGGTCTCGAGCATATTGCCCGAGAAAGCGAGCTCGGGAAGACGATAGCCGGCGAGCCGTTCGAGTTTCTTTGCGTTACGGAACCGTGCCCGGTCAGCGATCAATCATCGTCTCCTGTCGATTCATCAAAGTTCTTTAAGGTGGTCATCGCCTCGTTCATGCGCTCGCACTCGATGAGCCACTCGTCAAAGAGGGTCGGGTTCTCAAGGTCGTCCTTGACATATTTCCCGCAGCAGGCCGCGCCATCGATGACCGCAGCGGCAATATTGGCACCGGTCTCGAGCGCAAGTTCCATGTCCTTGTCGATCTGGCCCCGGCCGGTCTTGACCAGCGTCTTTATGTCCTTGTCGAAACCGCCTTCCAGGTATTTCCGGCTGCCGGCAAAGAGCACGAGTTTTGGGAGCTGGAGGATCCCGATCAGTTCCTCGAGGTCGCCTTTGGGTGCTGCGGTCATGACGATCGCCTCCACCGCGGCAATCTTGTCCAGGGTCTCCTCTTTGCTGAAGCGTTTGTTCTGGTAGAGCTTGATGATCTTGAGCACGGCAAGCGTGATGTCCACGGAAAACCCGTCAAGGATCCGGAACCCTTCCGGCATCTCCTCGCTCTTCTCGTCCACTTCAAAACTCGATTCCGCGAGGGTCTTTAACCAGTTGTCCCACCGTTCCTGGTTGTAAAAGATGTAGAACAACTTGAGCGGCTCTTCTTCAGCTTTCTTTGTCGCCTTCTTCGCCATTTCAGTACAGTATTCACTCCCGTGATTAAATGATTTTGGCTAAAGTGAGGGTCGAAGACCCGAGCTTAGAGAAGAACCCGCAGGGTTCTTCGAAGGTCGGCTACGCCTCCCTTCTCATCCTCCAGGTCGAAGAACTACGTTCTTCTTCTGTCTCAAGTCTGATGACTTTCGACATTCTGATGACCTGTCGGACTTCGAATTGGTGAGGGTTGAAAACCCGAACCAGAAGAATCGAACAAGTCATCAGACTTGTGAGATGAGAAGTGCTTCAGGTCAGCAGACCTGAAGCAGGAGAAGATCAATATCTTCTCCTGAACGTAGTTCTTCGAAGAACGCGAAGCGTTCTTCGACTTGCTGAGGGTCGGAGAGCCTGATATGTGAGAAGACTAAAATGTTTTCGAGTTGCCAAAGGATTCGAAGATTCCCTGTGGGAATCTTCTCTTCCTCCAGGTCTGATGACCTGTCGGATTTCGAAGTTTCGAGGGTTATCAAACCCGAGAAATGAGAAGACCCAACGGGTCTTCGAAGAATCCTGATGGATTCTTCTCATCCTCAAGGTTCTGATGAACCTCTCGGACTTCGTAGAATCCTGACGATATTTTTGATCATTGAAAGACTGATCGTCTGGTCACTGGTATCATTCTGTTCAGGTTTTCCTCCACCTGGCAAATTCTTGGTTATATTTCCCAACATTTATCAGACATTAACGAAAGAGAACTGGACATCGGGTTTTGCAGGTTTTTTCCAAACCGTATGCAATCAGACTCCCGCGCTGAACAGCCGATGCGTCACCCCGGTTTTGGTTCATACTGATGACGCTGACAGGCAGGAGTACACGAGGATGAACTACTCACGTATACCTCTTGGAATAATCCTTCTCGCCTGTTTACTGCTCTCGTGCAGCGCAGCGGCAGCACCATTTGCATATATTCCGAACTCTGGAAATAACAATGTCTCGGTGATTGACACCGATACAAATACCTTTACCATAAACGTGACGGTAGGATCCGGTCCTCGGGGCGTTGCCGTGAGCCCGGACGGTTCGAAGGTATATGTGACGAACTATGGAGCCGGCACGGTCTCGGTAATTAAAACCTCCGATAATTCGGTTACAACACCGTGGACTGTTGGATCCAGTCCTTATGGTGTTGCCGCGAGCCCGGACGGTTCAAAGGTATACGTGGCGAACTATGGAGCCGGCACGGTCTCGGTAATTAAAACCTCCGATAATTCGGTTACACCGGTGACTGTTGAATCTGGTCCTTATGGTGTTGCCGTGAGCCCGGACGGTTCAATGGTATATGTGGCGAACAATGGAGCCAGTACGGTATCGGTGATTAAAACCTCCGATAATTCAGTTACACCGGTGACTGTTGGAGGATCCAATCCTTATGGCGTTGCCGTGAGCCCGGACGGTTCAAAGGTATATGTGACGAGTCAGTATAGCACCACGGTATCGGTGATTAAAACCTCCGATAATTCGGTTACATCGGTGACTGTTGGATCCCAGCCTGCAGGTGTTGCCGTGAGCCCGGACGGTTCAAGGGTATATGTGGCGAACTTTATGGATGACACGGTATCGGTGATTGATACCACCACCGATCCTCCTTCTGTTACAGCAACGGTGACTGTTGGATCCCAGCCTGCAGGTGTTGCCGTGAGCCCGGACGGTTCAAAGGTATACGTGGCGAATTATAATGACAACAAGGTCTCGGTGATTAAAACCACCACCAATCCTCCTTCTGTTACAGCAACGGTGAAGGTTGGATCCAAACCTTATGCTCTCGGTCAGTTTATTATTCCCCCGGATTCAGTGATCTATAAAAACAACGGTGCCACCGGCGGGACAGTTCCCATTGACAGCAGCAGCGCGTACGCCCCTGGCGCAACCGTGACCGTAAAGAGCAACACCGGCAGCCTGACCAAAACGGGTTATACCTTTAGCAGCTGGAACACGGCAGCGGATGGATCCGGAACAAGTTACGCTCCCGGAGCCACCTTCACCATAACGGCCAACACCATTTTGTATGCCCGGTGGACAACAACGGTAACAACAACGCCGACTCCAACGCCGACAACGGTATCACAGTCCAACGAGGGATCGGATGACGGCGACCCGGTTCCGGCCACACCGGGAGTACCTGGTACCATTTCCGTGAATGCCGGAGGTAACAGTCCTGTAACCGGTGCGACGGTAAATGGTACCGGTATCAATGACCTGATCGTAACCTCTGCCGCAGTCCCCGGGCCGGGCACCGGCATCCCGCCCCCGCCGGGGATTATCTACGCATATGTGGATATTATACCGGCACGGTACACTACGATCACCGGTGCACAGATCTCATTTTTTGTCCCGCAGTCGTGGCTGGCTGGGCATAACCTCGCCCCGCAGGAGATCGTCCTGTATCGCAATGTCGGGAACGGGTGGCAGGCACTTCCCACAACGTTCGTTTACAGCCGGAATGGCGGGAATTACTATACCGCAGAGAGCCCCGGGTTCTCGCGGTACGCAATCACCGGGCAGGTCGACCTCACTCGCGGTTCACAGAATGGTACCGCTTCGCCAGCCGGACTGACCATTGGTGATCCGGCGAAATCATCGACACCTTCTCCCCCCGCATCCGCTGCACCCACGCCCGCACAGACACCGAAGCGGACTCCAGCGCTTCCCGTTGCTTCTCCAACACCTGCAGCCGCGCCCGATATGGTACCCGTCATCGGAGCACTTGTCCTGTGCGGGGCGGTGTTCCTGTTCAGAAAGGACAGGACCTGATCTTTTTTTAAATAAAATTCACGGTAATTACCATTGATTGTGTATTTCCTGATGGGTTCATCTCATTCTCAAGTTCGAAGATTTCTTAACAGAAATCTTCTCTTCCTCAAGGTCCTGATGGACCTTTCGGACTTCGAAGTTTTGAGGCTCATCAGAGCCGAGAAATGAGAAGACCCAACGGGTCTTCGAAGATTCCCTTTAGGAATTTTCTCTTCATCGACCTTTTGATGAATCACTCGGATTCATCAAACCTGAAACTTCACCCAGATGCTCACAGTGTTTCCTCCCTCCGCGAACCGTTATCACCCATGAACAGCAATTATTCAGAAGAATATGGCAGCCGGGAAGAATACAGCGGTGCAGGAAACCCTTGTGATGGCGAGGTACGGGGAGCTCTTCTTAAAGAGCGAGCCGGTGAAACGCCATTTCATCGGCATGCTCCTGCGCAATATCCGGAAAGCCCTCGGTGCTGCAAATCTCGACTGCCGGTACGAGACCCCCCGGGGGAGGATCCTGATCTATGGCGGCCCGGCGGACCGGGTCGCGGAGATCGTATCACGGATCTTCGGAATTATCGATGTCAGCACCTGCCACCGCACATCCACGGACCTTGCCGATCTCTGTGATGTTGCCCTCTCCCTTGCTGCGCCTCATCTTTCTGCGGGCATGAGTTTTGCCGTCCGTGCAAAACGGCAGTACAAGACCGGCCTCACCAGCCAGGAACTCGGCACGGAGATCGGGTCGTACATCTACGACAATACCCCGGGCCTTACGGTTGACCTCGACCACCCGGACTACGAGGTCTTCATTGAGGTCCGGGACTTCGGCGGCCTTGTCTATGACCGGCGCATCCCCGGGCCGGGCGGCCTCCCGTGGGGAACGCAGGGGCGGGTGCTCGTCCTCCTCTCGGCCGGCATCGATTCCCCGGTCGCGTCCTGGCTCTCCATGAAACGCGGCTGCGAGATCACGCACCTCTATCTCGATGCCGGGCGCTGGGCGGGGACCGATGTGACTGCCGCGGCTATCGACAATCACCGGAAACTCTCGCTCTGGTGTTCCGGCAACCCGGTCTCTCTTGTGATCGCAAACAACGAACCGCTCTTTGACGCAATGAGCCGGCTGAAAGTCCCGCCGCGGTACCGGTGCGTGATCTGCAAGCGGTTCATGCTGAGGGTGGCTGCCCGGATGATGGCGCACGAAGGCGCCCTTGCGGTTGTCACGGGCGAGAACCTCGGGCAGGTGGCGTCCCAGACGCTCGCGAACCTTGGCGTTGTCGCGGACGCCGCAACAGTCCCGGTGATCCGCCCGCTGATCACGTACGACAAGGAAGAGACGATCACGATCGCCCGCCGGATCGGCACGTTCGAGGCAAAACCCGGTGACCTTGCCTGCCGGGCCGTGCCGAAGATGCCGGCAACCGCTGCGGTGCTCGAAGAGGTGAAGGAGATTGAGGAGCAGATGGGGATTGAAGACCTTGCATTTGCTGCCTGCTCTGAACTGAGGTTTGTGACCGCACTGGACGGGCGGATCACGGAAGATTCTGCCGCATTGCAGGAATAACCAATTTTTTTATTCGTCAGAGCAGCCGGTGAGCAGCCGCAATAATTGTCCTGAGCGCCTTCACCCGGGCAAACCACTTGTCATCTGATTCAATAACGGTCCAGGGGGCAATGTCCGTGCTGGTGCGGGCAAGCATCTCGTCAACGGCCTCGTCGTACTGGTCCCACTTCTCCCGGTTCCGCCAGTCCTCGTCCGTGATCTTGTACACTTTTTTGGGATCGGATGCCCGTTCATTGAACCGTTTGAGCTGTTCCTCTTTACTTATCTCCAGCCAGAACTTGACGATCCCGCCACCGGAAGAGTACACGAACTCCTCCTCCATCTCGTTGATCTCCTGGTATGCCCGCTGCCAGTCAGCCTCGGGCGTGATCTTCTCCACCCGCTCTACGAGCACCCGCCCGTACCAGCTCCGGTCGAAGATTGCGATATCCCCCGCGGTCGGGAAATATTTGATGAACCTCCGCAGGTAATGGTAATCTCTCTCGTGTACAGTTGGTGCGGCAACCGGTACGACATAATAGCCAAGGGGGTTCATGAAGCGCGTGACCCGGGTGATGTTTCCCCCTTTTCCTGCAGCGTCCCAGCCTTCGTACACAACGATCAGCGGGATCTTCCGCTTGAAGAGGAGGTAGTGCAGTTCGAGCATCTCGACCTGGAGCTGGGAGAGCGTATCCTGGAGTTCGTCTTTGGTGAGGACTTTCTCCGGGTGGGAGTGGCGCTTTACCAGGTTCTTTTTCGGCTTTACGATCTCCTTTGTTTTCTGCTTTTTTGCCTTTCCTTCTTCAGCGGCGTCGCTCCGCTTCTCAAGGGTTTTTATGATGGTTGCATACACTTTCAAAATCGCATACTTACGGTCGGTGGCCTCGACCAGCGTCCACGGGGCATAGGGCGTGTCGGTCTCTTTGATAAAGTCATTGAAGACCGGGAGTGCGTCGTCATAATGGTGGTGGAGGTTCCAGATCGATGCCGTTACGAGGCATGCGGTCAGCGGGTTTCTCTCCCGCTCTTCAAGCCGGCGCTTCTGCTCCTCTTTTGTGATATGCAGGAAGAATTTCAGGATAACGGTCCCGTCATCGGCCAGCTGCCGCTCGAAGGTGTTGATCTCGTTTACCCGGCGTTTTAAGGATTTTTCCCAGCTGTGCTTTTGTGTCTGCTCGGCGATCACCCGGGTGTACCAGCTCCGGGCAAAGAGCGTGATGCGTCCCTTTGGAGGTATCCGGAGCCAGAACCTCCAGAGGAACGGCCGTGCCCGCTCCTCTTCCGTGGGCTTATCGATTTTGTAGAGTGTATACCCGCGGGGGTCGAGTGCGTGGACGATCTCGTGGACTGCCATCGTGATCCCGGATGCGTTCCATCCTTCGATCACGATGATGACCGGGATCTTCTGCTCGCGGAGGGTACGCTGGAGGATGCTTAACTTGTCTTTGTACTCCTGGAGTGTTGCGTCGTATTTTGCATCGTCCGTGGTTTTTGTGAGATCGAGTTTGTCGAGCATTTTTTTTACGCTGTTTTGCCGGGGTTGTTCACGTGTTCGTAGGGCATGGGGGGTGATAAGGGTTTGTGGGGGGGGGGATCGGTTACTGTATTTTCCTGCGGCATGTTACGAGACAACCTCCGGCCGTCAGCAAAAACATATTTGGTTATTTATACGATTTCCCACCGAGTACCTTCCGCTTTCAAAAATGATGGCTGGCCTGTTTCGGGATGCATGAGGGGCTTTTATGGTGTCCGGTGCTTCGTGCTGTTGTAGAATTCCCGGGTGGATATGCTTCCTGCGGGCGGTGTGTCGGGACAGGGTTATCGGGTGATTTCACTTTTTGATCGGCAGGTTGTAAATGATGTTATTCGTTGTGATGGGTCCAGTTTGTATAAGCATGTGTGTGCCGAGGGCGTAATCGGGATGGTTATTCAGCACATTTAAAAAAATTGTTTCGGTAATTTTAATAAAAATGATATTTAATCAATCGTTTAGATTTAATGACCCCAAAGAATAGTAATTTTAAATCCATCAATGAAATCAAAAAGGAATTTGAAATTGTAATTGATGATCCACAAGAAATTAGAAAAGAATTAATTCGGATGGCAAAATCTCTACATCCGGATCAACAACAAAATGGTGGACAGTTTAAATCTGATTTTGATGAAAGTCGTTATTACAGAATTATGGCGGCAAGAGATTTTATCGATGGGATTTCTGTACCCCTAATAATTCCCATTGATAAATCACTTACAAAATCTTCTGAAAAAAGAAGTGACGTGAGTGAAATATCGAATGAATCTACTGAACTTACAAAAAAGATCGATGATTTAAAAACAGATATTGCATCAATAAAACATCAAAAAAGTATTGAATATGAATCAAAGAACTTACTGGTTTTAAACGAACAAATTAAAACGCAAATTGAAGCAAATAGGCAATTTCACAACATTCCAAAAATTTCTTTAGCGCTAATTACATCGATCTTATCGTTTCTTTGGCTTTTTCCATCAACCATTCAAAATCACCCTATTCTTTCAAAAATAATTGATGTTAATTCAGTTCTATTTTTAATGATTTGGCTATATCTAATGACAATAACAATAATTATGTGGTTTTACTATTATCAAATTGAAAAGAATCAAGCCAATATTTTTCAGCGATTAAATAACGAATCTCTTCAAAATAATATTTTTGATGAATTTCTTGAGGAATATCAAATGTCTGGTGAGAAATCATTTCCTCTATCCGCGTTTACCGATTATGTTTATGATTATTTAAGCAAAAATGAATCAAGATTTTCAAATATTAAAATATTAATTAATCGAGAAATTGGTGACATTTTTTCAAGAATTATATTGTTGCGTGCAGAGAATTCTGATATCATCAAAAAAAGTTCTACAGGATATCTGGGGGAAATATACGATATTCAATAAGATTCTTCACTAACAAATGTTGGTTTTTTTCAATTGTTATTCAACATTATAAATTTCCTTAATTTAGACAACTTCATTTTTCAATGCAGTTATTACGACTTTGATTTCTTCAGGAATTTGTTTCCCGGTCTCGACCATTTTTTTAGCTGCATAACGGGCAACGAGAGGTTTATTCTTTTTATCACTGCCATCACCAAACAATTTTTTACCTTCGATAATGGATTCCTGGTCTAATAACTGTTCGATCTCTCCGGGTAACATAAACAATTTATTTTCAGGATATCGGTTTTTTACTTCAGCAAGGATCGGCATTATCTCCTCTTTCTTATCTTTATCAGCCATCAGAACCCAAGGGATTTGGTATCCCTCAAGAATTTTAGGGTAGCGTAAAAAATTATTTTTCCCGTTGACCGGAATAATACTTATGCCGTGTTCATCAAGATCAAAACCTTCTGCAGACGCTAAAACCTGCATTACCCATTGATCTGATAATCCTTCAACAAGCAATACCAATCTGGAGAAGAAAAATTCCTTGTTGTCAATATTCAAAATTTGGTCATAAATACTAAAATCAGAATCTGTGAAAAATCCTTCAGCGGGATAAATTGCCGTTGTATTCCCTTCTTTTTGGATGAATCGAATAAGCCTTGAATCTTTTGAGATTGGCAAAAAATATTGTGAGTGGGTGATAAGGATAATTTGAATATCTTTGGACGATTGGAGATTTTTTCCTAACCTGCGTTGTACATGTGGATGAAGTTGTATTTCGGGCGTATCGATGCAAAGTACTTTATCCGGATGTGTTATCAAATGGGTCAATATGAATAATGTTTGAAGAATTCCAGAACCGATGTAATTTGTAGTTGAAAAAATTGAGTCTTTCTGAATCTCAATATTTTTATTTTCATCAATCCCAAGGAATTCAATTTTTAGATGTGGAAAGAGTTTTTGAAATTGTCGTTGAATTTCTGCATACTTTTTCCGTTGATCCTCAAGTCCATTCTTTAATCCATCTAAAATATTTGCGAGATCTTTTCCCGTGGGACTAACGAGTGATTTATTTGCCTTAATCTGTGGTTTCTCTCGGAATTCCTCTAAAATAATAATTTTTGAAGCAATAACTGAGATGAGTGAGTTTGAAAATTCAGATGATTGAAAATTGATTCCATATTCAGGATTAGATGCTAACCCATGTTGTACATATAAAACAGTCTCACAAATTTTTTTCAGCAGTATTGATTTATCTTTTTTTATTTCCTTGAGAATTTCATACCAATTAATTTCGATATAACCAGTATCCCGAACAAATGGGTGAAAATGTCCTCTTTCATTCTCAATTTGCAAATCTCCAAATTTTAATCTATAATAGTCTCGATTTCGATCTCGTGTGAAAGAATATTCTATTTCATTCGATAGGTTTTTTGTAAATTCTTCTTCAGAATATGGTAAATTAAATAGATTAATCAGCCTCTGTATTTGTTCACTATCGAGGATGCATTCCAAAGAAATATGTATTTCTTTAGTTGCATCTCGAAGAAAATAATCTTCTTTGTCCCACCGACCATTTATAGTAAGAATTTTTTTCAGAGCTTCAAAAATTGTTGTTTTACCAACATTATTCTCCCCGATTAATGTATTTGTATTCGGTGAAAGTGACAATGTAAAAGTGTCACTTCCATAAGAACGAAAATTTTGGATTGAGATTTTTTTAATTATCATAATGATCTATTAAAGATCATTCTTTTAGAACTTTATTTATGTTTTTTATTTAATTCAGTCTTAAGAAATTAAGACTTAGCATGCCTTCTCGGCTCCGGCATTACAACTGTGAACCCGATACTTTATTCTGATATCTTCCCATTCCAGATCCCATGATTTTCAATCATCTTTCCTCAAATGCACTCAAATCCTCCCTCACGTTTGCCGACGTAAAACCACTCATCTCACAACGAAAGAGAGCCTCACTGCAGCGACTCAATTCCTCCCTTTCATAACATCGGCAAACGTCCCCCTTCATTTACTCAGCCCGCCCTCACCCATACAACAATCACACCATGCCCCCCAACCGGGAACCATTTCAGGCAAACCCTACCGGGAAAAATTTAACCGGACCTTGCTTAAAATAAAATCATCACCCTCTCAGCCCCCGCTTAAAACTCGCGAGCTGATCAACCAGACCTTGCTCAAAATTTTTCAATCAAACCCTGCTCGAAAAATTTTTGGCAGACCTTGCCTGTAAAAAGTTAAACAGATCTTTCTGAACGTAAAATTAGGAAGATCCATTACAGTCGTAAAAAAATCCAGGAATTCAACCAGACCTTGCTTGACATGTTTTCAGGCAGACCTTGCTTGAAGTACTTTTGAGCAGACCCTGCATGAAAAATTTTAACCGGACCTTGCTCAAAAATTTTTCAGCACCCCCTCAGCCCCTGCACAAAATTCGCGAGCTGATCAATCAGCCCCTGCAATTTTTTTTCATCCAGACTTAGCCAACGCGAAAACATTCCGGCATATCCATTCGCCCGGCATGGGAATGTATCCCCCGTCTCTCCGACGGTGGCCGACGGAAACACTGCCTAAAGTCCTTACTTAGATAGTGCGTTTCCGGCCTCCTCAAAATACCTGTCACAGGTCACTGACCTGTCCGATTCACTTGACCTGTCACGGGTCAGATACCTGTGACAGGTCAAATGACCCGTATTAGGGAGCCCTAAACCCGAGCCGTACCTCCCGTCGGAGAACCGGGCATTCGCATTCCCCTGGTCTGTCTGGCCGAGGGTAATCTCCCATGAAAAATATCTCCCCGCAAATCGTTTATTTTTCGGATCGAAGCCCATTTTGAAAAACCGACTTTCCGATACTCGCATTTTTTCGCGAATTACAGCATGCCGTTTTGAAAATATCTCCTATACGTTGATATTTAGCCAATCCAAGCCTGTTATTACCTTGAAAAATCGTCTAAATATTGCCTTTCAGTTGATCGATCACTGTTTTTTCGGGACATGAGCACGTGGAATCAACCGGGAAGGGGTATTGATCCGGGGTGCCCAAGCATCCACCATCCTGCCGATCTCCGACAACTCATAAGTCCTGGAGGAGGATAATGTTTCATCCTGCAGGAATGAAACAGAAGGATTTGAAAAATCCCTCTTGCCGTAAGTTACGGGAGTTGCAGCAGGAGAAGGACGAGGTCCTTCTCAAGAAACTTTCAGGTTTCTTTGACGCGGGGGAATCTAACGCCGGTCACGCCATTCCCTTTTTTTCGCGGTGGGCAGCGGAACGCGGGCCCCGGACTGGGGCAGCCTGAACCCGTCCGGTCCTCGAAAAATCAGGTCATGGTAATGAGGTACAGATAGCACAGGATTACCGGGATGAAGAGCAGGAGCCAGGCCACTTTGTTATTCTTCCAGAGGTACTCCCCCTCCATGGGAGAGACCGGAAGCAGGAAGACAACAGCGGTGAGAAGACACATATTCCGGCCGACCACTGCCATCTCCCCAACGAATCCCTGTACCGATATCAATGCGAAAAAAATCACGCTCAATACGACTAAGATCAGCGGTCCGGCAATTTTCGTCAGCATTACTCCCCGTTTCATTGAATCGGCCTCTTTCTGGATCTCCATCCTGACCGGCTGGCCGAAAATTGAATGGAAAGGCAGCCAAATGGCTGCCGCCAGGGTTATCAGGATAACAACAATTCCACCCCACCACATCCGGTATTCTGCTTCCAGCCCCGCTCTCCGTGCAACAATAAACTGCGCGACTCTCGGTGTAACCGTAACAATGCCGCTTATGACCAGGATACTGCAGAACACCGGCAATGTCCTTTGGTATTGGCCGGCATAGGCGTACGCCCCGCCAAAGAATAGTGCGCCGGTGATGGTGATTGCCGCCTGACCTTCAAACAAGGGTGAAAGCCTGCTGTTCCGTACCGCAGTCCGTACCAGATCTTCATAATGGCTGTACTGTTCCAGGACTATTTTCACGGTCTTTGAGGGTATAAATTTTTTGAGAATGTCCAAAAACCCGGTCGATACCTTGAGGAGGATGATCAGGACTATCCCCAGAAAAACAGACAGGGCGAAACTTTCATCGTAATTTGTTGTTTTTTCATTCTCATTGTTCCCAAAGAGCGTATTATTCGTTTTAACCACGTGGGGGCCGCTATTTACAAAGCTCATCCCGTAACGGCCGCTCCCGGTTATCGAGTTATCGGAAATGGTTACATTGTCGGCCTTCCTGATCTGGATTCCGTTATCCCGTGAATCCCGGATAATGTTCTGGGAAATCACGCTGTCATCTGCATTCGCCAGGAATACACCGTTATTGTTACCGGAAAATACATTCCGGGAAATGCTGTACCCGTTGCCGGATCCGGTCTTTTGGTTTGTGTGGAAGTATGAGAAGTAAAAGTATTTCCCGAACAATTGGAACACCATCGGCACTTCCTGCCAGCCGTATAACCGGAGGGCATCGCCCCGGTTCAGGGTAAAGTTATTGTCAGAAATCTCGATATTTTCCAGGTCATAGCCATTGATACCGCCTTTATTGTTTTTAAAAAAAACACTGCCCCGCAGGGAAATGTCTGACGCTGTCTGGAACGTAACGCCAAAATCATTATAATAAAACCGGCTGTTCTCCACATGGAGGCCACTGACATTATGGAAGAAAAGACCTGCCGACCAGTTTGACAGCGTGATATTCCTGACAACTACCGACTCTGCAGACATTTTCCCAAATGGCCGGGAAACGGAAATGCCATACACATAATCAAATTTAGGAGTGAGTTTTTTCCCGTCAAGGGTATACCCCATCCCGTCGAAAATGACATCGGACGAACGGATGACAATATAGGAGCCTGAAGTTGTCCCGCCGGGAGATAGGGAACTGGCCGGTGTTGTTCCGTTCATGACTGCGGGCTGGAGATCCCCGGTCAGGTAATACAGGCCCGGGCTGGATATCGTCGTCTGGCCGGAAACAGGAACCGTGTTTAAGGGGTTTGTCCCGGGACTATCTGATGAGGGCACCGGACGAACGGGTCCTGAGCATCCGGCACACAGGATCAATACAAAAACTGCCAGAACCAGGAGCATGCCCGGGGTTTTCATAGTAGGTAGTGAGGAAAGGTCTCATAAAAAATGGTTTCGGATTGCACGTGGGCAGGAGAATTGCCGGATTATGATGCCGGAAAGTCTGCCTGCATGGTTCCGGAAAACAATGCGTGGACAGAAACAGTTCAGCCCATGGGATGTAAATCGCAATGTTAATGGTCGCCCGGCAATACTTCTGATCCGGGTTGAGTGGTCCATGCGGTCTTCTTCTGGCTGTTTTTATCTTGTTTTTTTCGTTCTGTCAGCATTTTTTTTCATCCATCCTGCCGGCGCAGCAGGCTCCCCGGCTCATTCTGGGTATGAGGTCTGGCACGGGGAATTAAACGATAAAGCAAGCGATCTCGCAATCTCCGATGACGGAAGTACGGTTACTGCCGGGTCAGAAGACGGCACCATCTATGTAACCGACAGATCGGGAAACCTGCTGTGGGCCTATAACAATATGAGGATAAGCGCACCGGGCGCTCCTCCGGCAAACGGGGGGGACAAGTGGGTATCGGTCGCCGTGTCCGGCGATGGTAAGTATATCGTAGCCGGTATCCGGGACCTGGGCCAGAGCCACAACGCGTATTCAGCATCCCCGAAGATCCTTTTTTTTGATCGCGGGGGAAGGATGCTCTGGAATTATTCCGCATCAAGTGTTCAGGATGTCGGGATCACTGCGGACGGGGACATGGCTTCAGCAATTGCCGAATACCGGGTCGTGTCCTTCAACCGGGACGGGTCGCTCATCTGGAGACTGACACGTTCCAGCGGGGATGGAGCGATCGCCGTTTCCCGGGACGGATCATTCGTTGCATGGACCGATGGGTACGACAATGCCGCCCTGATCGATAGTACCGGAACCGCAGTCTGGGAAGAAAAAATGAAAAATACCCTGCCCTATAGTTCTCAGAAAATTTCAACGGGCGGGTCGGCAGTGCTGGTTGATTCGAACGGTCTTTTCGACAAGACCGGTCGGCTGTGGAATTACACGGGATCCACACAACGGCATGACTGGTCGGGAGCCGCATCCTCTGACGGGAACTATTCGGTCCTTGGAGAACCCGGTGGCAGAGTCAGCCTGATTGACCGGCAGGGGACCTTTCTCTGGACGAAGAATGTGTCATCATCCGATTACACGACCAATGTTGCCATCTCAGGCGATGGTTCCGTGATAGGAGTACTCTGTGGCCGTGCCCTGACCCTGATGACGAACAACGGGGACCGCATCTGGACTGCAGAAGTTGCCGGTGATCCTTACCACATTGCGCTTTCTGCTGACGGGCAATCCATTGTCACCACATCCGGCAGTACCCTCTATTTTTTTAAAAAAAACCGGGATACAATAAATCCCCCATTCACGGCTGACCTGAAATCCGGAGTCAGGTATGATGGAACCTCCTATATCGGGGGGTATGTCTATCCAAAATATGTTACACCGGACAACCTGTTAGTCGGAGTAGTTATCATCGGGATCCTGGCAGCTGCCGGTTTCGGTTTCCGGCGTATGAAAAAATATGTTCGCGAACATCCCGGCACTCTCAGGTTTTCAAAATGGACTTGGTATCTTCTCATAAGTATTGCGGTTTTTTGTGGTGCGAGATTATTGAATCTCTTTTTTGCCGGGTATTATTCCGGCGGTATTTTCGGTACAGGATCCCCCGTGAATAATGTGATATTGATAATCACCAGTATCCTGACAATAGGGGCACTCGCAGGCGGAATAATTTCAGTAGGAGCGAAAATAATCGGTTTTTTCCGGAAAAAATAATTTTTTTCCTGAATTTCGGATGGTACCGGGTTTTTTGAAAAACAAACCAGATCATTGCCGGTCGCAATCAAATTTCCCCGCGCCATTACGGTCAGAATGGAAAAAATTCATTATCCGTAGCTAAATTTTTCACATAAGATCCGGTTGATTAAATAAATTCAAAATCCCGCAGCCCGGCCCTGGTCCCCTCACCATCACAAAGGTGCCCCTCAACCACTGCTCTTTCTGACGTGTCAGCCCGCCCGACGGTTCAGGAATCGCTCGCGGACGAAACCTTTTCAAAGAGATCTCATACCCGGCGTACCGGTTTTTATCATCACAAGCGATATCAGGGAATACGATCATCACTCTACTAGAAATCATTGGTAAGACCGGAGAATCCCCATGCACCGCATTATCGAGCAGAACCTTGACGAAATTATCCGTATCTGCACGCACCGCAGGGTCCGGCGCCTCGCAGTTTTTGGTTCCGCAACAAATGACCGGTTCGATCCTGACAGGAGCGATCTCGATCTGCTCGTCGAATTCGAGAAGATGCAGCCCGGGGATCATGCGGAACAATACTTTGGCCTTGCAGAGGATCTCGAATGCCTGCTCAACCGCCCGGTTGACCTCGTGGAGCCAGGCCCGATCCATAACCCGTATTTCCGCAAATCCCTCGAAGATACGCAGGTCGAGATCTATGCTGCCGCATGAGACGAAGAAATATTTTTTTGATATCGCAGAAGCCTGCGATCTGATTGCGCAATTTACTGCCGGTAAAACGTTTTCTGATTACCAGCATGATCCATTACTTCGCTCAGCAGTCGAGCGCCAGTTTGAAATTGTTGGTGAAGCACTGTGCCAGGCAATACGGCATGACGCCAACGTGGCTGAACTGATAAGCAATTCCTCGCGGATCATTTCCTTTCGCAACCGGTTGATTCACGGGTATTCAACAATATCAGATAATGTCGTATGGGGGGTCATCGAAACAAATCTTCCCCTGCTCACCCGCGAAGTGAACGTGCTTCTTGAAAATGGAGCGGTACATTAAGAGTATTTTTTTTAATTCTCATTTTTTCTGCTCTGTGGAATTCCTCCAGATCTGACAGGGTCTTCAGAATGTTGAGGGCCTTCAGACCCGAGACAGAAGAATCGAACAAGTCATCAGACTTGTGAGATGAGAAGACGAAAGTCTTCGAAGAACCTGAAAGGTTCTTCGAACTGGAAGATGAGAAGTGTTCATCAGAACTCTTCGAGATACAATTCGGTTGCCTCTTTTAAATTGCTGACCGCTTCTTCCACGGTTTTTCCCTGGCTGACCGTCCCTACTTCCGGGCATTCGGCCACATAGGTGTCATCCTCCTTGTGAAGCACAGCGGTAAATGTTGACATGGAATATTCCTGAACCGTCCATCCCAGATGAGTTCAACCATTCAGATCAGCCAGAAAATCTTTTGCCGTCCCGCTGCGGCTCGCGTGTTTCCGCACGTTTGCCTTTGCCTGTTTTGCCCGGCTGACCCGGGCCGTGCGTTTTGCATCGACAAGTCTACGGTGGATAATCTCCTGGAGGTACTGCTGGTCTTCCATAAATTGAATCACAAAGTGATGAGATTTGAGAAGAACGAAGTTCTTCGAACGAGCTTATCCACGTACTCAAGAACGGTGTTGAGGGATACTGCTTCGGTTCCCATAAAATAACCTTATACCATAATCGCTGTTTCTCTACAAAGGCATTGTGCTGGAAAACAAATTTTTCATAGGGAATTTTTTCCGGAACGTTTCCCGGATCTGATACCTATCGAAAGAAAAAATTTATCCGGAGATCTTCAGCCCGTTCTCTTTCGCAATCGCCACGAACGCACCTGCAAGGTGCTCGGCCTGCTTCCGTGTCGTGCCGTACGTGTTGAACTTCCAGACCTTGGTCGCCCCGGGGATCACGCCCGTGATGCCTCTCTCTTCAAGCGCACTCTGGAGATAGTACCCGCGTTTCTTGTGCGTCTCGGCAACCTTGTCGAACGATCCAATCGTATCGATCCGGGTCATCGTGTGCTTCCGCGGGTACTCCGACAGGCACTTCGTCCCCTCGATCGAGAGGAGTGCATCCATCACGGTCTTATGGTTCGCGAGTTCCTTGTCGAAATGTTTTGTCCGCTCCTTCACGTGCGGGAACGAGGCCATCATGCCGACAAGCGTCACGCCCATCAGCGTGCAGCCCAGCAGTTCCGGCTCCTTGATCCCGAACTTCCGCTGGGTGACATCGCCAACAATTGCCGTTGTCCGGAACACTTCTTTCTCGCGCTCGGCCGTTGCGGCAAGGACACCGGACGGCGCCGGGGCCGCCATGCTCTTGTGGCCGGAGCCGACCACGAAGTCAACGCCGAACGCCTTGCCGTCAACCGGGAGGACGCCGATCGTGTAGGCCCCATTGTACACCACGGGGATGTCGTACTGGTGCGCAACTTTTGCGATCCCGGCAACATCGTGCATATTGCCGTACTGGTAATCGACATGGTCGATGAAGGCGAGGACCGGCGCCCTGCCGAATTCCTTTTTTACCGCTTCGATCTTCTCCGCAGCGGCATCCGGCGTAACGAGTTTCTGGTCGTTTGCCGGGATCTCCCGGGCAACCCCGCCGGCGCCTTCGACCGCCATGAACTCCGTGTAGTGCGAGAGCGAGGTGAGGAGGACCGGGTCACCCTTGTTCACATACGTATGGGCAACCGCCTGGAACCCGCGCCGGGCGCCGGGCATTGTACGGACCGCGTCCATGTTCAGCCACTTTGCCACGTCCTTGTGGAACTCCGCGATGGGAGGCTTACTGATGTAATCAAGCCGGTTGGGTTTCCGGCAGTTGTCGCAGACCGAGTACCCGTCCCCGTACGCGATCACGGCCTTCATCGCGTCGCCCGTGAGCCGGCCGGCGGCCTGGATCGGGTCGATGTTGATGAAGAGCTCGTCCACCTGCCGGGCCTCGATCCCGTTCCCGCACTTCATTTCAGCATCTCCTGCTTCAGCGACCCGACCTGCCGCTCAAGGTTCTCTAAGAGACGCTGTGCCTGGGCTTTCTGGTCCGCATCGAACTCATGGGAAGGCGCGGTCTCCCGGAGGAGGACACGGAGGTCCGTGAGGGTATAGATCGCCTGGAAGGTCATGTCGACTGCACGTTTTGACATAAGATTACCTGTTGAAATGTATTGGCTCCCGGGAAATTAAGTACCTGTGGTCTTCCGGGCCGGCTGGTGCCGGGATTTTTCATCTCACGGTTCAGATACGTATCTTAGTTTCATGCTCTTTATTTGCAGAACGCCAAAATACACATAAGCCGGTGAATCATGAAACCTGCACTTGCCCAGTTCCGGAAGGAAATTACGAATTTTTATGTCATAGCACTCATCAATATCGTTTTCTCAGCCCTTGCGATTGCATTCGGCGTATCCTCGGCAGTAACTGCCATTCTCGGCCTGGCACCGGATGCCGGGATCCCGTTTCCCCGGATCGGGTCCGGGATACTCGCAATGATCTGTTTTGGTCTTGGCCTCAGCTGGCTCCTCTCGACCGTCAGGATCTTTGAAGGGATTGAATCGATCCGGGACACCCTGTGCCAAAAAGCTGAAGACATATCCGGGGACCAGATGACCTGCCTGATTGTCCGGATGCTTGCCCATTACCGGGACAACCGGAAGACCATCGGTACCATGATCACGGTCTGCACGCTGGCCGGTTGCGGCTTCTTCATTCTTGGTATCAACATAGGCCTGCACGTATTATCCGTAACTCCCAGTGGAATATCAGCCACGTTTGACGCGGTCCTTCTCATCCCCGCCATGCTCCTGACGCTCGGGATCGCACTTGCCAGCATCCTCTCTTCGTACTATTTCACGGGATTCTCAAAAGTCTGGGATCAGCGCCTGGACGAGATAGAAGAATCCGAATGCGCCCTGAAGGAGAAACTCGGGCTGGAGGAGCAATGAGCGGCAGGAGGACAGTGTACGAGATTTACTGGGAAATTCTCATGTATTGCAAAACCCCCCGGTCGTTCACGGCCATCATCAACCGGTGCGACCTGAACTCGAAGACCGGGCAGGATCACATTGAATTCCTCACCGGGAAAGGGTACCTGTCGGCCGTTACCGAAGGCGGAAAAACAAGTTACACCGCCACGCCCGCAGCCCGGGAATACATCGCGCTCTTCAGCTCGCTGTACCAGAAACTGTTTGACGCAGCGCCTGAGTTCCGGTTATAACCCCTGGCACCTTTTTCATGAGGCCCCGGTCTCCATTGCCGCCCCTGTTTTATTCCGAAGATTCCCATGGCTGTTTTTCTGCCTGCCGCCAGGCGCCCGCCGGGACAAGGATCTCGAAGCGTGCCCCTTTCCCGAACGTGCCGGTCTCAGTTATCGTGATGCCGGTCACTTCGAGGATGTCGCGGGCAAAGGCAAGGCCAAAACCGGTATTCTTCCCGGTACCATAGCGGAAGATGCTCTCTTTCGCTTCGTCCGGAATCCCGCCCCCGTCATCTTCGACAACGATGAGCAGCCGGCCATCATCCAGCATGCGGGCCGTGATGCTGACAGCCGTCAGGTCCGTTCCATGCCGGAGCGAGTTCTCGAGCAGGTTGTAGATCACCTTGATGGAGAGCGGGTCGGCATAGACTTCCACCCGGGGGACATCGACCGTGATGGCGACATTCCCCCGTGAGACATCATCCACGGCACCGGATACGATAACCGGGAGCAGCTGCCAGTCAGGATTGTAGGTACCGAGATTGAGGTACTCGCTGGAGAACCGGAGGTGGCGGGTGATCTTTTCGACAATCTCCGATGATGTCCGGAGGTATGAATCGGCGGGTGGCGTTGTATTGTATTCTTCAAGCAGGAGGAGATACCCGGCAAGCCCGGAGACAAGGTTGTTGATATCGTGGCGGGTCAGGTGGGATAACAGGGAGATCTTCTCATTGGCCGCCCGGAGTGCCCGCTCCTGCATCCTGCGGCTGCTGATATCCCGGATGATGAGGACCGCTCCGGCAGGCCCGCCATCAGGGTCTTTCACAAGCGTTCCGGCAATGCTCACAATCGTGGTCTGCCGGGAACCGAGGTCTGCCTCAAGGTCTGCAAATGATCCCTGCCCATGGATGGCCGCCATGATGGCATCGAATGCCTGCTGCGGGAGAACGGTGCGGGCCTCCCGGCCGGAGAGGTCCATTTCCCCTGTCCCGAATACCCGGCCGGCAGCAGCATTTGCCGAGATGATCCGGCCGTCCATTTCCATGAGGATGACGCCATCCGGCATGGTCCTGAGGATCTCCTGGATCGCCGAGGCCGGGCTGAGCGTGAAGAGCCCGTACTTCCTGATCGCATAGGTTATGCAGAGGGCGAAGAGGACGATCCCGATGAAGACCATGTTGGGGAGGTGTACCCCGATTGCCGGAAGGACCACACCTGAGAGAAAACCGAAAATGACCGTAGCCGAGATGCCGATACTGATGTATTTGACCTGCTTTTTTTTCCGCGGGCTTACTGCGTTCCTCCAGGCAGAGATGCCTGCCGCGATCCCCCCGGCAATGATGACGATGATGAATGCGCTCTCGGCAAGATATGCTGGGCCGGCAGCAATGGCAATGTACCCGTACTGGCCACCCTCCACGGGAACAATGGAATGCGTCAGGCCGGTGAAGATGCCAACCAGGCTGAACAGGCCGCCGAGCAGGTACAGCAATACCAGCAGGTACGGGTATTTTCCCGGCTGCACGAGCGGGTTTTCCGTGAACGCGAGAATGAAATGCACGGTGACAACGATGACTACCGGCCAGAGTGCGCTTGCCTTCAGCCAGAACAGGGCCCCGTCAGCGGTCCCTGATGTCCAGATGAAAAATTCCCCGAGCGCCCAGTACGTTGCGCCCAGCATGCAGAAGAAGAAGAGGCGGGAGACCGCTGACCGCTGGCCGCTCGCATGGACGAAGAAGCCAAGGGCGCACGTAATGAACGCGGAGAAGAGGCAGAAATACACAAGCGCGGTAGTGAGTATCATGGATCTCCCTGATAACCCGCCCGGGCCCGGCCCCGCGGGATCAGTCCCCGCCTTCATGCCGGGGAATACCGCAGGACCGGTCCGGGTAACGCAGGATCAAGATGTAATTATTGTTCAGCAGCCAGAAAGAAAACAGTTCTTGTTGGGGGTTATTATTTGAAAACCCGGATGAAACCTGCCGGGAATGCCCGGGTGCTGCTTGTGCGGGGACAAGATCGCGGAAATTTTAATTGTTGCATTGACAACATTTATTCCTGATCCCGCAGATCTGAATAGGTGCACACAGGCTCCTGCAAATCAGAAATGATCCCGTTTGGCGCCGTGATCTCCATCACCAACCGCGGGAGGGATATGTTTGTGAATGACCGGCTGAAATCCCTTGGCCTTACCTGTGGCCAGGTCCCGGTCCTGATGCTGCTTGCAAAAGAGCAGAACATCACGCAGGAGACCCTTGTCCGGCATTACCACCTTGACAAAGGAACGATTGCCCGGGCAGTAAAAAAACTCGAGGATGCCGGGTATATCCGGAGGATCACGGATCCCAAAAACCGGCGTGCGGTCCGGCTCTTCCTCACGGAAAAAGGGGAAGGGGCAGTCCCGGTAATTCTTACGATAAACCGGGAATGGGAAACATGGATCTGTCGCGGTCTTCCTCCGCAGGACAAAAAGGCGGTACGAACCATGATGCAGACGGTTGCAAAAAATAGTTTTTCGTATATGGAAAGAGCAGGAGGTCATCCCGATGACAACGAATAACCCGGAAAACCCGGCTGGCAAGAATATGACCGAAGGCATCTCGCTCCTGATGGGCGACCCGAAGAAGGCGATCATCAAGCTCTCCGGGCCGATGATCGTGGCCATGTTCCTGATGTCCACCTATAATATCGTCAATGCCATCTGGGTGGCCGGCCTTGGCTCCGATGCACTGGCCGCGGTCGGGTTCATCACGCCGCTCTTCATGATCCTCATGGGTGGTGCGAGCGGCCTCGGGGCCGGTGTTGCCTCGGTCATCTCCCGGCGCATCGGCGCAAAGGATAAAGCCGGTGCAGACAATGCAGCAGTCCACGCAATCCTCATCACGATAATCCTCTCGGCAGTCTTCACGATCCCGCTCATCCTCCTCACCCAGCCCATTGTCATTCTCTTCGGGGCCGGGGATACCGTGGGACTTGCAACCGCGTACGGCCAGGTCATTTTCCTTGGGATGGTCCTCATCCTCTTCACGAACATCGCATATGCGATCCTGCGTGCGGAAGGGGACACGAAGCGGGCCATGTATGTCATGGGAGCCTCCTCGGTCCTGAACATGGTCCTCGACCCTATCCTGATCTACACCCTTGGCATGGGAATCGCCGGGGCTGCATGGGGAATGATCATATCGCTTGTCATGGTCTCCCTCATCATGCTCCACTGGTTCTTTGTCAAAAAGGACACGTACGTTACGTTATCCTACAAGGCATTCTCGTGGGACCGGAGAACGATCCGGGACATCCTCGGTGTCGGCCTGCCGGCCAGTGTCGAGTTTTTCTTAATGGCGGTCCTCTCGATCTTCATCAACGGCCTGCTGGTCGCAACCGCCGGGACCGATGCGGTCGCGGTCTATACCGCAGGGTGGCGGGTCGTCTTCTTTGCCATCATCCCGCTTGTTGCCATCGCGACATCGGTCATCTCCGTTGCCGGTGCAGCGTACGGGGCCCGCGAGTTCCAGAAGCTCCGGGTTATCCATACCTTCTCGATCAAGCTCGGGGTTGCGATCTCCCTTGTCATCAGTGCCATCACGTTCATCTTCGCATCGCAGATCGCGCTCATCTTCTCCTATTCAGCGGACAGCGCCCACCTGATGCCGGAGATCGCCCTGTTCCTTGCCACCATGTGCTTCTTCTACCCGTTCATCCCCCCGGGCGTTATGTCGGGTTCGATCTTCCAGGCAACGGGCAAGGGGATGACATCGCTTGTCATCACTTTCATGCGGAACCTTGCGTTCATCGCGGTCTTTGTGTACCTGTTCGGGATCGTGCTCGGGGTTGGCGAGCATGGGATCTGGTGGGGGATCGTTGCCGGGGACATTGTCGGCGGCACGGTAGCCTTCCTCTGGGCCCGGTGGTATATCTCGCGGCTGATCGCAACTGCATGACCCGGAGAATTTATCCCGGCAGAATTGTAAATATCCCATGGGAGACGTGAATGGTGGACCCGGCAACAGAAAAGATCCGTGAATATGTCCGGGCCACCCTCGGCCGCCCGGGTTCGCACGGTCTTGACCACATCGAACGGGTCACGGCCATGTGCGAGCGGATCGGCCGGGAGGAGCACGCAGATATGCGCATCCTCATCCCGGCAGCCCTCCTGCACGACATTGCCCGGCCGCTTGAGAAGGAGCGTAGCATCCCCCATGAGCAGGAAGGGGCGCGGATGGCAGAGGCGTTCCTCCATTCGATAGCGTACGACAGCGATTGCATTCCCGCGATCACGCATGCGATCCGGGCTCACCGGTACCGGTCAACGGAAAAACCGGCAAGCCTTGAAGCACAGGTCCTTTCCGATGCGGACAAGCTGGATGCGATGGGGGCAGTTGGCATTGCCCGGACATTCATGCGGGCGGGCGAGCATAACGGCTCGATCCATGACGGTATCGGTCATTTCCGTGACAAGCTGCTGAAACTGCCGGACCTGATGTATACCGGCACCGCCCGGCGCATTGCCGGTGAACGCTCTGCATTTCTTTTGCGGTTCCTTGAGGCCCTTGAAGATGAAATGTCCGTTTCGCAGGACTGATAACCCATCAATACCTTCATCATGCTTACCGCCCTAAATAATGAGCACCGGAGTTGTTGTAATTAATAATAACGCAAAAAAACCAAATGGCGCTGCCGGCCCTGCAGAGTTCAATCCTGACGGGACACCTGTTGTCCGCGTGCGGCTGCCCAAAAAGCGGTTGAACGAGCAGTTTGCCATCGCTGAACTGATGATGGGGGCAAACCACATCCGCGTCCGCTGCGAGGACGGCGTTGAACGGATGGGCCGGATCAAGGGCAAGATCAAAAAAAGGGCATGGATCCGCGAGGGAGATATCATCATCATCGTACCGTGGAGTTTCCAGGACGAGAAGTGCGATATCATCTACCGCTACCTGCCCCCGCAGGCAGACTGGCTGCGGAAGAATAATTACCTGTAATCTTTTTTAGCCGGTTACCCACAGGGGGCCAGCATTTATTATACTTCGCTGCCAAATATCTGAATACAGTTCTCAAAAAACTGTTAGAGAAAGAATTATGTACGGATCAAATAATTTTGGCGGTAACAGAGGGCCCAGAGATTTCGGACCCCGCGAAATGACAAAGACAACCTGTTCGGACTGTGGAAAGGAATGCGAAGTT